>Ga0114930_10000022_pt1 | contig 178069 bp, 145 predicted proteins | sample AnhtaG_FD_87300 | JGI IMG/M metagenome (GOLD analysis project Ga0114930, IMG submission 87300) | Deep subsurface microbial communities from Anholt, Denmark to uncover new lineages of life (NeLLi) - Anholt_01485 metaG | ecosystem: Environmental > Aquatic > Marine > Oceanic > Sediment | place...
GGGAAATACAGGCGGGGTACACAAATTCATCGCTCACGTCCAGCAAGAACAGCTAACTTTGCTAAGACATCAGCGTCGAGGAGGGAGAGGAGAACTTTATCCGTACTAAAGGATTCTGTCGTTAAAGGTGACAGAGCGGGTGTACATCTGCACCATCTCTAGAGATTCCCGCCCGATGATGCCTTGATGAGCGGTGGACGTGTAGAGCACTAGCCCCAACGCGGCGTTGGGCGATGCCGTGTCGCCAGCCTGGTGCTGTTATTCCTCTTCCGGGGTAGCTTCAGTCTCCCCTTCTACTGGTTCGGCCTCAGCCGTTGGAGACGTCTCCTCGGCAGGTGTTTCCTTGACCTCTTCCGCTTCTGCCGGAGCCGCGTATTCTTCCCTCGCCTCAGCCACTGCGGCAGGCTTCTCCTCTGCTACCTCAGCTTCTGCGGCAGGCGCTTCCTCGGCTTCTGCCACGGGCAGTTCCTCTTCTGCTACCTCAGCTTCTGCGGCAGGCGCTTCCTCGGCCTCTGCCACTGGCCGTTCCTCTTCTGTCACCTCGGCCTCTGCAACAGGTGCTTCCTCAACTGCTTCGGCCTCTGCAACAGGTGCTTCCTCAACTGCCTCAACTTCTGCGGTAGGTGCTTCCTCTGCTGCCTCAGCCGCTACAGCCGGCAGCTCCTCCTCTTCTGCCTCGGGCTCGACGGCTATAGCCTCTTCCTCCGCCACGGCTTCGCCGGGTTCTACCCCGGTTTCGGCCAACGGCGCTTCTTCAGCCACAACGGGCTCAACTGCTTCTGGCGGCGCAGCCTCTTCCGCCTCGAATATCTTACTTTGTGCCCTATCTAAGTCGCCCTGCACTATTGCCTCCAGGGGAGACTTGGCCTTGTGCAGTAATTCGATGGCCTTGCTGCACGTCTCGAAAGCCTGTTCGTAATCTCCCAGTCCTGCGTGGGCGACGGCCATCAGCTTCTGCATCACCGCCGCCTGGTCTATTTCCTGCGTTTCAACGGCAAGAGCTAGCCCCCTCTCTCCCAGTGTCAGAGCCTCCCGGTGGTCTCCCAGTGTCACCTTGAGCTGCGTATGGTGGAAGAGGCCAGCCAGTTCCTGGCTGCGGTCTCCGGCTGCTTGCGCTGCCCGCACGCTATCGGCGTAAAGGTCGTCCGCCTCGTGGAAGCTGTGGAGAAATTGCTTGGACTCCCCCAGGCACAGGAGCATGCCGGCTGTGGCGGGGCCATCGCCTATTTCCCTGGCTAGAAGCAGGCCTTGTTCATACAGAGCTACCGCATCCTCATATTTGGCCTTTTCATGGCTCAGCCTACCCTGGACGCGGAGCATGGCGACTCGGAGCCCCTTGTCCTCCAGCTCATCGGCGATCTTCGCCCCATCGGCGCAATGTCTGGCAGCATCCTTAAGCTTACCCATGGAAGCATAAGCGTCACCCATGCTGAAGAGGGCCCGGGCGTGGGCCAGACGGCTGCCCGCCTTCTTGGCATCCTTCAGCCTGCGTTTATGCTCCTTCTCGGCGCTCTTTAGCTCCTTTTTTCTGCTGTGGGCCGCGGCGCACCTGAACATGCTGCTCTCAATATTCCCCAAAGCTCCCGGATCGCCCAGCAGGATGGCTTCCTCAAGGGCTTTCTCGTATTGGTTCATTGCCTCCTGGTATTGGCCATCCTGGAAGCGGATGCCGCCTATACTACACAGTGTACTAACGGCGTGCGCCTTATTTCCTGTCTCAGGCTGCATCTTAAGACTCTTCTCGTAGTGCTTACGAGCCTTCTTGAATTCGCCCATCTCCTCATAGGTGCTGGCCAATCCGCTGAGGGCCAGGGCGATACCGTTCTTGTTTCCCAACTGCTTGGCCTTATCGAGGGCCTCTTTGCTGCTCTTCAGTGCCTCCCTGTAATCACCCAGGGCGCGCTGGCCGATCGCCAGCTCGCGCAGGTTCGCTCTCATGCCGACCTTGTCTCCCAGTTGGCGAGAAATCGCCAGACTGTTTGCGAAGGCATCGGTGGCCTCTTGATAGCTCCTTTGGCTGAGATACAGGGTGCCCAGGTGGTGCAGTGCAGCCGCCTCGGCCTCCTTGTTTCCTTGCTCGCCGGCGGCGCGCAGATTCTCTTCGTAGAGTCTGAAGGCTTCCTGGTAGTGACTGCTGGAGCTCATTTTGCCCTCCTTTTCTGGCCAGGAATTGTGCTCCGGTGGTGAGGACGCTCGATTTTGATATTATATCACGTCAGTCCTGTGAAACATATACCCTGACATCATTGACGAACAGAGCGAACAAAATTATAATCTCTGTGAGGGCCTGAATCAAGAAGAAAGGGCAAACTACCATGGTGGAGGGAGCAACAATGTCCATTCAGGAAGTCTTGCAGGGAGTCGGTCTTTTCCAGGGACTAAGTCAATTCGAGATAGAGAGTGTGGCGCAGGTGTGCCGTGAGAAGAGCTACAGGCGGGGGGAGCTGGTTTTCGGTGAAAACAGCACCGGGGATGAGCTGTATATTGTAAAAAGCGGCAAGGTAGCACTGCAAATGGGGGGGAGGGGCCACCAGCCGTCAACCGTGGTTCACATGGTTGAGCCGGGCCAGGTATTTGGGGAATTTGCGCTGATTGACAGGGAGAGCCGTGCTGCCGGAGCCAAAGCCGTCACTGACTGCGAGATACTGATAGTGCCGCGGGAAGATCTCTATCGCGTGTTTGAGTTGAGTCATCATATCGGTTATGTGGTGATGCACCATTTGGCTGCCGTGCTAGCTTCGCGTCTCCGCAAAACTGACCTGCAGCTACTGGCCAGTGAGTCGTGGAAGTGACGTCTCCCAGCAGCCAACCCAGCTGGTGCAGCGTATAGCTGGTTTTGCCGCGCGTCCATCATCTATCCTCCGTGCAACAGGTGTGCCCCGAGGATGTCGAACCCCGTCGAATGATGGCTTTTGGGCGGAATGAGACCACCAGCAGGTGCACAGGCGATTTCCTGAGAGGTGAAAGATGGAAGAGAAGATCGTTTATTTTGAGAAGGCAGGGGAAGAGAATACGGCTGAGGTTCTGAAGCTTGTCGGAGAAAGGGCACAGGCGAGAGGCATCGCCAACATTGTCCTAGCGTCCACTCGGGGCGATACCGCCAGGGCTGCGCTTGATGCCTTTTCTGGGCTGGATATCCGCTTGGCAGTGATACCCCACCAGTTTGGTTTTGGAGAACGACAAAGATTTCCGGAGGCACTCATCTCAGAGCTTGAGAAGAAAGGTCACCGTGTTCACTTCAGCACAATGCTGTTTCACACTGACGATTTCTACGGCACAAGGGTGCCACGGATTATGGCGACTGTTCTGCGGACATTCTGCCAGGGTATTAAGGTTTGTGTGGAGATCATCTGCATGGCATGTGATGGGGGGCTTGTTAGCTCTGGCGACAAGGTAATTGCGGTGGCCGGCACTGGAGCGGGAGCGGACACAGCCGTGGTCGCTGAAGCGGCACCTTCTATCAGGCTAGCGGACCTGCATATTCGGGAGATCATCTGCAAACCGCTCTAGTCCTCGCGGGTCTGTGTCAAATTGTGTGGTGGCAGAGGGCGTTCAGTTGCCACCCTGAGGTGGCTCGACAGGGTCGGTGTCGCCTTAGGCGACCCTCTGGCGACCCCTGGCGAGCTACGAGGACCTATCCTATGCCTGGAGAATTTCAATCACTGATTTTGGGGGGTTGTGCCCTTGACAGCGGTACGATAGATGATATACTTGGACTAGATTGGACTTGCCTCGCTTGTTTTTAGTCTTCGCCTAAGGTACGCGGTGACAAAGTATATTTTCATTACGGGTGGTGTGGTTAGTTCGGTGGGGAAGGGGATCACTGCTGCGTCCATCGGCAGGATACTCAAGAGTCGCAACTTCTCCGTCTCTATCCAGAAGTTAGACCCCTATCTCAATGTTGACCCGGGGACCATGTCCCCCTATCAACACGGGGAGGTCTTTGTTACCCAAGACGGTGCTGAGACTGACCTCGACCTGGGTCATTATGAGCGCTTTATCGATACTGAGCTTACTGGTGCTTCCAGCGTTACCACGGGGCAGATCTACAGCACAGTTCTTGCCAAGGAAAGGAGGGGCGATTTTCTTGGCGGCACCATCCAGGTGGTGCCCCATGTTACCGACGAAATAAAGAGGCGAATTCAGGAAGTGGGCCAGCTAACCGGGGCCGAGATAGTGATCGTGGAGGTTGGCGGAACGGTGGGTGACATTGAAGGACTTCCCTTCCTCGAAGCTATCCGCCAGATGCGCAGCGAGGCAGGGCGGGATAATGTGCTCTACGTTCATGTGACGCTTATACCTCATATATCCTCCACCGGAGAGCTAAAGACCAAGCCCACTCAGCATAGTGTCAATGAGTTGCGCCGCATTGGTATTCAGCCTGATATCATCGTTTGCCGCAGTGACCACCCTGTTTCTGAGGGGATAAAGGAGAAGATTTCCCTCTTTTGTAGCGTGGAGAAGAGAGCGGTAATACCTCTGCTCACTGTTTCCACCATCTATGAGATTCCTCTCATCCTGGAGGAAGTCGGCCTGGGCGACCTGATGACGGAGATGTTGAGATTGCCTTCGGGGGATGGAGATTTAGACGAGTGGCGGGCTTTGGTGGAGAAGATGAAGGCTGCCAAAGAACCCCTTCCTATAGCGCTGGTAGGCAAATATGTAGAGCTGCGGGATGCCTACATTTCGGTGCGGGAGGCGCTTCGCCATGCTGCTACTCACCTGGATCGCGAGGTGGATATCTGTTGGGTTCATTCGGAGGATTTAGAAAGAGACGGAGAGAACGTAGATGACCTCCTTCGCTCTGTACAGGGGATTGTAGTGCCCGGTGGCTTTGGCGATCGGGGCATAGAAGGTATGACCAAGGCGGCCAGATATGCTAGAGAGCACGAGGTGCCTTACTTTGGCTTGTGTTTGGGGATGCATATGATGGTAGTGGACCATGCCCGATACGCTCTTGGCTCGGATGAACCCAATTCCACCGAGTTTTGTCCTGACACCCCCTATCCTGTCATCAGCCTCTTGCCCGATCAGGCGGGGGTGGACAAGAAGGGGGGGACCATGAGGCTGGGTACTTATCCGTGCCACCTGGTTGAAGGTACCCGCGCCGCGGCTGCTTATGGACAGCCGGTAGTTTACGAGCGTCACCGTCATCGCTTTGAATTTAACAATGATTTCCGTTATACTTTGGAAGAGGCTGGGTTAATTGCCAGCGGTCTCTCTGGTGATGGTAAGCTCGTAGAGATAGTGGAGCTCCGGGATCACCCTTGGATGGTAGCCAATCAGTTTCACCCTGAATTCAAGTCTCGCCCTAACCGACCTCATCCCCTTTTCAGCGACTTCATCAGGGCGGCGAAGAAAACCCTAAGAGAAGGGGCTCAACATCCCCTGCCACTGCGTCAGGGGATGAAAGGAAGGATTGATGCGTCTTTTCCTGGACACGGCTGATATTGACCAGATTCGGCGGGGAGTGAAATTGGGTGTCATAAGCGGAGTCACTACCAATCCTAGTTTGGTTGCTAAGGTGGGGCGTACTACTGACTATGAATCGACTGTTAAGGAAATTTGTTCTATAGTCAACGGTCCTGTTTCCGCTGAGGTGCTCAGCCAAGAGACCCAGTCTATGATTGAAGAAGCTAGGCAGGTTTCCTCCTGGTCACCGCATGTGGTGATCAAGATTCCTTGCACAGCTTCGGGTTTAGAAGCGATTTCTGTTCTTTCCAGGGAGAACATTAAGATAAATCTCACCCTGTGCTTCTCGCCCAACCAGGCCCTTTTGGGGACACTGGCAGGAGCTACCTATGTCAGTCCTTTTGTGGGCAGGTTGGACGATGTAGGTCAGGATGGAATGGAGTTAGTGGCTGAAATTGTACAGCTATTCGAGCGCTATGACCTGCCGACCAAGGTAATCGTCGCCAGTATCCGCCACCCCATGCACTGTGTTGTTGCTGCCAGGATAGGGGCACACGTTGCCACCATCCCTTATAGTGTTTTGATGCAGATGATTGAGCATCCTCTCACCACTATTGGTATCAACCGCTTTCTAGAAGACTGGCAGCGAGTGTCAAGCAAGGGCTGAGGGGAGAATAAATGAATTTCGCCGAATTAGAAACCAAGAAAAGGGAAGACCTGATGGAAATAGCCAGAGAGTGGGGCGTCTCTGGCCACACTAATCTCAAGAAGCATGAGCTTATCCTTGCTTTGCTACAGGCCCAGGCGGAAAAAGAAGGAAATACCATTGCTAGTGGCATGCTGGAAGTTATTTCAGACGGGTATGGTTTCTTGCGGCGGGACAGTCTGCTACCCAGGTCAAACGACGTTTACGTTTCCCAGTCCCAGATCCGCCGCTTTGCCTTACGTACCGGGGACTACGTGACAGGACAGGCAAGACCACCTAAGGAAGGGGAGAGATATCAGAGCTTGCTGAGGGTGGAGCTGGTCAATGACATGGAGCCCGAGTTGGCTAAGGAGCGCACTTACTTCGATCACTTGACTCCCATTTTCCCTGACAAGCTACTCAATCTGGAGACCACCCCGGAAAATCTTTCTACTCGTCTGATAACTCTCGTCGCTCCCATCGGTAGAGGGCAACGGGGACTGATTGTCTCCCCTCCCAAGGCAGGGAAGACAATACTCCTTAAGCAAATTGCCAATGCCATTAATAGTAACTATGATGACGTCCACATCATGATTTGCCTCATTGGTGAGCGGCCGGAAGAGGTTACCGATATGAAGCGTTCCGTCAACGGTGAGGTGATCGCCGCCACCTTCGATGAAATGGTGGAGAACCAGACCCGTGTTGCTGAATTAGCCCTGGAGCGAGCCAAGCGCCTGGTCGAGGGGAAAAGGGACGTGGTTATCCTGCTTGATGGTATTACTCGCCTTACCAGGGCCTACAACTTGGGGGCACCCTCGAGTGGAAGGACTCTCTCCGGTGGTATCGATCCGGTTGCTTTGTACCAGCCCAAGCATTTCTTTGGTGCGGCCAGGAATATTGAAGAGGGAGGCAGTCTTACCATTCTGGCTACCTGCCTTGTCGATACAGGTAGCCGCATGGATGACGTGATTTACGAGGAGTTTAAGGGCACCGGAAACATGGAGCTACATCTTGATCGCCGGCTGTCAGAGCGGCGTGTGTTCCCTGCCATTGATATCCAGCGCAGCAGCACCAGGCGCGAGGAATTGCTTATCGACGAGTCTAGTTTGAAGCAGGTGTGGCTGTTGAGGCGCATGGTAGGCATGGTTTCTAACGGTGCAGCCAATCCCACAGAAGCTACTCAACTGGTTCTTGAACGCTTGGCAAAGAGTCGAACCAACGCCGAGTTCCTGGCTATGCTGAGCAAGGATATCTAGGAAGCTAGTTCTCCCCTCTTCCCGGTTCCACCAGGGGCACTTGAGATGCGCACAAGGGACAATCTTCCGGCTTGTAGTTGGGTGCGGAGGTTTGATAACAGCTAAAAAGGGGAGCCCCGAAGTCAACTCCTTCCTGACTTCGGTCTACTAGCACTCCGACTCCTATCACGCTTCCACCTCTTCTCCTTACCTCATTTACTACTTCGCGGATGGAGCCTCCTGTAGTGAGGACATCGTCTACCACCAAGATTCTTTCACCTGGGGAGATGCTGAATCCGCGTCGGAAGACCCGGGTTTCGCCCTGTCTTTCAGCGTAAATGCTGCGGGCGCCGAGTTGCCTCGCCACCTCGTAAGCCAGAAGAACACCTCCAGTAGTTGGTCCAGCCACCAGTTGCACCGCTTGATCCTGGAAGCGTCTGGCAATCAACTGGCAAAGGCGCTCTGTGTATTGGGGGTATTGCAGCACCCGAAACTTCTCCCAATAGACGGAGGAGTGTAACCCTGAGGTGAGCAGGAAATGCCCTTCCATCATGGCACCCGTGATTCGGAAGATCTCTTCTACCTCTGTGACCACTGTGCCCCTTTAGAGTGAGCCTATGGATACTGTGATTATTTCCTCCAGATCCACCGAATACTTAGGCGATAGTCCCCATTCTGATGGTGGCCAGTAGCATAGCCACACCCTGCCCACTATATTCTCTTCTGGAACCGGGCCAAAGATATGCGAGCCACTGGTGTTGCCGCGGTTGTCTCCCAAAACAAAGTACTGGTCCGCTGGGACGGTCACCGAGTAATCGTCCAAATTTGGGATCGAAGCGAAGTCGGGGTCCTCGTTCAGTTCAATGCCATTTATATAGACGTTGCCTTTCTTAATCTCTACCTTCTCTCCGGGCAAGCCGACCACCCTTTTGATGTAGAGTTCGCCTGCGTACTGGGGATTACGGAATACGATTACGTCACCTCTTCCTGGAGAGCCGAAGCGGTATTTTAGTTTATCTATTAGCAGGTACTGCTTGTTGTGGAAGCTGGGCTCCATACTCACTCCCTGCACTCTGAAGCTCTGGAAAGAGAACTGGGCTCCAGCAAAGATAATCAGGATTACGAGTATGACTCCTATTATCTCGCGTTTACTGACTTTCATCCTTTCTACTCTGCCAGCCAACAATCGATTATAATCTATTTACTTTTGTTGTTCTAGCCCAAATTTGGTGAGATACTTGGTAACCGGTGTCAAATGTCTGCCAGGATACATGTCTCTGTAGGCTCGTCTGAAGCGGGGCGACACGAAGTTAGTCGCTTAATAGGATTGTCTGCCGCGCCTGCCAGGGGATAAAAATGGAGGATTCCGAGCTTGTCCGTCGCAGCAAAGAGGGTGACCTGGATAGCTTCAACATGCTGGTGGAGAGCTATCAGAGAGTGGTGTATAACCTTGCTCTGCGGATGTTGGGCGATCGTCAGGCAGCCGAAGACGCCTCTCAAGACGCTTTTTTGTCGGCCTGGAGAAACGTTGGCCGCTTCAGGGGAGGCAACTTTAGGGCCTGGTTACTGCGCATTACTGCCAATACCTGCTACGACCAGCTTCGCAAGCTCAAGCGCCATCCTACAAGTTCACTGGAAGCATTGCCACTCGAGCTCGACGGATTGTCTTCTACGGAATCACCTGAGGATTATGTCCTGCGTCGGGAGATGGGAGAGCAAATCCAGAAGGGTTTGGCCAGTCTTCCCTCGGAGCAACGGTTGGCAGTTGTTCTTTCTGACATACAGGGCTTGAGCTATGAGGAGATGGCCCAAGCCATGGGCTGCTCTCTGGGCACGGTGCGGTCGCGGCTCAGCCGGGGGAGGGCTCGACTGCGCGACTATTTGGTGCAGAGGGGAACCTTTCCCCCCTAAATCCCGTCTTAATAAGTGAGGATGGAATAATGTGGCGGTTATTGTCGATGAGATTCAGGAAAGATAAATGTAACCGGACAAGGGGGTTGCTTTCTGCCTACATAGACCAGCAGCTTGGCCTCCAGGAGCAGGAAGGGGTAGAGAAGCATCTCGAAGCATGCCAGGGATGCCGGCAGGAACTTGACTCGCTTCGGGCAACGGTGCGGTTGCTGCATCGGGTGCCGCAGGTATCACCCGCCCGAAGCTTTGCTGTCACTGAGCCAAAGCCGCTGCCGGGTTGGTCCCCGTTCCCGGTACTACGCACCGCTACTGCTGTAGTGGCGGCGTTCCTGGTGCTGGTATTTGCCCTCGATGCGGTCAACGTTTTTGAGACAGGCCCCACCTCAGTGGAGGAAGGACGAACATACTCTGGTGAACGAGCACCTGAAGAGAAGGGTCCAGGCAGCGAAGCATCAACTACAGAAACCGGACCGGAGGTTGTCTTCACACCAGAGGGGGACGACTGGGTTATCGAGATAAAAGGTGAAATGGAGTCTGTAGTCTCGGTCATGGCGGGTGAAATGGCCCAAGAAGATGAAACGGCTCCTGACGAGAAACTGGGTATGGATGAATTGCACGATCTGTTGTCATCACAAAAATTGGCGACTTACGGAGCGGAGTCAGACGAAGAAAACGTGGTGGTTCCCTATGGTAGGTTAAACATGGAGGAACTGGACCGTGTAGTAGAATCGGAGAACGGGGCGGCTCACGAAGCGGAGTCGGACGGAGAGAATATAGTGGTGCCTTATGGTAGGCTGGACATGGAGGAATTGAGCCGTCTGGTAGAATCACAACGTGAAGCGGCTCAAGAAGATGTGACAGACGGAGATGAAGAAACGGCTGCGGCAACCGGAGAGGGGACGCTGGGTGAAGAGGAGGCCGGTTGGGTGCGCCCGCTGGAGTACGGCCTGCTCGGGGTGGTGGTGGTTTTGGGAGGGGCGACCGTTGCCGGTTGGCGTAAGAAGAAACTGAAAGTAGGCTAGAGGTTCACCTGGCCTAGGAAGTCGATGTAAACGGGAGGCGCACGATTGAGGGGCAAATAAATGAGTGATACAATCATCAACATACTTATCTCCTTTCTGCTAATCGGAACCATTCTGGTGGCTGAAGGCGCTACAAAGAAATCTGAGGGGCCCACCATTGGGCGACTGCGTTCTTAATCAGCCTGCTATTCACCACCTTGATGGAGCCTCTCAGGTCGGCTATAATCTACTCACCATTAAGGCGGTGGGCATCTCGCGCTGCCGTTTGTTCCTTTTTCCGGCGCATTTCTAGGCGAGCCTATTCCTTTCAGGGCGATTGGCATGCTTACGCTAGGAGTCAAACTGATTCATCCGGCGGCGCAACCGCCGAGAAGGACGACTGCGGGAAGTGCTGGCTTTGACCTCCACGCAGCAGAGAACGTAGAAATACCACCCAGCCGTTGTGAGCCTGATGGAGGTGCTGAAGTTGGCAGGGCCCTTGTGCCTACATGTCTGATAGTCGAATTACCGCCGGGCACAGTTGGCAGGGTAGCATCCCGGTCTGGGCTGTCAGTCAAGTCGAACATAGAAGTGGGAGCAGGGTGGATTGACAGTGATTACCGGGGAGAGCTTATGGTGGAGTTGAAGAACTTGAGTTCACAGCCCTACAAAATTGGCCAGGGAGACCGTATCGCCCAGCTAGTGATAATACCGGTGGTGGATGTCGAAGTTAGCATTGTGCCGCACCTTGAAGAGACGTCACGAGGCCCGTCAGGTTTTGGATCCACCGGGTCCTAGTGTTGAACATAGAGCCTCTCTGAGGAGAGTTTGATGCAAGTACGGACAATAGAGGCTAGAGATATTCCCGAAGCGTGGTTTCTTTGTCTGCGTCGTGTCCTGGAAGAAGGGTATGAATACACGATAGATCGAGGCAGTTTTGAGGGGCAGAGGCGGAAGGAGCTTGACCTGGCTGTGGTGCAGATCAGGCAGCCGGGTATAAGACCGCTGGTGCCCAACGTACCACAGGGTATTTCTCCTCCGACGACCATAGAATACGTCGAGTCCTATCTACCATACCTCATGACTTCGTTCAAAGCAGAAAATGAGGAGTATACCTATGGAGAGGACCTCGAACCGCAGTTCCCTGAGATCATCCGGATGTATAAGGAAGATGGCTACAACACCAATCAGGCGTACATGGCAGTGGGTAATCGAGAGTCTATTCATCTATCGGACCCACCGTGCCTGAGAGGTATACACACCAGAGTCCGGTATGGTCAGTTACATTTTGTAGTCTACTTCAGGTCGTGGGATTTGTGGGGAGGCTTTCCCTCCAATCTTGCCGCGCTGCAGCTTATGAAAGAGCATATGGCGGGCGAGATCGGGGTGGATGACGGGGAGTTGATTTGCCTCAGCAGCGGTTTGCATCTGTATGACCACACGTGGGAGTGGGCCAGGCTTGCGGCGCGTATGGACTAGGATAGCCGTCTGACCATGCCGTACCAAGATGAACCTCATGCTATTTCCCTGCCATGATCAGCCTGGTGCGATGGATCGAGTTGGGATACTCCGTCAAGCCGAGGGCTGCTGTGACCTGCTCTGGTCTGCCTGTGCCCTGGGAATCACAGCGAAGCCGCATCCCCAAAGCGAAAGTAGAACCGTGCCGACTTACCAGCCAAATCTGGTCAATTAGGGCCCGCAAATCATAGTGGCGTGGTCCGGTATCCCTCATATGCTGCCAGGGTAGGGATTTTGCTTGGAGCAACGAATTGATTGCTGCGTGCACTTCCTCCTCACTCTGGCTTGCTGTGACTACAACACGGTATTCAGCATAGCGTAGCTGCGACTGAAGCGAGGGACTGGTCAACGGTATCTCTTGTACCTCAAGTATGTCCATACCTTTGGGCAATTGCTGTGCTACCGTTCGAATAAGAAAGTGAGGAGAGACCATTTTCTGCAGGCTGATGTCCATAAGCTCGGCTTCGCTGGTCACACCTGTAGGGAGAGGAGCAGCCAGGGACATCTTTGGGTGGGGACTAAAGCCCTCAGAGTAGGCCAGACGTATTCCTGCCCGGCGCAGTGCTCTGCTCCAAAGCCTCATCAGGTCAAGATGAGAGATGTACTTGACTTCGTCGCCACGAGAGAACCTAAGACGTAAGCGCTGCATCGCCTTTGATCATACCCTTGGCGACTTGGCTCGGTCAAGCGTGGTTCGACTTGACTCAAAAAAACACCACAGATATACTCGAAGTTGAGATGGAGATTGGCGAACTTCTAGAGAAAGCAAGGGGCTATTTGCCCGGGGATAGATTAGCCCTGGTGGAAGAGGCTTACCGGTTCGCCCTCGAGGCGCATAAGGGGCAGATGCGGCAATCCGGAGAGCCGTATTTGCAGCATCCCCTTGAGGCTGCCTCTATCCTGACTGACCTCAGGCTGGATGCCAACTCCCTGGCAGCCGCTCTCCTTCACGACGTTCCCGAGGACTGCGCCGTACCTCTATCGCAAATTGAGGAAGTCTTTGGACCGGAAATAAGCAAACTAGTAGATGGAGTAACCAAGCTGAGCTATGTATCTTGGCAGGTGACAGAGAAACCGAGCGGAGAGGACTTACAGGCTGAAAGCCTGAGGAAAATGCTGGTGGCTATGGCAGAGGACCTGAGGGTGGTATTCATCAAGCTGGCTGACCGACTGCATAACATGCGTACTCTGGAGGCCTTACCTCCGGCCAAACGGCGCGCAATTGCCAAAGAAACGTTGGAGGTCTATGCTCCTCTAGCTCATCGTTTGGGGATTGTGAAGTTGAGATCGCAATTGGAAGACCTGTCTTTCTTGTACTTAGAGCCCCTAAAGTATCGTCATACAAGACAATTGCTGGCGAAACAGGAGACGGAGCACGAGAAAATAATAACCCGGGTTGTGGAAGTATTGGAGCAGGAACTGGAAAAAGCAGGAATAAGAAGAGCCAAGGTCTCTGGAAGATCGAAGAATATCTATAGCCTCTACCGAAAGATGCAAAAGTATGCTGGGCAAGGAAAGGACCTGAGCGACATACACGACGTTCTTGCCATACGGGTCATCGTGGATAAGGTTGAGGATTGCTACCATGCTTTAGGCATGGTTCACAGCTTATGGCATCCCATTAGCGGTGAATTCAATGACTACATCGCTAGCCCAAAACGAAACGGCTACCGGTCACTTCATACTTCGGTGATGTGTTTTGGCACTCCGATTGAAATACAGGTTCGGACTCATGAGATGCACGATACCTCTGAATATGGCATCGCCGCCCACTGGTGCTACAAAGAAGGAGTGAAACGGGACCTGTTTGAGCAGAGGATCTCCGGGTTACGCCAGCTTCTTGACTGGCACAGGGAAATCAGTGGCACTCGCCAGTTTCTTGAGTCGGTCAAGACAGATATTTTCCGGGACCAGGTCTTTGTCTATACACCGAAGGGAGAGATAAGGGATTTGCCGACCGGTTCTACAGTGGTTGACTTCGCCTATCACATACATACCGATTTAGGCCACCGCTGCATTGGAGCCAAGGTCAATGGTAAGCTTGTGCCTCTCACCTATCGACTCCGCAATGGTGACACAGTGGAGGTTGTTGTTGGCAAGAAGGATAAGGGGCCCAGCAGAGACTGGCTTAATCCCAATTTGGGGTATGTCAACACCTCTCATTCCCGAGAACGGGTTCGGCAGTGGTTCAGGAAGCAGGCCAGATCAGAAAACATCGAGAAAGGCAAAGAGATTCTGGAGAAGGAGCTACGGCGGCTCGGAGTCAGCCTCGGCAACCGCGAGGATATTGCCCTTTTGTTCAAGTATGAAAGCCTTGACGACTTCCACGCCGCTATCGGCTGTGGAGAGATCAGCGCTAATCAGATTGTCATGAAAATGGCAACGCAGGAGGAGCAACCGAAGGTAACGGGGGCTATTCCGGCAACGCCCTCAGTGGCTGTGCCCATCCGGGTGCTGGGGACAGGCGATCTCCTTACCCAGCTAGCGCAATGTTGTCACCCCTTGCCTGGAGACAAGATTATTGGCTATATTACCCGTAGTAGAGGTGTGACTGTTCACCGCAAAGACTGTCCTAACATAACTCGGGCCAAAGAGAAGGAGAGGTTAGTCTCAGTTGATTGGGGCAGAGTGGATCAGCTATACCCTGTGGTTGTTCGCATAGACGCCTGGGACAGGCTGGGACTGCTGCGGGATATTAGCACTTTGGTGGCTGACGAGAGAGTAAATATAGGCTCGGTAAGCTCCGCTGAGCGCGAAGATAACTCCACCTCGATATTTCTTGCCATTGAGATAAGAAGCATCACTCAGCTATCGAGGCTACTATCTAGAATCGAGGGAGTCAATGGGGTGATCAGCGCCGGGCGAGCTACGGAGGCCGGTTAGTCCTGAAAGGTGGGACTGTTCTAAGAAGTCAACTACACAACTTGTCGGATTTGGCGGGCGACTGACAGTGATTGCCAAAACATTGACACACCGGAAGTCGTTGTATAGGCTATCTGTAATCGCCGAAAAGATCGAAATCAAAACCTATTGAGAAAGCAAGGAGGTGAATTGCCCAAAATAGAGAAGGCAGCCAAAAGGCAGTTACGGAATAAGTCCGTACGTAAGTTGGTCAAGACAAGCTCAGCTAAGGCAGAGGAAACCATCTCTGAGGGAGAGATGGAAGCGGCCGGGGAGGCGGTGGTGGCGGCGGTTAGCGTCTTGGATAGAGCAGCCAAAAAGGGTGTTATTCATCCCAACAAGGCTGCTCGGCGTAAGTCACGCCTGATGAAGAAGCTGAACGAAGCGGCGAAAAGCCAGGCTTAAGGGCCCGTCCGAAAAGACTATTAAGAGCCGTGTCATTGCGAGGAGCGTAGCTTTTCATGCCGCCGGCAGGGCATGACTATGGATGCAAGCTGATCGGGTCAGGTCTGGGACCTGACACCCACCAATACTTGAACCCACCCTACTAGTGTCCCCAACGTCCGCTTGACAAAGGCCCAAATACCTGTTAGCATGGTTTTAGTTGCCACCGACCGCAAGGCGGTGAGCCTGTGGAACCTGAAAAACAGATTGGCTCGCTTGGATCGGTAACGACCGAGACGGACTGTTAACACGGTAAGACAGGATAGTCTTGAATGCCTTCTCGGCGTTGCCGAGAAGGCATTTTTTTGTCGGTTTGGTGTAATGCAATGCAGAACATAGGCTTCATTGGCGCTGGAACTGTGGGAACGGCCTTAGCAGTAAGGCTCAGGGAGAAAGGCTACCCGGTGATAGCTGTTGCCAGTCGTACTCGTGCCTCAGCCGAAAGGCTGGCTGGTATGGTTGACGGCTGCCAGGTCCACCACAGTGGTCAGGCTGTAGCCGACGTGGCAGAGATGGTCTTTGTTACTACCCCTGATGACGCTATTGCCGGGGTTGCTGCACAAATAACGTGGCACTCAGGGCAGAGCGTGATTCACTGCAGCGGGGCAGAATCCCTGGACATTCTCGAACCCGCCACCAAAGCTGGAGCCCAAGCCGGTGCCTTTCACCCCCTACAGACCCTCGCCAGTGTGGACCATGCCATAGAGAACATCCCCGGCTCCAGCTTCGCTTTGGAAGCTGAGGAGCCATTACTGGGCACCCTTAAGGACATGGTCAATGCCCTCCAGGGGTGGTGGCTAGAGCTCAGACCCGGTGACAAGGTTCTTTATCATGCCGCGGCGGTAATGGCCTGCAATTATCTGGTGACCCTGGTCAAGCTGGCTACCGACCTGTGGCAGACCTTCGGAGTCTCTACAAAAGAAGCTACCCAGGCCTTACTTCCTTTGCTGCAAGGCACGGTTAACAATTTGGATAATGTCGGATTGCCCAACTGCCTCACCGGGCCTATTGCCCGGGGGGACCTGGGAACGATACGAAAGCATATCACTGCTCTGGAAGCCAAAGCTCCGGGATTGCTCACTGCCTATCGGGAGCTGGGACGGCAGACCGTTCCCATTGCTTTAGCCAAGGGAAGGATCGATGATCCGAGGGCAGAGGAGTTGTTGGAGCTTTTGACCAAGACTGATTGATCTGGAGGTGAGTCAAAGTCATGAGGACAATGCTGCGAAGCAAGATCCATCGAGCCAGAGTTACTGAGGTGAATGTAGATTATGAGGGCAGCATCACTATTGACAAACGACTGATGGAAGCGGCCGACATTCTTCTCTATGAGATGGTTCATGTATTGGACATCAACAACGGGGCTCGATTCCAGACCTACGTTATAGAGGGGGAGGCCGGTTCTGGGGTCATCGGTCTCAATGGAGCCGCGGCCAGGCTGGCCTCGAAGGGTGACAAGGTGATTATTCTTTCCTATTGCACCGTCAGTGATGAAGAGGCACGGCTCCATCAGCCTAAACTCGTCTATGTTGATGCCAATAATGCCATCATTCGCCAGAGTGGAGGGGGTGGATGGGTGGATGACCTTACTGAATCTCTGAAAGCCCTCTAAACTCGGGTACTTCATTTGAGGAAAGCTGATCCCAAGGACGTAATGCGGTCGCCTCGGGCGACTGCAAGTAACATAATCCAAATCCTGTGCCACAGAATCTGTCCAGATCCCAGTCGTTAAGGAGGGGAAATGCGAGTTACTATCGGTCAAATCAAGGAAATGAAACAAAAGGGCGAGAAGATACCTATGCTCACTGCCTACGATTATGCTACCGCCAGGCTCATTGATGAGGTTGGCGTGCCCCTCATATTGGTGGGGGACAGTCTGGGAATGGTGGTGCTAGGCTATGAGTCTACCATCCCGGTAACTATGGAGGAGATGCTCCATCACACCAGAGCGGTGGTTAAAGGTACGAAGAGGGCTTTGGTTGTTGGAGATATGCCGTTTATGACCTATCATGCTAAGATCAGCGATGCCCTTTACAACGCCGGTCGCTTTCTGCAGGAGGGTGGAGCCCAAGCGGTGAAGCTGGAAGGTGGTGAGCCAATGGCTGAGGCGGTGCACCGGGTAGTGGAATGCGGGATACCGGTCATGGGGCACATCGGGCTTACCCCTCAGTCTATGCATCAGCTTGGTGGTTTCAAGGTCCAGGGTAAGAGCCCTGAGGCGGCCATCCGTTTGATAAAGGATGCCCAGGCCTTGGAAGAAGCAGGTGTTTTTTCCATTGTCCTCGAATCTATCCCCACTCCTGTGGCCAAAATAATAACCCAAAAGGTAGGCGTTCCTACCATCGGTATCGGGGCTGGGCCTTGGTGTGATGGGCAGGTACAGGTGATCAGTGACCTTCTGGGTCTTTTCACCGACTTTGTTCCCAAGCATGCCAAACAGTATGCCAAGCTTTTCGACACCATCAAGAAAGCGACGGCTGATTACATCAGCGAGGTGCAAAACGGTACCTTTCCCACCGAGAAGGAAAGCCATGCCATGGATGAAAGCCTTCTAGCCGGGCTGGAGCAGGAGGTATAGTTGGTGAAGCTTCCCGCTCCGAGGAAAAAGGGAGAGATTTCGATTGAAGAAACCCTGGAGAAGAGGCGCTCCGAGCGAAGCTTCGCCCCAAAGGAGCTGAGTTGGGAGCAAATCTCTCAACTCCTGTGGTCGGCTCAAGGTATGGTCGAAAGAGGGCGCCGCACTGCTCCTTCGGCTGGAGCGACGTATCCGTTGGAGGTTTACCTGGTTACAAGTAAAGGCGTCTATCACTATAGGCCGGAATCTCACGAACTGGAGCCGACTCTCGAGGGCGATGTGCGCTCTCAGCTCTGCCGAGCATGCTTGAATCAAGAGTGGATAGAAGAGGCGCCAGTCAGTATTGTCATCGCTGCTGTCTATGAGAGGACGGGGAGGGGTTACGGACCGCGGGCGGGTCGCTATGTACACATAGAGGTAGGGCACGCCGCCCAGAATGTCCACCTGCAGGCTGTAGCCTTGGGGCTGGGCTCTGTGCCTGTCGGCGCCTTTCGTGATGAGCAGGTGCAAAGGGTCCTCTCTCTGCCTGAGAACCACCAACCTGTATACATTATATCGGTGGGGCATGTGGCAGAATGAAGGTCTTGTCCGCTATCGCTGAGTTCAAGCAGGCCAGGCAAGAGGCAGTCGGCTCTGTTGGTTTTGTACCCACGATGGGTTACCTCCACGAGGGACATCTTTCCCTGGTGCGGCGAGCCAGAGCGGACAACGAGACCGTGGTAGTTAGCATCTTCGTTAATCCCACCCAATTCGGTCCCGCGGAGGACTTTGCCCAATATCCTCGGGACACCGAGCGCGATCTGGCTCTCCTGGGGAAGGAAGGGGTGGACTTGGTGTTTATGCCGTCTCCTGAGGATATGTATCCAGGGGGTTTCAGCAGTTGGGTAGATGTAGAGAAGGTGACGGATAGACTTGAGGGTGCCTTTCGCCCGGGTCATTTTAGGGGAGTGGCTACGGTGGTAGCCAAGCTGTTCAATATTGTGCAGCCCACCAGAGCCTATTTCGGGCAGAAGGATGCTCAACAGGCAGTGGTGATTAAGAAGATGGTAGCTGACCTGAACATGAATCTGGAGGTTGTGCTGGTGCCCACTGAGCGGGAGCCGGATGGTCTTGCCATGAGCAGCCGCAATGTTTACCTTAGCCCGGAGGAACGACAGGCAGCCTTGGTTCTGTGGAAATCGCTGAAGCTGGCTGAGCAGCTCTGGTCGCAGGGAGAAAGAGACGCTGAAAGGGTGCGGCAGGAAATGATGTCCCTTATCCAGAAGGAGCCTTTGGCCGACATCGGCTACGTCAGCATAGCCCACCCTGAAACCCTGGAAGAGCTAACTGATATGGGCCAGTCTGCTCTGGTTTCTCTGGCGGTACACATCGGAAAGACAAGGCTGATAGACAACATAGCCCTTGAAGAGAATTGAAATCTTGGAAGCAACATAGTGGGAGGTAATGCGAGTGCCTGAGCAACACGTTAAGAACAACTACTTTACGGTGCCTGATCGGAGGCCACCAAAGTCGAGGGATAAGGGCGAGATAAATGACATCTTAAACAAATACGGCTCGAGATTTCCCTTTGTACACACCGCTAACATTTGTGGTGCCAGGATTCAGTTGAGGACTGACTCCAGGCATGCCTCAGACTACTGGATCTTAAACTGGTATCCTTCTCACAATCAGAACCCCGACGGAGTGGTATACGTTGTTAAGGATATCGAGGGCTATGAGCCCTGCCTGTTCTACAACCTGGGCGAGAGAAAGATACTCATCGTCAATTCAGAGTACTACGGCGCAGTGAAGTCGGCTGGAGCCCTGGGACTGGCAGGTGTAATCCTGGAAGACAGGGGCGGCTACCCCATCCACGGTGCCTGCATGGGAATCGAGAAGAATGGCGCTACCGAAGGCGTGGTCCTGATTGCTCCCACCGGGACCGGCAAGACGTCTCAGCTTCACGAGATGTTGTACAACCTGCCGAACACCAAAGTCCATTCGGATGATTATGTTTTTGTCTTCTTTGAAGAGGGACCTATCGCCAGGGCCGCCGAAAACTGGCTTTATATGCGGACCGACGTGGCAGAGGAGCACCCGACCTTCATCAACCTATTCCACGATTTGGAGATAGAGAATGTGATCGAAGGGAAAGATGCTTGCCCCCAAATAGGTGAGGGGAAAAAGAGACAAGGGCCTTGCTATCGGGAAACCTTGCATGGTGACAAGATTTGTGTTTTCGATAATGGGGCTGACAGGTGTTACTGGGCTTATGGTAATTCCAGGGTTATGTTTGACCGGGCTATGTTCCCCATGATGGTCAAGGGCAAGGATGGTTCTCTATACGAGGTACAGAAAGGGAGGAAAGGCGTCATAGATGAGGTGCCTTTGAAGTATATATTCTTGCTGACCAGAGACGATCACACCCGTCCGGTCACCAAGCTGGATACCGAAGAGGCAATAGAAACCCTCAGGGAAGGGAAGTACACTGTTAGACCGGGTGCCGGTCCCCCGGAGAAGTGGGGCAAGATCGGCCACGAGCCCTTCTATGACCCCTACCCACCGGAGCTGAACGCCAAAAGGCAGGAGGAGTTCTACAGGAGACTGTTTGATTCCGGTGTTTGGTGCTATCTGCTAAATACCGGCAGTTACAAGCGGATGAATATCCCCGTGCATCGTTCTCACATGTACATCAGGCACATCCTGGAGATCTAGCCTGCATCAGCCCGCGCCGGACATAGCGGGGTGCCGCCCACAAGCCATCCTGGCTTGTGGGTGAATCACGTCGTCGGAAATGAGTCTCTGTCAAGTGGAGTCGGCCTCGCCTTTCCTGATATCCAGTCCCTGGCGCTTGACCAGAGCCAATCCCCGGGCTTGTCAACCAGACCTTGCCTAACCTGACTCGATTATATCACCCACAAGCTCGCGCCCTCGCTTGTGGGCGGCACCCGGTTGAATCGCTACTTTCGGGTCGCCGTCGCCCGTTTGCAAACCACGTAGCTACTAAGGTATCATTACATTCAGGTAACTCAGTTAACCCAGTGAAGTAACCCACCAGGGATTTCCATGCCAAAAATCCATTTTATTGACGTGACCAACCGAGATACAGTGCAAGCATCCCGAATCAACCTCTCTAAGCTGCAAAAGACCATGGTCAACTTGTATCTTGGTGAGATGGGGATTCATCAATCGGAGTTTGCTTTCCCCTGCGCCGATAATGAGCAGAATTACATAGAGGGTAATTTGGAGCTTAGAGAAAGAGGGGCTATGAGGTCTCTCATCCTGGAAGGCTGGTGTCGGGCTATCGTTTCCGATGTAACCGCGGCGGTTGCCTCTGGGGTAAGAGATCTAAACGTCTCCATATCTACCTCGGACCAGATGATTGTGCATAAGTTTCGTGGCAGGATGGATCGTGAGGCGGTGATTGGTGAGATGGTGAATTCGGTAACCTACGGCAAAGAGCACGGAGCGGTTACCATTGGGGTAAATGCTGAGGATGCCTCTCGGACGGACCTGGCCTATCTGGTGGAGTTTGCTCAAGCAGCCAAAGAGGCTGGGGCAGACCGGGTTAGATATTGCGATACCCTGGGCTACGAAACGCCGACCTCTATCTATGAGCGGGTGAAAGCGCTGGCAGAGCAAGCGGCGATTCCCGTTGAGCTGCATTGCCATAACGATCTAGGCATGGCGGTGGCTAACTCCGTTGCTGGTGCCAGGGGAGCCATTGATGCCGGGGTTGATGCCTATATCAATACCTCGGTAAATGGGCTGGGCGAGAGGGCGGGGCAGGCAGACCTCCTCAGTTGTATTCTCGCTCTGAAATTCGGTCGGGGGATGGATAGCTACGGGATTGGCGATCCTCTGGACCTTGAGGTTTCTGCCAAGCTGGCGAACTACGTCTCTTATGCCTTCGGCGTTCCCATACCCATCAACCAGCCGGGAGTGGGGGCGAATGCCTTCGCCCATGAAGCAGGCATTCACGCTGACGGCGCTCTGAAGGATCGCCGCAATTATGAGCTTTATGAGTACGAACTTCTTGGCCTGGACCTGGAAGCCGTGCCTCCCAGAGGAAGGGTGATCACTACTGGTGAGTTTGGAGGGCTGGCTGGTTTTGAGTACGTATATCGCGGGCTGGGCGTCACCTTCGGCAGCAAAGAGGAGGCGGAGCATATCCTGCGTTTGGTTCGTCATGCCAGTGCTCACAATCAGCTCCCCCTTACGGATGACGAGCTCCAGGTTATTGCCAGGTATCCTGAGGAGGTGAGGAAAATCCTTACCATTGCACCGTAAAGATGGCTCTGGTGTTTTCAATTGAGGAGGTCAGGTCTGGGGACCTGACACTCACCAATAGATATTGCACCGTACGGGTGTCTGTGGTGTTTACATTGAGTGACGAATAAGGAGGTATTCGATGACAACTCCCAGTCCTTTGCCGGGTGATAGGCAGTTGATCAAGAGCGACTGCATATTGTGTGTCGCGGGGTGTGGGATAGATGCCTATGTTGAGGATGGCAAGCTGGTTAAGGTGGAGGGGATGGCTGAGCACCCGTTGAACAAAGGCAAGCTGTGTCCCAGGGGGGAAAACCTGGTCGAATTTGCCAACGCTCCAGACCGCGTTAAGTATCCCATGAAGAAAGAGAACGATGAATGGAAGCGGATTTCCTGGGATGAGGCGCTGGATACCATAGCTGGCAAGCTAGCGAAAATCAAGGAAGAGCACGGTGCTCACTCGGTGGCCATTTTCAACGGCTCCATGGCGGTGGAGAATATTGAGCTGGCCAGTTTTACCCAGCGGTTCAAGGGGGCCTACGGCACCCCCAATTTGATTTCCGTGGAAAGCTTTTGCTTCCGCATCCGGGTTATAGCTCACCTGATGACCTTTGGGAGATTCACCAGCGAAGACCCTCTACAGGCTGAATGCATTGTGCTTTGGGGCAATAACCCGGATGAATCACGCTGGATGTGGGCCGACCACATTCACCAGGCAGTGGATAAGGGTCTAGTAAGGCTGATTGTCATAGACCCCAGGCGCACGCCACTGGCCAAGGAGGGCATACACCTTCAGATCAGACCGGGGACTGATGCTGCTTTAGGGCTGGCCATGTTGAATGTCATCATATCAGAGGGTCTTTACGACAAGCAGTTTGTTGAGGAGTGGGCTGTTGGCTTTGATGAATTGAAACAGCACGTTAAGCAGTACACTCCGGAGAAGGCGGAGGAGATAACCTGGGTGCCGGCCGCCGACATCAGAAAGGTTGCCCGTATATTCGCCACCACCAAGCCGGCATGCATTGTCCCGGGTACCTGTTCCCTGGCTCAGAACGGGAATGGACTGCAGAACGAACGTCTCCTGTGTATCCTGCAAGCGGTAACCGGAAACCTTGACGTGCCGGGCGGCTGGGCCATGACCCCGCTCATACGCCTCAGCGATTTGAGGCTACCGGTGGAGGAGGAAGCCATAGGCGGGGCTGAATACCCCATATTCTACAAGCTTGGGGGGAAAGCGGTTCCCTACGGTCAGACGGTGGTCTTCCCTGAGGTAGTGCTCAGTGAGAAACCCTATCCCATCAAGGCTCTGATAGTAACCGGAGGTAACCCGGCGCTTACACTGCCAGATTCAAAGAAGATAGCCGAAGCGCTGAACAAGCTGGACTTGCTGGTAGTGATCACTCCTTTCATGACCGAGACCGCCGAGATGGCCGACATCGTTCTCCCGGCTTGTACCTTTCTGGAAAAGATGGGGTTGGGGATGGTCTATGGGATAAACGCTGGTCTACCCTACGTACTGCTCCGAAAGCAAGTGATTGAACCACCTGGTGAAGCCTGGGCTGACTGGAAGTTCTGGACTGAACTGGCTCGGAGAATGGGATTGGGCGAGTATTTCCCCTGGGACACAGATGAAGAGGTGGTGGCACATCTCCTGGAGCCCAGCGGCGTTACTCTGGAACAGCTTAAGGAAAATCCGTGCGGGGTCTACTATGACGCCAAGAATTACAATGCCCGGGAAACCTTCGGGTTCAGAACACCTTCGAACAAGATTGAGATCTACTCCAAGACATTGGAGGAGGCGGGCTTTGATCCGATGCCAACCCACCGGGAGCCCAGTCAGAGCCCGGTCAGGACGCCCGAGGTGGCTAAGGAATATCCGTTGATTCTAATTACTGGGGCAAGAATGCGGGAATACACCCATTCCCAGCTACGCAACATGACCCAAATGCGCCGCAGGGTTCCTGAACCTGTGGCCGAGATTCATCCCAGCGCGGCCGCAAAGTATGACATCGTGGACGGGGAAATGATTCTTGTGGAAACGAGGAGAGGGAGCATAAAGATGAAGGCCAGAGTCACCCAGGATATCGCACCTCAAGTGGTCAGCATTCCCCATGGCTGGGCGCAAGCCAATGCCAATGTCCTGACTGATATACGAAATCGTGATCCGATATCAGGCTATCCAGAGCTTAAAGCCCTTCTATGCAGGGTAAAGAAAGCGGTGGCCTAGCGCGGGTCCCAATATAAGGCATTCACGGGCAGCTACGGTATACTATGGTCTATTTGTCGGGGGAAGAGTCAATAGGCGATTCTTCCCCCAACTGACGTAACGTCGGAATGTTGTCAGGATGAAAATAGCCGACCATCTGAGGGAAGCAACTTTTGTCGCCAGAGAGAATCGGTTCACTTGTCTGGTGAATCTGTCGGGCGGCAGGGAGGATGCTTACCTTCCCAATTCAGGGAGGCTGGACAGTGTGCTCTTCCCCGGGCAGATGGTGTTCCTGGCTGAGAAATCATCCCCATTCCGAAGAACAAGGTACAACCTGGTGGCCACCAACTTAAATGGGACGTTTGTTTCGGTGGACTCTCGTGTCCCCGGGGAAGTTGTTCATGAGGCCCTACGTCAAGGAGCTTTGCCGCCCTTTGCTGGTTACTCTTCCATCCGGCGCGAGGTACCCCGAGGGGGGAGCCGACTCGACTTTCTATTGGGCAACTCTAATTCGCAGTGCTTGCTGGAGGTGAAGTCGGTCACTCTTGCGCACAGGGGTATGGCTCTCTTTCCTGATGCTCCCACGCTGCGAGGCAGGAGGCATCTTCACAGTTTGATCGGGGCAAAAAGGGATGGCTATGCGGCAGCAATCGTCTTTGTGATTCAGCGCCAGGATGTGGAAGGCTTCTCGCCCAACGATGCCGTTGATGCTGAATTTGGACGTGCCCTGCGAGCAGCTCGACTTCAGGGAGTTGGTATCTATGCTTATCGTTGTAGGGTAAGCCCGGGGGAAGTCAAGCTAGGTGATGAGGTGCCAGTCTATCTTTAGACCCGAGTATGCAATCGCAAATTCACATAGAACGCTCTGAATCTGGTGTAGAAGGAACATTGTACAGCCGCTGTGTCGTTGCGATGCGAGTAGGAAGGGAGAAAAGGGAAGCGACTGTAGGGGGCGGAGTCCGTGTGGCCTCGAAGGGAGGGTGGGCAGGGCCGTCCCTGCACGACAACGTAGCGCGAGGCTTTAGCCTCGCTACAAAAGGCGACCCTAAAGGGTCGCGCTACAGGGCGTGTTTGGTCGGTGTCAGGTGTCCCACTTGGCCCGCAATGGGATTCAGATTGCTTCGTTGGGGGTGGAAGGAATACGTGTTCGCTCTACGGCAGGTTTAGGTCATTTGATCCAGGTACTGAGTTGTCAAAGCTAGGCTGAGAGGTGACAGAAATGCAGCAGGAAACCGATTCGAGCATAGTGGTGAAGCCCATCGGCCACGTCAGGAATGATATCAATGTGCCAATGATGGAGGGGTGGAAGGAAGTGGTTTCGGAGCTTATCCTGGATGCCGGTCTGGAAGAGGCTACCGAAGGCCTGGAGAAGTTTTCTCATATTATCGTGGTCTTCTGGATGCACAAGGTCCCTCCGGGGAGAGGTGTGCCCACGAAGATCCACCCTCGAGCGAGGCAGGATCTTCCGCTGGTGGGGTTGTTTGCCACTCACACCCCCTACAGGCCGAACCCGGTGGGTGTAAGTATAGTCAGACTTATGGAGCGCCGCGGAAATGTTCTGAAAGTAAAGGGGCTGGATGCTATCAACGGCACCCCGATAATAGATATCAAGTCGTATTTCCCCGGAGCTGATGCCGATGCCACCGTTCCTGCATGGGTAACAAGGCTGTGACCGGTACGCTGCTGGATGTTTATCATCGCCTCCTTGATCGCTATGGGTCTCAGCATTGGTGGCCGGCGGATAGCCCCTTCGAGGTTATTATCGGTGCCATTCTCACTCAGTCGGCAGCCTGGGGCAATGTAGAGAAGGCTGTCATCAACCTGAAGATAGGAGGGGTGCTTTCGCCCGGCGCCCTGCGTCGGCTTGCTGTGGAGGAACTCGCTGGGTTGGTTTACCCCTCAGGCTACTACAATGTCAAGGCGGGGAAAATCAAGTCCTTTGTTCACTGGCTGGGTGAGCGCTACGATGACAACCTGGACAGGCTGTTTGCCTTGGACATCCCCCTATTACGGCAAGAGCTTCTCTCTGTTCATGGCGTGGGGCAAGAGACGGCGGATTCAATAATTCTCTACGCCGCTCACAAACCTGTTTTCGTCATTGATGCCTATACTCGCCGCATTATGGGCCGCCTTGGCCTGGCACCTCGGACTAATAGCTATGCTGGCTTTCAAGGTGTCTTCATGCAGTACCTTCCCCGCGATGAATCACTGTTCAATGAGTACCACGCTCTGTTCGTTCGCCACGGCAAGGATAACTGCAGAAAGTCCCCTCTTTGTAGGCAGTGCTGCCTGGCTTCGCTCTGCTCGCTTCCTGGTGTCTTGTAGCCAACATATCTCTGCAGCCCATAGACCGGGATGCTGGGGATGGTTGACCTGAACTGCTAAGCCGTTTGCATTACGCCAGTCTAGCAGGCAAGAGCCCAAGGCTGGCCACCATCGTTTTCGGAACGAGCTGAAGTCTCCGAAGGCGACTCGCTGTGGCGAGCTCGTTCCCTACATTGCTGGGCGGAGCGATATTGCATCTCAACGTCATTATCCCCGCCCTGAGATTGCTTCGCTCGCAATGACGTTAACGAACCCAGTCTGCTTACATGGACGTCTTTGCACGTCATTGCGAGGAGCGTGAGCGACGTGGCAATCTCAGGGCAAAGGTGGGGATCGTGAGGTCGCCTCAGGTCGCCAGGGATCGCCCAAGGCGACACCGACCGAAGGGTGTCTAGATTCTTCCCCTTCACTTCGTTCAGGGTCAAAATGACAGCCAGGATTATTAAGCGACCTTGGCCCTGCGCCGTTTGCCCTCAAGTAGCGCCAACCATTATAATTATCGTGCACCACTTTGAGAAACACGAGGTTTTCAACAGAGGAAAGGAGAAGAAAAGATGGCTGGCATAGTTTCTTATGGAGCTTACATCCCTATTTACAGGCTTAGCAGGGCGATTCTGGGCCAGGTCTGGGGTGGAGGCGGAAAAGGGGAGAAGGCCATAGCCAACTGGGATGAAGACAGCATTACCATGGCGGTAGAGGCAGGCATGGACTGCCTTGCCGGAATAGACAAGAAATCCGTGGATGCCTTGTACGTGGCCACGACTACGTCCCCATTCAAAGAGAAGCAGTCGGCGAGTATCGTAGCCGCAGCCCTCGACCTGCGTGAGGACATAGTTGCTGCCGACTTCGGCAACTCACTCAGGGCCGGGACCGCAGCTCTGAAATGTGCCCTCGATGCGGTAAAGGCGGGTTCGGCCAAACAGGTCCTGGTGATTGCTACGGACGCCCGTATCCCTGCCCCCAATTCGGCCTTTGAACCGCTCTTTGGGGATGGTGCTGCGGCTTTCCTTATCGGAGCCGACGGGGTGGCTGCGGAAATTGAAGCCAGCTATTACCTGACCAGCGAGTTCATTGACATCTGGAGGCTGGAGTACGATAAGCTGCCCCGGACCTGGGAGGAGCGCTTTCTCATTGACGAGGGATATGAGCCGCACATCAAGAAAGCCCTGTCCGCCCTGTTCAAGGCGAATAACGTTACGGGCAAGGACTTCGCCAAGGCAGCTTTCTACGCCCCCAATGCCCGAAGCCACGGAGCTGTGGCCAAGGCCATGGGACTGAATGCACAGGACCCGCTCTTCGATAGCGTTGGCAACACAGGAGCAGCTTTCGCCCTGATGACACTGGTGGGAGCGCTCGAGGAAGCCAATGCAGGAGACAAGATTCTCCTGGGCACCTACGGCGACGGCGCTGATGCTCACATCATAAGTGTCGGAGACGGGATAGCCAAGTTGAGGGACAGAAGGGGCATAAAGAAGCACCTGGAATCCAAGGTAATGCTTGAGAACTATGGCAAGTACATCAAGTTCAGAGATCTCATGCAGTTGGAGATAACGCCCATGACCAAGCCCAGGACATCGCTGCCGGCCATGTGGAGGGACCGCAACTGGCAGTACCGGTGCCACGGACACAAGTGCAATAATTGCGGCAAGGTCCAGTTCCCCTTCCAGAAGCGTTGCATGTATTGCCAGGCGGACTCCAAGTTCCTCGAAGAGGTACCGCTGTCGCACCGAAAGGGCGTCCTGGTCACCTTCAGTATGGATGAGAGGGCAGCAATCGTCGATCCTCCCAATGTCCTGGCCGCCGTCAATTTCGATGAGGGCGGCAGGGTCTTCAGCCAGATGACCGACCGGGATGTGAACACGATTGACGTCGGTATGCGCATGGAAATGACCTTCAGAAAGATCCACGATGCACTGGGAGTCCACAACTACTCCTGGAAAGTCCGACCGGTAAGGGTATAGGAAAGGAGAAACATGGCAGAGCCTATAAAAGACAAAGTCGCAATCGTAGGCATGGGGTGCACCAAGTTTGGGGAGAGATGGGATGCCGACATTACGGACATGATAAAAGAGGCAGTCGATGAGGCTCTTGAGGACGCTGGTGTGGAACTGAACGATATCGAGGCCGCCTGGCTGGGGACCCAGTGGGGGTCCCAGGTTGTTGAAGGCGGTGTAGTCACCGGCACGCTTCTTTCCGGTACTCTTCAGACACAGTACATACCGGTGACGAGAGTGGAGAACGCCTGCGGCACCGGTGCAGAGTCTCTGAGGGGAGCTACTTTCGCCCTGGCGGCCAAGGCCAATGACCTGGTGCTGGTCTGTGGAGCGGAAAAGTGTAAGGACATGGGCTTCGGCGGGCTGCCCTCGGTGTGGATCGGCAGGTGGGAACCGGTGTACGGCGCTTTCGGAACAGGACCGGGAAGATATGCCATGGCGGCTACAGCATACTTTGCCAAATATGGTCTCAGCAAAGAAGAGGGCAAGAGGATGCTGGCCGAGATCTCGGTCAAGAGCCACTACTACGGGGCCCACAATCCCAAAGCGCACCTCAGGAGAGAGGTTACTGTCGAGCAGGTCATGAATGCTCCCATGATTGCCTGGCCGCTGGGGCTGTTCGACTGCTGCGGCGTGACTGATGGTGCCTCGGCAGCAGTCCTGTGCCGAACTGAGGACGCCAAGAAATACCGCGACGACTTCGTCACCATCAAGGCTTTCGGCATGGCGGCCAGTCCTGGATGGGGCAAGGAGAGAGAGGACTACGACTTTACCTACTGGGATGCCACTCAGGCGGCGTCCAAGGCGGCGTACGCCGAGGCCGGGATCAAGGACCCGCGGAAGGAGCTTGACGTGGTAGAGCTGCACGACTGCTTTACCATTGCCGAGCTGATCGCTTCCGAGTCGATGGGGCTGTGCCAAGAGGGCAAATTCAAGGAGCAGATGACCGACAAGCGGGCTTACTACCATGACGGAGAGATGCCGGTCAACACCAGCGGCGGACTCAAGTCGTTTGGACACCCGATTGGCGCCAGCGGCTGCCGCGAGGTGTACGAGATATACAAGCAAATCCAGAAAAAGGTTGAGGAGCCTTCGCGCCAGATAGATAACGTCCAGATGGGACTAGCTCACAACCAGGGCGGACATCCAGGGAAGTTCGTCTGCGGTTGTACCGTAATAGGTACCCCCTGACATGGCGGGATATTCCGTAAGACGGATAAAGGGTTAGACTGAGTGGCCGAGGTTCAGCCTTTTCGCGGTCTTCGCTACAATGCTGAGCGGATAGGGGATATCTCGTCGGTTATCAGCCCCCCATATGACACGATCTTGCCCGAGGAGCAGCGTTTCTATCATCAGCAGAGCCCGTATAATGTAGTCAGGCTTGAACTTGGGGAGGATCACCCCTTTGACTCTCTGGAGAGCAACAGGTATACCCGGGCTGCTGATACATTCAGGAATTGGCTGGAAGAAGGCATCCTGCTTCGCGAGCCAGCTCCAGCCTTCTACATCTTCGAGCACCGCTTTGCTCACCAAGGTGACACAAAGCATCGCTGGGGGCTTACTGCCCGCGTGCGGCTGGGAGACCAGCGCACCACCGGAGCCCGTCCCCATGAGGCTATCTTGGAACGGCGCGTCTCGGATCGTCTCAATCTGCTGCGTTCCTGCCGCGTCAACGTTAGCTCGGTTCTGGGAATGTTTCGCCATCATAGGGAGGGACTGCTGCCACTGGTCACCCATCTCACCAGTGGAAACCCAGACCTAAGCGTTGTAGATCGCCAAGGGGTAGGTCACAATATGTGGGTGATTAAGGATGTTGAAGGCATTGCACAGATATCGGCTTGGTGCGCTGATAAGGCCCTTTATATTGCTGATGGGCACCACCGCTACGAGACAGCCTTAGTTTACCAGAGGGAACGGCAGGCTGCTGGCTTGTCTTCGACTGGAGACGAGGCCTACAACTTCGTGATGATGACTCTAACTGATGCCGGGGATCCGGGGATGGTTTCACTACCTGCCCATCGCCTGGTGCGCCTAACTAAACCTGAGAAGACGCTGGAGTTGAGGGAAAGGTTAAGCGTCCTTTTCGACCTGGAGTACCTCGATCCTGCTGGCGCCACCCGCTCCGATACGCTTGAAGTGTGGTTAGGCATCTTGGGAGAGCGAGGCAAAAAGGGGATAGCTATAGGCGTCTATGGTATAGATGAGGGGCGATTCTGTTTGCTGACGCCTAAGGAAAGGACAAAGCTCGACGCCATGCTGCCCCCTGAGTGCAGCCAGGATTTGAAGAATCTGGACGTGGCCAGCCTTCACTGGATAATTCTGCGGCAGCTAATAGGTGTGGATACTCCGGAAAAGGAGGAAGACTACCTCAGATATACCCAGGATGAGCAGGAGGCCATAGGTCGAGTAGATTCCGGCGAGTATCAACTGGCTTTTCTGATGAATGCCATCCCTATATCTAGTATCTTGGCTGTAGCCGATGCGGGCGATAGAATGCCGCCAAAATCAACGTATTTCTACCCTAAGCTGCCCACTGGTCTCGTAATGTATCCACTGTGGGACGATGAGGCGTAATTTCGATGAGAATAGGGGTTTTAGCTTTACAGGGAGCATTCATAGAACACGTTAGGATTCTACAGAAATTAGATGTGGGGGCCTCCCTCATCTACCTGCCGGACCAGCTCGACAATTTGGACGGTCTTATTATTCCCGGTGGAGAAAGCACCACCATCAGCACGTTAATGCTGGAGTTCGACTTGATGAAGCCAGTGAGAGATCTGGCTCGGGCTGGTTTGCCTGTTCTGGGAACCTGCGCTGGGATGATCCTTCTGGCTAGAGAGGCGTCTGATTTCTGGCTGGAAACCCTGGGGTTGATGGATGTCAGGGTGAAACGCAATGCCTTTGGAAGACAGGTGGATAGCTTTGAAACCGAGATAGACATGCCAGCTCTAGGTAGAGGGCCCTTTCATGCCGTTTTTGTCCGTGCCCCGACTATTGAGCAAGCTGATCCTGGGGTGGAAATTCTGGCCCAGCTACCTGATGGCGCTGCGGTGGCTGCCAGGCAGGGGAGGGCGATTGCTTCGGCATTCCATCCTGAGCTCACCAGCGACGTGAGATTCCACCGCTACTTCCTTGACATCGTTGCCTCAGGCTAGAATATGCGCCTTTAGTGAATGGGCGTGCCTTCTTGTCGCGCCTGGAAAGGCGCTCCTACAGGGAAGGCAATGTAGGAGCCCCCTTCTGGGGGCGATTCACATCGATTCAATCTCAAATTTGCATTTCCAAAAAGGATATTCGCTAGCCTGATTAACCAAACCAGCCCTTAAGGGATTCTCGTAGCAATATAGAATGATTTGGTTCAAATCCTCCTCTCTCCGAATGCAATGCTCATAGTATTGCTTTTGCCACACTGGCCCACTCCGTTTCCTCATCTCGTTGATCCGTCTCCCAGTAAACCCCTTGAAAGAGTTCACGACCTTGGACAAAGTCTGCTTTTCACCTAGCTGAATTACCATATGGAGGTGGTTGGGCATAACTACACAGCAAAGCACTTCAAGTCTCGCATGTGCCTCTAACCATTGGAGGCAATCAAAAGAATACGAACGATATCCTCATTCCTGAAAATAGTCTCTTTGTCAAAAGTGGAAGTAGTTATGAAGTAGAGATTCCCTGGATATGACCACCTCCCCTTTCGTAGATGGTGGAACCCTTTGGCGGGAAATCTATGTAACATATTGTAGCTCTCTTATCGCGCCTGGAAAGGCGCTCCTACAGGCGGCTAGAGAAGGGGCAGATACCTCTTTATTTCATAGTCGGTCACCTGGGCTCGGTACTGGTCCCACTCTATCTTCTTGTTCTCGATGAAGATGCGGAACGTATGATCGCCCAGGGCTTTTCTCACCACCTCGCTACCTTCAGCCAAGCGGATCGCCTCAGCCAGACTCCCCGGGAGCGTCCCTATTCCCCTTTCTTTCCTTTCCTCCGGCTTCATCTCGAAGACGTTGCCTTGCACTGGTTCGGGTGGCGGGTATTCCTTCTCAATGCCTTCTAGCCCGGCTGCCAATATGACGCTGAAGGCAAGATAGGGATTGCAGGCCGGGTCCGGAGAGCGGAGCTCGATTCTGGTGGCCTTTTCCCTCCCTGGCTGATATTCTGGGATCCGGATAAGGTCGGCGCGGCTGCGGCGTGCCCAGGTAATATATATCGGTGCCTCGTAGCCTGGGATAAGACGTTTATAGGAGTTGACCCACTGGTTGGTAACCGCGGTGATCTCGGGGGCGTGTTTCAACAACCCGGCTACAAAGCACTTAGCCGCTTTCGACAGATGATAGGGGTCGTCCTTGTCGAAGAAGGCATTCCTATCGCCTTTGAACAGAGATATGTGCACGTGCATGCCGTTGCCATTTACCTCTAAGATAGGCTTGGGCATGAAGGTGGCATAGCAACCATGTTCCTGGGCCACTTGCTTAACTGCAATTCGGTAGGTCATTACGTTATCAGCCATGGTCAGGGCGTCGGTATATCTCAGGTCTATCTCGTGCTGGCTGGGGGCAACCTCATGGTGGCTATATTCCACGGCGATGCCCATTTGCTCCAGGATAAGCACTGTCTCTCGTCTCAGATCGCTGGCCACATTCGGGGGTGTTACATCAAAGTAGCCACCACTGTCCAGGAGGCCAATGTCCTGATTGCTGCGGAAATAGAAGTACTCCAACTCCGGTCCGACGTAGCAGGTGTAGCCCATGTCGGACGCCCTTTTTAGATTCCTTTTCAGCACGTACCGGGGATCGCCTTCGAAGGGTTGTCCACCCGGCCAAAAGATGTCACAGAACATCTTGGCGGTGGCATGCTCCATAGGCCTCCAGGGAACAATGGAGAAGGTATTGGGATCAGGCCGAGCTACCATGTCACTTTCATCGACGCGGGCGAAGCCTTCGATAGAAGAACCGTCAAATCCCAACCCCTCGTCCAGTGCTCTTTCCAGTTCCTCTACAGTGATGGAGAAGCTCTTCAGAAAACCCAGAATATCGGTGAACCACATTCTTATGAACTTGACATTCTGTTCCTTTACCATTCTGAAGACATGTTCTCTAGCCTCTTCAGTCTTCTTGTCCCCACTCACCATACTCTCCTCCTTATTTCCGTCTGGTTCGGGTATTCACTCCTGGATTCCCATGAACCGGAACGGGATTATTGCTGGTTTTCATTCTTTGGCCTCTATAGCAGCTTTGGCCATAGCCTTGAACTGCGATAACGGCTGCCTGCCGAGATCATCGCCGGTGCGTAGACGCACCGAGACAGAGGAAGTGTCCACCTCTTTATCACCGACCACCAGCATGTAAGGAACCTTTTGTAACTGTGCCTCGCGAATCTTAAGGTTCATCCTATCAGGGCGAGCGTCAACCTGAAGGCGCAGGCCCTCGGCTTTCAGCTCAGCTTCCACCTGCTGTGCATAGTCGAGGTGGCGGTCGGCTATGGGGATGATCACTGCTTGAACCGGCGCCAGCCATACCGGGAAGGCGCCGGCATAGTGCTCGATGAGGCAGGCTAGGAAGCGCTCCATGCTGCCTAACACAGTGCGATGAATCATAGCTACAAGGTGTGCTTGACCGTCCTCACCCACATAAGTGACCTGGAAGCGTTCTGGGAGGTTGAAATCCACTTGAATAGTAGGGCCCTGCCACGCCCGGCCGAGGGCATCCTGGAGCTTGATGTCGATTTTTGGTCCGTAAAATACCCCTTCTCCGGGGTCTACCTGGTAGGGTAGCCCAAAGCGATCAAGGGCCCTCTCCAGCGTTTCAGTAGCCTGGTCCCAGACCTCAATAGTGCCGGCATACTTCTCCGGGCGGGTGGAGAGCAGTATCTGGTAGTCGGCAAATCCAAAGGTTTCCATCATGAAGCGGGCCAGTCCCAGCACCTCTATTATCTCGTCCTCCAGTTGGTCAGGGCGGCAGAAGATATGGGCATCATCCTGGGTGAATCCTCTCACCCGGGCTAGCCCGTGCAGCACCCCAGAGCGCTCATAGCGGTATACCGTGCCCAATTCTGCCCAGCGCAGCGGCAGCTCTCGATAGCTATGAATCCTCGTCTTGTACATCAGGATATGAGCATTACAATTCATCGGCTTGATAATATAGTCCTGCCCGTCAACATTCATAGGAGAATAGAGGTTTTCCCGGTACATCTCCAGGTGTCCGCTGGTCTTCCACAGGCCCACCTTAGAGATGTGGGGGGTGTAGACCAGGTCATATCCCCGTTTGGCGTGTTCCTGTCTCCAGAAGTCCTCAATGAGGGTGCGGACTAGAGCCCCCTTGGGGTGCCAGAGCACCAGCCCCGGGCCGACCTCTTCATGGATACTGAACAGGTCGAGCTGCTTACCCAGCTTCCTGTGGTCTCGCCTTTCCGCTTCTTCCAGCTTGTGAAGGTACTCCTCCAGGGACTCCTGGTTTTCGAAGGCAGTGCCGTAGATCCGCTGCAGCATAGGTTGGTTTTCGTCACCACGCCAGTAAGCTCCGGCTATGCTTAGCAGCTTGAAGGGACCAATTTCGCCTGTGGTGTTCAGGTGAGGCCCGCGGCAGAGGTCGACAAAGGAGCCCTGGCGATAGACGCTGAGGATTTCACTATCAGGAAGCTCCTGGATTAGCTCCAGCTTGTAGGGTTGGGCGGCAAAGAGCTGGCGGGCTCCCTCCCTGCCGAGTTCCTCCCTGACGAAGGGCAGGTCGGCAGCTATGACCTTTCTCATCTCCTCTTCAATTCTGGGCAGGTCTTCGGGAACAAGCGGCCGGGGCAGGTCGAAGTCGTAATAGAAGCCGTCCTCGGTAGCTGGCCCAATGCCCAGCTTGGCCTCAGGGAAGAGGGATGTCACCGCCTCGGCCATCACATGGGCTGCTGAATGGCGCATCGTCTCCAGCCTTATGTTATCCTCAGTCACTTTGTCCATTCCTTTTCAGCCTAAACCAGAACCTCCCAACCTTCGAGGGTTGAGAGGCTCGCAGGCAATAGGCACGTTGGTGACTTAGTCATTTGTATGGTGGGCGGTACTGGATTTGAACCAGTGACCCCTGCGATGTCAACGCAGTACTCTAACCCCTGAGCTAACCGCCCGATAGAAAAAAGTTATCAGAGATATCAAGCCAAGTCAAGCGGGGCTGGGGACGGACGCTGGGGTGGGGGGAGCAGGGACAGGTCTAATGGTCACTAAGTATTTATTTGTACATAGTAGTGGAGTGCGTTCTGCTGCAGTGGACGGTGGTCGCGGAAGTCGCAAGTGGAGAAAACGTAGCGCGAGGTCTCCAAAGGCGCCTCTTCGAGCTTTAGCCTCGCCGAAGCGACCCTAAAGGGTCGCGCTACAGGGGAACGATCTCGCCACGGCGAGTCGCCTGTGGTGACTTCAGGTCATTCCGCCAGCGCTTCCCAAGAACTCCCTAGATAACTTCCTCTGTCTTAAGCTGGGCCAGATCCTCCGCCGTAAAGCCGAGCAGCCGACTATACACCTCCTGGTTGTTTTCGCCTGGCTTGGGGGCGCGCCTCTCTATGCTGCCGGGTGTCTGGGACATCTTTATGGCTACCCCTGGTATGGGGACCTTGCCCACATTGGGGTACTCCATGTCCACCAGCGCCTCTCTGAATTTGACCTGAGGGTCCTCCACCATCTGGGTCACATCGTTTACCCGGCTGCACGGGATTCTGGCCTTGCTCATCGTCTCCACTATCTCATCCACAGTCCTGGCCTTCATCCATTCAGTGGCTATGGGGTGGATAAGGTGACTGTTTATATAACGGGTCCCGTCGTCTTTGAACCTGGGATCATCCTTCAGGTCTTCTCTCCCTATTGCCCTGAGAAATCTTCTCCATATGGTATTAGTGGTCACGCCGAGCATCACCCACCCGTCTTTTGCCTCGAAGCAATCGGTGAAGGTATAGTAGCTGTGGTTGCCTTGCTGCGTACGTACAAAGCCTGAGACCTTATACTCGGCGGCAACGGCCAGGCCGGCCACGCAGGAGACGGCCACGTCCAGTAAGGCCACGTCAATCGCCTGACCTTGGCCCGTCCTCATGCGGTGGTACAGGGCGAGCATTATGCCCACGGCAAGATGAGTGCCGGTGCTGAAATCCACCCAGGCCACGCCAGACCTGGTGGGAGGATTCTCCGGGAAGCCTGTATAGCTCATCGACCCGGACAAAGCCTGGGCGATGGTGTCGAAACAGGGACGCTCAGCATAAGGCCCCGTAGCGCCGAAACCTGACACCGCCGCCACGATAATCGCCGGGTTGACCTCCTTAAGCGACTCGTAGCTGGCTATCCTTGCTTCCTCTGAGCCGACAACGTAGCTGTGCAGGACTACGTCGGACGATTTCACCAGCCTGTGAAGTATCTCCTTACCTTTCTCGCTGAGGATATTCAGGGTAATTCCCTGCCTGTTCTGCAAGGTAATCATGGTAAGCATGCTCTCGCCGTTGGGAGCATGAGGCCCGAAATTTCTCTCCTCCTCGCCGCTCGGCCTTTCAACTCTGATAACCTCGGCTCCCATCTGAGCCAGAAGCGTGCCGGCATACGGTCCCGCAAACCAGCGGGAAAGATCCAGAATTCTTACGCCTGCCAATACCTTTTCCATGGATTCTCTAGCCTCCTAACGTTTACAAATCGCACAAAAAGTGTGCCGTCTCAGCACACTTCGTTTCTTACTATGAGAATAGGGTTTCTGTCGGTATGTGTCCGCTAGCAACGCTGTGCACCTCGCCACGGCGAGTCGGCCGCCAGGGTCGGTCAACAGAGTCGCCTCTGGCGACCTCAGGAGACCTTCGGAGACCCACCCTGAGATTGCTTCGCGGAGCCTGTCCTGAGCACCGCGAGATTCTTCGCTGCGCTCAGAATGACAGGAGGCGAAGGGCTCGCAATGACACATAAGAAGGGGTTTGGCGCCTTTGCCCGCCGCCTTGCCCCGTCATTGCGAGGAGCGATAGCGACGTGGCAATCTCCGGGGGCCGGGGCGACAACGCCATTCCTGCCCATGGGGCAGCAACCTCCCCACAATGATCACCCTATTCTCATCTTTTAGATTCGGCTCCGTCTTCATCCTGTATTATCTGCATGAGTCGCTCTGCCCGGGCATAGCCGATGCGCAGCTGCCGCTGCAGGAAAGATGATGAGATCTGGGTGTGCTGTCTTGCCAGACGCCTTGCCTCTTCCAGCAGGGGATCGCTCCTGGCATCTTCCTCAGTCATACCAAGGGGTGCTGGAGCTGGCTGGAGTTTGGCTTGTTCTTTCAGGAAACTCACCAGCCTTTCAATTTCGTCCGGGGAGATATAGCACCCTTGAACGCGTTTTGGTTTGGCTGCGTCAGCAGAAAGGAAAAGCATATCGCCTCGCCCCAGCAGCTTTTCGGCACCGCCCATGTCAAGAATAGTGCGCGAGTCTACCTGCGAGACTACCGCAAAGCTGATACGTGTCGGGAAGTTGGCCTTTATAAGTCCCGTAATCACGTCTACAGAGGGACGCTGGGTGGCTACCACCAGGTGAATGCCCACTGCTCGCCCCATCTGCGCCAACCGGCACAGGCGGGGTTCAACTTCTTCAGATCTAGCCATCATTAGGTCAGCCAGCTCATCAACCACGATTACAATGTAGGGCATCTGGCCGGGCACTTTGGGGCTGGTATTATATCTCTCGATATTGTGGGCACCTACCATAGCCAACCTGCGATAGCGGCTGTCCATCTCGTGGTTGCTCCATTCCAGCATCTCCACCGCCTTTTCACTTTCAGTGACAACCGGGGTCATCAGGTGTGGCACCCCGTTGAAGGCAATGAGCTCCACCCTCTTGGGGTCGATCATGATAAATCTCAGCTCCTCGGGTGTGTTGTCTGTCAGCAGAGAGGCGATAGTGCAGTTGAGACACACGGTCTTGCCACTGCCGGTGGCTCCAGCAATGAGTAGATGGGGCATCCTGGCCAAGTCCTTGACCACATCCTCACCGCCGGTGCCTTTACCTATGGCCAGAGCAAGCTTTGATCGCGAACTGAGTCTTTGGAAGTCGGCGCTCTCCATCACCTCACGAACAGAAACCACTCCCATAGAGGAATTAGGCACCTCGATCCCCACCAGTGATGTACCGGGTATTGGTGCTTCTATCCTGATACTGGGGGCAGCGAGGGCACGCTGGAGGTCATTTTGCAGGGAGCTAATGCGCTCTACTTTGACCCTGATTCTGGATACCTCCTCGGACCTGACCTTGACGTTGCCACTCTTGTCCCTTTCCTTTATCTCCTTAACCCTGCGGTCCCATCCTGGCTCCACCCCAAACTGAGTGACGGCAGGGCCGACGTTTATCTGTACTACCTTTGCCTCTACGCCGTAGCTGGCCAGCGATTCCTCGATCAGTCTGGCCCTCTTCTCTACCTCAGCCTGGCTCAGCTCCACCATGGCAGTTTCATCCAGCAGTCTAACACTGGGTAGCTGCCAACGACCTGGGAAGGAGACGACTACTTGGGGTGGCGCTGCCTTAGGAGCTGCACTGGGAGCGGTCTCAATTTCCTGTACTCCTTCCTCCATCTTGCTTGGGGGCTCAAACGCGGGCGGGGGTGGAGGGAAAGTAATCTCCCTTATTGGTGGTGCGCGGCGCTTCTTTATCCAAGAACCAACCATCTCATGAACCGGATGCTCGCGGTAGAACTCACGGAGCCATTCTGTGGCACTTTGTCCCCACTCCTTTAGCTGCCGTAGTGCAGGGCCGGTTTTCTCTGCACCGCTGCGCAACAGTCGCCAGGTCAAACGCGGCCCTACGAAGGCTATCCCAATCAGGACCGAAGCTATTACAATCAAGGTACCGGTGGAGGTGTTCTGATCCCTGTTAATCGCTGTGCCCCAATTGCCACCTATAGAGACATCCTCGAGCGTGCCACTTCCCGTGTTGAAGAAAGCCAGGATACCCAGCAGGGCAGCAGCAAAGGCAATAGTGCCCAGGCACCAATTCCAGCGCCGCAGAAACGGGGGAAGCCGGCGCTGCCATATTGCCCAGATAAGAACTGCTGCGGCTGATATCAGCAGGGCAATACCTATGCCCAAGGCACGAAGCAGGTTATCCCAGAACCCGGCTATTAAGCCAGCGGCAACCAACACGGGGAGGAGTCGCCGTGTCAAAGAGGAGGTAACAATGCTGAGGAAGATTGTCATCGAGCCCTCCCTGACTTAGAACATGCTTAGTTGCTGGGGCTGCTGCTCCGCTTCAGGCGATCCTTCTGCTTCGTCAAGCAACGAAGGGATTTTGAGCATATCGGCTTCGATTACCTGGCGCAGACTCTGTTGATGAAGAGCCGCTGCGGGGTGGTACATGGCATAGTGGATAATACCACCTGTTTTGCGTGCCTTGCCGTGAATCTTGCCGATAGTCTCCCCCGGGAAGAACCTGGCCATAGAATAACGCCCCAGAGTAACGATCATCCTGGGATGGATCAACTCTATTTGACGATCAAGCCATTTCTGGCAGGTTTTTATCTCTACTGGCAGAGGGTCTCGATTTGTCGGGGGGCGGCATTTCAGCACATTGCCAACAAAAACCTCTTCCCTTCTCATGCCGATTGAGGCAAGTAGTTCCTCGAGGAACTTACCAGCGGGACCCACGAAAGGGCGTCCTTGCTGGTCCTCGTACCAGCCGGGTGCCTCACCGATAAATAGTATGTCAGCGTCCTCTCGTCCCTCTCCTGGTACCACTCTGGTACGGTGCTTGCCCAGCTCGCACTCTTGACACCTGGCTATCTCCTGATGAAGATCGGTCAGCGCTGACACCTTCCCTCCAGCCTGCTGCGATAGTAACATAAGCTATCGAGCCAAGTCAATCTGAGGGATTCAACAATGTACTGGAGGAGTACAATTCTGTTGCCTTCCCTCCACCTCTATGCTAAACTAGACCGCAGGACGGCCCCTTCAGGGAGGCTAGGTGGGCGAATTGACGCCGAAAGCGATCGTTCAAGAATTAGATAAATATATTGTCGGGCAGCAAGAGGCAAAGAAGGCGGTAGCCATTGCTCTAATCAATCGAGAGCGGCGCAGAAAGCTTCCTCCGGAGCTACGCCACGAGGTTATTCCCAGAAACATTCTAATGATTGGACCGACAGGTGTAGGCAAAACAGAGGTGGCCCGCCGCCTGGCGGCGATGATAGATGCCCCTTTTGTCAAGGTGGAGGCGACTAAGTTCACCGAGGTGGGTTATGTGGGGCGTGATGTGGAATCAATCATCCACGATCTGGTGGAGGTTAGCACTAACAAGATCTACCATGAGGAATTGAGGGAGATAGAGAGCAAGGCAGAGACGCTGGCCACGGAGAGAATCATTGGCTACCTGTGTCAGCAACTGGGAGAGAAAAGGGGCAAGCGAGCTAAAGAGAAGGAACAACAGGCCGTTAGCGGCGTTTCCAAAGCAACAAAACAGACTCCGGTTTGGGCAGGGAGTGGCAGAGGTCGCCCGGTGAGCCGTCAGAGGGTAACTAAGCTTTTGCATAACCATCAATTGGAAGAGCAAGTCATCGAAATTGAAGTTGACAGTGATACCGAGGTAGCGGGTCCACTAATCGAGCCCCGTTTGGACGTAGACACGGAGGATGATGGCTTGTTTGACGGGTGTTACAGGAACTTCAGAAGCAGCACTGGACAACGGAAGCGCAAGGTTGCCGTCAAAGATGCCAGGCGGATTCTCACCAGGGAGGAGGCCAATAAGCTACTTGATTTTGACGAGGTGGTAGAGCGTGCTGTAAACGGGGCGGAAGAGAATGCAGTGGTCTTCATCGATGAGATCGATAAACTTTGTGGTCCTAAGGTAGATATAGGCAGGGACGTTTCTGGGGAGGGGGTACAGCGTGACCTGTTGCCGCTATTGGAGGGAACAACGGTCATGACACGTTATGGCACCATCAAGACGGAGCACGTGCTCTTTGTCGCCGCCGGTACCTTCTCGAAGAACAAGCCTTCTGATCTCATCCCCGAACTTCAAGGGCGTTTCCCCCTGAGGGTAGAATTGAGTCCCCTGGGGCAACAAGATCTAGAGAGGATACTCGTAGAACCTGACAACTCCTTGACCAAGCAATACAAGGCGCTGCTGGCTACAGAGGGGGTCGATCTCGTTTTTACTGAAGATGGGATTCGAGAGATAGCCCGCTTGGCATCGTTGATGAATGAGCGTACCGAGAACATTGGTGCTCGGCGGCTTTTTACCATAATTGAGAAGTTGTTGGAAGATTTGAGCTTTACAGCTTGTGAAAGGAGAGGTGAGACGGTGATAGTGGATGGCGATTATGTCTACCAGCAGGTGAGCGGCCTGATTAAGGACGAGCACCTTAGCCGGTATATCCTGTAGGGAGCCATGGTGCAGCAGAGTTCTACCAACGCTGTTTCTATCAAGTTGCTGCTGGAGGCTGGGGCCCATTTTGGGCATCAGGCAGGTCGTTGGCAGCCAAAGATGAAGAAATATATCTTTATTCAACGCAATGGCATTCACATTATCAATTTGGAGCAGACCATAGCGTTGCTGGAGAAAGCCTGCAGCTTTATCACCGATGTAGTGGCCAAAGGAGGAGACGTCCTTTTTGTGGGAACAAAGAAGCAGGCGCAGGAGGCCATCGAGCAGGAAGCGAGTAGGTGTGGCATGCCCTTTGTCAATCAGCGCTGGATAGGAGGGATGCTCACCAATTTCAGGGTTATCCAGGCGCGCATCGACTATCTGGTGCTGTTGGAAGACCAGAAAGCCAGAGGCATGTTCAGTCGGCTTCCCAAGAAGGAGGCTCTAAAGCTGGAGAGGACCGTGCAGCGACTGAACCGGCAGATGGGTAGCTTTAAGGAGATGACCAAGTTCCCTGATGCCATTTTTATTGTCGATCCTTCTAAGGAACGGATTGCTGTAGCCGAGGCAAGACATGTGGGAGTGCCCACTGTGGCTATAGTGGATACGAACTGTAATCCGGAGGAAATTGATTATCCTATCCCGGCTAATGACGATGCGGTAAGAGCGGTGAGGCTCATGTGTAGCAAGATGGCCGACGCTGTCATCGAAGGGCAAGCGATTTTGGAGAAAGCTGAGCAAGAGGCGGAGTTGGTCAGTGATGAGGAGGCTATGGAGGCCCTTGGGTCATTAACCTTTGTCCCTGAGGAGGAAAAAAGTAGTGCAGATTACGACGAGGCTGATCAAGGAGTTAAGGCAGAAGACTAGCGCTGGAGTAATGGAGTGCAAGGATGCCCTCGAGGAGACTAAGGGCGACCTGGACAAGGCATGTGAAGTCTTGCGAGAGCGAGGTCTGGCCAAGGCAGAGAAGAAAAAAGATCGTATTGCTTCTCAAGGGCTAGTCGAGGCCTATGTTCACCACGGGGGACGGATCGGGGCGATGGTGGAGGTCAATTGCGAGACCGATTTTGTGGCCAAAACCGACGAATTCAAGTCATTGGCTCACGATTTGGTTCTCCAGGTAGTAGCTACCGACCCACAATTCATCTCCGCTGACCAGGTTCCGGGTGATGCCGGATTAAGCCCTGAGGAGGTGTGCCTTCTTGATCAACCCTTCATCAGGGACGAGGCAAAGAAAGTTGGGGATCTCGTTACTGAGGTCATTGCCAAGCTTGGTGAAAAGGTGATCGTAAGGAGGTTTGCTAGGTTCGAGTTGGGCGGGTAGAATGGTCTGACTCTGGAGAGGGGGTAGGCTGTGCAGGCAAACCTAAGCGGTAAAGTGGCTCTGGTGACGGGGTCAAGCAAAGGTATTGGTAGGGCGATAGCTCTCAGGTTTGCCGAAAACGGGGCGGATGTCGTAGTGAATGCCAGGAACCAGGGGCCTGCTCTGGAAGTGGTGGAGGAAATCAAAGGCTTGGGCCGAAGGGCTTACTTTGAGCAGGCAGATATATATAGTTATCCCGAAGTAAAGCGGATGGTACGCAATGCTGCGCAAGAGTTCGGTAAGGTCGATATTCTGGTTGCCAGCGGTGGTGCAGCAGGTCCCCCTCCTCAGTTCTTCCACCAGATTGATCCTGAATCATACCCGGATTGTATCGAAAGTCATCTGCTCACCAGGCTTTACTGCATAAGGGCGGCCATTGACCATATGATGGAAAGGCAGGGGGGCAAGATTATCGCCATAACTACTGATGCTGGAAGAACACCTACCCCGGGAGAATCCTTAATCGGTGCTGGTGCCGCGGCGTTGGTGCTCATGACCAAGGTGCTGGCGCAAGAAATTGCCCGTTCGCACATACGGATTAATACCATATGCACTACCGTGACCAAAGACACGCCGGGCTATGAAGCGGCGATGGCCGACGATAGCACCTATTTATTTAAGCTATTCAAGAAGGCAGAGGAACGGATACCCTTTGGTATGAACAAACCGGATGATATTGCCCAACTGGCGCTGTTTCTTGCTTCGGAGGATTCAGATCAAATCACCGGGCAAATCTTCAGCATAAATGGCGGCTTATCCTTCCCGGGTTGAATCTAGAACTAGGCGGTAATTCGGTGAGTATGTTTGAGGCTAAGTATAGGCGTGTCCTGCTAAAGCTAAGTGGTGAGGCTCTCATGGGCGAGAGCGAGTATGGTATCGATACTTCAACCATCAAGACGGTAGCCCGGCAAATCAAGGAGGTAACAGAAGGAGGGGTTGAGGTAGCCATAGTGGTGGGAGGGGGCAATATCTGGCGTGGGACTGATGCCGAAGCTGCCGGGATGGACAGGGCGACCGCCGATTATGCTGGTATGTTGGCCACAGTGATAAACGCACTGGCCCTTCAGGATGCTTTGGTGAAAGAAGGGATCGTTTCGCGAACCCAATCGGCCATTCCCATTCAATCGGTGGCGGAACCTTACATCCGGGGTCGCGCTATCCGCCATCTGGAGAAGGGGAGGGTGGTGATCTTCGCCGCCGGCACGGGTAACCCTTATATGACTACGGATACAGCAGCAGCCCTACGGGCGATCGAAATAAAGGCAGACGTATTGCTTATGGCGAAGAATAGAGTTGACGGCATCTACAGCGCTGACCCTCTAAAAGAACCACAGGCCAGGAAGTTTGACCGCCTTAATCACCGTGAGGCTTTGAACCTGGGGCTTGAGGTTATGGATGCTACTGCCTTTTCTCTTTGCATGGAAAACGACTTGCCTATAGTTGTATTCGACCTACAGGCACCAAACAGCATTCAGCGGGCGGTGGCAAAGGAACCGTTTGGGACCCTGGTTTCAAGTGAGGCACGGCAATGATTGATGACACCTTATCAATAGCCGACGGGAAGATGCAAAAGAGTATCCAGGCTCTCAGAAGGGAGCTGGACACTATTCGTACCGGACGCGCCACGCCGGTGCTGGTGGATTCTATCAATGTAGATGCCTACGGCGTTCCTACCCCACTTAAGGAGATCGCCACTATTTCCGTCCCAGAGGCCAGGCTCTTGGTGATTCAACCGTGGGACAGGAGTACTCTAGCCGGCATCCACAAAGCTATCCTGAAGTCCGATTTGGGACTAAACCCTATAAATGACGGGGCTGCTATCCGCCTGGTCATCCCGCCTCCCACTGAAGAACGAAGAAAGGAACTGGTCAAGGTAGTACGAAAGAGGGTTGAAGAGGCAAAAGTGGCGCTTCGTAACATAAGGCGGGAGGCAATGGAGGAACTGAGGAGGCTGGAGAAGGATAAGGAAATCTCCCAGGATGAGAACAGGCGAGCTCTGGATCGGTTGCAAAAACTTACCGATAGCTCCGTGGAAAAGGCAGCCGAGGTGGGCCAGAGTAAAGAGACCGAAATTATGGAAGTCTAACCAAGGACTGTTTGGATGTGACGACCGAACCAGTGGGGTATAAGGATACAGGCAAATTCCAAATACCGATTTCTAAACCCTAAACAGTATAGGTTTTTCGGTTCTTCGGATTTAGGACTTAATCCTGGTTTGGACTATGGGCAACTACTTGAGACGCTACGTATAGTCGAGCATCGGCAGAAAGACCAGACTTCATTAAGAAACGAAGAATGACGACCCCTGGATCAGATGAGACCCACATCGCCCCGCTTCCCACCCATGTGGCCATTATTATGGATGGGAATGCCAGATGGGCGGGACAGCGTCACCTGAGCCGCCTTGAAGGACACCGCGTCGGGACGGAAAACATCCGCCGCGTTGTGGAGACCTTTGCTGAATACCAGGTGAAATACCTCACCCTTTATGCCTTCTCCACCGAGAACTGGCTGCGGCCCAAGGTGGAGGTCAGGGGCTTGATGCAAATCCTCAACCGGGTTATAAAGAGGGAGACGAAGGCTTTGCATGAGAAGGGGGTTAGGCTTCGCCACCTGGGTAGGCTGGACAGGCTCTCCGAAAGATTGCAGCGAGAAATCCGACGGTCTATTGAGCTCACCAAAGATAATACCAGGATGACCCTTAGTATTGCTTTCGACTATGGAGGGCGGGCGGAAATAATAGAGGCTGTAGGGAGCATTGTGAGGGAAGGTCTTCCTGCCGACATGGTTGATGAGAATCTCTTCGGTAGGTACTTATATAGCAACGGATTGCCCGACCCCGACCTGATCATTCGCACGGCCGGCGAGATGAGGCTGAGCAATTTCCTGTTGTGGCAGTCGGCCTATGCCGAGCTCTACTTTACCCCCGTCCCTTGGCCCGAATTTGATGAGGAAGAGATTAGGAAGGCTTTACTCGCTTATAGTAAGAGACAGCGGAAGTTCGGAGGTTGATACCAGTAAGAGTGATCCGGTTAGGTGTGGATGAAGCAAAGAATTATCACTGCCCTATGTGGCATACCCTTACTGCTGGCTTTTGTCTGGTTTAACCCGCACCAGTTTCCCCTGTTGATCCTCCCAGTCGCTGCTTTTGCTGCCCTCGGTGCTCTGGAGTTCTACCGTCTAGGTTCTCTTTCAGGAGCACGGCCATTAACTCTTTTGGGGGTGGTCTGGGCCGTGCTTTTTGTAGTCAATGCCCATCTTGATGCCACTTACGAGGTTGATTACCTTCTCCCCTCATTGTTAGCCTCAGCAGTAGTTTTGCCTTTGATCTGGCTATTCTTGTTCTCCAGGGAGAGGGCCTTTGTTAGCTGGGCGTGGACCCTGGCTGGTATCCTCTATATAGGATGGATGCTGAGCCATTATGTATCTCTGAGGGAATTTGACCAGGATCTTGACCAGGGAAGGGGATGGGTGATTTTGGTTTTATTCTCCACCTTTGCTTGTGACACAGGTGCCTTTCTGACAGGCAGGGCTTGGGGCAGGCACCCTTTGGCTCCTGCTGTAAGTCCGGGGAAGACCTGGGAAGGAGCAGTTGGTGGTTTTGTTGCCGGCCCGGCCGCAGCTTTGATTATCTATACTCTTCTTGATGCAGCTGACCTGTCACTGCCCCTTAGTTACGCTCAAACCGTATTCCTTGGCTGCCTGGTAGGGTTATTCGCCCAGCTTGGAGATCTATTCGAGTCTTTGCTGAAGCGGAGGGCGGGAGTAAAGGACTCGGGGAACCTGATGCCTGGGCATGGCGGTGTCCTCGACCGCATGGATAGCCTTGTCTTTACCGGGGCTATTGTATACTATTACGTCCAATGGGTGGTGTGATGAAGAGGATAGCTATCCTGGGTTCGACAGGTTCCATAGGGCAGCAGACGCTGGAAGTAGTGCGCCCTTTTAGCGATAGGTTTTCCGTATTGGCCCTGGGAGCAGGAAAGAATGTCGAACTCTTAGCCAGGCAGGTGGAGGAATTCCAACCCAGGCTGGTCTCGTTTCAAGGAACAAGGAATGAGGGACCAGGAAAGGATGTCTCGTTCCGGGTCCCAGGTTCCGAGTTCCTCAGCCTGGAGGAGATTGCTTGCCATCCTGAGGTAGACCTGGTTGTGATAGCTACTTCAGGGAAGGCCGGCCTGGCCCCTACTCTGGCTGCAATTCGGGCGGGAAAGCAGATTGCCCTGGCCAACAAGGAGGTGCTGGTAATGGCGGGGGGGATTGTTATGGCTGAGGCAAAGCGACACGGCGTGGAAATCTTCCCGGTAGATAGTGAGCATAGTGCTATCTGGCAATGCTTGCGCGGCGAGAATAGAGCGGAAGTGGCTCAATTGATTCTCACTGCCTCCGGGGGGCCCTTTTCCCATTACACCTTGGAGCAGATGGCAGCCATAACTCCAGAGCAAGCTCTCAGACATCCTACCTGGCAGATGGGTGAGAAGGTAACCGTCGACTCCGCTACCTTAATGAATAAGGGGATGGAGGTCATCGAAGCCCACTGGTTGTTCGATTTACCTCTGCAACACATTGACGTGCTAATCCATCCCGGAAGTATAGTGCATTCGATGGTGGAGTTTGCCGACGGTTCAGTCAAGGCCCAGTTGAGCGTGCCGGATATGCGTTTGCCTATTCAGTACGCCCTGTCTTATCCAGAAAGGCTGCCTAACCCCAACCTTCCCAGGACTGACTGGGATAGACTTGCCTCTCTCAGCTTTGAGCCACCGGACTTGACTAGATTTCCCTGTCTTAGGCTTGCCATAGAGGCAGGAGAGAAGGGTGGTACTTATCCTGCGGTACTTTGTGCTGCTGATGAAGTGGCAGTAGGACTTTTCCTCTCGCACCGCATCGGTTTTGTGGACATTGCTAAACTGATAGAGGAGACCCTGGAGCATCATCAAAGCATCAGCGAGCCTTCGCTGGACGAAATCCTGGTTGCTGATGCCTGGGCCGGGGAATACGCTGAGAACTGGAGAGCAAAGTAAGACATGAGCGTTGCCTTAGTCATTGTCAGCTTCATTGTGGTTCTTTTTGTCCTGGTCTCTTCTCACGAGCTGGGGCACATGGTGGCTGCCAAAAGGGCCGGGGTGAAGGTTGAAGAGTTTGGCATAGGGTTCCCGCCACGGCTTTTTGCCATTAAGCGAGGGGAGACCAGTTACTCCGTTAACCTCATACCCCTGGGGGCCTTCGTCAGGACCCCCGGAGAAAATGACCCCGCGGTGCCCGGCAGCCTGGCCAGTAAAGGTCCATGGACCAGGCTAGGCGTGTATGCTGCTGGCCCTATAGTCAACGTGGTTGTTGCCTTTATCATTCTCAGCGTTTTCTTCATGCTGCCTTACGATGTGGTCAGGGGTGACGGTATTATGGTGAATCACGTATCGGAGCGCTCACCGGCGGAAGAAGAGGGAGTTAAACCTGGAGACGTAATCCTGAAAATAGATGAGCAGGAGGTTCATGAGAGGAAAGACGTGCAGGAGGCGTTGAACTCGGATGGGGGGGAGGAGAAAACCATACTTGTGAAAAGGGGTGGAGAGCAGTTTGAGATTGATTTAGCGCCAGAATTCGACTCTGACGAAGGCCAATATATAATGGGGGTTCTACTGTGGTGGGGGATAGTCACTGAGGTGGAGTCGGGCTCATCAGCGGAGGAAGCAGGCATCAGTCCCGGGGATACGATTGTGGGCATCGACGGAAAACAGATCATCAGCGACGCAACCATGTTCGCTGCTCTCAATGCAGCGGAGGGAAAAGAGGAAGTGAGCCTGATTCTGCTCCGGGACGGAGAGGACATATCCAAGACTTTGAAGCCGAGTCCACAGGGTGTGTTCGAGCTAACCGGAATTGGTACGCAATGGGTTAGTCACACCCAGTTTGAAACAGAGCGAAGGCCTATTTGGCAAGCGATTTACCGTGGTGGCCATTTCGTTGTCCGCGTTCCCTACCTGATAAAAGAGTCCATACCGATAATCAGAGAAGACCCTGGCAAGGCAGTGGCGGGGCCAATAGGGGCGGCTCAGTTGACCGTGGAGGCGGTGAAAGCCTCCGGCTTCGGCAACGTGCTATTGCTGGCTGGCATCATCAGTATAGGACTGGCTTTGTTCAACTTCATTCCCATCCCCCCCTTGGACGGGGGAGGAATGTTGATAGGCCTGATAGAGGGGGTTCGCAGAGGCAAGCGCCTTTCCACCCGCACCGTCCGCTTGGCCTACATTGCAGGGACTGCCCTTATTCTCACCCTCTTTGTGGGGATAATGTACAATGATATTGTCCGGTTGATCGACTATATCCGGACAGGAGAAGGCGTTTTTGGTCTATGAAGCAGCGAAGAACTTCAAAGCCTGTAAGAATTGGTGATGTGACTGTTGGCGGCGGGGCTCCTGTTGTTGTCCAGTCCATGACCAAGACCGATACCCGCGATGTTGCCGCTACGGTTAACCAGATACGGGAGTTGGAGGAATACGGCTGCGAGATTATCAGGGTGGCCGTACCCGATGAAGAAGCAGCTCAGGCTCTCCCCGCCATCAAGCGCGGCATCCGTATTCCCCTCATCGCTGACATCCATTTCGATTACCGTCTTGCCCTGGCGGCCCTGGAGGCCGGTGTCGACGGCCTCCGACTTAACCCGGGCAATATCAGCGAACCGGAGCAGATCGCCGCTGTGGTCAAAGCTGCCAGGCCAAGGGGAGTCCCTATTCGCATTGGGGTAAACGCTGGTAGCTTGCCCAGGTCCACCGGCCCTCAGACTTCCGTTGCCGAGCGCATGGTTGAGGCTGCTCTAGACCAGGTACGCCTTCTGGAGAGTCTGGATTACGACCTGATCAAGGTTTCGCTGAAAGCCTTCGATGTTCCTACTACCGTCGAGGCTTACCAGCTAATTGCCCAGAAGATACCCTATCCCTTGCACCTGGGTATCACTGAATCCGGGTTGCCCAGGACCGGGCTCATCCGCAGCGCCCTGGGAATCGGGATTCTGCTTTACCTCGGCATTGGCGACACTATTCGTGTGTCGCTTACTGCCGATGCGAAGGACGAAGTAATTGCTGCCTATGAGATTTTGAAAGGTCTCGATTTGCGGGAGAAGGGTCCTACTCTGGTAAGCTGTCCCACTTGCGGGAGGTGCGAAGTAGACCTGGTTGGCCTGGCTCAGGACGTAGAAGAGAGATTAGCCAAGCTGGGCAAAGCTATTAAAGTAGCTGTAATGGGCTGCGTCGTCAATGGGCCGGGGGAGGCAAGAGATGCCGATGTAGGCCTTGCCTGCGGGAAGGGTCGGGGCGCTCTGTTCAGGAAGGGTGAGGTGGTGCATACGGTGGAGGAGAAAGACTTCCTGGAGGGGTTGATGAGGGAGGTCGAGGAATCGTAACCCAGATGTAGCGCAGGGCTTTAGCCCTGCTGATGAAACCTGAGCGTTCACGGTGGGGAGATTCAGCAGTGAAGTATCCGAGGGCAGCAGGAAGAAACGGCCTTGTCTTTAGATAGCGTACTGCTACTCTGAGGTAAGGGTATTAGTTTAGTGTGGTATAATGCGGTTGAGAAGGCTAGCTCTTCAAACATTAACAGGAGCGATAGAATGAAAACCTTCCAAGTAATTCGTAGCGGCATTGTTTTTGAGCTTCAGCCTGAACCTGAGGGTGGTTATACCATAAGTGTCCCTGCTCTGCCTGGGTGCATCTCCTATGGGGAGACCTTTGAGAAGGCTATGGAGATGATAAAAGACGCCATGGAGGGCTGGTTAGCTGTAGCCAGAGAAGAAGGCATCCCCATACCAGATCAGTTTGAAGCCATAGAGGTTGCTACTATTTGACGGCTCCTTTAACCAATGAAGCAAGAAGGCAAACAGGGAGCCATGTGATTATGTACAAATCTGGCATTCGCCGCCCGATCTCCATACCCCAGCATCCAGGAGACCTGCCAAGGGGGACAGTCAGAGCCATAATTAGAGAGGCAGGGCTAACGAAAGAGGAATTCCTGAAGCTATTGTAAGGGGATATGGGGTGAAGCGGTTATTTGCGGTCCTATTCTCCTTAGCCTGCTCTTGGCAGGAACAAGCTGTGGCAAAAGTGAGCCTGGGACTACTCCACAAGCTCCTACTGAGAATGGGGCTTCATCTCCTGATACTACGCCACCCTCGATTACAGATGTTCTAGCCTTCGTAGGGTGGGTGAAGCACAGCGAAACCCACCACTTGCTGTCCTTCCCTTCTGGGGTGGTGGGTTCTGTTTCACTCCACCCACCCTACGTCTAGACTCCCGGTCAGAGGGGTGGGAAAAGGGGATGGGTCAGCCGAGGCAGCAATCGGCGTTTTCATGATGGCGCTATTTCTGGTAACCTTTACGAGGAAAATGGTTCGATAGAAGAGTTGTAGGGACAGACCTTCAGGTCTGTCCATCGCTCGGACAGGTCTAAAGACCTGTCCCTACATTTTTCGACACCCCTCAGTTCGCCTTTTTTTGACGCCCTGACATACCTCATTCTATGATTAAGGCCAAAGGCACGCATGTTTTGCAAGAGTGCGGAAGTATGATGAAGACCGCCACAGTGAAACTAGGTCGTAAGGGACAAATGGTACTGCCTAAAGAGGCGCGGGAGCGTCTGGGACTCAAGCCCGGTGATATGGTGATGATAACTATCAAAGATGGTATACTCGATGTTAGCTTTGGTAGGGTGGGTGAAGCACAGCGAAACCCACCACTTGCTGTCCTTCCCTTCTGGGGTGGTGGGTTCTGTTTCACTCCACCCACCCTACGTCTAGACTCCCGGTCAGAGGGGTGGGCAAAGGGGATGGGGTCAGCCGAGGCCGCAATCGGCGTTTTCATGATGGCGCTATTTCTGGTAACCTTTACGAGGAAAGCGGCTCAATAGGAGAGGTAACCTGATGCGTCTATCTCAATTCTTCACTAAGACCTTGCGAGAGGTTCCGGCTGAGGCGGAAAATATCAGCCACCAGCTCATGCTCAGGGCGGGCATGGTCCACCAAGTAGCGGCAGGAGTTTATTCGTACCTGCCTCTAGGGTGGCGGGTGCTGCGCCGGATAGAGCAGATAATTCGGGAGGAGCTGGATAGGATGGGAGGGCAGGAGTTGATGATGCCGGTTCTCCAGCCCTTCGATCTCTGGGAGAAAACGCAGCGGCATCACTCCTTTGGTCAGAGCCTGTTCACCCTCACTGACCGGCGGGACCGTAAGCTGTGTCTTGGTCCTACACATGAGGAGGTTATCACCGAGCTGGTTCGCTACCAGGTGAAAAGCTACCGGGACCTCCCCCAGCTTCTTTACCAGATTCAGACCAAGTTCCGCGATGAACCGCGCCCCCGGGGAGGATTACTTCGGGTGCGGGAGTTCTCCATGATGGACCTGTACAGTTTCGACACCGATGAGAAGGCGCTGGACCTGAGCTACCAGAAAATGCGGCAGGCCTACGAGAACATATTTGACCGTTGTGGTCTGCCAACCATGGAGGTTGAGGCCGATAGCGGCGCTATCGGAGGCAAGGACTCTCACGAGTTTATGGTCGTCACCCAGAGCGGAGAAGACGTGATTATATACTGCAACAACTGCCGGTACGCTGCCAACTTGGAGAAGGCGCAAGGCGTTAAGCCGGAGGGTGAGCATCAAGCACCGCTGCCACTGGAGGAGGTAGCCACGCCAGGCATGAAGACCATTGAGGAAGTGGCTGGCTTTCTGCAAATCCCGCGGAGCGGCACTCTCAAAGCGGTGTTCTACTCTGCTGATGGCGATTTGGTTTTTGTGGCTATCAGGGGCGACCTCGAAGTGAACGAAGTGAAGCTGAAGAATGCCCTGAAGTGTTCCGATCTGCAGTTGGCCAGTGAGGACCAGGTGGGGCGAGCGGGATTGGTAGCTGGCTCGGCCTCTCCCCTGGGACTCTCAGGTATTAAGAGGGTGGCTGACGATTCTATAACCCTGGGAGCAAACTTTGTGGCTGGCGCTAACAAAACAGACTACCACATCAAGAACGTCAATTACCCGCGGGACTTTGAGGTTGACTTGATGCTGGATATCGCTGCTGCTCAGCCAGGTCAAGGGTGCCCGGGATGCGGGCATACTCTGGCTTCCACACGCGGGATCGAGGTGGGGCATATCTTCAAGCTGGGGACTCTATTCAGCGAGAAACAGGGAGCCTTTTTCCTGGATCGAGAGGGGCGACAACAGCCTATTATCATGGGTTGCTATGGCATCGGGTTGGGTCGGCTGATGGCGGCCGCTATCGAGCAGAACCATGATGACAAGGGCATTATCTGGCCGCTCCCTGTGGCCCCGTACCAAGTCTATCTCTGCGCTGTAGGAATGGAGAAAGCTGAAGTGGCTACAGCCGCTGAGGAGCTGTATGCTGAGCTTCAAGCAGAGGGCATGGAGGTGCTTTACGACGACCGCTCGGAGTCACCGGGGGTGAAATTCAATGACGCTGACCTTCTAGGAATACCTCTCCGGGTTGTGGTGAGCCAGCGCACCTTGAAATCTCAAAGCGTGGAAGTAAAGTGGCGCAGTGAGGAAGAGAGTCAACTCGTGCCTGTGGAGGGGATCGCCGAGAGGCTTAGAAAGCTCTCATTGGAAAGAACTTGAAAAGAGATTAAAATGAAGATATATCTTACATCTACAACATGAGCTTAGGGGCACACTTCAGTTGCCGAAGTGCTTGGCGACTCGCAACTCAACAAGCATTAGGCGGTGCTGGTGGAGATGTTGTGATAGATGCAACGGAGGTTCGGAATGAAAGGTATCCAATTCGTGACGGATGACGAGGGTAAGAAAGTCGCTGTGTTAATAGACCTCAGAAAGCACAGCGAACTCTGGGAGGATTTTTACGACAGCCTTACCGCCCGAGCACGGGCTGAGGAACCCAGAGAATCTCTGGAAACAGTTAAGAAACGGCTCAGGAAGCAAGGAAAGCTGAGTGAGTGATTACACCATCAAGTTCGACGATTTCCCTTTATAGAGGTGTGAAGGAATCCTTTCCTTCACGCGAAAGCCGAGGGAGAGGACTCCCTCGGTCCTCATAACATATCAAACCGAAATCACCGTCTACGAACGAGTAGCCACAGCAGTGATATAGCACCTCGCAACCCCAGATAGCGCGCTCCTCTCAAGATCACCCTTCCGTGCGAGTCGAAGGGGAAGTCAATTGAGCTCAACAGTAATTCTGGGATGCGCTTCGATCGCGCGGTGCGGAAAAGGTGTTCGATTTGCCTGTCATCGAGCTTCTCGAACAGCCAGCGTGCCGAGCGACCAATCCTCAGTTCCCTAGACAGTTTCCTCCTCCATTTCTTCTCATAGCCGCCGAGCGCCTTGGCAGAAAACTCATTGCTGCCAAGCGCCTGGTGCAGGGTATCAGCCGCTATTTGAGCACAGAGAAGGCCGTAATAGATCCCTCCACCGGTAGTTGGCTTGACCTGCCCTGCTGCGTCCCCGACCACGATTACTCGCTCTCTTGAAGTTCTGGGCAAAGGCCTCAGAGGGATTCCTCCATAGCTTATCGTAACGTCCGGGGAAGCTATCTTGCCTTGATTTGCCAGATCGTTAAGAAAGCTTCTCAGGTATGAGCCGGTATGATGTCGGGAAAGGAGCCCGGCTAATGCCCTCCCCTGGGAGGTAGGCACAAGCCAGGCAAAGAATCCTGGCGCTGTATGGCTGCCGAAATACACCTCTACCTCATCGATTTCCTTGGCTTCCACCTCTGCCTGAGCACCCATGACAAAGTCGCGGTTCTTGCCCAGCCCTATTCCTTGCGTCAGTTTTGACCTGAAGCCGGAGGCAATAACCGCCGTTTTTCCTTCGAAATCCATGATTCTTCCGTTCCTCTTGACCTCCAGACGAGCCAGGTCCTTTGTGGTGGTAATACTCCTCACTTGACTACCCAGGAGGTATTCTGCACCCTGCATCTGGGCGCTTCTGGCCAGTTCAGCATCGAAAGCCATGCGGTCCACAATGTAAGCTTGGGTTGTTTCCTTGGCCAAATTGAGGCATTCTCCTGAAGGGGCAAAGAATTTGGCCGACCTAGCTTCTCTTACAACAGCTCTCTTGCCAATAGGGAAGGCATCGAGGCATTCCTTCCCCACAATGCCGGTGCAGCAGGTTGCCTTGCCGATGCTTCTGTGCTGCTCGAACACCAGCACACTGTGTCCCCAGGTAGCCAGCCTGCTAGCGAGGTAGCTCCCGGCGGGACCCGCTCCAACTATAAGTGCGTCGTACAATTCCTTGCTCCAACCTTTGAAATGGCATCATCCATGCCAGGGTAGACTTGCCAAAAGGAGAACGACCGCTATAAAATATAACATAAATCCCTTGAGTTTGTTTCTAATGCTTGGGGTGGGCGGTAATCAACATCAATCTGTGCATTGAGGATTAGCACTGCTAAGATTTTAATACCCTCTGGTGCAATAGGAGGCTAGGATGGAAAAGGGGACGTGGGGTGTCAAAACTGGTCTGGCCCAGATGCTGAAGGGCGGAGTGATCATGGATGTGGTCACGCCGGAGCACGCCAAGGTAGCCGAGGAGGCTGGGGCCTGCGCGGTAATGGCGCTGGAGCGAGTTCCAGCGGATATCCGCGCTGACGGCGGCGTGGCTCGTATGGCTGATCCGGGAGTGATTCTGGCTATTATGGAAGCGGTAACCATTCCTGTGATGGCCAAGTGCCGTATCGGGCACTTTGTGGAGGCCCAGGTACTGGAAGCCTTGGGGGTAGATTCCATTGATGAATCTGAGGTGCTTACCCCTGCTGACGAGTTCCATCATATCTGGAAGCATGATTTCAAAGTTCCTTTTGTCTGCGGCTGCCGCGATCTAGGCGAGGCTTTGCGCCGAATTGCTGAGGGAGCGGCTATGATTCGAACCAAGGGTGAGGCCGGCACAGGTAACATCGTGGAGGCAGTAAGGCACATGCGGGCAGTTATGGACGGCATACGCAAGCTGGTTAACATGCCTGAAGAGGAACTGGTAGCAGAGGCCAAGGCTTTGGGGGCGCCTGTGGAACTGGTGATCGAGCTTCACAACACGGGAAAGCTACCGGTGGTCAATTTTGCCGCCGGCGGAGTGGCTAGTCCGGCCGATGCTGCGTTGATGATGCAGTTGGGGGCTGAAGGGGTATTCGTTGGTTCGGGCATTTTCAAATCGAGTGACCCTGAGGCCAGGGCAAAGGCTATTGTCAGAGCTACCACTCATTATCGTGACGCCAAGATTGTTGCCGAGGTTTCTAAAGGCCTACATGGCGCCATGCCTGGACTGGACATAAAAGCGCTTCCTGAGGAGGAACTGCTAGCATCTAGGGGTTGGTAGGGCACGGTTTATGATTCGCTCCTTTCTTCCTACAGATCTGATAGTAATCCTTTTCCAACGTGGGTCGCTATCTAACGTGGCCAAAACCAGGGATAATTTGACTGAAGAAGGAGCGAGATTTCTCAGTCTGGCTGCTCTCTTGATACAGCGCCTTAATCCCCGTGACGGACGGTGCACCTGGGTCTGTACGGAAGGGCTTAGATTTTGCGGGCTGGCTTCGGTTAGAAGTCGCTCTCTATTCAGTGCCTGGGAGGTCGACCATCTCCTGCTCCGTGAGCAGGAGGTAAGTTGCTGCTCCTCGCTTCTCGAAAGGTTGGTTGTCAAAGCAGGAGAGCTAGGAGTAGAGAGAATCTTCTTACGGCTCCCTGCTGACAGCCCCTTGTTGGCTGCTGCTAAGGACATCGGCTTCGCCCCTTATATGACGGAGTACCTTCACTTCCGGGAAAGGCGGGAAGGCAAGGCAGCAAGTGATGGAACCTCTGCTCTCTTTCCCCCCCGCCGCAAACAGGTTGGTGACGACTACAGGCTTTTTGACTTATATCAGAAATGTGTACCTGTCTCCGTACGCCGGGTCGAAGGCATGACCTTTAAGGAGTGGCAGGATACCAGGGAGAGGGGTGTGGGGACGGAATGGGTCTTTGAAAAGGGGGGCAGCCTGGTGGGATGGCTTGGAGTCAAGGCCGGCCGGCACGCGGGGCAATTTGAGATAATGGCAGTTCCCGAAGGGGAGTTGCAGCAGATAATAGAATGTGGCCTGATGTCCCTTGATGTCTGCCGTTACCTGTACTGTCTTGCCCCTGAATTTGATGAGGGACTACTTCGATTACTGGAAGAACGAGGCTTCAGCCAGGTAGCTAAGTATTCAGCCTTGGCGAAGGAGTTAGCGATTAGGGAACGTCAACCTGGTCTCATTCCGGTGAGCGCCTAGGATGGGCTGAGAATGCAGAGAACAATCATAGACGACCTGGATGCCCTGATAGATATCCTGCCTCCCTCGATTTCGGACCAATTGCATCAGCGGGAGGACCGTGGTGAGCTTCTGGAGGTGGTAATGGATCTGGGGCGTTCCCCGGAAGTCAGGTTCTTCAATTATGAGGTGGTTCTCAGCCCTAAAGAAATTGCCCAGCAGGACATTGAGTATGTTACCTCTCGTATTGCCTCTTTTGGTGACGATAATCGGGCTGGAATTGAACGTACCCTGCACCGCATCTCGGCGATTCGCAACCGTCAGGGGCGTATTGTTGGTCTAACCTGCCGCGTGGGCAGGGCAGTTTTTGGCACCATCGGATTGATTGGAGACTTGGTCCAACTGGGTAAGAGCATCTTACTTTTGGGGCGTCCCGGTGTAGGCAAGACGACTATGCTGAGGGAAGTAGCTCGTGTCCTGGCTGACGAACTGGGGAGGAGGGTCGTCATTGTAGACACCTCTAATGAGATCGCTGGCGACGGGGATATACCTCACCCTGCCATAGGCCACGCGCGGAGAATGCAGGTGCCCACTCCTACCATGCAGCACGCAGTGATGATCGAGGCGGTGGAGAATCACATGCCAGAGGCGATTATCATCGATGAGATTGGCACCGAATTGGAGGCCGTGGCAGCCCGTACTATTGCTGAGCGAGGTGTCCAACTGGTGGGCACAGCTCACGGAAATACCCTGGAGAATTTGATACTCAATCCTACCCTTTCTGATCTCATTGGCGGTGTTCAGACGGTTACCCTGGGCGATGAAGAGGCGCGGCGACGTAGGACTCAGAAATCCATATTGGAACGAAAGGCGCCACCTACCTTCGACGTGGTAGTCGAGATCCAGGATTTCAATCGAGTAGCTGTTCACCCTGATGTGGCTGAGGTGGTTGACGCCACACTTAGGGGTCGCCCGGTGACAACGGAGGTTCGCTGGCTGGATGAGAAAGGAGAGATGTGCAGAAAAGAAGAGAGAGTTGCCCCCTTTTCCGGCAGTGAAATAGCTGCCAAACACAGGGACAAGGCGCCAAAGGGAGGGGCTGACTTGCCAAAAGTCTATCTCTTTGGCATGAATCGATCGAAACTGGAGCAGGTGGCCAGAGAAAGACGAGTTGACCTGAGCATTGCTTCTGATTTGAGTGAGGCCAATCTTCTGCTGACCTCCAAGAGTTACTATCGCAGAAAGCCGCAGAAGGTAAGGGATGCTGAGGCAGCCGGCCTACCTGTTTATGTGCTCAAAACTAATACCGTGGGTGAGATAAGGCAGTTCATAGAATCTCTGCCTGGTGGTAAGAGGAGGGTGAGCACTGTTGATTCTGCCCTGAAGGAAGCGGAGGAGGCCATCACCGAAGTTATGAACGGGAAAGATGCAGTGCAGCTCAGCCCGCGTAGTTCCTATGTCCGCCGGCTACAGCACCTGATGGCAGAGCGCTTTCGTTTGATCTCCCGTAGTTCGGGGAGAGAACCTCAGCGAGGGGTGGAGATATTCAGAAAGTCTTAGGTGAGTCTCTTGGCTTTGTTTGTTAGCTTTGAGGGAGGGGAAGGATGTGGCAAGAGCACCCAGGCCAAGGCTCTCTATAAGCGAGTATCGGCGACAGGTATCCCGGTGATATTAAGCCATGAGCCCGGCGGTACCCTCTTGGGTAGCCAGCTTAGGCGCTTGCTGAAGCACCGTAGACAGATAGAGATTTCACCACTTGCTGAGCTACTTCTTGTCAATGCCTCTCGGGCCCAGTTAGTAGGGGATGTCATCCGCCCCAACCTGGCAAGGGGCACAATGGTTATCTGCGACCGCTATGCTGACTCCACCGTGGCTTATCAGGGATATGGACGAGGGATCAATCTGGGCGTTATTGAGGTTGTTAACTACACTGCCACTGAGGGTCTAGTTCCTGACCTGGCTATCTTGCTGGACATCCCTGTTGAAGTGGGACTGGCCCGCAGGAACCTGGCCAGGCTAGACCGTTTTGAGGGGGAAGAGATAGCTTTCCACCAGCGGGTGCGAGAAGGATACCTCAAGATAGCCAGTGCTGATCCACAGCGCTGGCTGGTAATAGATGCCACTTTGCCCAGAGGCAAGATACGAAGTAAGGTTTGGGAAAGGGTCAAGGAGTTGCTTCAAAACCTCGCCCCGTGAGCATAGACTGAGAAGGTTTACCTGCCATGTGGCTTCTCGTAATTGGCTGCGAAGCTCTCTGTGAATCTCCTCCCCTGGTCGAAGACTCGCCGTGGAGAGCGGGAGGAGATTAAGAGAGGTCTCTGAAGGCGACTCGCCGTGGCGAGGGGGAATTCACCTCGCCAGAGGGTCGCCTAAGGCGACACCGACCTCAGAATGACAGGAAGCGAAGGACTCAGAATGACAGATACGGTCATCAAATAACCTGGGGTGCCGGATGCACAAAACACGAGTCGCGGTAGCTATGAGTGGCGGGGTCGACTCTTCATTGTCTGCGGCCCTACTCCAGGAGGCAGGCTATGAGGTCATCGGCGTTTCCATGCAGCTTTGGTGTGAAGAGACGCACGGTCTTTCCTCTTCTCATCCCACCTGCTGCTCCCTCCGGGACATCAATGACGCCCGTCGGGTCTGCCAGCTTCTCGATATTCCGTTTTACATAATCAACGTTGAGACGCAGTTCCAGACCTGTGTGGTGGACTACTTCTGCCACGAGTATGCCCGTGGTCGAACCCCCAATCCCTGCATTGCTTGTAACCAGCAAATCAAGTTTGACCTCCTTCTACACCGTGTCCTATCCATGGGGGCGGAGCATCTAGCCACGGGCCATTACGCCAGGATCGAAAACTCGGGGGATGAATATTGTCTCCTTAAGGGCGCTGACCCTTTCAGTGACCAATCGTATTTCCTCTACACCCTGGGACAGCAGGAGTTGCCACACCTGCTGTTTCCCGTGGGCGGGTACCTCAAGAGTCAGGTGCGCCGCATGGCAGCGCAGCGGGGGCTACCTGTTGCTGACAAGCCAAAGAGCCAGGACCTTTGCTTTGTACCCCATGGGAATTATGAGGATTTTATCAAGGGATGCCTCTCTCCGGTGCCCGGAGAAATCGTGGATACGGGAGGGAAGGTACTGGGAACACATCGGGGTATCGCCTTCTACACTGTAGGGCAGAGAACCGGTTTGGGGCTTGCCCTGGGAAAGCGCCTCTATGTATTAGCAATTGATGCCGACAACAATGTACTGGTCGTGGGTTCTGAAGACAAGCTTTTCGTTTCCACTTTGTGTACTGCCAAGGCCAGCTATGTGTGCGGGAAGCCGCAGCAGCCTGTGGCGGTGAAGGCAAAGATTCGCTATAGGTCCCCTGAGGCAAGTGCCATGCTTCAGCCCCGTGAAGATGGGGTACAGGTGCAATTTCTAAAGCCACAACGGGCGGTTACCCCCGGCCAAGCAGTGGTATTCTATCAGGGCGATGAAGTTCTGGGTGGCGGAGTAATAGAGGCATCATGATCCAGAGGCCAACTTCTGATAGAGAAAGGGAACTCAGGTTCCAGGGCTATGGGCTCATCGCTGGCATTGACGAGGTGGGTCGTGGTGCCATAGCGGGCCCGGTGGTTGCCGCGGCTGTTATCTTGCCTTTGGAAGTCGATCTTCCCTGGCTGTCGCTGGTGCGAGATAGCAAACAACTGTCTCCCCGAAAACGCGAAAACCTGTTTGAGTTGATGCAACGAAGCTCCATAGCTATGGGGATAGGTATGGTCCCTCACACCGGTGTTGATGAAACAGGTATTGTTAAGGCAACGCAGATGGCAATGGGAAGGGCTGTAGAGCACCTCGCCTGCCCTCCTGATTTTCTTCTCATCGATGCCTTGGCTTTACCCGAGATTCCCTTGCCGCAGCGGAGCATAATTCGTGGTGATCAGCTATCTCTTTCCATTGCCTGTGCTTCCATCGTGGCTAAGGTGAGTCGAGACCGATATATGGTGGGGCTAGACAACTCTTACCCTGGCTATGGTCTGGCTCGGCACAAGGGCTACCCCACCAGAGGGCACCTGCTGAGCTTGGGGCGATTAGGGCTATCTGCAATCCATCGCCAGTCCTTTGCTCCGGTGCGGAGGTTGATCGAAGGTGGATCGTAAGGCCCTGGGGGCGTTGGGTGAGAAAAAGGCCGTCGAGTACCTCAAGAAAAGGCGTTACCGCATCAGGGAGACAAACTTCCGCTGTCGCGCCGGCGAGATTGATATCGTTGCTCAGGACAAAGACTACCTTGTCTTTGTAGAGGTGCGCACCAGGACAGGCTCTGGTTTTGGCACTCCCGAGGAATCTGTGAATGCTGCCAAGAAGGAGAGACTTATCTCGGTTGCCCTGACCTACCTTCAGACTCACACCAACTTGCCATCTCTATGGCGTTTTGACGTTGTGGCTATAGAAGCAGATCCAGAAGGCCAGATCTCCCGAATCGAATTGATTCGGAATGCCATAAGCTGAAGAAGTTGCTTTGCAGACAACTCCTACGCTTCGCCGATGTTGTTGATAGCCGCACTGGTAGAATGCTAAGATTTGACGAGCCACACCAGGCTAGGCAAACCCAGAATCCGCTCTGTATTTGCGACCAAAATCGCTGCCTGTGTCAGGAGGCGCAAGATGAAAGATGAAAGCAAGACCAAAGAGCAACTGATAGACGAATTGGTAGAAATGCGACGCCGTATTGCCGAGCTGGAGGCCCTGGAAACGGAGCACAGGGAGACGGAGAAGGCTTTGCGGGAAAGTGAGGAGGGCTGTTGGGACCTGCTTGAAAACGCCAACGACCTTATCCAGAGCGTTGCCCCAGACAGTCGTTTCTTATACGTCAACCATACCTGGCGAGAGGCCCTCGGTTATAGCCGGGAAGAAGTCGCTGGCCTGTCGCTGTTTGACATTATTCACCCTGATAGTCAGGCACACTGCATGGAGGTATTCCAGCGTGTGTTGTCCGGGGAAGAGGCTGACAGAGTTGAAGCAGTGTTCGTTGCTAAGGATGGCAGGGAGATTCTTGTTGAGGGAAACGCCAACTGTAAGCTGGTAGACGGAAAGCCAGTTTACACCCGGGGCATTTTCCGCGACGTCACGCAGCGCAAGCGGGCAGAGGAGACATTACGGGCAGCCCAGCAGTACTCCCAGAACCTTATTGATAGTTCTCTGGATATGATCATCTCGGTGGACCAGTACCGCAGAATTGTTGAGTTCAACCAGGCTGCCCAGGATACGTTTGGCTACAGTAGAGCGGAGGTCCTCGGTAACCACGTTGACATGCTGTACGCTGATCCATCGGAAGGGTCGAGGGTTCATGGAATGGTTCAGAGAACGGGTCGATTCACTGGGGAAGTGGTAAACAAACGGGAAAATGGCCAGACTTTCCCGTCTTTTCTGGCTGCTTCTGCCATGGAGGATGAAAATGGTGAATTCTTGGGGCTTATGGGTGTCTCGCGGGACATCACCGAGCGCAAGCGCATGGAGCAGCAGCTAAGAGAGTATTCAGAGAACCTGGAAAGGATGGTAGAAGATAGAACGCGGCAGCTAAAGGCTGCCCAGGACAAGCTAATCCGGGCAGAGAAGCTGGCAGCAATAGGCGAGCTGGCTGGAGGGTTGGGCCACGAGCTGCGCAGTCCCCTGGGAGCCATCAGGTTTTCGGCCGATTTCCTCAAGACGAAGCTGGGAGACACTGCCGATGAGAAAGTGAGGAGGCATCTGGATCTACTGGAGAAGCAAGTCGACGCCTGTGATAAGACTGTAGCTGACGTTCTGGACTTCTCGCGACCAGGTAAGCTTAACATCGAAGAAATTCACATCAACCAGGTAATCCAAGAGGTAATCCAGGCCAACACGCCGCCTCGGAACGTGGAGGTCTCCACCAGTCTGGCGGACAGTCTGTCTCCAGCTATTGCCGACGCTGGTCAGATGGGACGGGTTCTCTCCAACCTGGTTACCAACGCCATCCAGGCCATGCCCCATGGAGGCAGGCTTACTCTCAGCACCATAGGGAGGGGCAGGTTCGTCGAGGTGAGGATAACCGATACAGGTATGGGCATACCTGATGAGAAACTGGACAAGATATTCGAGCCACTATTTACTACCAAGGCTAAAGGGATAGGACTGGGGCTGGCAATAGTCAAAACACTAGTGGACAGACAGAATGGCACTATCGAGGTTGAGAGCCAGGTGGGAAAAGGCGCCACGTTTACCGTCAAGCTGCCTATCGCTGGCAGGGAGGTACGGAGCCATGAATAAGGTGAGCATCCTGATAGTTGACGATGATGATGCCGTTTGTGAGGCTTTGAGCGACGTGGTCGAACTGAGGGGCGGTTACTCCGCAGATACGGCTGGAACGGCTCGAGAGGCATTGGATAAGGCCAGGGAGCAGTTCTCCAACGTGGCCCTACTGGATATGACACTTCCCGACATGGAGGGCATGGAGCTGCTGCGGCAACTGAAGGAACTTCACCAGGCCACGGAGGTCATAATCCTTACCGGCCACACCTCAGTAGAGATGGCAGAAGAGGCAGTCCGTGAGGGAGCCTTCGCCTACCTCGTCAAACCGTCAAGCCCGGACGAGCTTATGGGCGCCATTGAAGGAGCCCTGGAGAAGCAGAAGACAAGCCTTGAGAAGGAATAGGAGTAGGCTTCATCAGGGGCAAGAAGAAACGCCAAAACCCTCTGGCTGAAGTAGACGACTCTCTGGGCTTATCAATAGACAGACAATAACTCTAATGGAGACCCTCAAAAACAGCTACCCTAGCTACGTTCCTCTTTCATCCCAGGGTGGAGTAGGATAAATGGCAGAGCCGGTAGCAAGATCCTCCGGCCAGACAGTCACCATCCTGCCATCTTGAATCTGAAAGGCAACCATGGGGTTGTAGGTGTCCCTTCCTTGCGCATCGAACTTTATCCGCCCGTAAAAGGTGGTGGCATCCACCGATACCAGGGCATCTCTAACCTTTTCACCATCGAGAGAAGAGGCCTTTTCCAGGGCGAGTTGATAGGTCACCCCACACGCGGCAGCAGCAGCCCCGTGATAGTCCGGTTCGCTTCCGAACTCCTCGCTGTAAAGCTGGGCGAACTCCTGGGAACTCCCAAATACCGGGCCGTCATATGCCAGACCGGGGACCCACTGGGCTGTACCGAAGACATAGTTGGCATCTTCCCCCAACTCTTCGACAAAAGCGGGGTCAGAGGGAGCTATTGCGATACCGAACATTTCGGGGTTTAAGCCCACTTCTTTGGCATCTCTAACGAAGGACAATGCTTCTGGGAAGTGGGACGAGAGGAGAACGATGTTCGGCTCGTGTCCCTTCAATGTGTCTAAGATGGAGGGCAGTTCCTGCTGATCTTCAAACGTGATGATCGGGATCACGTCAATCCCTAAAGCCTCGGCGTGCTGTTTGGCTCCTTCGGCGGCACTTGACGAAAAAGTGTCGTCTGCTGAGAGGATTGCCACTTTGTTCGGCTTTGGATCAAGCCCCGCAGCACTCACTAGGATGCCTTCAAAGTAATCACCGGCAGGGCTCAGAAGCCCGAAGGTATACTCGAAGCCTGAGGTGAAGATCTTTTCCGCAGCCCCTCCCCCGGCAACCATGGGGACACCGTGTTCCTCCGCTACCTTCGCTGCTTCGAAAGTGCAATCACTTCCGTAGGGTCCCAGCAGCAAATCTACCTTGTCCTCCGTGATGAGTTTCTCCACCAGCGAGGCTGTCTTCTGAGGGTCGCTTTCGTCATCGTAATACAGGATATCGACCGGGTATCTGTCATTTCCCAAGGTGACTCCTCCCTCAGAATTGATCTGTTCCTTCCACAGTTCATATCCCTCTTTGTAGAGCTGCCCCGTCTCCTTAAGTCCGCCACTCAAGCTCAAGGCGCAGCCGAACACTATCTCTTCCGATTCCTCGCTGCAGCCGGTACTCAGCGGCAACAGCAGAGCCAGTACCATCAAAACAACAACCATCCAAGCCGTGAAGCGCAACATAGATTCTCCTCTCTGTCTCGATCTTCTAGTTTAGGTGTGTCATCGCGCCACGTCAAGGAAACTGTGAGGTAAGGTCGTTTGAGAATCCTATCTGTTATTGTGAGGTTGCCTGAGGTCGCCAGAGGCGACTCTGTCGACCGACCTCAGGGTGACAAGTAACCATTCCCGAGGAGAATGCGTTGTTTTGGCCCCCGCAAGACTGCTACAATGAAACACAACAAACAAGGAGCTAACAATGAACGGTCCACTGCAAGGCGTCAGGGTTCTGGACCTGAGCTGGGTACTAGCCGGCCCCTTCGCTACCATGGTGCTGAACGACCTCGGAGCAGAGGTGATCAAGGTGGAACAGCCAGGAAGGGGAGACATAGCGCGGGGCAACGGTCCCTTTATCGATGGCTTGAGTTCCTACTTTCTCAGCCTTAACCGGGGCAAAAAGAGCATCACCCTGGACCTGGCTCACAAAGAGGGCAAAGACATCTTCCTGAAGCTGGTGGGGCAGGCCGATGTGGTAGTAGAGAACTTTATCCCCGGGACGATGAAGCGGCTTGGCCTGGACTACGACGTGCTCCGACAGCACAACCCGCGGCTCATCTACGCCGCCTGTTCCGGATTCGGCCAGACCGGTCCCTATGCCCAAAAGCCAGCGTTTGACGTGATCATCCAGGCGATGGGTGGCGTCATGAGCATTACTGGAGAGCCAGGTGGGCCGCCCGTAAGGCCGGGTGCCTCCATAGGAGATATCGCCGCTGGCCTATTTCTATGCATTGGCATTGTGGCGGCACTCCAGGAGCGCACCAGGAGCGGCCAGGGACAGATGGTAGACATAGGTATGCTGGACTGCCAGGTAGCCATCCTGGAGAATGCCTTCGCTCGTTACTTCGCCACTGGTGAAACACCGGGCCCGCTGGGCACCCGCCATCCTGTGTTCACTCCCTTCCAGGTCTTCCCGACTAAGGACAGCTATGTGGCAGTGGCCATAACCGGGGAGCAGTGGCCCCTTTTCTGCGCTACCGTCGAGCGCCTGGATATCATGGATGATCCCCAATTTGCCGACGGCTATTTGCGCACCCAGCACTACGACGAGTTGGAGCCTATCCTCAACCAGGCTTTTGAAACAAAGACCACCCAGGAATGGCTGACCGAGTTCGAGGCGGTAGGCATTCCGTGTGGGCCGGTTAATACTGTTGACAGGGTGGCTGGAGACCCCCAGATAGCCGCCCGCCAGATGATCGTCGAGTTATTTCATCACCGCGCTGGCCCGCTGAGGGTTACCAATACACCCATCAAGCTATCCCGCACTCCTGGACTGGTTGACCGGCCCAGCCCCGAGTTGGGAGAGCATACCGAGGAGGTACTCAACACCCTCCTGGGCCTTGGCCAGGAGCAAATCCTCAGCCTGAGGCAATCCGGCGTGATTTAGATTATGCGGACATCCCGGATCATGTTGCTCCAACCCTGGGGTTTGAGATGTCAAATTCATGATAGAATGCCCTGGGTTTGATGCAGTGCAGAAGATACGTATCGACTCCATGTCCACGGGCGGAGCGCAGCGGCGAGGCAATCTCAGCCGCCTTTGCTTGTCATTGTGAGGGAAGCGAAGCAATCTCAGGGCGGGGTGGGGGAGATTGCTCAGCTTCGCTCACTCAAACCCAGCAAGGGAGGTCACCAAATGAACGATTCCATAAAGAGGGTCTCAGGCAACATTGTAGACGTGGTAAATTCCACCGTCTATCCTGGCACGCTGGAAATCCGCAACGGCAAAATTGCCAACATCGTAAAGGACCAAGAGCAGTACCAGACCTTTATTCTGCCGGGCCTTGTCGATTCGCACGTTCACATTGAAAGCTCGATGCTGCTACCATCCGAGTTTGCCAGGTTGGCCGTGATACATGGTACTGTGGCCACAGTGTCTGATCCTCATGAAATCGGCAATGTGTTGGGCATCGATGGCGTGAATTATATGATAGAGAACGGAAAGGCAGTTCCCTTCAAGTTCTACTTCGGAGCTCCTTCGTGTGTTCCGGCGACACCTTTTGAGACCTCCGGGGCTCATATTGGACCGGAACAATTGGAGGAGTTGCTGAAAAAGAACGACATAAAGTACCTGAGTGAAATGATGAACTTCCCCGGGGTCTTGAATGATGATCCCGAGGTCATGGCTAAGGTTGGGCTGGCCAAGAAGTACGGGAAGCCCATTGATGGGCATGCCCCAGGGCTTCGGGGCGAAGCCCTGGGAAAATACATCGCCGCCGGGATATCTACCGATCATGAGACCCTGGAAAAAGAAGAGGCGCTGGAGAAACTCAAGCTAGGAATGAAGATTCAAATCAGGGGAGGGTCAGCAGCTAAGAATTTTGATACCCTCATCGGTCTTGTCCAAGATTACCCTGATCAGTGCATGTTTTGCAGTGATGATAAGCATCCCGATGACCTGGTCCTGGGCCATATCAACGAATTGGTGGGAAGGGCCCTGAAGCTGGGTATCGACAAGATGAAGGTGCTGAAGTGCGCTTGTGTCAATCCAGTACGCCATTATGGTTTGGAAGTGGGGCTACTGCAACAGGGCGATTTCGCCGATTTTATAGAGATCGATAGTTTTGAAGCCTTTAATATCCTGAGGACCTGCATCAACGGCGAGCCTGCTGCGGAGAGAGGCAAGACTTTGCTCCCCAAAGTAGCGGCGAGCATGGTGAATAATTTCAAGGCGCGGAAAAAGCAGGTATCAGACTTCTGTGTAAAGAAAGCAGGTGACAGAATAGCCGTTATTGAAGCTATTGATGGCCAGTTAATTACCAATAGACTCGTCGTAGTCCCCAAGATCTCTGAAGCCAATGTTGTCTCTGATATCGGTAGAGACCTTCTAAAGATCGTGGTGGTCAACCGTTATCAGGATGCTCCCTCTGCCATCGGCTTTGTCAAGGGCTTTGGCTTACAAAAAGGAGCCATTGCTTCTTCGGTAGCCCACGATTGCCACAATATCATAGCTGCAGGTGTCACGGATGAAGCCATCTGTCAGGCAGTCAATTTGATTATAGAGCATCAAGGTGGCGTGGCTGTTGTGCATAATGATGAGAAGAGCATACTTCCTTTGCCCGTAGCTGGAATCATGACCAACCAGGACGGCTTTGAAGTGGCGCGGCAGTATGCTGAACTCGACAGGCTGGCCAAGCAACTGGGATCAAAACTACACGCTCCTTTCATGACCCTGTCGTTTATGGCCCTCCTCGTCATCCCCAAGATAAAGCTAAGTGACAAGGGCCTGTTTGATGGGGAGAAGTTCGAATTCATAAGTCTTTTTGAGTAGATTTCTCTGGTGGCGTCTCTCTTGGCTGGCGCTGTGCATGATTCTGAGGGCAGGGGGAATCCTTTCCCTCTGTCGCAATAGGTGAAGGAAGGGATTCCTTCACACCTCGAAGAGTGGTGGGTTTCGCTACGCTTCGCCCACCCTACGAGACTGTGATTCTGGGGTCGCCTGAGCCGACCGAAGAATCTCGTAGCCCTCACAAGAGCCTTCGCGCAGCAATCGTGTCCCCCCACCCTGGGATTGCCACGTCGCTACGCTCCTCGCAATGACACGTAGGGGCACCGGCTTCGTTTCCCCGTTCAGTGGGTGTCAGTCGCCTGAGGCGACTGACCCGGTTGTGCAGGGTGGGTGGCTGGAGCGAAGCGGATCCCGCCACCGCGTCCCTTTTTTCGTCCGTGATGGTGCCCTGCAAGGGCCACGTCCCCTTCGCTTCGCTCAGGGTCTCCGTAGGCGACTCGCCGTGGCGAGCTTCGGCTCATGACGCTCCTCGCAATGACACGTAGGGGCACCGGCTTCGTTTCCCCGTACAGGAGGCTTTCTATCGAGCCTGGAAAGGCTCTCTTATACATGAGCTAATTGTGCGCCAACCAGCGCAACCACTCCACGTCTTTCTACAGGTTTTACATAACCCTGGGGCGGAGGCGGGGTGACCCTGCAAACTTGACCCTCACCCTGCCCGCAGCGTACAATTCTAGAAGTAAGGTATAGAAGTTGGATACGAAGCTCTTGGTACGATACAGGTGATGGCTGAAGGAGGCATGTTGATTGCCTCCAGCTTCCTGTTTTCGGTATGGAGCAAGAGCTGAAATCGAGTTCCCCCAGAGTATAGACATCTTGGCGCTAGCTTTGTATCTCCCCACCGGCGGAACAACAGGACACATTTTGGCAGGCTTGGGGCTTGGTTGGGACAGACAGCGTCACCGTTAGCCTGCAGGTGACAGAAGGACTAGAAGGGGCTTTATTCCAGAGGCGAGAGGAAATGCTGCATTGTTAGAGAGGAGGGTATTTTGCCTAAGCCATTGGAAGGAATCAGGGCCTTAGAATGGGGAATATTTCATGCTGGACCGGGGGCAACTGCCATCCTGGCGGATCTGGGGGCAGAGGTGATAAAGATAGAACAGCCGGGGTTGGGAGACCCTATAAGGTTATTGGCTCGTTTTGGGAAGGCCGACGTCACCAAGAACGGGAGAAGCCTTTTCTATGAAGGGGCCAATCGGCACAAGAAGAACATCACTATAGACCTGAAGACTGAGAAAGGTAGAGAGATTGCCTACCGCCTGGTGGCCAAATGCGACGTCTTTATGACAAACATACGCCGCAAGGCAGTAGAGAAGCTGGAGATGACCTACCCGGTGCTCAGTCAGATTAACCCCGGACTCATTTACGCCACCGTCTCGGGTTACGGGCCATATGGCCCGGAGAGCCAGCAGGGGGCTTTTGATTTCCACGGGCAGGCAAGGTCGGGCATGATGTACTGCATGGGTGAGCCGGATATGCCGCCGCTGCTTATCCATTTTGGGGTGGTGGACCAGGCTACCGCCATTATGGCCAGCCACGCCATCTTGACTGCTCTCTTTGCCAGAGAGCGCACCGGGAAAGGTCAGGAGCTCCATGTCTCCATCCTCGGCGCGGCTCTATTCTTGCAGTATTTCAATGTCATGAACGGCATGATAATGGGACAGCCGGTGCCCCGTCATGAGCGCCGCTCAACCGACGCGCTGCGGAATTACTATCAGTGTCAGGATGGGAAATGGGTGTGCGTCACCGTTTCGTATCAGATGAGGGCCTGGGAAGAGTTCTGTGAGGCTATTGGTCATCCAGACCTGGCAAAAGACCCCAGGTTTGAGACCAGGGAGGGCAGGTTCGCCAAGTGTGAGGAATTAGTTGCCTTGTTTGACCAGATCTTTGCTACCAGACCACAGGAGGAATGGCATCGTGTTTTTGTGGAGCGCGGCATTTTCGCCACCAAGGTCAATAGCCCCATGGACCTGAGCAGTGATACCCAGGTGGTGGAAAACAGGTATCTGGTTGAATATGACCATCCTTTCTTCGGCAAGAGCTGGCTCCCCGGCTATCCGGCCCACTTCAGTGAAACCCCCGCTGATACTCGTGGAAGGGCACCCGAGCAGGGTGAGCATACCGAGGAGGTCCTGCGGGAGATAGCTGGCTACAGCGACAGTGAGGTGAGGCAGCTCAGGGATGAGGGAGTAGTGTAGGCTTTGCCCATTCTTAATACCTTTGCTAATGTTTCTTGCCCTGTAACCTTGTTTGGACTGCGTCGCTGGTCAATTCTCGAATTGCATCAGAAGCGATCCATTTAGCGCTTTTTGAATCCATTTTCTGGATCTCTGTTGCCGTTTCAATTGCCTTCCTGTTCAAAGAGAGGTTGCGCTTCCCAATTTGCCTCAACGCCCAGTTGGCTGCCTTTTTGACAAAGTTTCTATTATCGGAAGCCTCTCTCTTTATAACGGGCAGGAATCTCTCGAACTCTTCGTTCTCGGCTTTCTTGTCACTGACAGCCAGGCAAGCCATCAGGACGAAGCCCGCTCTTTTGATGAATTCCTCCTCACTGGGACTCCATTCCAGGCATTTTTGATAGGCGAATTCGGTCTTCGCGAAGAGGTTCATACAGCACTGGTCACAAATCTCCCAATAATCAAACTCTTTCACCCATTCCTCCATTTGCTGTTCAGTAACCATCTTCGGGTCATCGATCATGCTGGCCAGTATCCTGGTCTCACGGACGTTTGATGCCCAGAGTTGTTGGGCCAGGCTATGACTTACCCCTATTTCCTTGGCAAGCTTTCTCAGGTTCGGAATCGACACGCCGTATGTGCTCTCTGGGGTAATCCCAAACCTTGCCATGCCCTCAATGGCTGTGGGGTTGGACACAGATTTCAGCTTGGCCAGAACATCATCGTATTCCACTTTAGCCACCTCCATTTTCGATCAGACAGCTATTGCAGGAAGGATCAGGCGCGTTAGGACTACTTCCTTCAGGGCGTTTCCAAGAGTCATTCTTTGTTGGTCCCCATATATAAACATGATAATGACCAACACTAGACTGATAGCAAACCATATTATACCAAGGACATCGCCCTGGCCAAGAATTCAGGCGAAGAGGGATTGACAAAGGTAGCCAATTCATAGGATGTTATAGTGAGCGGACTGTGTGGTGAGTAGTGGACTGGGTAGCAGGACGCTGGCAGTTGGCAAAGAACTGCGATACAGTCTGATGGGTAACAGTCAGCAGAATGGATAAAGGGAAGGCAATAAGCGGCTTTCTGGAACGGGTGGATCGGTTTCCCCAGATGGTTCTGGTCACCGATGAGGAGGTGAAGGAGCTCTTTGGGGAAGGGGTGGCGGCGGCATTGGCAGAGCTGGAGCATTACGAGCGCGACGAAGAGTTGTGCGTTGGCTGTGGGGGCACGTGTTGCCGCGACATCGGCTGCGAGCTCTACGCTTCCCAGTTCAGCGTGTGCCCCATTTACGATTTCAGACCACTGGCCTGCCGGTTCCATTTCTGCCACCGCTTTGATGCTTTAGACAAGTCCCTGATCATAGAGCTGAGGGATATCTTCCTGGGGTGCTTTATGGCCGTAGACTTCAGCGATAGTGCCAATCTGAGGTCGCTGGACTGCCCGCCCCTGGCCGGGGTCTGTCCTGAGCTTGTTGCTGCCCTTTCTCCCTGGGTAGGGGCAGTCCGCGAGGGCAGCCTGGCCCCTGAACGTGCCGCAGAAGCGATGCGCCGCGAAGCTGAGAAACACCGCAGCACCCGACTACTCGGACAGCCTCCTAGGCCTTGAGTTTCAGTTCGGGATGGCGTGCTGCAATCATCTGACGCATCCCCTCTCGCCATTTCACCTGGCAATCCCCGACCAGCTCCTTGCGGCGAGTGTTGTCAGTTACTGTTTGTTTAGCAGCAAGGAAATGATCAGCGCTCTCCTCGAACTCGGCTTTCAGTCCTGCGAGCTCTGCCATGTAAGTGCAATAGGTTTTCACATCCACCGCATCGTCCCCTCCGAAATTGACGATGGTGGCCGGCACGCTTGCCGCAGCGAGCATTCCTGGAATCAGGCCGGTGATATCATCCTCGTGGATAGGAGTGCACACCGAAGGACGATCTGGTTGAATCGGGACCGGCTGCCCCTGGAGCATCCAGTCAAACTGGTATGCAGGCAGCCCCCCGTTGGGCCCGTAAGACACGTTCATCCGTGCAATGGTGGTGGGAAGATTGAACAGGCGCGCCGCGAATCTCGCCGCAGCTTCCTGCGCCGTTTTCGAGAGAGGATACGTAGGGGAATGTGGTGGTTCCTCTCCGCCCAGTGGGTCCGCCTCCTTGACCGGGTGGTAAGGGTCCTCCGGCCATGCATAGATTGAGCAGGTTGACATTATGAAGAACGCACGTGCCTTGCGACAATGGCTCATCAAAAGACCCGTACCCTCGGCATTGACGCGCAATGCCTCGTCGAAGTCGTACCCGCCTTCTTGGAAGATGGCCAGGTGAAGCACGTAAGTGAAGTCATCCGGCAGTTGGCTGAAATCCGGATTCGCCAGGTTCACCACGCGAGTGGTGATTCCCACCGCCTCCACCTTATCCCGCGTGGATGGGTCCCCAAATCGTGCCATCCCCCAGACCTCATTGTCCTGAGCAAGCTTTGCAGCTATGGGAAAGGCAATCTGCCCCGCGGGACCGGTGATCAGGATTCTCTCATTTCGCAGTGTTTTCATCCTTTCATTCCTCCTTTGCGGACTTGGCGAAAGGCTTCCTTCAGAAACGGAATGGTCGCATCCCTGCCTTCCGGAATCCTACCAATGTCGTATTATGCCACAGCGTCCTCGGTGAAACAATCCCGGACTTCACCCATTGGCATCTCGTCGATGCACCGCCAGTGGTGCAACATGGTGAGCGTTGTCTCACCGGCATGGGAGAGGACAGGTGTCAGACCACCCGTGTGCCCGCACAGGGGGTGGAACCTGCTGCTACATAAGCTTTATGCGGTACGAAGCTAAGGGGGCTTTTGGGCCTTGCTTCGGCTCACTATCATTGGCGCGAAATTACCCCATGATCCAGCATCCAGGCACAAAGTATAGCTTCACATCTCCAAAGTACTTGACATCTAGCTTGCACTAGCTATATTATGCACACAGTGTACTCAGCCAGGCGCAGTGCTGCCGGTGAGACACAAGCCAAAATCGAAGGGAGGGATTACACAATGGCACAAGCTTACTGCGTGAAGTGCAGAAAAAAGGTGGACATCAAGGATCCCAGGGCTATCGTAATGAAGAACAAGCGTCCCGCGACTCAGGGTACTTGCCCGCGCTGCGGAACTAAGGTATTCCGCATCGGAAAGGCATAGCACTCACGGAGCTTGGGAATAGGGGCCACTTGATGTGGCCCCTATCCACCCCGATTTCATCGGTATTTTCCCTCCGGGTCAAGCACGGAATTTCGCTCGCAGGGCATGGCTCTTGTCCTGGCCAGTTCAGGGTCTCCAAAGGTGACCGGGGCTTGGCGCGCTGTCGCCTCGCCTGGGGAAGGCCACTACGAACCGTGAGGTTTCATATAGGATGCCATCAGCCCCCGTGCGGCACTCCGCCAGGCAATGGTCCAGGCTCGTATCATGGTATGTGCTCCCACTGGAAAGCGCCGTCGTCTTCCACAACATGCCAGAACTGGTAGCTTCCCCACTCCCTGTCTCCCGCTTTGTTGAGAGTTGTCAAGCCAGTGGCACCGCTGAATGACCTGGCCGTTTGCGGCAGCGCCTTCTTCAAGGCATCGATGTCCTCTGTTCCTCCGGTATCAACGTACGTTAGAGCCGCCACCCAAAGAGCATCGTAGGCGGCAATGGCGTAAACATCGGGGCTTCCTCCTACCTTCTCTCGAATCTGCTCCCAGATGGTCTCAAATTTTCCCTCTTCGTCCTCATTCCCGTAGACCGGATTGGGGAAAACGACCTCTACGGCAAACTCAGCAGCCTGGGGGTTCTGCATAAGCTCTTTGTTCTTGACCGTGCCGGCGCTGCCGTACCACTCCACTGAGTCGAGAATCGACTCATCTTGCGCTTCAACTTGGGCTGCAATGAAAATGGGTACTACTTCTTCAAAAGCGATGAGGAGTACCGCCGTGGGACAAGCGTAGCACGAAAGTAGTGCTCCCTTCACCTGTTCGCTCAAGGAGTGGACTGCTGTGGAGAAATCCTCTGTGCTCACACTATACCTGACACCGTCAAGCACCGTACCACCAAGCGCCTCGAAGATGGCTTTGGTAGCCTCACTGAGCTCATCTCCCCACATGTCTCCTCTCCACATGGGTATAAGTCTCCCGATCCCATTGGCCCACATCGCTTCGACAAGAGCTGCTGCCTGTTGAGTATCATCCGGGACAAAGCGGAAGATGTTGTCTCCAGGCACAGCCAGGGAACGCGTAGTACTGGATTGACTGATTACCAAGATGCCTTCTTCGTCAGCGTATGCCTTAATAGCCTCGACCTCAGCATTGGTCTGGGGGCCAATGACTATTTGCACTCCTTCTTCTGCCAGTATCTTCAGCTTCTCAAGGGCAACCTCTGGGTCAGTCCCCGTGTCTTCAATAGCAAGTCTTACCCTTATGTCAGCCCCGATGCCGGAAAGATGCTCATTTACGTCTTCGACTGCGATCTCCAGCGCCGCCTGGCTGAATTCCCCCGAAAGAGCATTGTCGCCGCTGAGACACAGTAGAGCCCCGATAACCACCTCTGTCTCATTTTTGTTGTTGCAGGACGACAGCACGCCCACAGTTGCCACCAGCAGCACAACCATAAACATGCTGAAGGCTCTGTACATCGTTGCTTTTCGTCTGGCGCTCATCTGGGACGTCTCCCGTTAGTATTATGCTACCATGCACCAGGCATTTTGCACAAAGTGTCATAATGTGCAGGGGTCTGGCTATGTCATGCCAAAGGGGCAGGGCGAAGCTCGCCACGGCGAGTCGGTGTCACCTTGGGGCGAGTTCCAGTCGTCCCACCGAACGGCCTAGATTCGGTCGCTGTCGCCTTAGGCGACCCTCTGGAGACCTAGGGCGACCTCAGAATGACACGCAATATTGCCGAGCGACCTCAGAGACTATGGTCGCTGACAGAGGCCCAGGCTACCTCGGGCAGCATCACCACCCGGTAGTCGCCTCTATCCTTGAGGGCCGCCTGAAGATTCATGGCGCAGCCAGTACAGATGGTTATTATGGTGTTGTTCTTGATGCTGGCGAGCAGAGGCTCCATCTGCTGTGGCCTGGTGCAGCACAGCCGATCGTCGAGCTGATTCAGTTCCAGTCCCTCTATCTGGTTCAATATCCTCAGCGGGGAGTCCAGGTCTGGTAGACTGTCGTTGGTCCTGCGGTAAAAGTAGTGGCACCCGGCATAGTAGTCGGCCTTAAGCTCAAGCTTGCCTCCGCGGAAGAGTCGGGCCAGCAGACTAGGATACCACATAATTTCCTCCGGGACGGCAGCCCTGATCCGGCCGTAAGCCAGGTCGCAGCCTATGCAGCAGGCAACGACTTTACTGGCGCCTACCTGGCGGGCCTGGCGCAGATTGTCCTCCAGGAACTCTCGGGCTATAACATCAGCCTGCTTTAGCTCCTCCCCGGTCTTGTCCTTGAGTGCCGTCTGGTAGAGAAGATTGCCGCAGCAGCGCTCCTTAGGCAGCAGGGTATAGTCGATCTCAAGGTACTCCAGCAGGTTCTTGAAAGCCTTCATGTCCTCAGTTACCAGGGTGGGAAGGAAACAGCTCGCTATCAGGGCATACTCTGCCCTGTCCGCAACCCGGAAGCCTAACTCCTGCCGCAGAATTCTGTTCCTTTCTTCCACCCCGTCAGCGCCCTGGGCAAGGCCCGTTTCCCGGATATTGTCGATTGTCTTCTGATCAAGCATGGCTTCCTCTCCTCATTTCCGTATCCAGCCTTCTACCGGATACTTCAGAATGTGCCCGCTAGCACTTACTCGTTGTTTCGCATCGGCCCGGTGAAGAACTACCCCCGCAAATCCGCCTGCCTGGGCCGGGAGAACAGACAAACAGGAACATTATAGCATGGCACAATCAGCATTGCCCTGTTGTCATAGGGCGGGTGCTCCGCCACCCGCCTCGGTTGGCTCGCCTGCGGTCGCCAGAGTCGACTCAGTCGAGCGACCTCGCAATGACATGGAGATGCGGCAAAGAGCATTTTGGCCCCAATCGCTGATTTGGGGCCGCAGGCCATGTTCTTGACTGTCATGAAGCAACGAAGTATCCTTTGAGGCGTTGACATGGAGCATAGAAGAGGGGCAGGGCTGCTTGCTTTGCTCCTCAGTGCCTCGGTAATCAGGACTTAGCCGGCGTAGGGGTGGCTTTGCCTGCCGAAGTCGAAGAAGGATGCTCATGACATGAAGGAAAAACCGACCCAGTTGGCCCCGGGAGTCTACATGCTGGAGGTTCCCTTCCCTCCCGGGTGGTTGCCGCCTGATGCCCCGGCGGGAACCCTGTGTTACCTCGTGGAAGAGGAGGAAGGCTGGCTGATGGTGGACAGTGGCTTCAATGACGATACTTGTTTCGATGCTCTCTGCCAGCAGTTGGCTGCCTTGGGCACCTCTCTCAAGGACATCCGGTGGCTGCTGGTCACCCATTTCCATCCCGATCACTTCGGGCTGGCAGGCCGGATCAAGGCAGCCGCAGATTGCAGGGTAGTGATGCACCGCAACGACTGGGACATGGCCCGCTACATAATGAAATCGGCTCAAGGGTTGCACACTGACGAGGCCATCGAGTGGCTCAGGTCTCTTGGCGTGCCACCGTCACATCTGGGAAGGTACCGGGAAGTGGTCATCTCTGGCAGAATGCTCTTTCCCACATATCTGGAGCCCGATATCGTGCTTGAGGGTGAGGAGGAGCCTTTGGGAGAGAGGGGGCGCCTTCGGGCTATTCTAACCCCGGGCCATACTCCGGGACACGTTTGCGTCTACGACGAAGGTAACAAGTTGCTTTTTTCCGGCGACCATGTCCTTATCGGAATTACTACCCATATCGCCCCCAGTCACCTCACCGGTGATAATCAGCTCGGTCAATATCTGGCCGCTTTGCAAAAGGTGCGGCGACTGGATGTGGGGCTGGTTCTCCCGGCGCACGAGGAGCCCTTTGCTAACCTGAGCCGCCGGGTGGACGAGCTTCTGGAGCACCACGAGCAGCGTCTGGAGCAGGTGTTGGCCGCGGTACGTGATCATCCCTCGAGCCCGTGGGAGATAGCCTCCAAGGTGGAATGGACAGTGGGACTCTGGGAGGAGATGGATGCCATGAATCGACTGCTGGCCATTCAGGAGACGCTGGCTCACCTTCAGCTTCTTCAAGAGCGCGGGCGGGTGGCCATTGTCGAGCAGGATGGCTCAAGCCTCTACCGCTCACTGTAGGGTGGGCACAGCCCACCCTGTAACGTGAACCCGTATCACCCACAAGCTGAGCACTTGTGGGCGGCACGCCCGCCTCAACTGAGGGGACCGGCTCGGCAGGCTGCTCAGCCACACCCTCCTGGGGGACAGCCTCTGGTGCTGGTTGCAGCCTTCGCAGCCGCCACTCGTCGAACCACACCACCAGCGGCGGAAGCACTATTGTGACGCTCACCAGGCAGAGGAAAACGTCTATTACCGTCACTATACCGAAGTCTCGAATCATGACAAAGTCCGAGCCTATAAGACAGGCAAAGCCGCCGAGCGTGGTGAGTGCCGAGACCACTATTGCCCGCCCCAGCTTTGAGCAGGCGGTGAGCATGGCCTCGCGGGGTGAATACCCCTTGTTCATCTCCTCGTGGTACCTCTCCAGGAGAAGGACGGCGAACTCTGTACCTATCCCAATGATAATGGCACTCATGATGGCAGTGAGGGGATTCAGAGCTATGCCGAAGAAGTACATGGCGGCTGACGACCAGCCAAGGACCAGGGACATGGGGACGACGGCAAAGACAACCCGTCGCAGGCGTCGATAGAGGACGAGAAGAGCGCAGAGCACCCCCGCCACTCCTGCCAGGATCATGGGAAGGCGGGTGCTAACTATGGCATCCATGGTCTTGGTGCCCAGCACAAGCGTACCTGTAGGAGCAACTCTGGTGTCGGGTGGGGCTTCTATATCCCCTTCCATCGCCTCAACAAGTCGGTTTACCTCTTCCAGGGGTAGCGGCGCCAGTGGGAAGGAAATCAAGGCTGTGTTTTCCTGGTCGTTGACCACGCCCTGACGCAGAGGCGCTGGAACAGAAGCCAGGATGCCGTCGATTTCCCCTTCGTCTTCAGGGATAGTTCCGCCAGTGGACTGGGTGATGAAAGTAGCTGGACTGGCCACTGCCTTGAGCTCAGGGTGGAGCTTCCTTTCCTGCTCCTCATAGTCCTGCATCCAGCGCAAAACCTCCGGACGGAGCACATCTTCTCCCTCAATCATAAACCGCAGTTCGCCCGCATAGCCCACCAGACTCCTTACCTCCCTCAGCTCCTGGAGGGCGGGGATATCCTGAGGCATCAACCTCTCCCATTCGGTTACCACAGGCAAGCGGTGGTCAAGTATTGCCCCAGCCAGAAAGAGAGCTACTGCCAGAATCAACAGGGGAACGGGGTGGCCGATAATACGGCGGGCGATGGCTCCCAAGACTCGCTCCTCACGGTGGCTGGCCTCTCTAGACTCGGTCTTTAATTCCTCCAGGGATGCTTTTCGGTCCCGTCGGGCCAGTATGGCGTTCAGGAGAAACAAGGCGACAATATAGGAGAGAAGTATGCCAAGGGCAAGAACTATGCCGAAGTCCCTTACCATTGGCACGCGGGATATCAACAGGGTGAGGAAGCCAATAGTGGTAGCCCCGAAGGCAATGCCCACTCCAGGGGAGATACTGGCCATGGAGTGGATTATGGCTGCTGATACTGAGCTTTGCCTGGTGATCTCCTCCTGGTACCGGTTGTGAAACTGGAGAGAATAGTCAATCCCCAGACCGATAAGGATGGGTACGACCGCCATGGTGGTCATAGAGAGGGAGATGCCGAAATAGCCCATGAGTCCAAAGGCCCATAGCGTAGCTATCAATACCATGAGAAGGGACAAAAGGCGCCACCTGACCCGGAAGAGAAGAAAGAGGATGACGAACATGACTACAACAGCAAGCCCCAGGAGAAGACCAATACTCTTACTTATTTCCTCGCTCAAGGTCTTCAGCACTTCGGCATCGCTGGAGACCAGGTATTCCATCCCTGTAATCGGGTGCTGGTCAAGGAACTCTGCTATTTCTTGCTGGGCTTCCATCTGTTGTTCATGGGTAAGTTCACCTGACGGGATAAGATTAATCAGTACGTTTCCCGGTTTCGGGATCACGGGGGAGAGCTCGGGTCTGATACCCCCGTCTGGACTATAGAGGACGCCTTTTAGCACAGCCGGGTCCTCTAGGGCAGAGAACCCTTCACCCGGGGCTAACTCATTGAGGGCTGGCTCCAGGAATGTGACGGGACTGATGATCCCCCTGAAGCGAGGGTCATTGGCCACCTCCTCCTCCAGGTCAGCCATCACCTGTAGATTGTCATAGGTCAGGATTTGCTCTACGTTCCCTTTAAGCAGGATGATGATAGGCTCTCCGCCAAATTCCTGTTTATACTTGGTGTAGTCCTGGAAAGCCTGGGAACGGGATGAGATAAACGTATCGAAGCCGGTATTGATGCCTATCCTGGAGACTCCCGGGACAGCGCCCGCAATCAAGACCACGACGAGCACAATAAACAGGATAGAGTGCCGCTGCAAGAAGACGGCTACCTTGAGGGCTGCACGCTGCATCATTACAGTAAGATTTTCGCCTGTGGACAGTCCTCAGGTCAATACCTTTTTACGCGAGGCGTCCCGAATTCAGCTACTGCCGTCCTTGTCACAGGCGGGTGCGACCCACAAGCCCAAGCTTTTTGTATCGCCCACAAGCCCAGCGCTTGTGGGCGGCACCCCGGCGGTCCCAATGGGTCGCGCTACAGGCTACGAGGAAATAAGCTGGTAGACGTTCTCTGGCTATGCCCCTTGTTTTTGGTCTCCTGATAAGCTACAATTTGGAGAAAGTTGCAGATTCTTGCAGATTTCTGGAGTTTTGGTAAAATAGAAAAGGCGTCTCATTTGAGCATTGGGGGTACGGGTTTTGCCGGAACGCTCTCTAGTCAGTATCAGTGAAGCAAGCCGTATTCTGGGGGTGAACGAGGCGACGCTGCGCCTGTGGACAGACGAGGGCAAGATCAAGGCCTTCGTAACGCCTGGCGGTCACCGGCGTTACTCACGCGCTGATCTGCGGCGGTTCGCCGGGCTGCAGGGGAAAGTCCATGGCCTCAAGGACCTGGTCAGCGGGCTGGAGGAAGCGGCCTCGGTGCCCCGTGAGATTGCTCATACAAGCTTCCTAACCACTGCCTGGTATGGCAAGCTTAGTCAGGAATCCCGGCAGAACCTGGCACATTGCGGACGGCAACTGCTCGATGTGGTCATAAGATACATAACCGAGCCTTCCAAGCGGGAGGAGACCATTAAGCTGGCCCAGGATGCCGGAAGGGACTTCGGTACTGAACTGGTCGGGCTGGGGCTGCCGCTTACTGATGCTATTGAGGCCTTCCTTCAGCACCGGACTCCCTTCGCAGATGTAATCACCAATCTGATGAAGAAGCGGGAGATGCTGGACGAGCGGGCCGTGGAGGCCATCCCGCTGGTGACTCGCATTATGGATGAGGCACTCGTCTCTCTGGTGGCAGCATACCAGGAGGAAAAAGGCGTTCCTGCACCAGAGGAACGGAGGTAGCGCCCGGTGATATCAATTTCTCGGTTGCTGTGTGGCAATATCGGGCCGGGGGACAGGCTGCGCTACGTCAACCGGGAAAGTGACTCCTCGTCACAGGACGCTCCACCTCCCATTGTAGTCTGGAACTGCACCCGGCAGTGCAACCTTCGCTGTATCCACTGCTATGCCAACGCCGACAGCCGGCGATCCCCTCAAGAGATAAGTACCGAGGAGGGCAAGGCATTTATCAGCGACCTGGCCGATTTCGGTGTACCGGTGCTCCTTTTCTCTGGAGGCGAGCCTTTATTGCGAGGCGATATGTTTGAGCTGGCCGCCTTTGCCAGAGAGCAGGGGGTAAGGCCTGTCCTTTCCACCAATGGTACCCTTATCAGCGAAGCGGTGGCCGAGGAAATACGCCGGGTTGGGTTTGGAGAGGTGGGGATCAGCCTGGACGGCATCGGCGAGCGCAATGATCACTTTCGCGGCCAGAACGGCGCCTATGAGGCGGCCCTTCGGGGCATCCGAAACTGCATCAATGCAGGGCAAAGGGTGTCTCTCAGGTTGACCATTACTCGTGGCAATTACGAGGAGATCCCCGCCATTTTCGAGCTGGTGGAACGAGAGGGCATACACCGGGTCTGCTTCTATCACCTGGCTTATGTCGGCCGGGCGGGCGACCTGAGGGAGGAAGACCTCAGCCCCCAGGAGACTCGGTCAGTGGTTGACCGGATTTGCCAGCATACCCTGGACTTCTACAGGCGTGGGCTGAAAAAGGAGGTCCTTACGGTGGACAACCACGCCGATGCCGTTTACCTCTATCTGAAGTTGAGAAGTCAAGACCCGCAGCGTGCTGATGAGGTGCTGGCTTTGCTGGAAAGCAACGGGGGCAATAACTCCGGCATCCGAATAGGAGCAGTAGACGACGTAGGAGATGTCCATCCCGACCAGTTCTGGTGGCATTATTCTCTGGGCAACGTGCGACGGCGCAAATTCGGCGATATCTGGACGGATGACTCAGAGCCGCTGCTGCGGGGCCTCAAAAACCGCAAAGGCCTTCTCAGAGGCCGCTGCGCCAGGTGCCAACATCTCAACCTCTGCAACGGAAACCTGCGGGTGCGGGCGGAAGCGGTCTTCGGTGATGTCTGGGCTGAGGATCCGGCTTGCTACCTTAGCGACGAGGAAATAGGGATCACGCAGTGAAAGAATCACGTACTGATGAACAGGGCCTGAAGACGGCTGAAGCCATCGTCCCCAAATTGCAGGTTGTGGCCTGGGAGATAACGCGGAGGTGCAACCTTTTCTGTGCCCACTGCCGCGCCTCAGCGGTTGACGAGCCCTATCAGGGTGAGCTCTCCACTGAGGAATGCCTTCGTCTCATCGATGACATCCTGGAAGTTGGCAGGCCGATCATCATACTCAGTGGTGGGGAGCCGCTTATGCGGCCGGATCTGTTCCAGGTAGCCAGGTATGCTGTGGAGAGGGGACTGAGGGTGGCCCTGGGCACAAACGGTACGCTCATTACTGAGGAAATCGCCAAGCGGGCCAGGGAGGTTCCGATATCCCGAGTTGGCGTCAGCCTGGATTTTCCTACCCCTGAGCGGCAGGATGAATTCCGGGGCAAGGCGGGGGCCTTTGAGGCAGCGATTAGAGGCATAAAGGTGGCTCGCCGGGCGGGGCTCGAGGTGCAGATCAACAGCACCGTCACCGGCATGAATGCCCGCTATTTGGATGACCTGCTCTCTATGGCGCTCGACCTGGGGGCAATCGCTTTTCATCCCTTCATGTTAGTGCCTACAGGCCGGGGCAAGGGTCTCAAGGACGTCGAGCTTTCCCCCGGGGAATATGAGCGGATTCTCAACTGGGTTTATGATAAGCAGGCGGAGCTAGGAGACAGGATGTTTATCAAGCCGACAGATGCCCCCCATTATTTCCGGATTGTCAGCCAGAGGCAGCGCAGGGGCGATACAGCGGAGATGGCGCCGGCAGAGAGTCCCAGGCCTACCGGGTGGGGCTCGCTGGACTCCTTCACCCGGGGATGCCTGGCTGGTGTGAGCTTCTGCTTTATCTCCCACCGTGGCAGGGTACAGGGATGCGGCTACCTTGACGTGGAAGCTGGCGACATCAGGAAAGAGGGCTTCAGCAGGGTTTGGAATGATTCGCCATTGTTCCGTGAGTTGAGAGACCTGTCCAACCTCAAGGGGAAATGTGGCCTTTGTGAATACAAGAGGGTGTGTGGTGGGTGTCGCGCCAGGGCCTATGAGGCGACGGGGGACTGGCTTGCTCCGGAGCCGTACTGTATCTACGATCCGCTGGCACGGCAAAGTCAGGCAATGGCACTGGTTGATGGCGGGGAACTAGGGCTGAAAAATGACGCTCGATGATATGGATAAGAGGCTGCTTAACCTGGTGCAGGCGGAATTTCCGCTCGCCGGTGAGCCCTTTGCTACCCTGGGGCTGCAACTGGGTATGGATGCAATAGAGGTAATTCACAGAATTGAGAACTTGAAAGCCGACGGGATCGTTCGCTACATTGGCCCGCTATTCGATGCCGGAAGCCTTGGCTACCAGTCCACCCTGGTGGCCATGAGGGTGGCAGAGCATCGGTTGAATGGAGCGGCACAGGTCATAGTCGAGCACCCGGGCATAAGTCACGGCTACCAGCGGGAACACCGCTTGAATCTATGGCTCACCCTGGCCTTGCCGTCGGGACGGGACATGGACAGGGAGGCGCGAAGGTTGTCTGGTTTCATGTCGGCCGAGGAGGTATTCAATCTGCCGGCGCTGAAACTCTTCAAGCTGCGGGCCTACTTTGATGCCACCGGAGGTAGTATGCCGGCGCCAAACACCGCTGCTGCCCGCGGTGTTGCCTCTGACCAATCCCCGGACCTGATGCCGATGGACCGTGCTGTGATAAACGAACTGCAGCAAGACCTTCCTCTGGTTGCCAGGCCCTTCGATTCCATGTCGGAGCGTCTGGGGGTAGACACAGTGGAGTTCCTGGCTTGCTGTCAGGCTCTGCTGCGCCGTGGTGTCATGCATCGCTACAGTGCCTCCGTGACACATACCAGCCTTGGCCTGGCAGGAAATGCCATGGTTTGTTGGACCGCGCCGTCAGACATGGTGGAAGCGGCTGGCCAAAGACTGGCAGCCCTCAGTGAAGTGAGCCACTGCTATGAGCGGCGGTCTGATCCCCTCTGGCCGTACAACCTCTATGCCATGATACACGGGCGAACCAGGAAAGACTGCCGGGAAACAACCAGGGAAGTATCGCACCGGTGTGGCCTCACCGATTACGTGATGCTATTCAGCAGCAGGGAGATTAAGAAGACGAGGGTCAAGTATCTGGTATGAAAAGAGACAATAGTCCTTCCTATTACCCTATATTCCTGGACATCGAGGGCAAGAAGTGTGTGGTGGTTGGTGGAGGGCAGGTCGCTCTGCGCAAGGTGAGAGCGCTTCTTGATCATGGGGCCCGCGTCGAGGTTATCAGTCCCGACTTGTGCCCTGGGCTGAGCCGGATGTTTAAGCAGGGGAAAGTGCATGCGGTGCGCCGGGATTATGCAGAGGGGGACCTGGCAGGCGCTGTCATTGTCGTAGCCGCTACCAATGATAACGATCTAAATGCAAAAGTGGCCGAAGAAGCAAGAGCAAGGGGGGTCCTGATCAACGCTGTGGACGATCCTCAGCACTGTGATTTTATCGTTCCCTCACATCTGCGGCACGGCGACGTGACCATCGCTATCTCGACAGGGGGTAGGAGCCCGGCCCTGGCGCGGAAAATCCGAACGGAACTGGAGAAAGACCTGGCAGCTAAATACGCTCCTCTGGCGTCGCTGGTCGGCGGGGTCCGCTCTGAGTTGAAGCGTAGAGGAATCAAAGTGAGTGCCGACGACTGGCAGCGGGCGCTTGATCTCGATAATCTAACCGGGATTTTGCAGGCCAATGGTGCCCAGGAAGCCAAGGCCGCCCTCTTGGAGGAGTTGCTGCCAGCAGGTGGCAGGGTGGGGCCACCCCAGGTACATCTCTGTGTTGTCGGAGTAAACCACAGCACCATGCCGGTTGAATTCCGTGAAAAGTTGGCTCTCAGCACGCGGCATGGAGATGCCCTGCTGTCGCTTCGCCACTATGTGCCACAGGGCGTTGTTCTGTCTACCTGCAACCGCACCGAGGTGTATGTCGTAGACAGCGACGGGCACTGTGCTCGGCAAGGGGGAATCAATTTCTTGACGCACTGTACGAGCATGCCTGAAGTCGAGTTGCTACCGCGTATCTATGCTTATCAAGACGCCGAGGCGATGGAGCACCTCTTCCGTGTTGCCTCTGGACTGGACTCGATGATTCTCGGTGAGTTCGAAATTCTGGGCCAGGTGAGGCAGGCCCTGGAGCAGGCAGAAAAGAGCGGTATGGTGGGCCTGCCGCTGTTGAATCTCTTCCGCCAGGCAGTGCAGGTGGGCAGGCTAGTCCGTGACAAAACGGGCATCAGCAGGAACGCCCTCTCCGTCAGCTCTGTAGCCGTGGATCTGGCTGGAAAGATCGTGGGGGATCTCGGCGGGTGCAGGATTCTGGTTATCGGTGCCGGCGAAGCAGGCAGGTTGGTAGCCAAGGCAGCCAGAGAGAAAGGGGCCTGTCAGATTGCTGTTACCAGTCGCTCCCATGGGACCGCTTCGGCTCTGGCAGCCAAGCTGGGCGGCGAGGCGGTGGCCCTGATGAACTTGAACGAGGAGCTAAAGGCTGCGGACATAGTTATCAGTTGTACCGGAGCGCCGCACACTATACTCGACTCATCTCTAATACAGGAGATAATGCAAGCTCGCGGTGAGAAACCCCTGGTGGTGATTGATATCGCTGTTCCCCGTGACGTGGAGGCTGAGGTTGGGCAGATAGATAATGTCTTTCTTTACAACATAGACCATCTCAGCGACATTTCGGACTCGAACCGCCAGCTCAGAGAGAAGGAAACCAGGCGGGCGACGGCGATCATAAAAGCTGAGGTGGATAGATTCGGCTCCTGGTGGCAGAGTCTGGGAGTGAGGGATACAATCGGAGCCCTGGTGAGGAAGGCAGAGGATATACGGCAGTCGCAGTTGGCCATGACGCTCAAGAAGCTGCGGGGGCTCTCTCAGGAGGAACGAGACAGTCTGGAAGCCATGACCAAAGCGATGATGCAAAAGGTGCTTCATGAACCGATAGAGCATCTTAAGAAAGATCAGAGCTGCGCTGCGACGGTCAGCGAGCTTTTCCGTCTGGACGAGGAGGAACTCCGGTGAGGAAAATCGTTGTTGGTTCCCGCGGCAGCAAGCTGGCTATGATTCAGACTGAGTCTGTGCTGAACAGGATGAAACAAGTGCACCCCGAAATCGAGTTCACGCTGACCAAAATCACCACCAAAGGTGATCGCATGCGGGAGGTACGCCTGGACTGTCTGCCAGGCGTGGGGGTGTTCGTGAAGGAACTGGAGGCAGCACTACTGGATGGCCAAATTGATATGGCGGTGCACAGCTTCAAAGATATGCCGACTGCGATTCCGCCGGGGCTTTTGCTGGCAGGAGTTACGATGAGACTCGACCCGCGAGATGCCCTGGTATCCGGCAAAGGTAAGCTTCACCAACTGGCCCCCGGCTCACGAATAGGTACGGGTAGTCCCAGGCGCAGGGCTCAGTTGCTTCGCTGCCGCCCCGACCTGAAGGTGGAGATGGTGAGGGGGAATGTGGATACCCGCCTGCGCAAGGTATCCTCGGGACAACTTGATGGGGTGATAGTGGCTGCTGCAGCCATACTTCGTCTTGGTTGTGAGGAGACTATCGCCGAATATCTGCCTCTGGAGGACTTCCTGCCCGCTGTCGGCCAAGGAGCGCTGGGAATAGAAATACGGTCTGGCGACACTGGAATGGCCGGACTGGCGGCGACGGTCAATCACCAGCCTACCTGGTGCAGTGTGGTTGCGGAGCGCGCTTTTCTGCGTGCCCTGGGTGGGGGATGCCGTGCCCCGATAGCAGCTTTGGGGAAGGTAAGTGGCGTTAACCTCAAACTGGATGGGATGGTAGCTGACACTCGAGGTCACGTTTTCTTGCGTGCCTCAGAGGAGGGCAGCGCCACCGATGCTGAGCGGGTGGGGATTCGACTGGGCAAGGAGATGTGGCGGATGGGAGCATCACAGCTTATCACCGAGGCGAGGATGCGGTGAAACAGGGTAAGGTCTACCTGGTGGGGGCAGGGCCGGGTTTGCCCGGCTTGATTACAGTCAAAGGGTTGGATTGTCTCAAGCGCGCTGACGTCATCATCTATGACAATCTGGTGGATGACTCCCTGCTCCAGTCGGCCCGTCCCGATTCGGAAAAGATATATGTAGGTAAGATGGCCGGTCGGCATACTCGGGAGCAGGCTGAGATAAATCGCTTGTTGGTGGAAAAAGCCAAAGAGGGCAGGGTGGTGGTGCGATTGAAAGGTGGGGACCCCTTTGTGCTGGGGCGCGGGGGGGAGGAAGCGGAAGCCCTGGCGCAGGGCCACGTCCCCTTTGAGGTAGTGCCAGGCGTGTCGTCAGCGACGGCCGTTCCTGCTTATGCTGGCATCCCGGTCACCCATCGGGGACTGGCATCTCATTTCACGGTAGTTACGGGTCACGAGGATGTGACAAAAGCTGAGTCCGGTGTTCCCTGGGAGAATCTGGCCAAGCTAGAGGGCACACTGGTCATTCTTATGGGTGTGGGGAATCTGTCAGAAATAGTCGAGGCACTGGTTCAAAATGGCAGGTCTCCCTCGACGCCGGTGGCTGCCATAACCGAGGGCACCTGGCCGAGCCAGAAAACCGTGGTTGGTACCCTGGCTGACATAGCAGATAAGGCAGCAAGCAGCGGAATCAAGCCTCCGTCGGTGATAGTTGTTGGAGAGGTAGTCAGCCTGGGAGAAAGGCTTGGCTGGATCGATTACCTTCCCCTGTTTGGCAAGCGCATCCTGGTCACCAGGGCGCGGCACCAGGCTGGGGGGCTGATCGAACTCCTCTCCGAACGGGGAGCTTCGCCTGTGGAGATGCCTGTTATAGACATACAGGGTGTGTCCGACACACGGGAACTGGACAGAGCCCTTCTCGATGTGGAGGACTACGACTGGATTGTTTTCACCAGCGTCAACGGGGTTGAGGCGTTCTTCCAGCGGCTGCGTGCCCTCAATGGCGATGCCCGCTCACTTAAGGGGATTAAGATTGGCGCTATCGGCCCGGCGACCTGTGAAGCCTTACAAAAGCACGGGGTGTATGCCGATTATCTTCCCGATGTCTACACCAGCGATGGTCTCGTGGCGGGACTTGAAAACCAGAATATAGGCGGGAGTCGCTTCCTGCTTCCCCGGGCTGACATCGCTGGCAGGAAGCTGGCTGAGGGAATCGCTCGCCTGGGGGCAGAAGTTCACGAGGTGGCCTTTTACCGCACGGCCATGCCGGGTGAAGTCCCCCCCAAGGCGAAGCAGATGATTTTGGATGGGGAGATTGATGTTGTCACCCTCACCAGCCCCTCAACCGTAACTAACCTGCTGAGTCTGATGGGAGACCAGCGGGGGTTTGTACAACGAGCCACGATTGCTTGCATTGGCCCCGTAACGGCTGCCGAGGCTGCCGGAGCAGGGCTGGCGGTGGACATAGTGGCCAAAGAGCACACCATCGCCGGTCTTGTAGAGGCAACAGAACGGTACTTTCAGGCCGCTGGGAAGGAGACTTAGATGGCTGGTTTTCCTGAATTACGTTTGCGCCGCCTGCGCCGCACCGGGGCGCTCCGCAACATGGTCCGGGAGACCCGCGTTGACGTCAAGGACTTGATTTATCCCCTGTTCGTTGTGGAGGGCAGCAATCTCAAGCAGGAGGTCGCCTCCATGCCGGGCGTCTTTCGCTACTCACCAGACCTGCTGCCTGGTGAGGTAGAGGAGATAGCCGGGCTTGGCATTCCGGCGGTGCTCCTTTTCGGTATACCCGAACACAAGGATGAGGTTGGCTCCGGGGCCTATGACCCGGAGGGGGTTGTCCAGCAGGCGATACGCACCATCAAGAGGGCTGTAGCGGAGCTAGTGGTGCTCACCGATGTCTGTCTGTGTGAATACACCGATCACGGGCACTGTGGCGTCATTACAGGTGGCTATGTTGACAACGACCGTACCCTGGAGCTTCTGGCACAGACGGCCGTGTCTCATGCCGGAGCGGGTGCTGACATGGTGTGTCCCTCTGATATGATGGATGGAAGGGTGGGTGCAATCCGCGAAGCATTGGACAAGGATGGCTTTCAGCATATCCCCATTCTTTCCTACGCTGCCAAGTATGCCTCTGCCTTCTATGGCCCCTTTCGGGAGGCAGCCGACTCTGTGCCTCAGTTTGGCGACCGTCGCTCTTACCAGATGGACCCGCCCAACTGGCGGGAGGCTTTGAGGGAGGTGGAGCAGGATATAGCCGAGGGGGCGGACATAGTTATGGTCAAGCCTGCCCTGGCCTACCTGGATGTTGTACAGAGGGTGCGCCAGGCCGTGAGCTGCCCTATAGCGGCCTACAACGTAAGTGGTGAATACGCCATGGTGAAAGCGGCGGCGCAGCAGGGCTGGATAGACGAAAGGGAGATCGTTACAGAGATACTGACCGCTATCAAGAGGGCAGGGGCAGACCTTATCGTCACTTACCATGCTAAGGGAGCGGCCTCCTGGCTTTAGCCGATAGAGGTATGTACATGAAGAATACGGAACAATCGCAGCGGCTCTTCTCGGAAGCACAGTGCTACCTGCCTGGCGGGGTTGACAGCCCGGTGCGCGCCTTTAAGGCAGTGGGCGGAAATCCCCTCTTCATGAAGCGGGGTGAGGGCTCGCGAATTTACGACGAAGACGGCAACGAGTTCATTGACTATGTTTGTTCCTGGGGTCCGCTGATACTTGGCCATGCCCATCCCCAGGTGGTGGCCGCCCTTAAGGAGGCAGCGGAGCGGGGAACAAGCTTCGGTGCCCCCACCGAGCTGGAGACGGTCCTGGCCAGGATGATCTGCCATGCCGTGCCTTCTATTGAGATGGTTCGCTTTGTCAACTCGGGTACTGAAGCCGCTATGAGCGTGCTGCGCCTGGCCCGTGCCTTCACCGGCAGGAATAAGGTGGTGAAGTTCGCTGGCTGTTATCACGGCCATTCGGACGGACTGCTGGCCAGGGCTGGCTCTGGTGTAGCCACCCTGGGAATGCCGGACAGCCTCGGAGTGCCGAAGAGTTTTGCCCAGGATACCCTGGTAGTCCCATATAACGATATAGGGGCTATGGAGGGCCTGTTTGAAAACTATCCCAAGGGGATCGCCGCTGTAATAGTGGAGCCGGTGGCGGCCAATATGGGCGTGGTGCCGCCCCTGCCTGGTTTTCTCCAGGGTCTACGCTGGCTGACAAAGGAATTCGGGGCCCTTCTCATTTTCGACGAGGTGATAACCGGGTTCCGCTTGGCCTATGGAGGGGCGCAGGCCGTCTACAGGGTAACGCCGGACCTCACCTGCCTGGGAAAGGTTATCGGAGGAGGCTTGCCTGTGGGGGCGTATGGTGGCAGGCAGGATATTATGGAGATGGTGGCTCCGCTGGGGCCGGTCTATCAGGCAGGCACGCTTTCCGGCAACCCCCTGACCATGACCGCCGGAATAGAGGTGCTCAAAGCTTTGAGCCAGCGTGGTGTCTATCGTCGCCTGGAAGCTACCTCTCTGGCTTTGGATAAGGGTATAACCGCGGCTGCGGCCGAGGCAGGAGTGCCGGTGTGCGTGTCCCGCCTGGGCTCCCTTCTGACTGTTTTCTTCACCGCAGAGCGGGTGGTTGACTATGAATCAGCCAGGAAAGCGGATACGGCTCGTTTTGGGGAGTTCTTTCAAGGGATGCTGGGCGGGGGCATATACTGGCCGCCGTCCCAGTTCGAGGCTGCCTTTGTCTCCGCGGCTCACAGCGATGATGACATCCAAGCCACGATCGATGTCGCTGAGAAGGCCATTGGTTCCCTGAAGCCCTGAGCCTAAATCCCTCTCCCTTGAAGGGAGAGGGCTCCGAAGGGTCGCCTAAGGTCGCCAGAGGCGACTCTGTTGACCGACCTCTGTTGACCGACTCGCCGTGGCGAGCTAGGTGAGGTCTCCGCAGGCGACTCGCCGTGGCGAGGTGAATCCCTTGCCTCCGCTGTCTTGCCTAAAGGAATGGATTGCTTCAGGCCTCTAACGGTACGTTACTCACTCCTGAGGCAACTGTCTGTGATATAATGCTGTTGAGGACATTGATGCCAACTATATTACGAGTCGGCGCACATCGGTTGTTCGATGGCTAAGGAACTTGGCGGTGGCAAATAGGAATTTGTTCCTCAAGAAGTGGCATGAGTACTTCGAAAGTTAGAGCCATTACTGTTCTGGCTACGGACGTTCATTTTGACGCTGAGAGGATGACGGTGCAGTTGTCGGACGGGCGCGAAATCAGCGTTCCGGTGGAGTGGTTTCCTGCTCTGCGCGATGCTACAGAGGAGCAGAGGAATAGGTGGCGGCTGATTGGCAAGGGCGTGGGCATCCACTGGGAGGACCTTGACGAGGACCTTTCGGTGGAAGGCCTGCTCCGATGTTAATCTTGTGCCAAGGAAGGGATTCCTTCAGGCCTAGAGATATCAAGATATGACCGGGGCTCCTGGTTATTCTGTGCCCTTCTCTTCAACGAGGAAAACGACAATCTTGCTTGCGTCCATGAAGCTCTCCTCGCTGTCACGTATAACCTTGCCAGCCTCTGAGAAATAGAACTCTCCCATGGCTTGAAACCCTGCCATGTCCTCATACCAAACCTCGGTGATACAATCGAAATCCGGTCCTTCAGCGCCGAGCGTATTGGCAATATAGTTCCGCACGTATCTCTTGATGGTCGGGCAGTGCTTCAGTATTAGTGGCGCATGCACCTCCTCATAGTGTTTGGAGAACTCCTGTGGCGAAAGACCTTCCTTCCTCTTGACTAGCAACATTTCTTTCACCATACTCGCTTACCTCCAAAAATCAAAGAATTCAAAATTCAAACTGCAAAGTTCAAAATTATCTTTGGATTCTCCTTTTTGCGTCTTGGATTTTCATCTTCGGTCATTCGAGTTTGTTTAGAGTTTGTCTGTATCCGCAGTGCGTAGCAGCCACTCAGATGCCGCCATCATACAGAGCCGTTCATGGCTTGTCAACATGGTGTGAAAGCCAGGAAAACCTCGAACAAGCTTGGTTTGCATGTCACTTGACTCCTTGCTATAATTGGCTTTTGTTGTATACATAAAAACGGACGGAGCACAGATTGGAAAAGGAAAGAAAAAACGCCATTGTAGAAGAGTTCAGGCTTCATGAGAAGGATAGTGGCTCTACGTCACTTCAGATCGCTCTTTTGACTGAGAGGATAAACGAGTTGACTGAGCACATGAAAGTGCATCGCCATGATTTCCACTCACAGCGGGGGCTCTTGAAGCTAGTAGGACAACGGAGGAGGTTACTCGCTTACTTGAAAAGGGAGGATGTGGCTCGCTATCGTGATCTCATCGCCAGGCTTGGTCTGAGGAAATAGATCGTCGGCAGTTCCCCCTTTAAGTATTTTTGACTTGGTATAGCACTAGGAGGTTAACTTCGATATGTCGCACATGGTTGAAATTCCAATTGGAGAACACACACTCACTTTGAAAACAGGGGAACTGGCTGCACAGGCGGGTAGCGCTGTTACTGTAAGCTGTGGTGATACACTGGTGTTGGTTACAGCTTGTATGGCTAAAGAACCAAGGGAGGGAATCGATTTCCTCCCTCTAACTGTAGACTATGAGGAAAGACTCTATGCTGCCGGCAAGATACCCGGGGGATTCTTTCGGAGGGAAGGACGTCCCGGTCAGCAGGCGATACTTTCCTGCCGGCTCACTGATCGCCTTCTTCGTCCCCTCTTCCCCAAGGGGTTGCGGCAAGAGGTGCAGATCATAACTACTGTTCTCTCGGTGGATCAGCAGAATTCTCCCGATGTCTTGGCTGCTGTAGGTGCCTCTGCTGCTCTTACTCTGTCGGAAATTCCCTTTGACGGCCCGGTGGGCACTGTCCGCGTTGGTCATGTCGATGGGGAGTTCGTGATGAACCCCACCTACAGCCAGCTTCAAGAAAGCCTTATTGACATAGTCGTTGCTGGTACTAGAGAAGCCGTGGTAATGGTGGAAGCAGGGGCCAGCGAGGCGTCCGAGGCAGTTGTCCTGGAGGCGATAAAATTTGGGCAGCAGGCTAACCAGCAGATCATTGGACTACAGGAGCAACTTCAAGAAGCCTGTGGCAAGACTAGACTTCAGTTGGAAGTTGATAAGCCCGATCCCGAGCTGGAGTCGGCTGTCTCGTCCGCTCTTGGTGGCAAGTTTGCCCTGATTGTTGGCATAGCGAGAGTGGAACGGGACGAGGCACTGTCAGCTCTGAAGGATGAGGTGACTGCAAAGTTGGGGGAGAGGTATTCGCCCCAAGAAATCCTCCCCGTGTTCGAAGCCAGGCTGAAGGCAGAGTTAAGGGCAAGCATATTGGAGAGGGGCATTCGTCCCGGCGGCCGTCAGCCAAAAGATATCCGTCCCATCGAGTGTGCCGTGGGGCTTTTGCCCCGCACCCATGGCTCGGGTCTGTTCAGCCGGGGTTTGACGCAGGTGCTGAATATTGCCACCCTTGGTTCAGTAGGGGATGAACAAAGGCTGGATGGGCTTACCCTGGAAGAGACCAAGCGTTTTATGCATCACTATAACTTCCCTCCTTTCTCTACCGGGGAGGTTAAGCGCATCGGTGGCACAGGGCGCCGCGAGGTTGGCCATGGGGCGCTGGTAGAAAAGTCCCTCACTCCGGTGATTCCGTCGGAAGACGATTTCCCCTATACCATTCGTCTGGTCTCCGAAGTCCTTAGCTCCAATGGCAGCACCTCCATGGCTTCGGTTTGCGCCAGCACCTTGTCTCTTATGGATGCCGGGATACCCATCAAGGCCCCGGTGGCCGGAATAGCTATGGGCCTGGTGACCGCAGAGGACGGCCGGTTTGCTGTCCTCACTGACCTGGAAGGCCTGGAGGATGCTTATGGTGACATGGACTTCAAGGTAGCAGGCACTGCTGAGGGGATAACGGCCTTACAAATGGATACCAAGCTTAAGGGCTTGAGCTATGAGATCTTGGATAAAGCCCTGGATCAAGCTCGTGAAGCGCGCCTTTTTATCCTTGACAAAATACACGAGACTATTACCTCCAGTCGCCCTGAGCTGAGCAAATATGCGCCTCGAATGATCAAGATAATGATCGACCCGAGTAAGATCGGAGCCGTTATTGGGCCCGGTGGCAGGATGATAAGGTCTATTATTGAACAGACAAAGGCGACTATAGACATTGAAAATGATGGCAGTGTACTTATTGGCTCCACCGACGGTGAGGCGGCTCAGAAGGCCATAGCCATGATCGAAGACCTGACCAAGGAAGTGGAGGTTGGTGGTATTTACACCGGAAAGGTAACTCGGCTGATGGGCTTCGGAGCTCTGGTAGAGATCCTTCCTGGAAAGGAAGGCCTGGTCCATATCAGTGAGCTCGCCGATTACCGGGTGCCCAGCGTAGAGGATGTGGTCAAAGTTGGTGATGAGATCACAGTCATGGTTATGGAACTCGATCCACAGGGGAAAATGAGGCTTTCCCGCCGTGCCGTGCTTCAGGGAGATTCTTACGTAGCTAGTGTGCCGAGGGAAGGGGCTTCGTCAGGCCGAGGCTACCCTCACAGAAGGTACGGTGATAATCAACGAAGTGAAGGGCCCAGCTCGGGCGGTAGGCCTTATCATCGCCCTGGGGGCGGATTTACCCCAAGTAAGAGCGACTGAGGAGGCAATATGCCTGGCAGAGTGGTGGTCCACGGCGCCTTGGGGAGAATGGGAAGCGAGGTAATCAAAGCCCTTTGTGCTGATCCTGAACTGGAGCCGGTGGGGGCAGTAGATAACAGGGCCGAAGCAAAGCTTCTTCCTTTGCCAGATCAGTCTAAGTCTATACCCCTCTCTTCAGACCTGGAAGCCCTCTTGGATCAAACCCGGCCTGAGGTCGTGGTGGATTTCAGCGTAGCCGAGGCCGCCTTGTCTGCCGCCCGAACGGCGACCAAACAGAAGGTGAACCTGGTCATTGGTACCACCGGTCTCTCGGCGGATAACCTGGACGAGATTGACCATCTGGCAAGAACCAATGACGTGGGGGCTATAGTTGCCCCCAATTTCGCCTTGGGGGCGGTAGTGATGATTCACCTGGCCAGAATAGCTGCCAGGCTCTTCGACTACGCTGAAATCATTGAGATGCACCATGAGCAAAAGCTTGATGCGCCTTCAGGAACAGCTCTATCCACTGCCAGGGCCATTGCAGAGGCAAGAGGAAAACCTTTCCTTTACCCCAAAGTACACAAGGAAAGCCTTGCCGGTACCAGAGGAGGAGAGTCAGAAGGGGTTGCTCTGCACAGCGTGCGCCTGCCCGGGCTACTAGCACATCAGGAGGTAATCTTCGGAGCAGCGGGGCAGACGCTGAGCATTCGCCACGATACCACCAACCGGGAATGCTTTATGCCTGGTGTGCTTTTGGCTATCAAGAAGGTGGCCGAATATAAGGGATTGGTGTACGGCCTAGACAAGCTATTGGGTTTGTAGAGGAAAAACGAAGTAGACTGAGGTCGCCAAAGGCGACTCCGTCGAGCTCCGACCCGGCTGGGAACGAGCGACCCTGAAGGGTCGCGCTACATTATAAACGCAGCAGGCATCGTTGCTGCTAAACGACGTCAGGGATTATCGAAGAAAATGAAGCAGTTCCGTGTTGCCATTGTTGGTGCTACCGGGCTGGTAGGCCAAGAGTTTATCAAGGTGCTGGAGCAGCGCCAGTTCCCCATGGCGTCAATTCGGCTGCTTGCCTCAGACCGTTCTGTGGAAAGAAAGCTGAAGGTGAATGACCAGGAGATAGACGTCGGAGAGACAACAGCAGGTTCCTTCAGGGACATTGACATTGCGCTTTTCTCTGCCGGTGCCGATATCAGTCGCCACTTCTCTCCTCTAGCGGCACGGGCCGGGGCAACTGTTGTCGATAATAGCTCTGCCTTCAGGATGGACCCAGATGTCCCCCTGGTGGTACCTGAGGTTAATCCTGAAGATATACAGGACCATAAGGGAATTATTGCCAACCCTAATTGCTCGACGATTCAGTTGGTGGTAGCGCTCTATCCCCTGCACAAGGTCCATCCCATCAAACGCCTGACCGTTTCCACATATCAGGCTGTTTCAGGAACGGGTACTGCTGCCGTAGAAGAGCTGAGTGTTCAGTCCAGAGCTGTCCTTGAGGGAGGAGAGGTAACTCCTGAAGTTTACCCTTATCAGATTGGTTTCAACGTGTTGCCGGAGATTGATGTTTTCCTGGACAATGGCTATACCAAGGAAGAGTGGAAAATGGTGGAGGAGACACACAAGATTATGCATGCCCCAGACATAGCCATATCGGCTACCTGTGTGCGGGTGCCGGTGTATGTTGGACACAGCGAAGTCGTCCAGGCGGAGTTCACTCATCCTATATCCGTGGAGGAAGCCAAACACATTTTGACCCAGGCCCCAGGGGTGAAGGTGATGGATGATCCTGCCGCCAGGCTCTATCCTTACCCCACGATGGCGGCAGGCAAGGACGAGGTGTTTGTGGGGCGAATCAGGCAGGATGCCTCTCATAACAATGGCTTGGTCCTCTGGATTGTAAGTGATAATCTGCGCAAGGGAGCTGCTCTTAATACAGTCCAGATTGCGGAGGAGGTACTCCGGAGGGGCTTGACGTGAAGCGGATGAGAAGTGCGAAAAGAGGGACTAAAAGTATTGAAATTTGAGATTTGTGCCTTATAATGGAAGAGGAATTGCTTGGAGCAATTCCTCTTGTGGTTCTTGGCTCCTTGCTTTGTTTCGATTGTTGGGAGGAAGGACATAGGGGAGATCTCATTGACGCTCGGAGCCGTAACTGAACGTTTTCAAAGGAGTTAGAAGGTGGCAAACCTCGGTCGTCTTATCACCGCGATGGTAACCCCCTTTGATCAGAAGGGGGAGGTAGATTACCAGCAAGCCAAGAAGCTGGCCCAGGCTTTGTTTGAGTCGGGCAGCGATGGGGTGGTGGTTTCAGGCACCACTGGTGAGGCTCCTACCCTGAGCAAGGAAGAGAAGCTGCGCCTCTTTGCCGAGGTGAAATCTGCGGTGGGGCAAGGAGTGGTGGCTGGTACCGGTACTTATAACACCAGGGAAAGCATTGAGCTGACAAAAGAGGCCGAGGGGGTAGGAGTGGACGCCGTCCTGCTGGTAGTTCCCTACTACAACAAGCCAACCCAGGAGGGCTTGTTCCAGCATTTCAAAGCTATTGCTGAGAGTACCAGCCTGCCTTGTATTCTTTACAACGTGCCCGGCCGGACGGTCACCAACCTCTCAGCAGAGACCGTCGTTAAGTTGTCTGAAATAGGCAATATTGTAGGCGTGAAAGAGGCCAGCGGCAATTTAGAGCAAATTGCCAGAATCATCCAGGGCACCAAAGGGGACCTCCTGGTTTACAGCGGCAATGATAGTGATACCCTGCCTATTCTGGCTCTAGGAGGTTATGGCGTTATCAGCGTTGCCTCTCACGTGGTAGGCAGTCAAATCAAGGAAATGATGGGGGAATTCCTCAGCGGCAAAGCAGCGGAAGCAGCCCAGATTCACCGCAACTTACTGCCCTTAATTGACGCCCTTTTTGTTGTTGCCAATCCTATCCCGGTCAAGTATGCGCTTAACTACATAGGCTTTCCTGTTGGAAAACCTCGTCTACCTCTTGTCGAGCCGGACGAGAAAAGCCGAGCGATTATAGAGACTGCCTTAGGAGCCTATTCAATCGATTTTCCATCCGCGTACCTGAAGTAAACATAAGGAGGGTCACCACGAATGGAAACAGACCTGAAGGTCATTGCCTGGTTTGAGGAGATTGGCAGGGACGATATCCGTCTTGCTGGTGGCAAGGGGGCAAATCTGGGGGAGCTGACGAAGTCTCAAGTCCCTGTTCCGCCTGGTTTTGTTGTCACTGCTGATGCCTATTTCCATTTTTTGAAAGAAGCCAACCTGGTGGAGAGAATCAGGGACTACCTTGAGAACTTGGATACTGAAGACAGCAAGAGGCTTGAACAGGTTGCTTCTCAAATCAAACAGACTATCAGCCAAGCCCGTATGCCCCCTGATATAGCTGCGGAGATAAAGCAAGCCTATTGGGAAATGGATGGAGGCCTGGTGGCGGTGAGATCTTCCGCCACTGCCGAAGATTTGCCGGAAGCATCTTTTGCCGGTCAGCAGCGGACCTTCCTCAATGTTGAGGGTGAACTAAACGTAGTGGCGGCGGTGCAAGGGTGCTGGGCATCCCTCTTCGAACCTCGTGCTATTTTCTATCGGGTTGAGCATGGCTTTGACCATATGAAAGTAGGTATTGCCGTACCAGTGCAAAGGATGGTGCAGTCGGAGGTTGCCGGTGTAATGTTTACCCTGGAGCCGATGAGCAACGACGAGAGCAAAATCGTTATTGAAGCAGCCTACGGGCTGGGGGAAACCGTGGTCTCAGGGGCGCTGACCCCCGACCTGTATACCCTCGACAAAGAAGAGTTGAGGATCTTGGATAAGACCATAGCGAAACAGGATTGGCAACTGGTGAGGGACCCGGCTAGCAGGCATCATGAGGAAGGTAATATCCAGGTGCCGATTCCTATGTCGGATCAAACCAAGCAGAAACTGGCAGACGAGGATATTATCGCCCTGGCGGAGATAGCTAAGGCTATTGAGTCTTTGTACCAGTTTCCTCAGGACATCGAGTGGGCTAAAGAGAAAGGCAAACTCTACATCGTGCAAACTCGCCCGGTAACTACCATAAAGCCTCTCAAGAAGGCAGAGGAGGCGGGAGAGTTCGAAGGAGTCGAACTCGTCAGCGGCATACCGGCCAGCCCTGGCACGGCTGCCGGTGAGGTGAAGATAGTTGTCCATGCCTCTGAGATAGACAGGGTAAAAGAAGGTGAAGTGCTGGTAGCTGAGATGACCACCCCCGACTTTGTCCCGGCCATGAAGCGGGCCGTGGCCATTGTGACCGACCGCGGCGGCAGGACCTGCCATGCCGCCATAGTGAGCAGAGAGATGGGGGTTCCCTGCATAGTGGGGACTGGAGAGGCTACCAGTCTATTGAAAGAGGAACAACTGGTCACCGTGGACGGCTCGCAAGGGAAGGTCTACGAAGGCAGGTTAGTGAGACAGACAGTAGAGGCTCCTGGTGTCCTGATTGGCAAGGAGCGGGTGAAGACCACTGCCAAGGTCTATGTCAATCTGGCCAACCCCGACTTAGCTGAACGTGTAGCTGCCCGAGATGTAGATGGAGTCGGGCTTCTTCGGGCTGAGTTTATGATTGCTGATATTGGCGAGCACCCCCGCCATATGCTCAATGAAAACAGGGGTGGGGAGTTCGTAGATAAGCTTGCCGAGGGTCTTTTCACCTTTGTCCGAGCTTTCGACCCCAGGCCAGTGGTTTACCGGACCACCGATTTCAAGACCAACGAATACCGCAACCTTAAGGGCGGTGAACAATATGAAGAGGTTGAAGAGAATCCCATGATGGGCTATAGGGGGTGTTCACGCTATATTAGAGAACGGGACGTCTTCAAACTCGAGACGGATGCCGTAAAGAGGGTGAGGGAGAGCTTCAAGAACCTATGGGTGATGATACCCTTTGTGCGTACCGTAGAAGGCATGGCCACGGCCAAGAGACTCTTAGAAAAGGAGGGCCTGGTTCGCTCTGAGGACTTCAAGCTGTGGATGATGGTCGAGGTGCCCTCCAATGTGATTCTGCTGGATAAGTTCATAGATGTGGGTATTGATGGCATCTCTATTGGCTCCAATGACCTGACGCAGCTGACTCTCGGCATAGATCGGGACAGCCCGAGGCTAGCTGACGCCTTTGACGAGCGGGACGAAGCTGTAATGTGGTCTCTGGAGAGGGCTATCAAGACGGCCAAGAGAAGAGGGATAACCAGCTCGATCTGCGGGCAGGCTCCTTCGGTCTATCCTGAGCTTACTACCAAGCTGGTGGAGTGGGGGATCACCTCAGTCTCGGCTAATCCTGACATGATTGAACGTACCAGAGCGATAATCGCCGAGGCAGAGCAACGACTGGCTGGTCACTCCCCTGTTTAGCGTGCCCCTATTTTACAGTAATTAGGAAGCAGTGGATTCGCCCCACCATAATATTCGTCTTTGGCTGGAAGAGAAGGAAGAGCATCTTTCCCCTTATGCCATGAAGAGCAGGTTATCCCAGGGGAGGATTAAACCTGAGGAGCCCTGCCCCATGCGTACTGCCTTTCAGCGCGACCGGGACCGCATTATTCACTGCAAGGCCTTTCGCCGCCTCAAGCATAAGACCCAGGTCTTTATTGCCCCTCTGGGTGACCACTATGTAACGCGATTGACCCACACTCTGGAGGTTTCCCAGATCGCCCGCTCTATATCTCGTGCTTTGAACCTCAATGAGGACCTGACCGAGGCTATTGCCCTGGGGCATGACCTGGGGCACACCCCTTTTGGTCACGTCGGCGAGGAGGTCTTGAACGAAATCTCCCCCTTTGGTTTCAGGCATAACGAGCAAAGCCTGAGGGTGGTTGACTTGCTGGAGAAAGGAGGCAGCGGGCTTAACCTTACATGGGAGGTTAGAGAGGGTATTTTGAAACATTCGAAGTCAAGGTTGGACATCTTAGGCGATGAATGGGAAACCTCAGATACTCTGGAAGGACAGGTGTGTAAGATCGCCGATATTACTGCCTACATAAATCATGATATTGATGATGCTTTGCGAGCCAGCGCTATCAAAGACAGTGACCTCCCCCGCTCAGCTATCTCTATACTGGGCGAATCTCACTCTGCCCGAATTAACTCCATAATCTGTGACATCTTAGATTCTTCTTGGGCAGCCAGGGGTGAAGGGTTGACAAACAAGCAGACAAGGCCGATGATTTGTATGAGTCCCCCGGTAAGTGAGGCAATGAATATCCTCAGGGAATTCCTTTTTGAAAGGGTTTATAATTCCAGCCTGGTACACACGGAGGCGAACAAGGTGAGGGGGATAGTCGGCTCACTCTACGAATATTTCACCGGACATGAAGAAAAGCTGCCGGAGGATTATGCCCTTGGCGACGAACCGCTGGCTCGAAGAGTAGTGGATTATATCGCCGGGATGACTGACCAGTATGCCCTTCAGGTAGCTCAGCAGGCCGGCCTTGTCTAGACATTATTGATTCAGTCAATCTGGAGACAGGAACTGCATAGTGGGCGTCATTGATGAGATAAAACAAAGGGTGGACATAGCAGACGTAGTTTCCGACTATGTTCCCGGCTTGAAGAAGGCGGGACGCAATTTCAAGGCTGCGTGCCCGTTCCACTCTGAACGCGTCCCCTCCTTCTACGTGTTTCCGGAACGCCAGAGCTGGCATTGCTTTGGAGCCTGCGCAACAGGGGGCGACGTCTTCTCCTTCGTGATGAAGAAAGAAGGGGTGGACTTTGGAGAAGCGTTGCGTATTCTGGCACGAAAGGCAGGCGTTTCTCTGGCTGCGCCACAGCGAGATGACAGCCAAAGGGAACACGACAGATTAAAGAAGATAAATGAGGCTGCGTCTGAATACTACCATCGCTTACTACTTCAGTCCCAGGCAGGTGGGAGGGCGCGGCGTTATTTGGTGGAACGGGGTATTTCCCAGAAAACCATCGAGGACTTTCAGTTAGGTTTCAGCCCGGATAGCTGGGGGGCTCTACGTGAACAACTGACTGGAAAAGGCTACCTCGAGTCTGAGTTGCTGGCTGCCGGTTTGCTGGTGGCTAAGGAACAGGGGCAGGCTTATGACCGCTTCCGCAACCGACTGATGTTTCCCATTCGAGGCATGGATGGGAGGGTTGTGGGCTTCGGAGCCAGAGCCCTGGACGATTCCTTGCCCAAATATCTCAATTCACCTCAGACCCCCATATTTGACAAAAGCGGTGCTCTTTATGGCATCGACCGGGCAAAAGCTTCTATCAAGAAACATGACCTGGCGATAGTGGCAGAGGGGTATATGGATGTCATCGTAGTCCACCAATATGGCTTCGACAATGTGGTGGCTTCTCTGGGGACTGCCCTCACGGAGAAGCAGGTGGGTATCATCAAGAAGCTGACCAAGAACCTCACTCTGGCCCTCGATGCCGATGCTGCTGGTGAAATGGCGACGCTGCGAGGGCAAGAAGTGATTACTCAAACCTTTGGTCAACCGATGTCTGTTTCAGGTTGGACGAACGTTAGATACGAAAACCTCTACAATGCCGCGTGGAAGGTCATCGTCTTACCTCAGGGGAAGGACCCCGATGAAATCGTGAGAGAAAGCACTGAAGAGTGGCAGCATCTGGTAGAGCAAGCTACGCCGGTGATCGACTACGTGTTCCATAGGGTGACTTCCAAGCTTGACTTGAACAAGGTCGGAGATAAGTCTTCTGCCGTAGACCGGCTGTTGCCAGTCATCAGTGACATCAATGATCCGGTAAGTCAAGCTCATTACCTGCAAAGACTATCCCGGCTTGTAGGCGTCGATGAGCGGAGTCTGGCTGCAAGTCTTGGGAAGCTGAAGCGACCATTCAAGCCCAGACAAAAAGAGGAAATGGAGCAACCTTCCAAGAGCATTCCCTCTTTGTTTCCCCGAGATCGGTTGGCGGAGTATTGTCTTTCATTGCTGGTTCGCTACCCGCCTCTGCGAAGCTACGCTACGGGGCTGTCAGCCGATTTCTTCCCTCACAGCGAAGACCGTCAGCTTTTCCTCGCCTGGGGTGACACTGCTGATGTTGACTCAGTGCGTGGAAGTCTGGAACAATCTCTTCAAGAGTATCTAGATGTACTGATGGAGAAGCCGCTCCCCCCAATGAGTGAAGAGGAACAAAAGGATGCTCTCACTGATTGCATCCGTCGCTTAGAGGAGCGGTGGCTACAAGACTTAAAGACAAAGGAGAAGGCTTTGGTCTCAGACGCCCAAGCCGAGGGAAATACGGCTGAATTGGAAGAGCTGCAGCAACTGGGAGAAAGGCTTAACGCCCGGTTGCTGGGAGTTTTCCTTCGGGGAAGGAAAAGAAACATAACTCCAAGAAGCTAGAGGAACAGGATATGACTTTCGAAGAAGAAGGCCAATCTTCAAAGTTGCCTTACCCTCCGGAGAGTGCACGCTGGGACATAACGGACAAGGAAGACAGTGCGGAATTAGGACGAGAGCCACCGGAAGATAGCGATGATGGTCTACCTGGGGAAGGTGAAGACGCCGATGAGCTATCTCAAGTGCATGGGGTAGTGACACCAGAAGGAGAGAAGGACTTGGAGACTGAGTCCCAGGCGGCAGTTGACGCCAGGTTGGAGCTTGCTGAACTGGAAGTCGCCGATGATCCTGTACGCATGTACCTGCGACAGATTGGCAGGGTGCTTCTCCTTACTGCAGAAGAGGAGAAAACTCTGGCCAGGGATAAGGAGGAAAAAGACTACATCAAAGAGCTTGAGGAGGAGTACTCCCGCAAATTGATGAGACCTCCCTCCGCTGCCGACGTAATGCTTGCTTTGCTGGAGCGGCTGGAGCAAACATTGCCTGTTCTTGAGGCTGTGGAGGAGGAGCTTGGTTTGACTATAGGTGAGGGTCTTGCCGAGAGGACTTCAAATGCTGAATTGCGCTCTGCCCTGGACAGGGAACTCAGTGAGCAACTGGTGGAAGGCGTGTCCCGCAGAACGGGGAAAAGTCGGAGCCAAGTGGAGGAGTCGTTGAAAGACCTCTCCCTGGCCAGCGCTCTATTGCCGCCCCAGCTTCTCGATATCGTTGGCCACAGGTCACCGTCCCAGTTGGGTGATGTTATTCACACCCCTGAGTTTGCTAGTAGCCTCAAGCCTTTTGAGGAGCAGTTCCGTAGTTATCTGGAAACCATTCAACACGAAGGGAGAATGGCAGAGGAGCGTCTCGTTGAAGCCAATTTGAGGCTTGTAGTTAGTGTGGCCAAGAAGTATGTGGAGCGAGGCATGTCCTTCCTTGATGTAATCCAGGAGGGGAATATAGGGCTCCTTCGTGCGGTGGAGAAGTTCGACTATCGCAGAGGCTACAAATTCAGCACTTATGCTACCTGGTGGATTCGCCAGTCGATCACCCGAGCTATAGCAGACCAGGCACGGACTATCCGTATCCCGGTGCATATGGTAGAGACCATTACCAGGCTCTACCGGGTGACCCGCCGTCTAGCTCAAGAATATGGACGAGAGCCGACCATAGAGGAGATCAGCGAGCAGATGGAAATGCCCCCGGAAAAGGTGGAGGATATCCTCAAGATATCCCAGGAACCAATTTCACTGGAGACTCCTATTGGAGAGGAGGAAGACACCCACCTGGGAGACTTCATCGAGGACCGCAAGATTATGTCTCCCTCTGATACCGCCTCCTACGAATTACTCAAGGAACAGATAGCCAGAGTGCTTAACACGCTTACTCCCCGAGAGCAGAGGGTGCTGACACTAAGGTTTGGGCTTGAGGACGGGCGAAGCCGTACCCTGGAGGAGGTGGGGAGAGAGTTCAAGGTAACTCGGGAGCGAATCAGGCAGATTGAAGCTAAGGCGCTGCGTAAGTTGCGTCACCCCACCCGCAGCAGGAGACTGAAGGATTACCTGGAGTAAGCGCTTTGTCTACGCCTTTTTCCTCGTGCCGCCTCATTCTTTTGGGTGATTTTGTAAACCAGGTGATTGACAAAGGCCATTCTTCATGTATAATGTTTAGTTGATTTTGACAAGGAGGTGACGAATGGGCTGTTTACTTAAGCCGATATTTAACATCATCAAGTGGATACTGATGATCATAGGCCTTATCACGGTGATCTTGGCTATAATCATCGGGGTCGCTTTCTGGCAACTCACCAAGACCCCGGCCCTGGAAGGCGAGATGCATGAGGTGTTCTACACTTCGGCAGACGCTGCGGCTTTTGACAGGGAGGTACAAGAGCTTGAGGACTGGTTGCTGGATCCTACAGTTCCGGTTGGCGCTTCGATAACCCTCGAGATAACTGAAGAGATGGCCACTGCCAAGATAGCTAAGGCGATAGAAGAGGCTGACATCCCGATAGACGTGAGTGACGTGTGGCTCAATTTCGCCGTGGATGAGGAGGGTAACGAGGTGGTCCAGTTGCTGGGTAAAGTGGATGTCGGGATTGCTACGCTGACCGCTGGACTGGAGATGGAGATATATGCCGACGTGAACGGTGATCCCAAGATAACGTTGAGCGAGGTCGCCATTGGCAGCGGATTCGGCATACCTGGCAAAGTCAAGCATTTGATAGCCGACGCCATACCAAGCGAAGAAGCTTTGACGGATATGATAAAGGACCTTCCCATAGACCTGTCAGACATTCGAATCCAGGGAGGCAAGTTGATTTTCGAAGGAACGAAGCAGCCTGTATATTCATAGAGGCGATTACTGCTGGGAACACGGCAGGCTGTACGGGAGCCCACAGAGGGGCTCCCGTATATTTATTCAGGGTTGAGGAGGTCGTTGTTCTTCTTTACTTGATCTCTCTTTCCAGAAGGGAGATGTCCAGTATTAAATAGCATTGCCTACACCCTTTGGTCGGTCGCGTGGCCTATGTACTTTCGCTTCATTGTCGGCGTGCCGTGGGTGAGACTAAGTCAAGGCGCTGCCAAGCGATACGTCGCTCGAAACATTCTTGGGATGTTTCCAACCATGTAGGGAACGACCTTCAGGTCGTTCCGCTGGTGGCTGGAGCCCTGCCCTACGCTGCCTTCCATTAAGGAAGGGATCTAGTAGGGGCACGGTGCACCGTGCCCCTACTTCAACCTGGAAAGCAAGCCTCGGGCTTTTCCCGAATCTAGCTGCTTCATCAGTTTTTGTGCCTGGCGGAATTGATTGAGGAGCTGGTTGATATCCTGGGGGCTGGTGCCACTGCCGCGAGCAATGCGGCGGCGGCGACTACCATCGATTATCTCAGGATGCTGACGCTCTTGCGGGGTCATAGAGAATATTATCCCCTCGATCATCTTTACCTGGCTTTCGTCCATTCCCTCCGGCAGTCGACGAGCTACGGAGGAAAGGCCTGGGATCATCTCTACTAGCGAACTCAGGGGTCCCATCTTCTTGACCTGTTGCAACTGGTCAGCGAAATCTTCCAGATTAAAGGTGGCCTTGCGTATCTTCTTCTCCATCTCCCTGGCCTTCTGCTGATCAACCACTTTCTCCGCTTTCTCAATAAGGGTAAGCATGTCTCCCATACCCAGGATGCGAGAGGCCAGGCGATCGGGATAGAAGGGCTCCAGGGCGTCAACCTTTTCTCCCGTTCCAATGAACTTGATTGGTACGCCGGTGACCGACTTGATGGACAAAGCAGCGCCACCCCGCGCATCGCCGTCCATCTTGGTAAGTATTAGTCCTGTTAGTCCTACTCTGGCGTTGAATTCTTCAGCCACGCGCACTGCTTCCTGTCCTGTCATGGCATCGACTACCAGTAGTACCTCTGAAGGTTGAAGTGCTTTCTTGACGTCTACCATCTCGCTCATCATGGCCTCATCGATATGGAGGCGTCCCTGAGTGTCAACTACGAGCCAGTTAGCGGCCAGTTCTTTAGCTCGCTTGACGGCCTCGGCACAGATGGTTGCCGGTGGCACCGTGTGGCTTGGGGCATGAACAGGGATGGCAAGCTGTTTACCCAAGGTGACGAGCTGTTCTATGGCTGCCGGTCGACGGGTATCGGCAGCCACCAGTAGGGGAGCTTGCCCCGACCGCCTCAAGTGTAGAGCCAGCTTGGCGGCGGTGGTTGTCTTGCCACCGCCCTGGAGCCCTACCAGCATCAACCTGGAGGGAGGATGCCCAGCAGGCACCAGCCAGCTCTGTTTGCCGCCAAGGATAGCTACGAGCTCTTCATTGACTATTTTTATGATGTGCTGGGCTGGAGTCAGACTTTGCAGGACCTCACTGGCGAGTGAGCGCTCTCTTACCTTGGCGGTGAACTCCTTCACCACTTTCAGATTTACATCTGCTTCAAGGAGTGCCAGCCTTACCTGGCGCAGTGCCTCATCTACGTCCTTCTCAGTGATTCTGCCCTTGCCGCCTAACTTCCTGAAGACGTCCCCTATTCTTTCCGACAAAAGCTCAAACATGTTTCTTTCTCCCGCAATCATTGTAGTTTAACCGGTGCGGCCAGGCAAGTGAGGGCAATTCATGAATTGCCCCTACAGGTGATGTGGAGATATAATTGCTTGGGAGACAGAAATGATACCTGTAAGGCTCTGTCTGCGTAACTTCATGTGCTATCGGGATAACGTACCGCCACTCCAATTTGACGGTATTCATCTGGCCTGCCTTTGTGGAGATAACGGTAACGGCAAGTCGGCCTTGGTTGATGCTATTACCTGGGCGCTGTGGGGAAAGTCCCGGGCCAGGAGCGACGATGAACTCATCCACCTGGGAAAGAGCGATATGGAGGTGGAGTTCGATTTTGGGGTGGGGGAGGACCACTACCGGGTGATACGTAAGCGCACGAAAGCCAGACCGAAGACCGGGCCGGGCAAGAAGGAACGTCCCGGACAAACGCTCCTGGAGTTCCAGATAGCCGCTGAGGAAGGTTTCAGGCCAGTTAGCGGTAATAGCGTGGCGCAAACGCAGCAGAGAATCATCGATACGTTGCATATGGACTATCCTACCTTCATTAACAGCGTCTTCCTGCGTCAGGGGCATGCCGATGAGTTCACTATCAAGCCAGCCGGGGAACGCAAAAAGGTCCTGGCGGACATACTGGGCCTCTCCTTGTACGACGAATTGGAGGAAAAAGCCAGGGGCTGTGCCAGGGAAAGGGCGCAGCAGGAAAGCGCGCTTCAGAGCGCCATAGGGGAGATGCAGCAGGAGATTGGGCGGAGAGGAGAATACGAAGCTGCACTGGAGGAGGTGAGCAGTGCGCTGGCACAACTGGAAGAGGAGGTTGAGAAACAGGAGTCCCAGGTTAATATGCTCAGGGAAAAGAAGAAGGTTTTGGATTTCAAAAAGGAGCAACTGGCCGAACTGGAAAAGGCCGCAGAGCAAGCCAGGGGTGAATTGAGCCGCTGGCAGAGCCGGTTTTCGGAGCACGCCTGCCAGATTGGGGAATACGAAAAGGTGCTCGAACAGCGCTCGACAATAGAGGAAGGTTACGCCCGGCTACAAGAAGTGAAAAAGGAGGCAGAGGAGCTGAGCCTCAAGCTGGAGAAATCCTTCGCATTCACCAAACGAAAGGACGCTCTGGTGCAGGTTATAAACGAGTCCAAGGGAAGGAAGCTGGAAGAGCGAGGGCGGGTGCAAAGCAAGGCTGAGGAATTGGAGGCTAAAGCTGGGAAGATAACCAGGCTTGAACAGGAGCTGGCTTTAGCCCAGGCCAGTTACAACAGGGTTTGTGAGATGGAGAAAGAGCTGGAAGACAAAAGGCAACAGTCTCATGAACTGGCACTTCGGATTCAACACCTGAAGTCCATCGGTACCCAGTTAGGGCAGGAAGTGAAGGAGTTAACAGATAAGTTGGCTTTGTTGGTGCAGGGCGATGCCAGATGTCCCCTGTGTGAGACAGAGCTAGGTGAGGGAGGCAAGCAGAGGATAGAGGAGAAGTATAAGGCGGAGATAAGCACAAAGGTCGATGCCCAGCGCAGCAACGAGGCGGAGATCAAGGAAAAGGCAAGTCAGCACCAGGAAATGGCTCGCCAGATGAGCCAGTCGGAGGCCAAAGTGAGCCAAGAACGTGCATCAAGCCAGCGCCAGGTCGCCAGCCTGGAGAAGGAAATCTCTCTGGGTAAGGAAGCTGAAATCGAGCTGCCCAGTGTGAAAGTGCGCCTGACCCAAATCGAAGAGCAGCTAGCCAGGAGTGACTTTGCCATCGCTGAGCAGCAGGCACTGGAGGAAGTAAAGCAGCAGATCGCCGACCTGGGCTACGATGCCACGAGACATCAACAGGTGCGAGAGCTTTTGGCCCAACTGGAGAGGTACAATGACCTGCGGCGAAAACTGGAAGAGGCTGAAACAGGCCTTCCCTCAGAGAAAGCGGCCCTCAATCAAGCTCAAGAGGCTATTGCCGGCTGGAACTCCACGCTGGAGAGTAACAGGGAGAAAGCAGGGGTTTTGGCTGAAGATATCGCTGCTCTCCCCAGATTGGTGAGCGAGTTAGGCCAGGCTGAGCAAATCTATAATTCACTGCGCCAGCAGCAAACTGGGGTGAGAGATGAGATGGTAGCCACACAGGAAAGGCTGGCCCGCTGCTCCGAACTGGAGAGGAGGAAGCTGGAGAAGGAAGGGTCACTGCTTGACACCTTGAGGGAGAAGGGAATCTATGAGGAGCTGGCGCAGGCCTTTGGGAAAAGGGGTGTTCAAGCCTTCCTTATCGAGTCGGCTATTCCGGAGATTGAAGAGGAAGCCAATAGATTGTTAGGTCGGATGACGGACAACCGAATGCAGGTGAATATTGAAACGCAACGAGAGACAAGGAAGGGCGAGACCGTGGAGACACTTGACATAAAGATATCGGATGAACTGGGCACCCGAAACTACGAGATGTACAGCGGTGGAGAGGCTTTTCGCATCAATCTGGCCCTGCGCATAGCTCTTTCCAAGGTGCTGGCCAGGCGAGCCGGAGCACCTCTGCCTACCCTTTTCATTGATGAAGGCTTTGGCACCCAGGACAGCGATGGAATGGCAAAACTGGTGCAAGCCATCAACTCGATTCAGGACGACTTCAAGAAGATAGTTGTCATCACCCACCTGGAGGAACTCAAAGACACCTTCCCGGTGCGTATTGAGGTGACTAAGACCGCTGACGGGTCAACAATCTCGCTGAGCTAGGCTCGGGCATTCAGCCCCCCCCTTGTAGCGTGACCCTTCAAGATCGCCTTGTTCAAGCGAGGCCAAAGCTCAAAGAGGCGCCTCTGGAGACTTGGCGCCAGTCCTTCCCCTTTGTCATTTTGAGCCCCTTCGTCTGCTGTCATTCTGAGGTCGCCTCAGGCGACCGAAGAATCTCACGGCGCTCAGGACAGGCCCGGCGATAAGGTAGGGGCAATTCATGAATTGCCCCTACCTTCGTCGCCACGCTCCTCGCAATGACAGAGTGGAATCTGCGCTTGCAGATCAAAGTCAATTCAACCCATGCGCGGGACGGCACACTACAAGCTCAGTCCCAGTGCCGATGCTAGTGGGCCTATATCCTTAAAGAAGTCTGACCACATTCGGCCACCACTAATCCCTCCGTCAACGACCAGTGCATGACCATTCACGAAGCTGGAGTCGTCACTGGCGAGCCACAGAGCAGCCTGAGCAATGTCCTCCGGAAGGCCAGCACGCTTGATCGGCTGGAACCTCGCCAAGGGGGCTTTTACCGACTCGACCGTCTGCTCAGCATCCTGCGGCGACAATCCGAACCCTCTGCCAAAGAGAGGCGTCGCAATCCATCCTGGACAGATACAGTTTACGCGCACGCCACTCTCGCCTAATTCCATGGCGACCGAACGGGTCAAGTGGATGACCGCTGCCTTTGCAGCGGCGTAGACGTGAGTGGAGTCAACCGCTCGCAGGCCGGCTATACTTGCGGTGCTGATGATACTTCCGGAGCCCTGGCGTTTCATTATCGGAGCAGCGTGCTTCATGCCGAGAAACACCCCGCGCAGGAGTACTGCCATGGCCGTGTCAAACCCTTCCGCAGGGATCTCGTCAATCGGTCCGCCCGCACCGCTAATACCAGCGTTGTTGAACATACAATCAAGTCGCCCGAAAGCTTGCAAAGCGCCGTCAACTGCGGCCTTGACGTCAGCTTCCTGAGTTACGTCTGTGTGAAGGTAGGTAGCGCTTGAGCCCAACTCCTCGGCAAGGCGCTGGCCCCTATCATCCTGGATGTCTGCGATCAGTACGCGGGCCCCCTGTTCGACGAAGAGCCGTGCAGAGGCCTCACCGATGCCGCTGGCTCCGCCTGTGATTACTGCCACCTTGCCATCAAGTTTCCCCATTTTGTTACCTCCTTTTCTCTTGTAGCAACTGTCGGACAACCAGGCGAAGATAAAGGCTCAAGCAAAGGCTTATATCTTCTCCACCTCCACCAAAGCCGTGTTGTAGGCGTAGGCTCCGCCTGGCGAATGTTCATCCTTGGTCAGGACGTTGGCGCATCCCCCCCTGTCTACCCCCTTGGCATCAGGATCATACCAGGCGCCTTCCGGGACATCAACCACCCCGGGCATGATCCTCTCTGTAACCGTGGCGGGAATAACTATCTCACCTCTATCATTGAACACCCTGACCATGTCGCCATCGCTGATGTTCCTGGCTGCGGCATCTTGAGAGCTTATCAAGACAGCCTGTCTTTGCAGCTCCCTTAGCCAGGGGACGGTCTCAAACTGAGCATTAGTGCGCCTCTTGAAATGAGTGGTAATGAGCTGAAGGGGATATTTTTTGGCTAAGGGGTCGTTCCTGCTTTCCCAGGTCTCTATGTACTTGGGGATGGGTGGCGCTTCGGGATTCTCCATCTCCGCTATTTGCTGAGAGTAGATCTCAATCTTCCCCGACGGGGTGGGGAAGGGACTATTGGCCGGATCCTCTATCTGGCTTTTGAAAGCTATGTGCGGCTCCGGCAGGTTGAACCAATAGATGCCCTTCTCCTTCCATGTGGCGTAGTCAGGGATGCCGTTCATCCGTGCCCTCTCTTGCAGCAGCTCTTCCGCCCCCTTTTCCAGATAGCCGGCGATGCCCATTCGCTCCGCCAGGTCAGCGGTAATCTGCAATGGCGACCTGGATTCGCCCAGCGGCTCGATCGCTTTGTTGGTGCTGCCTATGAAAACCGTTCCCTGGCCATAGGCCATATCGTCTCTCTCCATAAAGGTATTTACCGGCAGCAGGATATCGGCGAACTTCGCCGTGGCCGTCATAACCTGCTCTTCAACTACAATGAATTCCAGCGATTGCAATGCCTTGACAATCTTGTTGACATTGGGAAACGAATTCAAGTAATTGCTTTTCTTTATGTACAGCAGTTTGTAGTCAGTGTGATAGCCGCCGGCCCTGCCCCTGAGGATGGCATCCGCCAGCTTGCCCCAGTGCACCCTGGGCTGTCTACCCACAATGAATTCAATTATCAGTCCCTCTGGCCTGCCGGGAAAATCTTGCTCCACCGGATTGGGCACCGCGTTCCATAGTTCCAGCCCGGCCACCTCGGGAGGCAGCGGATATGGGAATCCCGACATCGGCCCGCCGGGAAACATTGCTGCCGCGTTTCCTCCATGGATACCGATATTGCCGGTCATGGCTGCCAGGGTACTGGCTGCCCGGTGGTATTGCTCGCCGTAAGCGGTGCGACCGGGGGCGTTACTAGCCAGCAACGCTGCAGGCTTGATGGTGGCGTATTCCCTGGCCAGTTGCTCGATGGTGGCTGAAGGCACGCCGGTGATCTCCTCTGCCCATGTCGGCGTCTTGGGCACTCCGTCTTCTATGCCCAAAACGTAGTCTTTGTATTGGTCGAACCCAATAGTATAGGTGGCCAGAAAGCTCTGGTCATGAAGCTTCTCCTTGATCATCACGTAGGCCATAGCTATCAGCATGGCGGCATCTGTGCCCGGCCTGATAGGTATCCATCGGTCTGCAAAGGTGGCTGCCGTGTCGGTATACTTCGGGTCAACAGCGACGATTCTAGCCCCAGCCTCCCTGGCCTGGGCCAGGTACCAGCAAGTATTGGTGCCCCCGATGGTACTGGTGGAGTTAACCCCCCACAGGATTATCAGTCTGGCGTTGAGCAGGTCATCTCTGGTGTTGGAGGTGGCATAGGTCCCGTAGGTGAACACCGTGGAAAACAGGGCGGCGTTAAAGGAAGGTGCGCCCCACCCCACGGTATAGCCACCGGCCATATTAAGCAGCCTCTCGATTGCCCCCCAGCCGGCTAGAACAGCGGTGTCACCAGGCAGCTGCACCATCAGAATAGAGGCTGGACCATAAGTATCCCTGACTCTTTTGAGTTCCCCGGCTATCTTGTTCAGTGCTTCGTCCCAGGAGATCCGCTCGAATTCGCCTTCCCCTCTAGCGCCTATCCGCTTCATCGGGTATAGAATACGGCCCGGGTCATACACCCTCTGCCGGTAGGCCCGTCCGCGGAGACATCCCCTGAGTTGAGGCTCTTCCCCATCATCGGTCTCTATTCTGGTGATCACCCCGTTCTTGACATGCACCTTGAGCAGACAGACTCCCCCACAATGGCTGGAACAGGTGGTTGCCACCACCTTTTCTGCTTCAGCCGATTCATTGTTTGCGGCACTACTCACTTCTCCCTACCTCCTTTACGTTTTGAGGCCGTTCGATTCTGAAAGCCCCCCGTTTTGGCTTCAGATCTTGGGCTTTCCAGCGCCTGGCTCTAGACATCCTCTAAAGGATGCCTAATAACCCAGCCGTATAGTCATACAGACGTGTCGGATACGAGCACCGGGTGCTGGTACTATAGCATGCTGCCTATTTCGTGTAAACCTTGCGCCGCTTGACACACCGCCGTTGCCCATGAGAAACTACGGCGAAATGGCGCGGGTGAGACGCCATTGCGAAGTTAGGCTGAATCTCAAACTCTAACCCTCAGAACTTCGGTACCTGGTGGGGCTCGGCGATATCCCCAGAGCTGGTGTCCAACTGGATTTGCGCTTCCTACCAGGATTGAAAGCGATAGCCTGGGGCCGCCCGAAGTAGTTTTTGTCGATGTAACACAGGAGGTGACGACAATGGCAATGGTATGTGGAGGCGACCTGTTTGTCAGGGCACTGAAGAGAGAGGGTGTGAAGTACATCTTCACCTTGTGCGGTGGTCACATCGCTCCCATCTACAATGCCTGCATCGATGAGGGGATCGGTATCATTGACGTCCGCCATGAGCAGGTGGCAGCTCACGCTGCCGCAGGCTGGGCCCGGGCCACCGGCGAACCGGGAATTGCCGTGGTAACGGCGGGGCCGGGTGTCACCGACTCCGTGACCGGAGTCGCCGAGGCCTTCATTGCCGGCTGTCCCATGATCGAGTTTGGGGGGCGTACTCCTCTTTCACAGTTCGACATGGGGTCGCTGCAGGACATGGACCAGGTGCGACTCATGGAGCCCATAACCAAGTGGGCCAAGACAATATATGAGGCCAAAAGGATACCGGAGTACGTGAGCATCGCCTTCAGGCAGGCGAAGAGCGGCACACCAGGCCCGGTATATCTGGAGTGTCCCATAGACATCCTTCTCACCCAGACGGTGGAGGAGAGCGATGTGGTCTTCCCTGAAAAATACTACGCTGAGACAGAGGCCGGCGGCAGTCCATCCCAGATCAGGGAAGCGGTGGAGCTTCTGATGACCGCGGAACGCCCCGTAGTTATTGCCGGAAGTGGGGTCTTCTGGGCCAGGGCTGACAAGGAGTTGATGGAATTCGTGGAACTGGCGGAGATTCCGGTGGAAACGGGTGACTTCGCCCGGGGCGCTGTTCCAGAGGACCACCCTCTCGCCTTGCCCCGAATGGGAACGGCAATGGCAGACGTAGTGCTGGCGCTAGGGGTCAAGCTCGATTTCATGCAGGGCTACGGTCGCACTCCCCTTTTCGACGTCAAGGCCAAGTTCATCCAGGTCGGCGTCGACGCCAGCATCATTGGCTATAATCGGGGTGCCGATATTGGCATCGTGGGAAGCCCCAAAACAGTGCTGAGGCAAATGATCGAGGAGATCAAAGGCGCTAACAGGAAGGTCAGCCGCTCGGCGTGGATCGCCCAGCTAAACTCCATAGCCAAGATGACGGAGGAACAAGCTGCTCAGACCTACGGTGCTGACTCGCTGCCCATTCACCCTGCCCGGCTGGCCAGGGAGGTCACCGAATTCCTGGATAGGGATGCTGTGGTTGTCATGGACGGAGGCGATGGCGCAGGTGGATGGTTTGCCCCTTACTTCAGACTGAAATTCATGGGACAGATGATGGGCACTGGTTCCCTGGGTTGCCTGGGGGTGGGCACTGGCTTTGCCCTGGCCGCCAAGCTGGCAAACAGGGATAGGCAGGTGCTTATCTATTTTGGCGATGGCTCTTTTGGATTGAACGGGATGGAGTTTGATACCTTTGTGCGCCATAATCTGCCTGTGGTATCGGTGATATCCAATGACAGTGCCTGGGGGATGGTCAGGCACGGGCAACGCATGATGTACGGTGAGGACCGGTGCACTGGAATGCTGCTCAGGCCGCGCCAGCGCTACGACAAGATGGTTGAGGCGCTGGGGGGATATGGCGAATATGTGGACAGGATTGAAGACATCAAGCCAGCCCTAGGTCGGGCCTTCGCCTCTGGTTTGCCGGCCTGCGTCAACGTTGAAGTGGACCCCAATGCCGTTAGCTTTGTAAGCATGTGGATAAGTGCGTCTATGGGGCCACCTCCTCAGTTTTAGCAGAGGGTACGGACTCTCTTTTGAAGGGTGAGTGAAGCATGGCGAAACCCACCCGTTTCTCCATACAGCGCCCTCTCCCTTGACGGGAGAGGGCAGGGTGAGGGTGATCTCAAGTTCTGTTTCATGCCATCCCCCTTTCAACAGAGTCGCTACCGACTAGTGTAGGGGCACGGTGCACCGTGCCCCTACTAGCGCAAGATCGTCTGCCCACCGTCGACCATCATGGTGTGGCCAGTAATGTAGTCCGAGTCTGGGCTGGCCAGGAACACCGCGGCACGCCCGATGTCGTTCTCACAATCGCCCACACGGCCCATGGGCACCATCATCAGCATCATGTTGAGCATATCCGGCGAGGTCTCAGCCCAAGCTTGCATATTTGGTGAATTGGCCAGCGGGCAGATGGCGTTTACGTTGATGTTGTACTTTCCCCACTCGCGGGCTGCCACTCTGGTGATGGCCCGGATGCCCTCCTTGGCAGCGGCGTACGCCGTCCAGCCGGCAGCGCCCTCCGTGCCGGCGGCTGAGCCGAGGTTGATGATCTTGCCGCCGCGCTGTTTCAGGTAGGGGAAGCACGCCTGCATGAAGTAGAACGTCCCCAACAGGCCCGACTCCAGAGCCAGGGCCATGTCATCATCGGTGGTATCCTCGAAAAGCACGTTGTCCCGCTTATCCTGGGCGCTGTTAACCAGGATATCTGTCGTCCCAAACTCCTTGACTGCTGCCGCTACGGTGGCCTGTACTTGGTCGCGCCGGCGTATGTCACAGGTTACCGGCAGCGCCCGGCCACCGAGGGCCTTGATCTCGCCAGCCGTCCGAAGGCACTTATCAGTGGTTCTCCCGGTAACGACCACGGCGGCACCCTCCTTGGCCAGCGCCAGGGCGATTCCGCGCCCCACGCCCTGTCCTGCTCCAGTGACAATGGCTATCTTGCCGTCCAGCTTTCCCACTGTTACTTCCCCCTTTCTTATGACCGGCAGCCGTCGGGTAGCTGCCAGATTGCTATTAGCTTACCGCGGAGCTTTTCGCATTACAATTCCAGGCTCTGCGTTCACCGCGTTGGTCAGCCGGAAGCAGACATAACTCCCTTGCCGCAGATCTTCCTGGTTCGTCAGCAAACTCCCTACCGCCACCGGGTCGAGATTAATGCAAAAAAGTAGCGCCTTGCGCTGCCGACTTCGTAACGGGTTCCTTCTTCGCAGCCAGGGCCAGAGCGCCGCCGATAATCAGCGCAAACAGCGAAGGGGCATAGAGAAGGGAACCCATTAAGGGATGAAGGGACAAATATGCAAAAAAGGATGGAAAATCACGGGTCCACCCGAATACTTCTTCGGCAGAAGCGAGACCGACCCCAAGTGCCGACACACCAGCCAATATCAAGCAAGCTCCCGCGAGGGTGGGCTTGCACCGCGGCAGTGCGCCGCCAATAGTGCCGACGAGCCCGATTGGTATGAGCATTACCGACCACCACGGGGTAGGCGGAGGAACACCAATCAGTCCCGTGATACCCCCTATGAAATATGATATCCCCCCGATAAGCCCCAAAATCATCGCCGCTATTAGCATCTTGCTCCTTTCTCTCCCGGTTTGGGAGCGTGCCTACGCAAATTTCGTCCTGGATTATAGCAATTGGTGTGATAGTTTGACAACATTCTCTTCAGGGGTGAGGACATCACCCTCTTCACCTACAGCACCAGGGTCAGTCGCCTCAGGCGACTGACACCCACGAATATAGGGCGGGTGCTCTGCGTCACCCGCCCTGCTCTGTCTCGCCAGGGCAGATTTCGGTTTTGGGAAGGGTAAGGCAGGAAGAGGTTGGCCTACAGCCTTCCTCAGGAGACGCTTGGCCTGGCGACAGTCTTCTTGAGCAGCTCGGAGAGCTTCTCCGCTGCCTCTCTCATCTTAACCGTATTCACCGTGGTGGCATCCACATATTGCAGCGCTTTCGTTTCACAGAACTTGACGCATGTTGGATCGCCATCGCAGAGGTCACACTTGATGACCTGCCTGGCAACGGTGTCAATCCCCATAGCGCCAAAGGGGCAGGCTGCCACGCAAAACTTGCACCCAATACACAGGTCGTAATTGATAGCCACCCTGGCCAACTCTTCATCTCGAGCCAGAGCCCCTACCGGGCACACGGCCATGCAGGGCGCTGACTCACATTGCTGGCAAAGCATTGGGGTCTCAACGCAGATGGGCTCCCACTTGATAACGGTTATCCTGGCCCTGGCTGGATTTGAGGCCGCGTTTTTCTTGACCGAGCAGACTATTTCACAAAGTCTACAGCCGGTACACTTGGAGTGGTCTACAATCAGCATTTTGTTCATGGTCTACTGCCTCCTATCGAACTGCTGGCGTGACTAGATGATGTGGGAGGGCTCTTTGTCCAGGCCCAACCTTTCCAGCGTTTCGGGCGTGGGCACCCCGTTGTTGTCCCAGCCGTGCGCCTCATAGTATTCATCGAGTTGCTGTTCATACTTTTCTCTGTCTATAGTCTTGCCTTTGAAGCTGGGAATGCCAAGAGGGGTCGGCTCCACAAAGTAACGCTCAGGCGGAAAATCATCTTTTCGCTCTGCTCCTTCCCGATTATTGAACATCCTCTCCAGAGTATAGATTCGCTCACCTGCCTCCATCATCTCTGATGCTGATATCTCGAGGCCGGTGATGTAGCCGGTCAGCTTGCAGTAATCATCGTAGCTGACGGTGGAGGGGCTGAGGAAAAGGGCCTGAAACTTGCACACTCCCAGGGCGTCTGAAATTGTGTACATAAGCTCATGCCACCAGATCAGCTTACCGCTTCCTTCATAGGAGTTGAAATCAGGGGGCACCGCAAAGCCAAACAGCTTGTTCCTGGTTTCTGGAGGCGGTAGATTGGCGTCCAGACCAGGGCGGCTTCTGAGGTGGTCAGCGCCCCTGGTAGATGTAGCCACGCCCAACGCCATGGCCGGCGAAGGCCTCTCATCCGTGTGCAGCCAGCTCATGCCCTTGACGTGAACATTGTAGTACCGGGACTCCTCTCCCAGCTTGTCTATAGCTCTAAGGGGCCCCTCGGCCAATATGTCCCCCAGCCCCTCCCTTTTGGCGATCTGGTGCATCATCTCGTACATCACCTGCTCGTTGCCCCACTCCAGCTTCAGACCACCGGTAACCTTATCATCGATGATGCCTTTCTCGTACAGCTCTATCGCCCAGGAGACCATGCTGCCGAACTCCAGGGAGTCCATACCGTACTTGTTAACCAGTTGATTGCCGACAAGAACAGCTTCCATTCTTCCTATGTCAAGCTCCGTAGCAATACCAGCCAGCGTACTCCATTCCGGCCCTTCTGCGTAGCTTCCCTGGTCAGGACCTTCCGGGACTACGTATCTATGGCGACAGTGGACGGGGCAACCGAAGCACGCCGCCATGCCTATGGAGAACTTCTCCAGTTGGTCGGCGTACAAACTCTCGCCACCGGGGACTTGATTACGTTGCAGATTTCTGTTCCTCAGCCGGCCCAACTGGTTGGAATCGCCGTGGAACATGGGAGTGCCCAACTTGGAAAGCACCTGGAAAACCATGTTGTCCCTTATCAGTCCCGTAAGTCGCTCCAGATCCCCCAGGGCCTCCGCGGGGTAGCTGATGGGCAGGCCTTGAGTACCCCTTACGGCGATGGCTTTCAGGTTCTTCGAGCCCATGACGCAGCCCATTCCTGTTCGACCCGCGGCGTTCTTAAGCCCGGTGAGGACGTTGGCGAACCTGACCAGGTTTTCCCCGGCCACACCGATGCACATTACCTTTATGTCCTCGTCCTGGTGATCTCTTTTGATAATGGCAGGGGTTTCAGCGGTATCCTTCCCCCACAGGTGGGCGGCGTCTCTGATCTCGATCTCGCCATCATGTATCCAGAGGTGAACCGGCCTTTCACCTTTCCCCTTGACCACCAGATGATCGAACCCGGCGAACCTCAACTCGGGGGCAAAAAACCCGCCCATATTGCTGCTGCCTATCAAATCTGTTAGCGGGGACTTTCCTCCTACGTGACACCTGCCGCTGGACGGGGCCAGGGTGCCTCCAATCAGACCGGCACTGACCGCCAGCACGTTTTCCGGGCCCAGGGGATCGATGCCCGGCGGAATGTGGTTGTACAGCAAATACATATCTATGCCTCTGCCACCCAGATACATCTTTCGTATCTTCTCTGGAATCAGCTCTTTCCTAACCTCGCCTGTGGACAGATCAACGTAAGCTATTTTCTGGTCTCGCATTTTGGCCTCCTGTCTGAAGAATATCGGTTGTAGCGGCGCGTAATCGAGCAGGGCAATTCATGAATTGCCCCTACTGTGGCCTGGGTAAAATGCAAATCATGGAAAGTGCGGCCCCACGCCGTACGCTTCCTGCAATAATACCACAGGGTGTATCGCCTTGGCACCCGTGCCCGCTTCTATTTGCAACTTACACGCAGCGCAGCTTGTTACTATTCTGTCTGCCTGGCCCAGGCCGATTTCGGTAAACAATTTGGCGCCGATCTCCATAGACAGACCGGAATGCGCCTTCTTATAGCCGTGGTATCCAGCCATCCCACAGCAGATGGCGTCGACTTTATCTATCGATAACCCCGGTATAAGGTGCAACAACTCAACGCAGTCTGCCTCAATATCTCGAACCTTCAAGTGGCAGGGTACATGGTAGAATATTGATTCGGAAATCTCTGCCAAGTCCCTGTTCAAGCTGCCCTGCCTGTTCAGCAGCATCAGGTACTCGTCCACATAGTACAAATGTTGCGAGACCAGCCTCGCCTGATCGCTATCGAAGAGATTCGGGTATTCGCGCTTTATCATCAAGGTGCAACTGGGGCATGTGGTGACGATATCATACCCCTTTCCCGCCACAGCAGCTAATGATTCGATGTTGTACCTGGCGTTCCTACGAGCACCACTCATATTCTTGCTGGCCATCATGGGCATACCACAGCACTTCTGATCCGGAACCAGGACCTCAAATCCATTCCTCTCCAGGACATTGACCAAAGCCCTGGCTACCTCAGGCTCGTAGTAGTTAGCAAAACACCCGGCGTAATACGCTACTCTCTGGCGAGGGCTTGCTTCTCCGTTTCTCCCACTCCTCCTGGCGAACCACCTCTTGAAGGTCTGGCGCTGAAACCTGGGGAGTCGTCTATGTCTGTCCAGGCCTAAAGCGCCCTTAATTATAGTCTTGCCTGGATCGATGCTGGTGACAGTGTTAGAAAGGGGCGTGACCAAACTACCAACTCGGGCCAGCAATTCGGGATTCCCCAGCATGCGGTCACGCAGGGTTCGTCCATGCTTGGCAGCGTGATCCGCCTGGGCCATCCACATCAACTTCGGAATGTCGATAGTCAACGGACATTCAACGCGGCATGCTTCACAGTGAAGGCATGTATCCATTGACCTGTCCTTATCCGAGAGGAACATAAACAGGTAGTCTCTGGGGCTCCAGACAGCGCCGCTCGTGGTCACAGAGCGATTAATGGGGCACTGCTTAATACACGCTTTGCAACCGATGCAAAGTAGCAGCTCTTCGAAGGGGCTCCCCAACATTTGGCTTCTACCGTTATCAAGAAGAATGATGTGCACTTCCCTGCCTTCGGGTTCAGGGGAATCTGGCAAGCTATCTATGGCATCGGGCTCAGCTTGCCTGGACCTGAGGTTCAATAGCATGCTTTCCATTCCAAATATTCCCATACATCTTGTCTGGAAAGCTGCATCCTCTTTGTCCTTCACCACTTTGTCCACCCCGACGATAAGTACCACCTGCCTGGCCTGCTCCAGGCTGTTTGATATGTTGGAGAGGTGCTGCAGGAAGAACAGGTCACCGTCTTCGGCTGAAGCTGCGTTCACTCCCAGCACAGCGACGCAGTCCTTTGCTGTTTGCCCCTGGGGTGGCGGCGAGCGTAGGTCTGTTGCGGTGACAGAGACTTCAAAACCGCCGATCAGGCCCTTGGAAAGGAGATTGGGGAGGTCCCAGTAGTCCCTGATCCTGTTCTCGAAGAAGTCGGACTCAGCATGGTACGGCTCGCTGATACGGAAACCACGGTTTTCCAATCCGGGCTTCAGCTCGTTTGTGACTACGCTCGACCTGTTGATTACTACGTTCTTTGTCCCGAGGGCGATTTCTTGAATATAGTCGATAGCCTCGTCGGCATCATACGCTGATTTCAGTCGTATGCCCGGATACCTGGCTATGCTATTCTTGAATTCCTCCAGGAGTGAGGCTTGTTCACGCAAAGAGTACTGGCGGATTTCTCTCAGGCGTGATTTGATGGATTCCAGGTCGGGCTCAACGCTTCTGCCAATTAAGGTTTGTGAGAACTGACGTCTCTTTTCTCTAGCTGACGGCTCAATTATCCATACAGGCAGTGTCTGGTTCATTTTGACGGGGTCTCTCTACCTCTTGCCTCTTTGTTTCCAAGCACGGCTTAGGGGAACCGATCAGGGGACTTCCTATTGCAACCCGCCATGAGGCAGGCCTTGTTTCCCTTGGCTCTACACCGATTGTATGCCCGCTACAGGTGGTCGTCAAGTTAATTCCGTATGCTGGGACGCGTTGCCGCCTTCTTGACAGCCAAAGACAGGGCAGGTATGCTTGTCCTTGTCGGACCAATCCTGCCGGGCAACGCCAGCCGGGAGGTGTAGTGTGAGAGCCGTCATCTGGGTGGTCATCAATACTGCACACCAAGTCAAGCTTACCGAGCAGCTCATTGATGAACGCGTGCGGAGCGGTGCAGACATGATGTACCCCAGGCGGTTTAAGCAGGCGCGTGCGTGTCTGCTTCCGGGGGATAGGGTGGTGATGCACTTCGGCGGCCGTGCCGGCACTCATCCCAAAGCCCAGCACCTGGTAGCTGCGGGGTATGTTAAGGGCCCGGCAAAGCGCCTTACCTATGCCGATGCCGGCCGGTTCCCACGCCTATGGGACCTGTCCATTAAGGCCTTCAAATCGTTTCCTAGTAAGGCATCGGAGATGGGGGGATATGGCGTCATTTTGTACCAACTGGACTCTTGCGAGGCACGCGAAGTTCCCCCTTTGCGTCGGCGATACCGCCAACCCAGGGTTGCAGAGAGCTTAATACCTTTATACCCAGGCGACCCCGTCTACGAGGAGGTGGCTGAGTGGTGGTATCGTGTAGCGCCGCTGGGACACTAGCTGGACGACATCGCCCCTGCTCTATAAGACCCATAAGAAGACGGCGTTCCTCTGCAATCGAGCATCAGCCGTCTGGCCCGGGTAATGACCATTCCGGAGGAAGCGGCGCAGCGAAGAGATGTTCCCCACCCCGCCCTGGGATTGCCACGTCGCTATGCTCCTCGCAATGACATGTAGGGGCGGACGTCTCTGTCCGCCCTCTTTTTGGGGACGACACGGAGTTCGTCCCCTACAGCTCGCCATGACATGCGCAGAAAGGCACCCAGCGCAGAAGAGGTCCAGTTTACGCGTGCGCCGGAGATCGTGGGTTTCCTTTCACTCCGCCCACCCTCCTCATGCCGGTGAGGTCTCGAAATCAAGGGTGACCCCCGGCTCGGCCGTCCCCGCGGTGCAGCGGTCTATGCTCCACATCAACCCCGGCATCAGGTGGTAGGGAATGGTGATGAAGAGTTCCTCTGCCCTGTACCCCCGGCTCTTCCGCGCGGTGTAGTCCATAAGGCTCACATTGATTTCCCCGGTGACCACAGGATAGGCGACAACCATGTGACAGGTAGCGCCCGCCAGCTCGGCCCTGGGTGGTTTGCCATCAGGGTACATGGCTAGAGTAAGCAGGCGGCAGGCCTGCTCCGGGTTACACAGAAACACCACCAGGTCGGGCATGAACTCCGCCTTCTCCAGGGGGGAGAAGACCACGTATTCGGCCAGGCCCTCAGGCGGAGACGCGGTCAAACTCATCGTCCGGTGAAAGGTGGCGATGGAGCAGAACAGCTTTTCCCCGTTCACCAGGAAATTCTTCAGCAGCTTGTCCATGTCACCTGAAGGACGGGGTCCCAGGCCCAGATGCCAGGTTCCTCCGGGGCAGGCGGAGCTTTCCTGGCTGAAGTTGATGATGGCGCCGGAGCGCACCTCAGGCATAGCCTGGCACCAGGCATACCTGCCTCTCTCTGCTCCCGAGGCAGGGGTCATGGAGTAGGTGACAGCAATGGGGCTGCCCTCTAAGGCGAGCATGTCCTTCAATATTGGCGAGTAATCCCTCCAGTCCATGGTGAGTCCTCCTTTCTATACGTGATGGCATGACCATTATAGGAATACATGGCCAAATTGCAAAGTAGGGGTGCCCCTTGGCCTTGGGGATTTATAACGCTTATACTAGATATACGCCACATCGACACAAATGTGGGCTACATGATGGTGGGGGAAGATAGGCCATGCCCGTAGAACGACATTTTCTCGGCTGGGATGCACCGGTGACGGCTAGGGTGCGGGAGTTTCTGCTGCTGCCGCAGGTCTCCGGGCCGGTTGACCTGGGGAAATATCTCATTGTGGTGCCGACGGCTCAGGCGGGACGGCGGCTGCGGCAGGCCCTGGCGCTCCACTGTGCCGAACAGAACACGGCGCTGCTCTCGCCCCGCGTGGTGACACCATCTTTCTTCCTGCACCCCGACGAAGAGGCGGCGAATGTGGCTAACCAGACGGAGGTGGCCGCGGTCTGGGCTGATGTGCTTCTGAGGGCCGACCTCGGTGAATACAGCGGGCTTTTCCCGGCGGGGACACCGGAGCAGGACTTCACCTGGGCCATACACACAGGCGAAATGATTCAGCGGCTGCGCGATGTGCTGGTGGACGGCGGGCGCGGTATCGCAGATGTGCAGAGAGATTTCGGCAGCGTTCTAGAGGAACCGGAGCGCTGGCAGGACCTGGCCAGGCTGGAGACGGCCTACTTGGAGCGGCTCAAGGAACTTGGCCGAGAGGACCCCTCCGCCCTCAAGATCAAACGGTCCCAAAGCCCAGGACTGCCGGAAGGAGTCGAGCGCATAGTTGTAGCTGCGGTACCTGATCCCACGCCACTCGTAGTCCGGGCGCTGGAGCACCTGGCAGAGCAGGTCTCCGTTGTTATCCTGGTACATGCCCCCGAGTCGCTGGCGGACCATTTTGATAACCGGGGGCGCCCTGTGGCGGGGAAATGGCGTGAGTCCCGAATTGATATCCCCGATGCCGAAGCAAATGTCATTCTGGCCGGCTCTCCGGTATCACAGAGCCGCAAGGCTCTGGAAGTGATAACGGCGGAGGCGGGCCGCTTCGGCCCCGATGACATCGCCATCGGCGTGCCGGACAGCGGAGTAACCCCTTTTCTGGCGGCTGACCTGGAGGACAAGGGATTACCCGCCTTCGATCCTGCTGGAAAGGACCTGGGTCAACATCCCCTGTACCACCTTCTCGAGGCGTTCCGGGCCCTGGTCAGTGAGGACACGTACGCCGCCTTCAGTGCCTTCCTGCGGCACGCCGACGTCCTCGACTTTCTTCAGAATAAGCACAACCTGCCGCCGCGCCGGGTGCTGCAGCAACTGGACAATTTCCAGAACCGTCACCTGCCCCTGGGGTTGGATGACATAACTCGTCGTTTTTCCCGCCTGCCGTCCAAATCTGAAGAAGAACGAGAGGAGTTCGGGGACCTGGAAAAGGCGGTGGAGCTTGTCCGCCAGCAGGTGGACGCCTTCGAGAACAGCGATCTCGACAGCACGGTGCGGTCGCTACTTCAGGCCGTGTACGAGGTGCGCATGGCCAATCCCAGTAATCCGGAGGGCGAGGAATTCATTGCCGTGGCGAAGCTGATCAATGGCACGCTCGGTGAGCTCGCCGGTGGAGTTGTCAGCGCCCTCGGGATCGAGAAAAGGGACGCCCTGGAACTCTTGCTGCGAAGGTTGAGCAAGGAGCGGTACTACCCGGAACGTGAGGGCGCCGCCATCGACCTTGAGGGCTGGCTGGAGCTGCCGTGGGACGACGCCCCGCTGCTGATTGTCACCGGAATGAACGATGGGTCGGTGCCCGACAGCCGGTTGAGCGACGTCTTCCTGCCTGACTCGCTTCGGGGCCATTTGAGTCTGCGGCACGATGCGGACTGGCTGGCCAGGGATGCGTATTTGATGCGGGCGATGATTGCATCACGCCGGGAACAGGCCCGCGTCTGCTTCATCGCCGGAAAGACAAGCGCTGAGGGTGAACCATTGAAGCCTTCGCGCCTGCTCTTCCACTGCAGCGACGAGGAACTGCCCCGCCGCGCCGAACGCCTTTTCGGCGATCCAGAGGAGAGGCGGGACAATTATCCGGCGACGATCAGTTTTCTGCTGGAGGCCGGACCTCCCGCGGACCTTGCGGCGGACCGGCTGGACCTTCAGAGCATGCCGGTTACCTGGTTCGGGGATTACCTGGCATGCCCTTTCCGTTTCTACCTGCGGCACGTCCTGGGCATGGAAGAGCTGGACGATGAGAAAAGGGAGATGGATGCGCTGGATTTCGGTTCGCTGGTGCATTATGTGCTGCACAGGATGGCCCAGAATGACGAGATGCGGCGATGTGAAAACGAGGGCGAACTGCGCCACTTCCTCTGCACCGAGGCAGAGGACTGGGCGGCGAGGCGCTTCGGCCCGTCACCGTCGCTTCAGGTCGGGATACAGATCGATGCGGCCAAACAGCGACTGGGCGCGGCGGCGCGGGTGCAGGCCGAGCTGGTCAGGGAAGGTTGGGAGATCCTGCGGTCGGAGATGACAATCGAGGCCGAACTGGGCGGCATGCTTGTCCGGGGACGGATAGACCGCATTGACCGGCACCGTCACAGCGGCGTGATACGAGTCCTGGACTACAAGACCTCCGACACGGCGCAGAGTCCAGAGAAGGCCCATATTGCTTCCCTTTCGCCGGATGGGGCGGAATATCTAAGAGTCAAGGTCAATGGCAAGGAGAAGCGCTGGGCCGATCTGCAACTGCCGCTTTACATAATCATACTTCAGGACAAGGGAGAATTTCGGGGCCAGATAGAAGTCGGCTACTTCAATATACCGAAGGCGGTAAACGACACGGGCGTGACCATTTGGGAGGGCTTTGACGATGGACTACTGGCGTCTGCCAGGGCGTGCGCTGAGGGCGTTTTGGAGGATATCCGAAGGCGCAGATTCTGGCCGCCGGCGGCAAAGGTCCCGTATGACGATTTTGAGAGGCTGTTTCATGCCGATGTTGCTGAGTGCGTCAATGTCGAGACATTTGAGGCGTTTATGCCGTAGGGGCAATTCATGAATTGCCCCTACTGAAGTGCTGCAAACATAGGGTGGGTGCTCTGTCCCCCACCCAGGGAGGCGGGTGACAGAGCACCCGCCTATGAAAAGGGGGGTTGCTCGCAATGACAGGTAGGAAGGAGGCCGACCAAGTATGTCATTGCGAGGAGCGTAGCGACGAAGCAATCTCAGGGGGTGGAGGCGATTGCTTCGCAGAGCCTGTCCTGAGCACCGCGAGATTCTTCGGTCGCCTGAGGTCGCCAGAGGGTCGCCTAAGGCGACACCGACCTCAGAATGACACGAGGCGAAGGGCTCAGAATGACAGGGAGCGGAGGGCTCGCAGTGACAGAGGACGATTCTCGGAGAGACTGACAAAATGACAACGGACGGGATCGGTCACCAAGCCATAGCCGCCTCGGCCGGCGCGGGCAAGACCTTTCAGCTTGCCCATCGCTATATGCGGCTTCTGGCCAACGAGGTGAGACCGGACCAGATCAACGCGCTGACCTTCTCACGGAAGGCCGCGGGCGAGATCTTTGACTCGATTGTCAAGTACCTGCGGGAAGCCGCTGTTTCGGCGAAGCAGGCGCGGAAAACGGGAGAACGAATCGGTAAGCCGGAGTTCGGTCGGGACGACTTTCTGCGACTGCTTCGAACGCTCCTGGTCAACCTGCACCGCCTGCATGTCAGCACGCTGGACAGCTTCACTGTAGGCGTGATCCGGACTTTCCCCATGGAACTGGGAATCTCGGCGGATTTGCAGTTGCTGGATAACGATGGGGCAGCGGCGAAGAGCGCTCGCCAGGAAGCGCTGGGTAGAATCTTCGACAGTCGCTATGTAGACCCCGCGGCGCAGCGCCAGTTTCTGGAGGCCTTCAAGCAGGCGACCTTCGGCCAGGAGGAAAAGCGGCTGGAACGCAGTCTCGACACTTTCATCGGTGGTTACCAAAGCTATTACCAGGTCCTGCCCGCCCCTGATGCCTGGGGCCGACAAGAGGTGATCTGGCCCGGAGGGTCGCCCTGGCTGGCGACGGTTGACGACATCAATGCCATTGCGGATGACCTGGAGGCGCTGCTGGCGAAAGATAGATTATCCGATAGTGTCAGGGGCCGCTGGCATACCTTCATTGATGGCGTCCGTGGCTTTGGTGTTGGCTCTCCCTGGCCAGAGGATGTCGAATACTTGTTCCAGAAGCTTGTTGATGATATAGAAGGTCTGCGCCACAGCAACGCCAGTATCCGGATCGGCAGAACAGACTTTGACCTACCGCCGCAACAATGCCGCCTGGCTCTGGCGCTGCTCACTCACGTCATGAAAACGGAACTCGACACCACCTTGGAGAAGACCCGCGGCATTTACCGGGTTCTCCACCAGTATGAGCAGGTCTACGATGATGTGGTCCGCCGTCAGGGGAAGCTCACCTTCACCGATGCCCAGTATCTGCTGACGGCGGCCAACAGCTACAGTGGCGGCTCCCTGCTCAGCCGGGCTCTGGGCGAGGAAGCGCGGCTGTACATCGACTACCGCCTCGACTGTAAGCTCGACCACTGGCTGCTGGACGAGTTCCAGGACACCAGCGATCTGCAATGGGAGGTGCTCCGCAACCTTGCCGATGAGATACTGCAGGACAGCAGCGGCCAGCGCAGCTTTTTCTACGTCGGTGATGTTAAACAGGCCATCTACGGCTGGCGCGGCGGCAATGCCCGGCTCTTCGGCAAGATACTGGAACAGTACGGGGGGCAAATCGAACAGGTCCCGCTGAATACGTCCTTCCGCTCCTGTCAGCCCGTCATCGATACGGTCAACCGCGTTTTCGGCAATCTAGGGGGGAGTGGGTTGCCGGCAGGAGCCATCACCGAATGGGAGAAAATCTGGCAGGTGCATCAGTGTCAGGAGAACGTTGTTCCCCAACACGGTTACGTTGGACTGCTGGAGCCGCCATGTGAAGGGGGCGAAGTCAAGATCACCGACGGCGACCGCTACCGGGTAGCGGCCCGTTTGCTGAAGGAGATCGACCCGCTGAGACGCGGGCTCTCAGTGGCGATTCTGGTACGCACCAATGACAGCGGCAAAGACATCGTCAACTTCCTCCGCGGCGAGTGCCACGGCATGAATATCGTCCATGAAGGCAGGGCCACAATCAAGGATAATCCCGTGGTGTCCCTCCTCCTTTCGCTGGTGAAGTTCGCCGCGCATCCGGGGGATACCTTTGCCTGGCGCCACCTGGAGATGGGCCCCCTTAGAGAGTGCTTGGCGGAAGAACGGCTGGACCGGGACAATCTGCCGCTGGCGCTGCTGCGGGAAATACAGACGTCCGGTTTTCAGGCGTTCCTTCGCCACTGGGGTCGGCGGCTGGACGGGGCGCATCCCCTCGACGGTTTTGGTCGCAAGAGGCTCGAGGACCTGATCGATGCCGCCGGCGAGTTCGACGGGAGCGGCAGCCGCGACTGCAATGCCTTTCTGCGTTTCGTGGACAACTACGAAATTGATGAGCTCGCTGCCGATGATGCCGTGCGCGTCATGACCATACACCAGGCCAAGGGCCTGGGGTTCGATATAGTCATATTGCCTGATTTGCAGGGGAGGGGGATGACTGGTGGAGGCCAGCTTGATTTTGTAACCGCCCGCGACCCCGGGACCAGCCGGCCACTGTGGGCATTGAAGATGCCGCGCCGGGTCGTGGCCCAAAACGATCCGGTGCTGGCAGCACAAGTTCAGGCCAGCGATGAGACGGCATGTTTCGAGGCACTGTGCCTGCTGTACGTGGCGTTGACCCGCGCCAGGCAGGGTCTGTACATGATCACCGGTTTTCCGGGCAAGACCGCCACTGCCGTAACGGCCGCCGCTTTTTTGAAATCGCAACTGGTCGGCGAAGCGAAGCCGGTCGATGGGGAGCAGGTCACCATTGACGGTGAAGAGTTTGTCTGCCTCTACGAAGCCGGGGAACGCGATTGGTACACGAGAGCACCCCGAAGGGAGCCGCCTGCCGAGTCCGCCAAGCTGCGTGAACTGCCGAAGGACTTTGGCCAACAATCTTCGCAGCGGCGGCGACTGGTTCGTGTGTCGCCGTCGGAGCGGGCAGAGGGTGAGCAGACGGCCGGTTCGCTGTTTACCCATGCCGTCCGGGACAGCCGCGAATTCGGCACAGCCATACACGGTCTCTTTGAGAAGGTCTCCTGGATCGACCAAGTGGATATCGAGGACTTGATTGGGGAATGGTGGCAGAGGTCACCGGTGGCGGAGGATGTGAAGCAGAGGGTCGCGGAGCATTTCCGCCGGGCGCTGGCGTCTGCGGAGATCCGCCAAGCCCTGTCCCGGCCCGAGGGCGATGTTGACCTGTGGCGCGAGAAGCGTTTCGATATTGTCCTGGATGACCAGTGGGTGACGGGTGTCTTCGATCGTGTCGCCATTGTGCGGGGTCGGGACGGCAGGCCACTTAGCGCTGCGGTGCTGGATTTCAAGAGCGATGAGATTGCCAGTGACGCCGAGTTGACTGATGCGGCGGAACGATACCGTTCGCAACTGTCGCTTTACGGGAGTGCGCTGTCCCGGATGCTGGAGCTTGGTCCTTCACAGGTCACGCTCCGGCTCCTGTTCACGCACCCGGGGAAAGTGCACGATTTGAAGTAGGGGCGACACGCCGTGTCGCCCCCGTGGAGCCGGGAATGGCTCTCCCACAGATTAACATCGGGGCAGGTTGACCGACGCCGGTCAACCTGCCCTTTGGGCTTTGGATCCTTTTCTTAAAGGGCTGGGGTTCGCCCTTAGTCAAATCTGGCGTCCAACCTCATATCCGGCCGCAATAGCTGCCAAGACTGTACCTTGATCCTCGCCGTCAACACCACTGGCATCTCCTATGATGTGTGTTTCGATGCCTTTCCTTTCTGCCGCTTCGGCCAGGAATATATTCGGCCGCCTGTCACTGGCTAATACGATGCTATCGATTTCCGGCAAGTGCTCCCTGTCACCATCCCTCACAATCCAGACTTCATCGGCGGGCAAAATCTCCACTTTCTGGACGCTTTCGTACTGTTTTACGCCTTTCTCCGTTATTCTTTCCATCAGGTAATGTCTATCCATAATGGCCATTTTCGCCGCAAGCCGGGCGCTTTTCTCAGCTACACAGACCGTTTTCCCCTCTTCCGACAGGTAATCTGCAACCTGTAAGCCGATTTGATCGCCTCCCAAAACGAGCACGCTATCCCCCGTCAGCCTCTCTTCCTCAAGAAGCTCGTCCACCATTAGCAACTCTATATCCTTTATGTTCCCGAGGCCGTCGATATATCCTAGTGGTGCTTCGGGCAAGCTCCCCGTTGCCAGTATAAGTACTTCAGGGCTGATTTGACTAAGCAAATCCTCATCAACAGGCGTATTCAAGCGAATTTCCACGCCTAGTTTATTGAGTTGCCTTTCATACCAGGGGAGTATGTCTCCTATTTCTTGCCTCTTTGGCATCATAGCAGCCAATCTGAGCTGGCCCCCTATCCTTCCTCTGCTTTCACACAATGTGACCTTGTGCCCTGCAAAAGCTGCCTGTCTGGCAGCCTCTAATCCGGCACACCCTGCTCCGGCAACCAGGACTTTCTTGGAAGTGGTTCTCTTCTCGCCTTCTATATCCTTTATAAGGTACTCTCTACCCATCCTCGGATTGACAGTGCAGCTTGCTTCGGCATCTAGGTCCCTGAAGAATGGTTCAATACACCCCCGGCAGTCTCCTATACATGGTCTTATATCTGCTATGTCACCCTTCCTTGCCTTTTCCACTATTTCGGGGTCAGCTATATGGGCTCTGCCCATGGCAATCAGATCTGCCTTTCCTTCCCTGATTATCTCATCAGCCACGATCGGATTCGTAATCCTCACCACGGCCATCACCGGGAGAGAGGTATGCTTCTTGACTTCCTCGCTGAGGTAAACAAAGGCTCCTTGCTCTTCATACATGGAGGGTATAAACCAGCGATAGGAACCCAAAAGGCCACCGGCGATATGTAAATAATTGACGCCCTCCTTTTCGAGGATAGGAGCCAACCTACATGCCTCAGGCAACGTCCATCCTCCTTCTCGAAAGAAGTCGTCTCCATTTACCTTCACACCCAGGGGAGTTTCATCACCGACTTTTCGCCTCATTTCACGTATAACCTCAAGTAGAAACCTTATTCGGTTATCAAAGCTACCCCCATATTCATCAGTTCTGCGATTACGCAAGGGAGTAAGATAGTTGCTCAATACGTACTCAAAAGCTGCATTAACTTCCAGAAAATCAAACCCTGCTTTTGCACATCTGAGCGCTGCTCTTCCGTAAGCCTCCACAGTTTTCCTTATTTCGCCTGTACTCATTTCTCTTGCCGAGATATCCGTGGCAGCCTTTAATGGAGAAAATGCTGACGGGTCCACCGTCTCATTAGGACTAATTTGGCCACAACTCTGTGCTAGTTGTATCCCGAATTTGACATCATAGTTGTGGACTGCCTTTACCATCTCTTCCAGGCCGGGCAAAACCTTGTCGTCCCACAGGGATATTCTTCGAGGACCGGCTTCACCCAGTACCAGCGGGTGTACTAATGTACCGGCGAGTATGATCATCCCTGGCCTGCTCTTTGCCCTCTCAACAAAGTAGGCGGTGAGCTGAGGGGTCACACATCTATCTTCATCGACCCCAAAGCCTACAGTCATACCTGGCATTACCACCCTGTTGTGCACTTCCATTGAGCCTACTCTCACTGGTTGGAAAAGATACCTTAGCTTTCCCATCGCTCTCCTCCTTTTGATGACTCAATCTCAGCCCGAAACGGGGATTTCCCATTCAACCACTCTGTGGCTATGCTAGGGGCTTTGCTGGCTGGCTGTCAAGGCGTTTAGAACGCCCAAACCTCTAGGAGCCAGACCCTCTCCTGTAGCACTCGGAAACCTTTCGTCCCGGAGCCCTCAGGTGCTTAGCAGGGATTGAACGAGAAGCCATAATGTGGGACGCTCAACAATTGGGCTGAATGTGGGGTGAGGCCTGGCGAAAGCGACCAAGAAAGAAGGGAGGATGGCGTTTTCTTTGCCATCCTCCCTCTATTGTGTTGTGCCTCTTATATGCGCTTTAGCGCTGGACTTTAGTGTAGCAGTCGCTACAGTACACCGGCCGGCCGTCTCGTGGCTCGAACGGTACCTGTGTCTCTTTGCCACACGAGGCGCAGACGGCAGGATACATTTCCCTCTGCCGTGGAGAGCCGTAGCTACCCCGTCCACCATAACCACCACGCTGTTGCTTCCTGGTCGCTCGGCACTCAGGACAACGCTTAGGCTCATTGGTGAAGCCCTTGTCGGCAAAGAACTCCTGCTCGGAAGCGGTGAAGGTGAAACTCAAGCCACACTCCGCGCACTTGAGGGTCTTGTCCACATAGCCCATGGATGACCTCCTTTCTTCAGGACTCGGTTGCAGTTTGGTCGTCCATGGCCTGGGGATTTGTAGGGATTGGGGCAGGTCGGGAATTGCAAACTTCTAACCGGTTACTTCACTTGTACCACATAGTTGGAAGCTTGTCAAACGACAGAAGAAGGCGGGCATGAAGCCAGACGTATTTAGCAGGGGCACGGTCTCCACAGGTCGCCAGAGGGTCGCCTAAGGCGACACCGACTCTGTCGGGTGACTCGCCGTGGCGAGTGCACCGTGACCCTACGGGAAAACCTCGACGACCACCCTATGGGTGGGCGTCTTGAATCTGTACCCCCGCACTGCGCTTTGAGAGCGAGCCCTGAAGCCTATAGCCCCAGCTCAGGGGCAATCTCCTTCATAGCCTCCAGTCCCAGGCCGACGAATTCCTCCAGTCCCATTCCGATTTGCCCACATGCGGCGATATTCTCTCTTTTGGCTCCGGCAGCAAACCGTTTTTCCTTGAAACGCTTCATAAGAGATTCGGCAGTAACCCCGCTCAGGCTCTTATCCGGGCGAACCAATGCAGCGGCAGTGACCAAACCGGTGAGAGGATCAGTGCAGAAAAGGGCTCTGCTGATAAGGGTATCGCACGGGACGCCATGAGCTTCGTTATGACACAGTACGGCATGGCACATGGCCTTTGAGGCCCCCAGTTCCTTGGCCAGATCAGCCCCCAGCTTGCTATGAAAACGCGCATCGTGCTCGGTTAGTTCTACATCAATGTCATGTACCAAGCCGACCAGCCCCCATTCCTCTTCATCGTCATTCAGCCTTCTGGCCAGTGCTCTCATAATGGCCTCGGTAGCCAGCATGTGCTTCATTAGATTGTCATTACTGACATTAGCTTTAATGGAGGCTATGATTTCTTCTCGGTCCATCTGCTCACCCCCTGGAAGATCCTTTTAGTGCCGCTTCCAGCCCATTGTGCCACACCGCGGCCATTTGTTCCACAGGAATATCAATGAGCCCCTCCACAACCAGCCTGTTGCCACCCACCACTCCCAGCTCTCGCAGTTCCACCCCTTCCTGGGCGGCGCTGTCCTGCAATTTCCTGGCTTCTGCTGGGGGGACCGATACTATAATCCTCGATTGAAGCTCACCAAAGAGAGCGGCGTCTAGTCGGCTCTGGATTTCCAGGTTACCTTTGAAACCGAGGTTCCCGGCAAGGCAGCACTCGGCCAAGGCAACCAGCAGCCCACCATCGGAGCAGTCATGGGCAGACCTGACAATGCCCTGCTGAATTAAGGAAAGGCAGCAATGTTGCACCCTTTTCTCCAGCTCCAGGTCGATAGAAGGTCTTCCCGCTACTAACCCACTCATTAGTTCAAGGTACTCGCTTCCGGCGACTCCTCCCTCAGCCTGGCTTCCGAGCAGGAATACCAAGTCGCCATCATTCTTGAAGCCAGTGGTGCAGTGGCGGGCTACATTCTCAATTAAACCGACCATTCCCACTACCGGGGTGGGATAAACGGCTTTGCCTTTGGTTTCATTGTACAGACTAACATTGCCGCTGATAACGGGAACATGGAGCTGGCAACAGGCTGCCGCCATGCCCCTGATGCACTCCTTAAGCTGGTAGTAAACGTCATTTTTGTCCGGATCGCCGAAGTTCAGGCAGTCAGTAATAGCCAGGGGCTGTGCCCCGGCACAGACCAGGTTGCGGGCGGCCTCTGCCACGGCAATAGCTCCCCCGCTGTAGGGGTCGAGATAACAGTACCGTCCGTTTCCATCGTTGGTTAAGGAAATGGCCTTGCTGGTACCTTTCACGCGCAGCACAGCAGCGTCAGCGCCAGGGGGAACGACGGTATTAGTCTGCACTTGATGGTCATACTGACGATAGACCCACTTTTTGCTGGCGATATTGGGGGACGCCAGCAGTCTGAGGAGGGCTGACTGGCATTCCTGGGGAGAGAGGTCGGGGACAGTGCTTAAGTCGAATTTCTGCAGTCGCCTCAACCACGATGGTTTACGGCAAGAGAGACGGTAAAACGGCGGGTCACACAGCAACTTCACCGGAGCCTCGGCTACTATTGTCTCGCCTTCTCTAATCCTGGCTATGCCATCGTCGGTCACATAGCCGATGATGTCACAAGGCAGCTCCCACCGGTGGAAATGGGCCTTGACCTTGTCCTCGTAGCCTTTCTTGACAACAACCAGCATCCGTTCCTGGGACTCGGAAAGCATGACTTCATAAGGGGTCATGCCCTGTTCACGGCGGGGCACCTTGGCTAGGTCAATGTCTATGCCACTGCCGCCCTTGGAGGCACTCTCCACCGCAGAACTGGTGAGCCCTGCCGCTCCGAAGTCCTGCATTCCCACAATCCAGTCGGTTTCTGCCAGCTCCAGGCAGGCTTCAATGAGCAGTTTCTCCATGAAGGGATTGCCAACCTGGACTGTTGAGCGCAGTTCCCGTTCCTCCTCAAAGGTTCGCGAGGCCAGGCCAGAGGCACCGTGAAGTCCGTCTCGCCCGGTATCTGCTCCTGCCAGCATCAGCACGTTGCCAGCACCGGCAGCGATTCCCCTAACCATCTTGTCGCTTTCCAGAATGCCGACGCACATAACATTAATCAGCGGGTTCTCGGAGTAGGAAGGGGAGAAGAAAACCTCGCCGCCGACGTCGGGAATCCCCAGGCAGTTGCCATAGGAGGCAATACCAGCCACTACACCGTTGAAAAGGTAGCGATTGCGGGGTTTCTCCAGAGGTCCAAACCTCAGTGAGTTAAGCAGGGCGATGGGCCGGGCTCCCATGGTGAAGATATCCCTGACAATCCCCCCCACCCCGGTGGCAGCTCCCTGGAAAGGCTCAACGGCTGAGGGATGGTTGTGCGACTCCATTTTCATTACCACAGATAGCCCGTCACCGATATCCACTGCTCCGGCGTTCTCTTCGCCGGCCGTTGTCAACACTCTTTTACTCTTGGTGGGGAAGAGCTTCAATAATGGCTTGGAGTGCTTATAGCCGCAGTGCTCGCTCCACAGTGAGCCAAACATCCCCACTTCTACCTCAGTGGGTTCCCTTCCCAGCCTCTCAACTATAAGTTGATACTCTGCTTCACTAAGGGCGACTTGTTCCAGGGCTTCTTTTGAAACAGGCATATTCTACCTCTCTTTGGCCCGGTGTATTGGTCTCCGGCCTGGGCGTTCACCCCTATCCATGATACAACCGTGGTGAGAGATTTTCCAGGCTTTGTTCTTGTTAAGAAAGGGGAAAACCTCCATTAGTCGATGGTGGCAAATGCCTCCCGCCTTTGCCCAGAAACGACGCCAGAGATGAAAAGTTGCCTTTTATCTCCCTATGTCTCTCTTGGCCTGAGCCTTCGGGTGAGGGGTACCTTGCTTAGAACTCTACCCAATTCTCCTCTCTCCCAGACCACCAGCAACTGGCTGGCGATAAAGATGGAGCTATAGGTGCCAGCGATAGTGCCGATAAAGAGAGCCAGGACGAAGGTACGGATGGTGCCACCCACAAAGAGATATATGGCGAGCACCGCCAGAAGTGTCGTCACGCTGGTGTTCAGTGAGCGTCCCAGGGTTCCAGTGAGGCTGGAGTTAACTACAGTGGCGAAATCGGGGGTGATGCCTTTGGGCAGGTTCTCTCGAACGCGGTCAAAGACTACGATGGTGTCGTTGACGCTATAGCCTATGACCGCCAAAACGGCAGTGACAAACATGGGGTCGATTTCCCAGTTAAATGCCCGTCCCAGGAAGGAGAATACCCCCAAAACTATCACGACATCGTGTACCAGGGCTACAATGGCGCAGGTACCATAGCGGAAGGGGCTGGGCATCCTGCGGAAGGCCCAGGTAATATAGAGCAAGATAGCCACGGCGGCAACGGCAACGGCGATGGCAGCATTGCGCACTGTCTCGGAGGCTACCACGGCAGAAATGGAGCCGAACTCTTTCACATCTGCAATCTCGGCCAACCCACTCTTCAGTTTCTTTTGTTCTTCCAACTTTTCTTCGTCACTGTCGCCCAATTCTCCAGTACGGATAAAGAATTGATCGTCCTCCAGGACCTGAATACGATTGGCGGCTTCACTGTGCCCTAAGTCGGCCAACTTGTTTTTGACCCGCTCAAGGGTCAATGGCTCCGTCTCCCCCTCCTTGGGCCCAAGGGTTATGGCTATTCCTCCCTGGAAATCTACTCCCGGCTTTAACCCGCCGGGAACAGCCAGTGAGATGATCCCGGCGACAATGATTATCGCTGATGCTAAAAGAAACCAGCGCCTCTTGCCTACGAAATCAAACATCTCTTGCTTTCACTCCAAACCACTGTGGCCTTCTCGCTGCTCGGGAACCGGTGGCGAAACGGAGGAAGGTCCGAGTAACGACGATAGCGGTAAACATGCTGGTGACCACACCGAAAAACAAGGTGGCTGCAAAACCCATCACCTGGGGGCTCTGAACAATACCGCTGCCAAACCAGTAGAGGATGCCACAGATGATGATGGTGGAGATGTTGCTGTCCCGGATGGCTATCCAGGCACGGTTGAAGCCGGTCTCGGCGGCGGCTTTCAGGGTTCGTCCTGCCCGCAACTCCTCCTTGAGCCTCTCAAAGATAAGGATGTTGGCATCCACTGCCATGCCCAGGGACAGGATAAGGCCAGCCAGGCCGGCCAGGGTCAGGGTTACCGGAATCGCCTTGAAGATGGCCAGCACCAGGGCCAGGTAGACCAGCAAGGCAAGGCTGGCCAGCGCTCCAGGCAGGCGGTAGTAGAGTATCATGAAGAGCATGATTATCCCCACCCCGATCCCTCCTGCCAGGATGGCCTTGTTGATGAAGTCTTTTCCCAGGGTAGCAGATACCTCTGACTCGTACAGGGGCGGTTTCTTGAGAGGCATTTCCAAGGCTCCTGAGTCAAGCTTGATTGCCAGTAATCGGGCTTCATCCCAGGTGAAGTTGCCGGTGATGGTGGCTGAGCTTCCGTATTCTCTTCCCTCCATGCTGGAAGGATACGCCTGGGGGGATGAAATCAGCTCACTGTCCAGGAACATACCCAGCGATCTCTGCGGGTCTAGGTAATCCCCTTTATCGCGAATGCGCTTCATGATCTGGTCAAACAATTTCGTCCCGTCGCTATCCCATTCAATGGCAACGTCAATCTCTTCCCCGCGGGCCAGGCCCTCTGGTGTAGGATAACGGGGCTGCGCTTCGGTCAGATATGCACCGGTGAGCTGCTTCTCCACTTCCTTCTCCACGCCGTCGACTTCCTCGGTGATTGTCCCCCTGGACGGCATCCAGGAGTAGGTTTGCAAGTAGGTTTCTTTGTCAACAGGATTATCCTGGTTGTCCACAAGCTTATCCACACGCTTAGCCTCGTCCGATTCCTCTAGTTTTTCGTCGATGTCAACAGGATTGCCTGCTTCATCTACGAACCTGAGGCCCTCGTCGTCATCTTTTTGCAGAAAGTAGGGGAGAGAAATGATTGTAGCTTCTTCCTCCCCGGGGATTACCTGACCGAAGATGCGCTTGCCTTCCACGGCTGCGTCGAAGAAATCGGTGCGGTCTGCTTCTTCGAGGTAATGGCTAAGAAGGACGGGCTCGCCTGCCGGGTTCAGCTCTACCTCTCTGAACTCAAGGAAGCCTGTTCTCTCAATGAGGTCCTTGGCTTCATCTATGTCGGTTATACCGGGCAGTTGCACCAGGATGCGATCACTTCCCTGCCGCTGGATAACGGGTTCAGAAACCCCGTACTTATCGATACGATCACGAATAATAACGAGGGCCGTATTCGTGGCAAACTCCTTGCGGTCCTCTGACCAGTCCTCTTGAAAATCGACCTGGTAGACCAGATGGCTGCCGCCCTGTAGGTCGAGGCCCAGGCGCATGCCGAGGTTTTCAGCAGGAACAGTCTTTGTGGTAGTAGTAGTAATATTGGTTAGTGGATCAACGGTAACGTTGGTTATCTTGGTTACCACTCTATCAAGGCTGATGCTGCCGCTAGGAGTGAGCACCCACATGGCCGGGCCCAAAAGTGCCAGTATGAACAGCAGCATCCACGTGTTGCCGCTTATCCTTGGCCTTTTCCTTAATATTCGTCTCAGGAACGACCTACGCGTTACCCTCGATCTGGCCTCAAATGGTCTGTCCTTGCTGCGAGGTCTCATTCGGCTCTCTCTCGATCAAGTTGCCTTTGGGCAAGGGCCAGGGCTTCCTCTCTGGTGGTAATCTCTCCTATTCCCTGCGCTTCACGCACCGCTTCCAGGAGCTGACCAATCCTGGGGCCCGGCTCCAGACCGAAGACGGTTATTAAGTCGTGCCCATCAATCAGCTTGATGGGCACCACTCTGGCGTCTTCCTTCTCGTGCTCGGACCATATGTACTGCATCATGTGGCAATGCTGTTTCCATTCTTCCATCTCAAGGTCTGGGCCCCGTGCCGCCAGAAAGTCAGCCAGGGTGAGGATGATTACATCTGTGCCAACGTCACCGGTGTCGCGGAAGAAACGATATATAGCTCGGTGGGTAGGTTTACCATCACTGCCCATTTGCCACAACCTGAGATGAGATTGTATCATGTTTTGCACCATTTTTGTTTCCTTGGTGCTGAACCTGAGCCGCTGTAGAATGTTCCCGGCCATTACGGCCCCTTCCTTGGTATGTCCCAGGAAGCGGGTTCTGCCGTTTGGCTCGACGCTCTTGCTTTGGGGTTTGGCAATATCGTGGAGGAGGGCGGCTAGTTTCCCCAGGACTGCTCTGGTTACGCCGCTGCTGACCTCCTCCTCGAAGTGCTCAGGCAGGCCCGGAATACCAGGCACCAGGCTGAGGGTGGCATCTTCCTGTTCTGAGCCCCTGCTTTCCAGCAACCGCTCCAACGCGGCCACCGTTTCGATCGAGTGCTGGAACACGTCCCAAAAGTGCTCAAAAGGCTGCTCTACCCCCTTGGTCGGGGTTAGCTCCGGAATGATCGCTGTCAGCAGGCCCAGGTGGTCGAGATAATACAGAAAAGGGGCGGCATTCTGGACGGAAAGCAAACGGCACAACTCCTCCCGCACTCGCTCGCCGGCTACCTGACGAAGGAGCTGGCCGTCGGATTGAATCAGGGCCTCGGTGCGCTCGTCGATGGTGAAGCCGTATTCTGCGGCCAGCCGCACGGCCCGCAGCAGGCGAGCCGGGTCCTCCTGAAAGGCGGTCTCGCTTACCGCTCTAATCAAGCCCTTCTCCAGGTCTTTCTTTCCTTCCAGGGGATCGATGAAATGGGCGGTGGAGACCCGGTCCAGTTCTCTCAGGTTTATTGATATGGCGTTTATGGTGAAGTCACGATGAGACAGGTTTTCCTCGATACCAGCCCGTATAGTTGAGAAATCGAGACACCACCGGGTGCCCGGGGTTGGGTCGTCCTCGGTCAGCACTACCCTGGCTATTTCATTTACTTCATCCAGGGGCACGTACCTGGCGTTTAATGCAGTTGCCACCTTTCGGGCTACTTCCGGGGCTGTGGCAGCTACGGCAATATCAATATCCCTGGTCGGGCGACACAGCAAAGTGTCCCGAACGTATCCACCGACGAGATAAGAATCTATATTCTCCTGGGCCAGGAAGTCTCGCACTTTTGTCAGTATTGAGGCTTCCTGCTGTTTCAAGAAAGGCTTCATCACAGGCCGTGCTCTTCTTCCCTAGGCTCGATGCGATACAGGTCGTCAGGGCTTTCCAAATGGTGGATATACAGTACTCCATTGAGGTGGTCTATCTCGTGCTCAAGGGCCTGGGCCAGGAGTCCTTCTCCTTTGAGACGGAATTCTTTCCCGTGGATATTACGCGCCTTAACCGTAACTGAAACCGAGCGCTTAATCTGTCCCCTGTACCCCGGTATACTGAGGCATGCTTCGTCTATTGTGCGCTCTCCCGATCTCTTGACTATCTCAGGATTAATCAGCACAACTGGCTCTTCATCGGGCATTCCAATAACGGCCAATCGTAGGGAAACTCCAACCTGTGGGGCAGCTAGTCCCACTCCATTGATGGCAGGCATAGTCTCCAGCATGTTGTCAATCAGTTTTTCTAGCTTGGGGTCCATCCCTGGTACCCGCTTGGCTTTCTGCCGCAGTACCGGGTCAGGAATATAGCGGAGTTGCAACAGCGCCAACTAAAGCCTCCTTCTGAGGGGAGCCTGAAGATTCAGGGAAACCAGGAAGTGGATCACCGAAATGTACTGTAACAATGAGGCTCACCCACACCGGTTTCCTGCGGGCTGCCTCCTATCCTTAAGCCTTATCGCTTGAAGTCCAGCCACATCTAAACTCCACCAGAATTATAAACCTTGAGGGTAACCCTGTAAATCGCGAAGCTGGACCCAAAAAATCAGCGATTGCCGCTTTTCATTTCGTGGTGGGTGTCGGGTCCCTGACCCGACGCCTGGTGCTTGGCACAGTCCGCAGGTCAGTCGCCGGAGGCGACTGACACTCACCGAGGGTAACCCTGTAAATCTCGGAGCCGGGGGAAGGGGTCGGTTGATCTTGACTGTGAGTTCTAGTAATGGACATATCTTTATCAGCACATCGTCCCCAATCTTACCATGTCATTGCGAGGAGCGCAGCGACGTGGCAATCTCAGGGTGGGGTGGACAATCGTAGTGCTAAAGTGGGTTTTGAGGCCAGAGGGAATCCATTCCCTCTGTTACAGTAGGTGAAGGAAATGATTCCTTCACACCTCAATAATCTGGTCACCTCTCCACCCTGAGATTGCTTCGGTCGCCTCAGGTCGCCAGAGGGTCGCCTAAGGCGACACCGACCTCGCAATCTACCATGCGGATTCTCATCCGCACCACCGGGGATGAAAATGGTCTATTTTCATGGCATTAACACTAGGTGAAGTAGGGGCGACCGGGTCAGGTCGCGGACCTGACACTCACAAGATGGAATGGTTATTCATTTGAGGCCAGAGGGAATCCATTCCCTCTGTTACAGTAGGTGGAGGAAATGATTCCTTCGCACCTCAATAATCTGGTCGCCCCTCCACCCTGAGATTGCTTCGGTCGCCTCAGGCGACCTCGCAATGACAGGGGTGGGGTCTACCTCGGTTTGTGGTTCCTGTGAAACTTGACGCAAGTATTGCCCCACCCTCTCACAACAAGCCGATGGGGTCGATGTCCACTACCCAACCTCGCGGCAGAGGTAGACTGGCCAAAAGCTGGGTGGGGTCGGCCCCACGGAGGATAATGTGCCACCGGAACCGACCCCGCACTTTTTGGAAGAACATGGGGGAAGGCCCAATCAACGTTATCTCCAGGCCCTCAGAGTCTATCCTTTCCTTCAGTCGCTGGTATAGCCTCTCGGACTCACGCCGGCATACGTCATTGCTGGTGTGACCATAGGTGAGACTGGCCAATCGGCCGTAAGGCGGGTTTTCATACCGTCGCCGATGGGCAATTTCTTGACGGTAGAAAGAGGCATAGTCGTGCTTTGCTGCACAAGCAATGGCGTAATGCTCTGGGGTGTATGTTTGGATAACGGCTCGTCCTGGGCTGGCCCCGCGGCCAGCCCTTCCGGCTACCTGGCTGAGAAGTTGAAAGGTGCGTTCACAGGAGCGAAAATCAGGAAAGTGAAGGATGGTATCGGCGGAGACTATCCCCACCAGAGTTACTTGGGGAAAGTCCAGTCCCTTGGCAAGCATCTGTGTGCCGACAAGAATGTCTGCCTGGTGGGAAAGAAAGGCCTTGGTGATTCGTTCATGGCTGTTTTTCCCTCTGGTAACGTCTCGGTCCCAGCGCAATATTCTGGCTCCGGGGAAATTGTGGCCTACCTCCTGTTCTACTCTTTCGGTGCCGATGCCCAGGAACCTGATTCGCCTGCTCCAGCATTCCGGACAATAGGTAGGGACCGACTTTTTGTAGTTGCATTGGTGGCATACTAGCCTCTCCTCCGGGGCGTGATAGGTGAGGGGCAGATCGCATCGACGGCACCTGAGGACAAAACCGCAATCTCGGCACTGAACAAAAGTAGCTGTGCCGCGGCGGTTGAGGAAGAGGATTGCCTGCTCCCTGGCTGCCAGAGTCTCGGCGATAGCCTTACTTAACGAGCGACTGAAGATGCTTCTGTTCCCCGCCTTGAGCTCCTGGCGCATATCGACTACTTCAATTTCAGGGAGGGGCGAGACTCCTCTTATGGTGATACGCTGGGGAAGTTGGAGCAACCGATATCTACCAGTGTGAGCACGATAGAAGCTTTCCACATCTGGAGTAGCACTGCCAAGGATCACCACGGCACCACTGAGTTCCGCTAGCTTGAGGGCTACCTCCCTGGCGTGGTAGCGGGGTGACTGCTCGTGTTGTTTGTAGGTCCACTCATGCTCCTCGTCAATAACGATGAGCCCAAGGTCAGGTTGGGGGGCGAAAAGGGCACTGCGAGGACCGATAACTACGTCGAAAGCTCCTTCCCTTATCTGCTGCCACACATCGAACTGCTCACCTAGAGACAGCTTACTGTGAAGAATAGCTACCCGGTGGGGGAAACGGGAGGCGAAGCGTTCAATGGTCTGAGGAGTAAGGGCAATCTCTGGCACCAGGACAATGCCACGCTTGCCTGAGGCGACAGCTTCTGCCAGAGCACACAAATAGACCTCTGTCTTGCCGCTGCCAGTGACTCCGTAGAGGAGGAATGCCGGAGCACCTTCTTCTGTGGGTTGCCTCAAGCTGGCTTGGATCTGATGCAAAGCTGCTTCCTGTGCCGCAGTGGGGGTGTGGGTTACGGCAGGAGGGTAGCTATAGTGCAACAGAGGATCGCGTAGCGCCTGGACATGCTGCGTGAAGACTAACCCTTTGTTCTCCAGCGCTTTCACCACCGCTGGGGTGCAATGGACCTGCCTGGTAGCTTCATCGACCGCCACGGGCGATGGCCGGCTGGCCAGGAATTCCAGGAGGGCGGCCTGCTTGGGAGCTTTATGAGCCAGATCGCTTGCCGTCTGTCGTGCTACCCCCGGGTCAACCGCAAGGTTGAGGTAGGGCAAGAACTTGGGCCTGACCTTTATCCTCTCCAGTTCCTCGCTCTTGGTAACCAGACCCTCACGGAGGAGGTGACTCAAGGCTAGACTGGCATTCTTCTTGCCCAGCGCCTTCTCCACCACCCTCAGGGCAATCCTGCCCTCCTTCTCCAGGAGGCTGAGTAGCTGCCTTTGGTCGAAAGTGAGTGATTTGTGATCTGAAGTACAGGCCCCTGGAGATAACTGGAGAAAAGTGATCAGCTTTCGCTCAAATCCGGGCGGAAGCATCAGGGCAATGGCGTCGAAGAGAGGGGCAACATAATATTCGGTTATCCAGCGGGCCAGTTGAACCTGAACGGGCGAGAGCACGGGTTTGGAGTCAATAACTCCCGCTATCTCCCTTGTGTCCTCCACAGCAGGGTGGTCGGTCAACTCCAGGACAACGCCTTGAAGTACTCTGGAACCGAAGGGTACCCATACTGCTTGCCCGACGGTTAGATCGGTAGCAGGGGGAATACTGTAGCTGAAGGTCCGACGCTGAGCTATAGGTGAGTTGACACCAACTTCAGCATAGCCCATGTCTGCCTCTATTTCTCAAGCCGATGTTCTGCTTCAGGCTTTGGTTCTCAGCTTGGCCCGGACGGCCTTGCTGCTAAGGCCACGCAAGTAATAGAGCTTGGCCCGGCGTGCGCGTCCTTGTTGCACCAGCTCCACCTTGCCTATGTGGGGGGAGTTAAAGAAGAAAGTGCGTTCCACCCCTATACCGTAGATTACGTGCCTCACTGTGAAGTTGGCAGTGACACCACCCTTCCTGATCCGGATAACTATCCCCTGGAAGGTCTGGGTGCGCTCTTTGTCGCCTTCCTTTATCCGGTAACTCACCTTTACCGTATCACCGGGCTTGAATGGAGCAATATTTGGATTGGGTTCGGTCTCAATCAGCCAGCCAAGATCCTTGCTCAATTAAACCTCCCTCTCTACTTTCATTCTATCTAAGATCTTTCTTTTCTCTTCTGACAAGGCAGCCTTTGCCAAGAGGTCAGGGCGACGCTCCAGGGTACGCTTGATAGCCTCCTCGCATCGCCACCTGGCAACTTCCTGGTGGTTCCCGGAGAGCAGGATGGCAGGCACCTCCCAGCCTCTATACACCGGTGGCCGAGTATACTGGGGATACTCCAGCAGGCCATTAACGTAAGAATCGTCCTTCGTCGCTTGCTCCGAGCCCAAAACGTCAGGCAGCAATCTGACTACCGCGTCCACCACTACCATTGCTGCTAGCTCACCGCCGGTGAGGACGTATTCGCCGATACTGATCTCGTCAGTAACCAGATAGTTTCTGACCCTCTCATCCACTCCCTCATAGTGGCCGCAGATAAGGATCAGGTTTTGTTGCTTTGACAGTTCCTGGGCAACATGGTGACAAAAGAGCCGCCCTTGAGGCGTGAGCAGGATGACCGGGGCTGAGCTATCGCCAATCATCTCCTTTATCGATTCCACTGCTTCAAAGAGGGGCTCTGGCTTCAGTACCATCCCGTTGCCACCCCCATAGGGATAGTCATCTACGGTGCGGTGCTTATCGTGTGTGAAGTCTCGAATGTTGTGGACGAAAACACTTGCCAGGCCGCGATCGATTGCCCTCTTGATGATACTTTCGCCAAAGGGTCCGTCGAACATCTTTGGGAACAGGCTCAAAATGTCAATGCGCATGACTAAATTCAAAACTCAAGATGCAAAGTGCAAACTTTTGAATTCTTTATTTTGAATTTTGCTCTCTTATGGCACATTCTGTCGCTTCCCCTCGAAGCGTCTCTATGGCGTGAGGCAGGGCAGGTGCTATTGCCTCGAGGCATTCTGCCACTGCTTTGGGACTACCAGGTAAGTTGATAATCAAGGTGCCCCGGCGAGTGCCGGCTGCCGCTCGGCTCAGCATAGCTAAAGGAGTCTTTTTGAGACTCTCTGCCCGCATCACCTCGGTGAATCCAGGAACGATCCTGTCCAATACAGCCAGGGTGGCCTCAGGGGTCACATCCCGCGGGGATAAGCCGGTGCCTCCAGAGGTGAGGATGACGTCCAACCCCTGATCTGACCATTCCCTCAGTTTGTCTGAGATAGCCTGTTTCTCGTCAGGGACAACTTCATACCTCACCCATTGAATTCCGAGAGGGGCCAGGCACTTCTGGACCACCTGCCCGCTTTCATCCTGGCGCTCGCCCTTGGCGCCTTTGTCGCTGGCGATGAGAATACCCCCAGTAAACATAACACCCCACAGTATCATATCATAGAGGGGCGTCATGGCACAAATAGCGGCCCGAGGTCAGCGATTGAAATCCTCCAGGCATAGGGTAGGTCTCCATAGGTCTCCGCAGGCGACTCTATTGAGCGACTCGCCTCTGGCGAGGGCTCTGTCCCCTACCAGCCGGGGCGGGTGACAGAGCACCCGCCCTATGAGAACTGTCCCCTACCAGCCGGGGAGGGTGGTCGAAGATTCGCCTCTGGCGAGCAGAGCACCCGCCCTATAATCTCTTGTCTGCCTATCTTGACTCACCGATCAAGGGCCTCTATGATGATATCTTGGCGGCAGTGAGGTCTTGAAGGAGACCCAAACAGCGCTGGTCGCATCGGCTGAAGGAGAACTGACGTGCCAAGGAAGTATGACGTTATCATTGTTGGCGGAGGTCCTGCGGGCATATTTGCTGCCTTGGAGCTTTCGCAGGCGGCAGGAATAAAGGTCCTGCTGGTTGAGAAAGGTAAGGACCTGGAGAGCCGTGATTGCCCTGTCTTGGACGAAGGGCAAAAATGTCTTTCCTGCTCTCCCTGCAATTTGGCGGGCGGTCTTGGTGGAGCAGGCGCCTTCAGCGATGGGAAAATGACCCTTTCTCCACAGGTTGGGGGCCATCTAAAGGATTACCTGGGTACCAAAAGAGCCTGTGAGCTTATCCGGTACGTAGATGCCGTTTACCTCCGATTCGGAGCCACGGACAAGATCTACGGTGTAGGAGATGAGGTGGAGAAGCTGGCGCACAAAGCGAGCCTGGCCGAACTACACCTCATTCCGGTGCCTATCCGCCACTTGGGTACGGAGTGCTGTCGTGCTATTCTTCGAGCCATGCAGAATTTCCTGTGTACACAGGTGGATATTGAGGTGGAGAAAGCAGCGTCCACCATCCTGGTGGAAGATGATGAAGTGAGGGGGATCGAGACTGAAGATGGCGAGCATTTGGAGTGCCGCTATTTGGTCCTGGCTCCGGGTAGAGAGGGCACAGACTGGTTGGTTCAGCAAGCCAACCGGTTGAGGCTTCAACTGTATAACAACCCGGTTGACGTCGGCGTGCGGGTGGAGGTGCCGCAAGTTGTGATGCAGGAATTAACCGATGCGCTGTACGAGCCCAAGCTAGAGTATTTCACCAAGACCTTCGATGATCGAGTCAGGACCTTCTGCGTCTGTCCGGGCGGACAGGTAACCATGGAGTCCACCGGGGGGAGTGAGCCAGTGATTTCCGTAAACGGGCATAGTTATGCTCATCGCAAGACAGATAATACCAATTTTGCCCTTCTGGTAAGCACCTCTTTCACTCAGCCATTCCGGGAACCTATAGCCTATGGTAAGTATCTGGCTCGCCTGGCCAACCTTCTTGGTGACGGTGTGCTGGTGCAGCGGCTTGGCGATCTCCTGGAGGGCCACAGGTCTACCCCGGAGCGCATAGAGCGGAGTATTGTCCAACCTACTCTGAAAAATGCTACCCCAGGTGACCTCAGCTTTGTGCTCCCTTATCGTCACCTTAAAGGCATTGTGGAGATGCTGCAAGCCATGGATGAGCTTTGCCCGGGGATTGCCTCACGCCATACCCTGCTCTACGGAGTCGAGGTTAAGTTCTATTCCTGTCGACTTGACCTCAGCCAGAATATGGAGACTCAAGTATCCAGCATGTTTGCCGTAGGCGATGGAGCTGGAGTCAGTCGTGGCCTGGTGCAGGCCTCGGCTTCCGGCGTTTTGGCGGCTCGGGAGATACTCCGCAGGATAGGGGTCCCTGCAACTGTCTCGACTAGCCGTGATAGTGCCACATGACTCAAAGCGATTTCATTGGCATTGACCTGACTTCCTCGCCAGCGAAGTCCAGTGCCTGTATCGGGTTAGATAAAGATCTGAATCTCGCCTTTGCTGGCTTGCTCAGCGCTGATGCTGATCTGGTAGCTTTAGTGACGAGCGAAAACCCTTCCCTCACTGCGATTGATGCCCCTCTCACTCTCCCCGAGGGGCTTTGCTGTCTGGAGGAAGGTTGTGGCTGTCAACCACGCTACGGAAAAGGCAGACAATGCGAGCGGCAACTGGCTAAGCTGGGGATTCCCTGTTACTTCACTACAAAGCGATCTATCATTAAGAAAATGGTCTGCCGTGGCATGGCGCTGAGGAGGAGGCTAGAGAATCGAGGTTTCCGGGTCATAGAGGTTTATCCCTATGCTACCAAGGTTCGCTTGTGGGGCAAACCTATTCCTCCCAAGTCAAAGCCGGATGGGCTGGCTTTCTTGCGAGCTAGGCTTACACAACTCATGCCCAGTCTTGCTCCCTACGTGGCTGATTTCACCCACGACCTTTGCGATGCTGCCGCGGCTGCTTACACCGCCTATCTGCACTACGGCAGCAAGACAGAACGGGTTGGCAGTCTCGAAGAGGGCGTAATCTGCATACCAAGGCACCCGGCTGAATTGTGAGAGAGCCTTAGTCTTTCTGTCGCGCCTGGAAAGGCGCTCCTACAAACAGGTTAGTGTGGGAGACCCCTTATGGGGTCGATAGTATTTCTATGTCATTGCGAGGAGCGCCAGTGAGCCGAAGCCCTGAGCGGAGCGAAGGGGACGTGGCAATCTCAGGGTGGCGCGGGGGATCGTACTGCCAAGCGGGCGGGGCTGCCCGACTTCGGGCGAGCCTACCCAGTGTTGCCAGGGATTGCGTCCTCGGCATGCACACCGGAAGAGTACAGCAGCTTGACGCTTTGTTATGGAGAAGATAAAATACGTTACGGATGTTCCTAACCGTAAAAGTCATAAATGGGAGGAGGGGATGATATTTGGCTCACGTGAGGGGCGGTGAGAGCGAAAGCTTCGAGAGCCTGCTGAAGAGATTCAGTAAGAAGGTGCAGCAAGCTGGTATTCTCGCCGAGATTCGTCGTCGAGGGGCCTACGAGAAGCCGAGCGTAAAGCGTAAGAAGAAGGAAGCAACTAAGAGGCGCAAGAGTTCGAGGAGCTCAAGAGCTCGTTACTAGCAGATAGAGGTACAAGGTGTCTCTTGTGCAAAGGCTCAAAGGTGACCTTAACCAGGCCCTAAGAAAAGGGGAAAAGGAGCGACTTTCCGCTCTCCGGTTGCTGCTGTCGAATATCAGTAACGCTGAGATCGCCAAGGGGGGCCCCTTGGATGAGCTCGGTGTATTGGGAGTTATTGCCAAACAGGCCAAGCAAAACCGGGAGAGCATTGACGCCTTTCGCCAGGGAAACCGCAGCGACTTGGTGGCCAAGGAGGAGAGGGAGCTTTCCGTCCTGCAGGAGTATCTGCCTCAGCCCATGTCGCCGGAGGAGATTGCTGCTGCTGCTCGCCAGGCCATTGCCGAGGTGGGGGCAGTGGGCCCTGGTGACAAAGGCAAAGTGATGGGCAAGGTTATGCCTCAGGTGAAAGGCAAAGCTGACGGCGGCGAAGTAAACGCCATCGTATCAGAACTGCTTGCCAACCTGTAGGCTGCTGGACCAAGCATTATCGTTGGATTCAAGAGGAAGTGGATCCAAAGACCCACCTCATGTAGCCCTTAGGGTTGTCTGAGCGGGACATTGAAGTTCGGTGTAATCGTTTTTCCCGGTACCTGGAGTGACAGGGACTGCTACTACGTGGCAGACAAAATCCTGGGCCAGCCGGTAAGCTATATCTGGCACCGGGAAACTGACCTCTCTGGCTACGATTGTGTTATCCTCCCCGGTGGTTTTTCCTATGGTGACTACCTTCGGGCTGGCGCCATCGCCCGTTTTTCACCTGTCATGGCTGAAGTAGAGCGTTTTGCCCGGCGGGGCGGATTGGTCATTGGCATCTGCAACGGCTTCCAAGTTCTATGCGAGTCAGGCCTGCTGCCCGGCTGCCTGATGACGAATAACCATCTTCAATACAGGTGCCAGTGGGTTACTCTCAGGGTGGAGAATACCTCGCTGCCCTTCACCTCGCTGTGCCGGGAGGGACAACTGCTTGAGATTCCTATCTCTCACTATGATGGAAGCTACTATTTGGATGAAGCTAGTTTGCACGAGCTGGAGTCAAACAAACGGGTCGTGTTTCGCTACTCCAGCCCAAAAGGCGAAATAACCGAAGAAGCCAACCCCAACGGCTCCGTGCACAACATCGCTGGCATTACAAATAAGGAAGGCAATGTCCTGGGCATGATGCCTCATCCGGAGCGTGCCTGTGAGGAGCTGATTGGCGGAACGGATGGGAATCTCCTCTTCCAGTCCCTGCTGGCAAGCTGGCAGGGATAGGGCCCCTAGTATTCTCAAACCTCCACTTCCAGCGCCGCGTGTCATTTCGGTGAGTGTCAGGTCCTCGACCCCCCGTGGGTGTCAGGTCCCCGACCTGACCTGCTCGGCCATGAGGGTCAAACTCCCGTGGGTGTCAGGTCCCCGACCTGACCTGCTCGATTGCTTTAGAGGCCTGAAGGAATCCTTTCCTTCAGGCAAGACACCAGAGGGAAGGGATTCCCTCTGCCCTCGGACTATTCCACGCACCAAGAGTTGACAGAGCACCGCACATCAACTCCTTGACGCTAGGTTTGCCTCTAGGTAGAATAGGTCACTGGAGAGGTGACCGAGAGGCTGATGGTGCCGCTCTCGAAATTTGCTACCAGGTGTCCCAAAGGGTCATTTTACGTTCAAACTGGTACATTTGTGCCAATCCCTCAAAACCCGTTTTGTTCGTAGAGTGACCTTTGGTGACAACCCGTTTCGTTTCGTCTATTAGCAAATTATTAGCAAAAACTCAAAGCTGATTTAGCTACGAGGCACAGATACGCAAGGGGTGAGCGAAACCTGTCCAGTTATCATCTGAAAAGCTGCAGTTGGTCATTTCCCCTCTCATCCGAATGCTACTACGTGAGTTCACCCAGATATACTGTAGCGATCAAGAAGACAGATCGTGGGGCGATGGACTGGTCATGGCCACTGTGGTCGTCTTCACTCAGGCGGTCGGCCATGCCTCTTGAATCAGAGAGAGGTTTTCAATCACCCAGCGAACACGTTCGTTTTCGTGCTTGTTGGCTCGATCAACAAACGTTGCCTGCTCGTCGGGCCAGAATACGCTCAGCGTGGCCAAGCCAATGGCCGCATGGTGCTCCGACGCCAGCGCATTCTCAAACAGGGTTCGATACGTGTCACGGTCCTCCGGAGTTTTGATAAGAAGTCCGGCCAGAGATCTTAGAGCTCGGTTTTGGAGATCTTCGCCGTCTGGGAGAATCGCAAGACCAAACCCGTCTGCGCCTGCTACTATCGCAATAGAAGGAATCGCTTCGAGCGCTCCTATGCGTGCACATAAATAGCATAGCTCTCCCAAGGCCTCCGGGTAGGTCTGCAACCATTCTTGGTCAAATACAGCCATCTGCCGCATGAGCCTGGCACATGCGGCAGATAGATCCGTGAAGTCCTCGTCCCTATTGTCCTTTAGCCAGTGATAGCTGTCGACGAAGACATCAGTCGGATCCTCGTCTCGAGTTATTGGCGGCAATGGGTCGGCTGGGAGCCGGTAGATACGTCGCCACAGTATCGACTCCAGCTGACTCACATTTAGAACAAGTAGGGCTGGAGCGATCTCATCTAGAGGTTTCCAAGTTTTCTCCATATTGAATTACGTATTGTTGAAAAGTTGAACGAAATTCACGGCGTACGGCGTACGGCTTATCAGGCCTACGTAGTCCAAGCTCATCGGCGATGCACCTGATACTGATGAGGAGGTTATGTCAAAAGGAAAATGGACTGCCTCCCTAACTCCTGTACGCTGTGAAGATAGATCTATGGTGTGCCCCCAACTGGGCCCTCCCGGGTGCACTCGCTTTGCGAAAACCCAATTACGAGCTCCTTTGGCTATAGCATCGAGGATCGTTGGTGCTCTCAAACCAGCCGTGCCTGAGGCCAATACGCTCTCTGGGTAGATCAGTTTGGCCATATGTCCGTGCTGGATATGCTGGAGTCCCAGAAGATCGCGTAGATGATCTGCACTCAGCGGAGGACGTATGTCCCGCTCCGGCGAAACCCATACAGGGTAGCCCGATTCACCAAGTGTGGAACCAACCAACGCAGCCGCATTCAGTGTTCTGTTCTTCAGCTTCTGGATTACTTCTGGCATATCGTCGGTTATCGGGATAGCCGCTTCGTACAAGTTATGCTTCATTAGAGAGTCTACTCTCATGCAGCGAATGAGTCTCTCTCCCGTACTTGGTAGAGGATGACCTGCCAAGCGATAGGCCGACGGTGCGAGCTTGCATGCCTTGTCCATGAAACTCGTGGGGTCAGGCGCGGGCGAAGCAATACGGTAGCACCGGGACAGTTGCCGTAGATAGTGAATATACGTTGGGTGGTAGATATCATTTCGGGCACACTCTCTGTCAACGTTACGCTGAATCAAGAGCCATGCTGGGTCCGAAGCGAATTGGCCGTACCACTGGGACAGATAACGTTGTTCAGTTGCGCTGAAATTGTGCGAAGGGTCTCTGATATAAGCCAGCAACGACATGCCTTATCCTTTTGTAAGAGAGTCAATCCTTGACACCAAGTACGGCATCGCTTGAGGATTGTGCTCCGTACGGCTTCTCCTCCCTTGTTGACGCTTTCTGTTCAGGTGACGTTTCACTGACCTGCTCCCCCCGAAAACCGGACTAGGTGAAATGCTAGACTCTGGGCTGATGGTTGTTGCCCCAGCACAATTATACCACGCCAGGCCCAGCTTGGAGGCAGGGTCAGGATTGTACTCTTGCCACCGCACCGCCTCGACTTCGGGCGGGCAGCCGGGTGAGGAGGTGGGGATGCCACCGCCAGCGGCGACGGTGAAGGTGCTGACTGCGATGCCACCGGCGTCGGCCTGGTGGGGGAGATGGCGCGGTTCGCTACCTTCTGCCGGCCTACCAATCTGGCTTTTGTCGCGCATCGATACCTCCGACCTCTTGTGGAAATAGGCCAGGTTGTAGACTATGCTTGCCAATGGCCTTGAATGTACATATGACTCTCTTGGATATTGAGAGATTGCGTTTGATTCCCGGTGCGAATGTAGAACCTGAACTCTTGGCCCTCTTTTACGTATGCTGGCTTGGGCGAAGGCTCTACCGAAATCATGCAAACGTCTTTGTCGTCAAAATCATGGTAAGAGATGTGTGTGTTAAGGCAGCGTTCCTTACCTATGTTGCTGGAGATAAGTTGCATAAGATGCAGCTCGTACCCGTCTCTATCAGGTTTTGGAAGGGTTTTGTAGTCGTTTTCAATCCCTGCTATTTGCCCAGAGTCATCCACTCCTATTAGCAGTGTCCCCCCATCCGTATTCAAAAAGCCGGCAATTGTTTTCAAAGCTGCCAGCTCAAGAGCTCTGTTCACTTGAGACAACTTGCGATCCCATCTCAGCGACGACTTGAACTCCACCATGCTGTTCTCGCCCTCCAATATGAGGTCGACTATGTCTTTGGGGGCAGGCGCAACGTGTGCCTCCAACTTCAACAAGTCTTCCATGAACTTGTTGATGCCTTCGGCGATCAAGTTCCTTCTCTCTTCCAGAAACGCGTCGTAGTTCTCGATCTCCCACAATCGAGGGTCTTGTGGAACGAATTGAGCTGCGAGCGCCGAGGGATAGTTCTGGAGGATGCGAGGGAAATAAACGCTTGGTAGATTGTCCGAGACCTTTAGATTTGCCTCCTTTGTCAAGAAGGCCAGGTTGGCGATTTCGTTGGCCTTGGCGACGTCAGCCCTATTGTCACTGTCCAAACCGCCTTCCTTGTAGAGGCGCGACACAGGAAAAATGTGATGGGCTTCGATCGCGTATTTCGCCCCAACGTTGTCGGTGACGAGTTTCATACCGTTGAACCAATCTATGGCACCGGCGCTGCAGTCAGCTACATAAGCCACGTTGAAGAAGGGACTGGTTTTCCCCTTACCCTTGAGATCGCCCGCCTGCACTCTGATGCGACCTGCCTTGGAGATTATGTTCGCAATCAGTTCTTCAGGAGGGCTGTCAGCGGAAAGGGCTCTGACATCCTTCTGCAAGTGGGTTTCCAATGGGCCGCTGTACCTGCCCCACATCTGGGCGGCATAGAACCAATGCAGGAAACGCCATTTCTCGGAGTCAGATTTGAAAGAATGGTTTGCGCTCAGGTGTTTGATCAGGGGTAACAAAACGTAGGGAGTGGTTAGCTGGTCCGAAGAGTAAATGTAGCCGTCGCTGCGGAGGACATTTACGAGGTACTCAGCCGCCCTTGATGTTTTGGGCCAGGCTTCTTTGATAGCATTGATATCGGTCTTGTAGAACGCCCCATCGAGAAGCACGCTGTCGGTAGCTACTGCTGCCAGAACGCGTACCCAGAACTCCAGCTCTCTGCCTTTCTGACTAGTTAAGTTGAACCCCACCTGATTCAGCTTGCTGTGCGCTGACTTCAGCTCTTGCCTTGCCTGAGGCCAGGAGGCGCAGATATGCGCCAAGGCCAAGTCTGCCTTGCTAAGCGTCATACCACTTGAGTTAACTAGGTTGAAGATCCTTACCACTTCATCTGTCTCTATTTCCTCGCCGGTCTTGGGGATGGTTTCGAGTTCATACTGATAGTTCCGTATCTGATCGAGTTTGTTCAAATACTTCAACTGCTTAAAGTAGAACGACTTCTGTTCCTCCGATAGTCCTCCGAGATCAAAGAAGTTGCCCACACCCTGTTTCAAGAAAGGTGTGACCTCTATCCACTCGCGGTTATTGCGCATTTTTACCGGCTGCCAGTATTCAAATTCCGGAGTCAGCACATTGAAATAGAGGCGGAAGTACAGGTTGCTGCCTTCAAAGAAAGGCGGAGGCTCCCCCTTGAACACCGTGTAAAGAGCAGTAAGGCGCTGCTGCCCGTCTAGAATCAGCCTATGATACTTGGCATTCGACTGTGGGGCATCCCCTCGATATTCCTGCGGGTTGTAGGTTTTCCATATGAGAAAATGACCAGTGGGATAGCTCCTGTAAATGGAATCAATGTACTCTTTTACCTTCGTTGGTGACCAGACAAACCCGCGCTGGAATTCTGGCAGAATCAACTCGCGTTTTTCTATTTCAGCTATCAATTCGGCTACTGTGCTCATATGTTCCTCCTGATGCCGTAGAAGGTTTCTCTGACCGTCCTATTCAACGGGAATTACAGACCGGACAGCAAGCGAGAATTATCGACGGCCGATAGAGTTGGCTTCGCCAAGGCTGCCTCCCGCTCACAAACGCTTCACCTGCTCATCATAAACGCTTTTCAGGACATAGAACCTGGCAGTGGGAAAGAGTCTCCCCGTGGGGCTGAGGGCTTCAGCTAGTGACTTGGCGTGAGCGTAAAGCGGGTCAGCTTTCGCTAGTTGCCGGAACCACCCAGTCTCTTGCAGATGTGGTTCCGTTATCTTCCCATCCACCACGCCCTTGCTTTCCTCGTATCCTTCTGAGGTCATTCCTCTGTAACCTATGAAGCGGCTTGCCCCAACCATATCGAGGGACGGAATGTAGTACCACGCTCGCACCAAGGACGGTATGGTGCGAGCATAAGGGTCTTTGACCGCCCTCTGATACTGACGGACGTTTTCAACCAGCTCGTTCAGTGTCTTCACCATCTCAAGCATAGGAGTTGCCCTCCTCTCTGCGTGCGCCGTGCTATTCACGGCCGACTGTGATAACAGAACAGCTTGTCGTCCGGCCAGCCTAGTCATTGGCACGGTATTGCCTATGCTAATCTGCGATATTTGGCAGCACCACCTGGAAGCAGACGACCCCCAGGTCTTCTCTTGTGATTAGTCGGGGCAGGTCTGGGGGCATCACAGGTTGCAGTCCAAAGGATTTCACCACTTCCAGGATTCGGTGAGCACATTCTTCGATGCCTAGCTTGGCCTCTGCCTGGTCTCTGCGTATTTGCGACAGGGCCCGTCGTACCAGAGCGTCGCGGCCTATACCCAGGGCCAAGTCAGCATCGTCATATTCTTTTCCGGCCGGGGCATCAGGATGGCGCAGGATGGTCAATGCCCATCTCTGGCTCGCGGGCAGTCTCTCTTCTCTGGCGGCGGGATCACATAGCCGGTTGTGGAATGTGCAGATATCCTCAGCGGCTATTTGGAACAGGGCCTCCAGGTCTATGGATTCAGGGATAGCGCAACCCGTCGTAGAACCCGGGTCAATGAGGCGGAGCATGGTAAGGTCTTCGGTCATGATGTCGCCCGCTCTCGTCACAAATCGCCAGTATCTATCGCCGTCCCTGGTGCGGCAGGCGAAGAATACCCCGGCTTCCTGCACTCTCTGCGCCCGGGAGTCAGGCGGTTGGACAAAAGCAGCCCCGATTCCCCAGGGGAGTGCTTTGAGACGCTCAATTTCTCCTTCAGCGAGAGCCCGCAACAGAAGCGAGCGGAACTCCTCCCCGAGGAAGGCCCCGGACTCGAAGCCATCGTCCGAATCCAGCAAGGTAGCGTCTCCGGCGGCCAGACGGTCGGTGAACTGCTTCAAGTCAGCGTAGACCTTGGATTCGGTGGGGACAGCCGCCAGAACGGGTGTCTCCATTCCCACGGCTGCGTTGGCGGCGGCTATCTTGGCTCTGATGCGAGCCTCCAGCTTCAGCATCTCCTCCAGGTCTCCCGCCTCGGGGAGAAGAGTATACAGGTAGACCATGTTATGAGGGCTTTTCAGACGTATGATGCGGCCGTTGCGCTGGACGACACGCTGCGGATTCCAGGGCATATCATAGGATATAACAGCCTGGGCGTCCTGAAGGTTCTGCCCCTCGGACAGGATATCTGTACTCAACAGGAGGTCGACCTCGCCGTCTTGCGGAACGAAGTGGGGATCGCCAGTGACGGAGTGAGGGCAGAAGCGCTCCATTTGGCGCTGTCGAGCATTGGCATCGGTCTCATTGCCGATGACCACCGTCCACTTCCGTCCCTGGGTCTTACTTTCGTTTTTCTCCAGAGTATCCTGTAGATACTTGGCCGTGTCCCCGTAGCTGGTGAAGATGGCGACCTTCCTGGCCGGCGTCTTGTCGAGCAGTCTCCATAGCCTATGCAGCTTGGGGTCCTTCTGTCTCTTGATAGCCTTCAGTCTTGCGGCCATCTGCTCCAGTATTTCGAAATCTTTCCGGATGTGATGCTCGAACTCCGGCTGGAACTCGCTGACAGGCAGGCTGCCCTCTTTATCCTCGAGGGCCTCCGCCACGCTTTCGCTCAAGGGTGTACCTTGCTGAACTTCCAGGGCAAGGTCACGGACCGAGGACAAGGGCGGGATAAGGCCATGAGTATGCCAGGCCTCGAGGATGACAGAGTTGGCCGCTATCATACGCTCTATTGTCTGTAGCGCGGCATACCAGCAAGACTCGAAGCGTTTCAGCAGGCCGGACCTCAGCAGTCCAGCCAGCGCCTCTTCATCGGCTGCCTCTTTGGGATCGTGGCTGCGGTAGGCCGTCGGCCTGTACCTGGCCATGCTAAGCGATTCAATGGCCTGCACCATCTCCCGGACGATGTTGGGATAGGCAGTGTCCAGGCCATACCTCTCCTCTATCAGCTTAGGCTTGGGGAACTTGACCGGTGTGCCATCGGGAAAGCGATCGTGGGGGTAGTGCTTTTCCAGGAAGCTCCGGTCGCGGCGCACCGCCAGGGCGTCTATCAGAGGGAAGAGACGGGACTCCGAGATAGCCTCGGGATCATTGGCGCCGACCTCGAGGAAGAAGCGGCGCAGGCTGCGCAGTCGGAGCGGCGGGCCAGCGAAAGCCCCGTCATGGCGGCCAAAGAGTAAGAAGAGACTGTGGAGATCCCAAAGGGAATTATTAACGGGTGTGGCGGTAAGAAGCACCAAGTCCTTGGGTACGCCTCCCATAAGGCGATCCAAGGCCTCATACCAGGTGGTGTCCGAGTTACGGAAAGCATGGGCTTCATCGATGACAATTAGTCGATAGGTGTCCTTGTCTACGTGGAGGACGCGCCTTTTGTCGTTCCTCTGGGGCATAAGCTGCCGGTCAACTGCCAGCTCCTGATAGGAGACTACCTGGCCGGGCAGATTAGCTTGGTCAAGCCGCGTTTTCCAAAGGCGGTCTCGCAACTGGGCTGGGGAGATGATCAGGGTGTGGACGCCTTTCTCCCTGGCGTATTCCTCTATGAAGGCGATGCCTATTTCAGTCTTGCCGGTGCCGACACCGTCGGCGTAAAGAACGCCATGACAGCGTTCCAGGATGCGACGGGCCCGTTCATAGCCGTCCCTCTGGAAGGCAGTCAAGCCGCTGCCAGGACGGGGGACTGCGGGACTGGGTTCTTCAGGCAGTTCATCACCATACAGCTCCAGCAGGGCACGCATGAAGACGGTACGGGGATCTGTTTCGGGCAAAGGGGGAAGAAGCAGATCACGGAGGTCGGTGCGATAGTCGGCAGCTTCTTCCCAAAGGGAATTGAACCAGTCCAGCGCCATGCGCACCACGTTGGGCTGGTACTGTACCAGGCCCAATTCCAGATTGGAGTTGAGTCCGGCAGAGGTAAGGTTGGCCGAGGAGACCAAGGCAGCCCCCTGACCTTGGAGCGTACCATCTTCGTTTTGATCGCCGAGCAGGTAGGCCTTGCCGTGAAGAAAGCGCCTGGTATAGCGTTTCACCTGGACCTCGTCGAGTTCCAGGAAGGCTGCTACCCGCTCCAGCATGGCCCGCCGCAAGGGGGGGAAACTCTGGAAATCCCGCTCCTTGCGGAGGGCGCGGAGAGACTCCTCAAACTGATCGCGGACCATCGGCTCCGATTCCAGAGTCGGCTCGCCAGCCATCAGGCCCGGGGGCGGCGCAGCACCCAGGAGTAAGCGGACCGGATGATGGTTGGACTCAACCAGGCGGGCCAGGGTATCCAAGCCGCCGAGGCCGACGAAGCCGGTGGCCACGGACAGGGGCGCCATGTAGACCGATCCCAGCCAGGTCAAGGCGTCTTTATGGGAACCGCGATGGTAGTTGTCTACAAGCTCGTAGGGGCCTCTACCAGTCACCTTGATTTCCTCCCTTTTACGCTTGACTACTTGCCTTGCGAAGCGCCGGTAAGGCGAGGGTAGGCTCTCACCTCATCAGTGAGCGCAGGCCAAGCGCCTCGCTCAGCGCATTTATGAACGGGGTCGTCCTATTATTTCCCAGTACCAGTACGTGGAACCATGGGGCGTTGTCCCGCTCTAAACTGCACAGGTGGTTCACAGTTGACGAGCTGCCCTGTCTCCCCGAGTCCGGGCAGTGATAGACGAGGAGTAGCCCCCTAAAACACTCAGGATTTGCCTTCTTCAGTGTGCTCAGGCGCTCCGCCGCGTCTCTGGCGCTGGCTATTCCATTAACAAGGTAGACCTTTATCTCCACGGCTGCGCGTACCAGCCCAGTTGTCTCTATGAGGATGTCCGGTTGAAGGCGCTTCTGGTTGGAGGCACTTGGCTGCATAGATTGTCCAATGCTGAGATCTCCCCTTCGGAAAATGCTGACGTCTTTTGTGAGTTCGATTCTCTCGAACCTCCCGCCCAATGCGTGGTATAAGCAGCGGAATACCAGCAGTTCGGACAGGCCGGTGAATCCACCGGAAGTCCCCCGGTATTTCTTCAGCTCATCGAATAATCCGTAGTAGATGTCATGGATATCCCGGCAGGTCAGACTGGATAGGTTTTCCCTGAGGAAGTCATCTAATGAGCGGAGAAACGGGTGCGTCAGCTCATAGCAGCTCTTCACCATTGGCGCACCTCCCGGAAGCGGGTCACCAGACGTTCTCTGTAGGCTGGCGGAACAGCATTTTCCGTGAAGTCCTTAAAGATGGTGTAGAGGTCAGCCTCGTCTAGGCCGTAGGCATGTGACACCAGGGCATCTATCTCTATCTGCAAATCGAAGCGATCTTCCTTCAAAGGCCCACAATCTACGCCCGCCTGGCGGGCGAATTCGGCAAATCTGTCGTCGACGCATGAGAGGCGAGCAGCCAGCCGTCCGATTTCCTCCCAGGGGGTTTCCTCAGGGGGAGGGAAGCAGAGCATGTTTAGAATGAAAAAGTTGGCATGTGTTTCCACGAAGCGCCTCGCCTGCCAGTCGAACGGTACAGAGTTGAAGACTCCCAGCACAAAGCCCTGGGCCAGCGGACTGCCCATTGGGAACACTAGGTAAGGGGCAGTATTGGTAAGCCCTGTGTCTGGCGGGATCAGGCAAGACCTTATTGTGCGGGAATCGGTGGCTCTGCTCACGTCTCTGAAGGCGATGCGAGCGTGATGCAATGGGAGGGTACCAGTAGTCTTCAGGGCTTGGGGCAAGAAATGCCGGCGGAACTGGCTGCGTGAGGATTGGCGTTTCTGCTGAAGGTGGCGTTCCAGGTCGCGAGGTTCAGCGTACCCGGCCGGGTCTTCCCCGTGGGGGTCATATTGGTCAAAGCAGCGGCCTTTCCAGACTGGAACGCCTTGTTTGTGAGAGAACATCTTCTTGTCTGAAGTCTCGTTCATATCGCCCTGCACGGGGAATGCACGCCAAAGGTTGGAGAAACCCTGGTCGAAGCGGGGAGCACGGCACAGCTTCGTGAAGAGCTCTGCCGCTGCCTGTGAGGGAAGAAGTGGAACCTCCCATGAGGACTCTCGTGACCGGTCGTCCGAGGGCGACGGCGTCCAGCTCCGTAGTTGCTGCAAACTGACAACAACGCCTGGGCTGCGAGACGCCCTCAGGAACGCGTCAAGGCTGGCCGACGGCCCTGTCTGGTGCATGTTCGCGTCGCTTTCGGGGGAGACTCGCTGAGCGGACAGCAGTGATATGGTATAGCGAGGCTCCATGTTGAAGGCCCACCGTCCGGCGTTGAGGAGGAAGTCAACCCTGCTTGGGGTGCAATCCTTGAATAGCCATCTACGGAAGCCGCGGGCACCCTCTCCAAGAAAGGCGCTCCGCGGCAGCACTACACCCAACCATCCTTTGTCCCTAGCCAGATGCCCATAGCGTTCGCAGAACAACTCGTATACGTCCAGGTTACCTTTCCCCTGAAGCTGATAGCCACCTGCCGCACCGAAGAAGCGCCGCTGGGTCACCAACTCCTGATAGCGTCGCTCGAACTCTTGCCTAAGATGGGGATAGAGACGGTCTAGCTCTTGGATTCTCGTACGCCTATCTCTCTCATCGATAACACCTCTCAACCCCGGATCGTGAAGTGCATAAAACCCCAGTTCCTCTATATTCACCTCGTTCCAAGGTGGATTGCCTATGACAACGTCGAAGCCCGGTCTGTCGCGGAGAAATATCAGTGGGAAGGCCAGCGGCCAGTGGAAGAAATGACGCCGCTCGGCCTCCTGGTTGGCAGCCTCCACTAGCCGAGTTGACTGGCCGAGAGGCGTGCCGTCAATCACTGCCTCTATATCGCCCGTCTCCAGGACGTGGCGGGCTCCCGCAATACCCAGCGGCTCGGCACACCACAGATTGAGGCATCGAGCTATGCCCTCAAGGGCCACTTTAAGCTCTTTGTCCTTCTGCTGGGAAACCAATACCTCGTCCGGTGTACGGTCAGTGACTTCTGCCAGGGCCCTGGCGGCCTCCTTCGCCGGCTCCAGAGCCCGGGCCAGGGGCGAATTTGCGTAATCGGCGCTGAACATAGGGCTGATGTTGCGAAGCGCCGCCATATCAGCCACGCCTATGAGAGCATCGCCCACCTTCAGATTGCTGCCGAGGTAGGATAGGGCAAGCCCGGGAACGAAGCTGGCCAGCCACAGGGAGATGTTGGCTACCTCAACCGCCATCTGGGACAGGTCAACACCGTAGATGCAGCGCTTGAGGATGAGGCGGCGCAGAAGCTGGCTGTCTTCGTAAACACGGCCAGCACCTCCGTCGGAATCCGCTTTGAGGGAGTCGAGAAGCTCCCGTACGGTTGGGAGGGGATTATCGGCCAGGAAATGCTCTATGCGATCGGCCATGACATCGAGAGCGGTGGTTAGAAAATGGGCGCTGCCCATGGCCGGGTCGACCACATTGAAGTCGAACAACTCGTGGGCGGCCTTTGCCGGGTCCTGGGCGGCTACTTGGCTGATCCGGGTGAGGTGGGAATCGAAGGCGGGCTCCAGGGAGTGCTTGATAAGGTGACTGACGAACTCCTGACGGGTATAGTAGATTCCTTCGGCCTTTCGACCACCGGTCTGGGTCTGGTAGAAGAGCTGCGCCTTATGCACTGCCAGTGGATCACCGGCTCGGGCGGGCAGGTAGCGGTCCGTTCTCTCATCGTAGCGCAAAGCCTCCCTGGCGCTGGTGAGCTTCAGGCCCAGAAGGCCCTCATAGATAGCGCCGAGATGGCCGATCTCCAGTTCCGCGTAGTCAAGGCCAGGCGATTCCGGATCATCCTTGACGTGGGCAATGGCTGATAGGGCCGGAGCAAGATAGATGTCCCTGATCTGAGACCGTTCGAGCAGATCGCTGCCCGGGAAGCCGCTGGCTGCAAAAAGGCTGCCGTTGTAAGCTGATACACCGGTAGCTCGATCACCGGTGCGCACCATATGGACCAGGGCGGTGAGCCTATCCCAGAACTTGCCAGACCGTTTGTCCAGACGGCCAAGATCGCGCCGCGCTGCGGCGGCCAGCTCGGTGGCTCCATGAGGTCTATAGGCATTTGAGTCGACGGGCAGGAAGCCTGCTGCTTCGGCGTAGAGTACGAAAATGATCCGGAAGACAAGCGTCAATGCAGCGGCCTCGATCTCTCGCAGCACATCGGGGTGGCCAAGCTCCGCGCCTTCCTTGGATTCCAGGAACTCGCCCAGACCCCTGGCTATGTTGGGCAGGGCCTCGTGACGCAATCGTTGATCAATGTCATCGCGGAGCTGTTCACCAAATCTGAGCGACTCGGCAATCCATTCCTCCAGCCTGCCTCTTTTCTTGATGGACTCAGGGGACAGAAGCCCGACATAGGGTTTGTTGTCTGCGCCCAACTCTCGCAGGTCTATCTCCAGGTAACGTCCTGAGGCAGCACCAACAGGAGGGCTGGTGCGGAATAGCCGACAACGGCGGGGTGTGGCCAGGATACCCCAAGCGGCACCTGTGCGCTCACATTCGGCAAGCACCAGGCCCTCAGGAAGAGAGCCTTGCTCCGTGGCGCGACTGAACATGGAAGCATCGGGGTAGGCATGCAGGACAGCGACAGGCTCCTGACCGTGCCGCAGGAGGTAACCGGTCTTGGTCTGCTCGATACGGTAGCCTAGTGCTCGCAGGTTTTCTTGCCAGCCTCGGTCAGTGTTGACAGCCGCAACTTGCTGGGTCAAGAACATCCAGTTCTCCGGCCGGCGGAGGCGGTCTCGCAAGAAGTGGGGGGTGAGAAGCCGAAGTCCCCCAAGGCCGGGAATGGGGGACTCGTCCAGGCGAAGGAACTCCGATGCCAAAATGGCAGCCGCCTGACGGCGGGGCAAGGAGCGCGTCTCCTGCACCAATTGGAGCAGGATAGTGAGGGGAAGGTTGCGTATTGGAGCCTGGGGGTCCTGCGGACCGAGAACCCGGACTCTGTCGATCTGCGGTGATGGAGCTATTGTGAGCACTGGTTGGGCTCCGCCACCTGATCGCGCCCGCCAGACGGAACGAAGATCGCTGTCCCGGGCGGCGTCGGGAGCCCACAGGACGTCGAAGTTCTGAAGCGGCCAAACCGTAGCGGTTGCGCCTTGGTCGGTGTGCCACAGTGAACCCGGCCCCAACGCTGCCCGCAACTGTGACTCAACCGGCACTTGGCTGGCTATTGTGCGTTCCTCAGCCATAATATGCTTACCAAGATCATGAGTTTCAACGGATTATGTGGCAATTGTGCCTCCAGTGCCCCTTTCGTTTGAGCCGTACTTATCGGCTTAGGTAATGGACACCCTCACCCTGAAGAAAGCTAATCACCGCGCCTTCTCCATAGCCGTTAAGCTGAGCCTGTTAATGACTATTCTGCAACGTGCAGACGCCTGATCCCCTTGGCGAGTTCAGCCTCCAGAATCTCTCCACATACGTAGGCATCCACCAAGTTTAGTAACTCGGCAAGCTTGGCTTGTCCGCCGGCTTTGGCAATGAGCTTGCTGACAGCTACTTCTTGCGGTGGCGTAGACTGTAGGCGGCTTCTCCCCTTCGGGGTGATTTCCCAATAACCTCCTCCTACAACAATCTCACCTCTTCTGGAGAGAGCAGTTCTGGCAGCTTTGAGACGGCGAACCTCCCAGAAGCTACTGCCCTTTGGTGTTCTCTTGGCGAGGTCCACTCTAGGGATATCGGGGAAACGCGCTAATACCTTTGGAGACATGCCTTTCCAGTATGATTTCCCACCAGCCTTATCAAGTTCCTCGAGCAGTGCAAGTTCCACTTGCTTTCGGGTAGGCATTGACATGACATGCCTCCTTACACTTGTCTGCGGATCGCCGCGGCCAAGATACTCAGCGGAGAGAACAGAGGCGTGGCAATCCTCTCCCGGTCCTCTTTGTTTGTATCGGTAGAATAAATCTCGTGTAACATTATACCACGCCAAATCCAGCTTGGATACAGATTCAGGGTTGAAGTTCTACAAAGCGCCTTTGTCTCAGTGAAGTTTGAGGGTAGCTGGATGGTGAATCAACCTGAGTTGTATACTACTATTGTTGCAAATTTGCAGCTTGCTTAGCAAGCATGGTAATAATCTGCTTAGCCGTTGCATCAAAATCATTATCAATCAAAGTATTTAGCACATGATAGGTGTCATAGCCTTTACTGAAAGAATAACCCGCTCTTTTTTTGTCTGCTAGTCTTTGCTTGCGATTATATATGTGATGTAGCCCATCCACCTCAATATTAAGCTTTAAATCTGGAATTGCTATATCAATATGTTTGTATCCGTCAAACAGTTCCATATATGCTAGATAACCTGCATTTCTTAAAGCACGACAAAGTATTTCTTGTTGTAAAGTTCCCTTGGAAACACTGCTGTCATGTTGACAATGAAAGCATAATGGTCTCATAAACACTTTCTCGGAGTATTCTAGCTCATCAGTTGTTATATCCCGTTCACATTCGTTACACCAAGCCATAGCACCACTCCCGAATAATCTATAGACCCTCTATTATTCCATCTCTATCGCCATTATACCATTCCCGTCCAGCCTGGATGCAGAATAGGAGTGTACCCCCACAACACCCCCTAGAGCCTCACCAGATGCGATTTTGGAGGGGTGCCTGGTTTCAGGAGAGGAATACCATGTCAACGGTGAATGACAGGCGTGATTTCCGATTGCGGCGGTACAACCAGTTCCCGAGGCTATCCAGCCAGTTCCAATGGCAGCAACTCTAACTTTCTAAGTGGTACAATAACGGGGGGCTGGTCAAGAGAGGAAAGAAAGCATCCGCCGGAACAATGCTTTGGCGGGTGTAGGATTGGGTGCAGTGGTCGGGAGCGCCTTGGGTGGGCCTCCCTGGTGCACTGATGGGCGGTGCGCTTGGTGGGATTATTGGACACAGCTTCGACCCGGAGTAGGCATAGATGGCCGCGGAGCAACTTGTACCATAGGGAAAAGCTCGGAGATGAACCCCACAACCAGTCTAGGCAGGCAGGCTGTCCCTTCACCCCAGAATCGTCCAGATAGACAGGGTTGCAGGGGGCTGATCAAAGCGATCTTCTCTCGACCTCCAAGCCTAGTAGATGGCCAGAGGACTTATGCTGAGTATCCAGGTGACCTCTTGCCAGCATACGACTTTGCCAAGCACGGTCAGATTGACCCTGCTGCTACTGGAGAATGTCGCAGAACCTGCCAATTTGCTGCTGGCTTTTGGACAAATAAAGGATATCATCGCACGTTTCTCAAGGGTGTGAACATTCTTGTTGAGCGGGTGTTCGTAGACCATTAGCCAATTATCATCAGACGAACTGACCGAGAAGGCTCCTCTCAACAGTAGATAGTCGTGAGCTTTCTCCAACTCCTCCACCTTCTTCACTGCCAGGGCTTCTTCTTGTTGTTTGATGTATTGCTCTTGGAGATCCTCAGGAACCTTGAACTGGAACCTTTCATCCATTTGCCGACACATGTTTCGGAAGTCTTCGACAGCTAGTTCGCTTTCGTCGAAGTCCTCGAGGCCAAGCGACACCTGGTCATTCTCAAGTAGGAATCTTTCAATCTGATTGTACTTGGCCCCCAAATTCTGTTCGACGAGATACTTTTTCTTGACAGAGACCTCCGTCGATCTACCCATTTTGGGTTCAACCAAATGGAGTTTGCCTTTAATCCCCCCGGTCTTCGTTTCACTTTCTTTGGTCTCCATTTCAACCGGATCTGCGTCTCGAAATATCTGGGGATACAGCTCATTTACCGCTTCTTCATCTATGAAGTAGAACGTACGCGGACCCTCGCTCAGCAACAGGTTTTTCTTGGCTTCAAGCGCAATCTCCCGACTCGTACTCACAAGTGCCAGTTTTGCGTATAGCTCCGAATTACCTCGCAGGAAAGCACGACCCCCAGAAGACCTTCGTGGGAAACGGGTCACCTCTTCTAGATCATCATAAGCTCGGTCGCGATTTTCTAGGAGTTTTTGAAGATCCACGCTGATTTGTGTCCGTGGGCTTGCAGATACCCACCTGAGCACATTGATTAGCACAAAGATCGCTACAAGCCCCACTGGGACAGTCACAAGTATCTGCCACCATTCCACTTCCAATTACCTCCACTCAGGCTTCAGAGCTCTCATTACTTTCCCAATGCATTGACAACCAAACCGCCTTCGCGGCATTCTCTTGAGATTTGTCATTATAAGTTCTTTACCATCTGCAAGTCAACTCGCTGCGGTGACTAGTACCGCGCCTTCCGGCATGAAAGGGGTACTCCTGCAACCCTCTACTCTAACGGCAAGCATCAAATTGAATGGTAGCTCAGCTGAGCAAGCCAGCTCAACGCTGCATGTACGAACCAGACAACTACAGTACCACTCAAGACCAAGGTGCTGGCGACTAGTGTCAACCGTTTGAGCGTCACTCGAAGGTGACGCTGCTTTGGCCTGAGTAGAACCAGGCCTCTCCGTATCCCCTCTAGTGTGGCGGATACAGTGTATGCACCACGCTGGTCAGCAGTCGCTACTGCCCAAATGTCCCCTCACATTCGCGGATCGAGATCGCATCATCTCTGGCAGGAACCCAATTACTAAACAAAAAACATTGTTTTTACCTATTTTTTTATACATATAATGTTGTTGACAACCCTGATCGTACAACTGTAACATTGTCCTGTAGCCACGTAGGGTGGGCTCAGCCCACCATTCACCGCACCGTTATCTATTGATCCATTTGATCTAGGACTGTTTCCCACCCGGTTCCCCAGGGAGGATGTACGATGACTCTGTGAGGCTCAATCGTAATACTACCATCGCCCATGGCCTATCACTTGCTCCCCCAATCCTAGCGATCTGTGCTCAGGCAAGAGAATCCACTTCGGCCATTATACCACCCGACGTCCAGCTTGGATGGAGATTGGGGGTTTGGGAATACTACAACTCGCCAGTCTGGATAGTCTTCCAGCCGGCTCGTGATTTGCGTAGTTCTAGCTCGTAGACTCTTGCGACGGCGTTCTCTTGTGAGAGTCCCCTGGCGACTATTCTGACTTCGATGTCATCTTCACTAAAATTCCAGTGCTTGAGGGCGTTGGCTTGGCCGGAGGCGTGCTCCTTCATGCGTTTGACATTTTGTCTTGTGGTGATTCCATAGTACCGTTCTTTTCTTGTGCGGTTGTACAGGCCGTAGACTTTAGCCATTCCCGCTCCTTCCGCAGTGGCCTTTTCCTCGTTGAGGCAAAATCTCCTGAGACATTATACCACCCCAAGCCCAGCCTGGATGCAGAACACCCCCTGTAGCTTCAGGAGGTGCGATTTTAGCGGGGTTACCGAGTTTTCGAGGAGGTCAAAAAAAAGAAACCACAACAATTCCAGTTATGGTGTCAATTTACGAAGAAAAGTGGGCGATACAGGATTTGAACCTGTGACCTCCTGCGTGTGAAGTATATCACTGTGAGCGGTGTGGCACAGACACGTGGCGGGCGAGCGAAACTTGTCCAGTTATCATCTGAGTTAGGCGGCTGTCTGTCATAGCTGACGTTGCACGGAGTCACCATCAATTGCCCTGTTTTCCGATGTCTTTTTGGCGTAAAGGTTACGAAGGCGCATGGGGATCGCCGTTGGCTCTTGGTCGGACGTCGGTGGAGAAACTGGCTACTTGTTCAGGCGCGAGGCCCGGGAGAGGTTCAGCCCGGTGGACAGGCTGGGATTGAAGTGAGGATGTGATAGACTCCTGCCGTGGTACAGAGTAAGCGATCCTCAAGCCGATGGAGGCTCCTCTACTGCGGAAACACCGTCTGACCAGAATCGTATACTCTGAGCATGGCCACCAGAAGCTGATCTCTGGCTTCTTCAGGCGTTGCGATGGAATGCTGGCCCTCAACCCATCGGAAGGTACCGAATTGGTCACGACCAAGAATGGCGTATGCCCAATCCTCGTCGAACCTATCAAGCAGCAAGACCCCAAGTACACGCCCGTGATCGTCCGTGAACCATTCTTTCTCTTTCACGAACAAAGCGCTAGCCTCGGTTCTCGCCAGACGAAATGCGTCGAATTCACTTCGGAGTATCGAGCGCACCGGCGTGTCCATTGCCTCGGGCGAGTCAAAGACATCTCTTCTGTAGAAGCACGTTATTGTCTGTGACATATATGGATGAAATCTCGGAACGTCGCTCAGCAATTGACCGTCTTCAAGGTACGTTTCGGTGGCGTCTGCGAAGTAGCCCCTTGGAATGGGCAGAAGTGCGTTTGGGTTGTGTAGAACCGTAAGCCCTTGCCCCCATCGTTCTTTTATCGGTGCGTCGTCCATGTTGTAAGCAAACCTGCGTGGCTGCGTGGCGTTGCTATCTGGATGGTAGCAAGTTCCCTCTCGAACCATAATGAGGTTCCCTCGATGGTAGCCTGCTTGATAACCCATTCTTTCGAACTTCGCGAATGTTCCGCTGTTGCTGAAGATCACCGCGCTCACATGCTCTGCACCCGATTGTTGAAAGAAACCCGATGGTATCACCTTAGAACCATATCTGTGCTCTCCTATGGACGTGCTCCTTACCACCAACTGCCCGTCCTCAGTCCAGTCGGCGAAGTGCCTCAGCCCATACGCGTACTGGACAAGAGAAGAGTCCGAGAAATACAGCGAGTCCTCCTCATGGAACGCCTCAATCGCAAAAACCAGAGGTAGCCCCCGGCAATGGTCCATCTCCCAGTATCTCATCGCCAACTTCGAATGAAGCGGTCCGCCGAACCTTATGGGGATCTCGTTCTCGATCTTCTCTCGCAACTCATCCCTTGACAAATCCTCGATACGTTTACCACCGATACTCCTGCCTATGACCTGGGTCGGGTTAATTGTGGTTGCCTCGACCGCAACAGCGAAGTCGTTGCGACTGATAATGAAATCCGGGCGATCGTGCTCTCTGCTGACCTTGAAACCGGAATGCGAGAGGTAAGCATAGAGGTAAAGCTCGAATATCCTGGAGTCGTATCCAGTAGACTGAAACTGCTCGATAAAATTGCCGTCCGGGTTTGGAAAACTCTGAAATAGTTCGTTCGCCATGAGACGCGCAGGCTCAGCCCCAATCGATGTTCTCATCTGCTCGTAGCTTGGATGCCTTCTTTCAGCGTCTACAATCGGTTTGAACAAATCCAAATTGGAATCCGGCATCGTTCACAATCCATTCTCAAGGCGTCATTACGGCTCAAGTTGCTATGGTGTGGGTATGGCATATTTCGACTGCAAAACCCGCACGGGGAAGCCATTCAAGATCAACTGTGCTGCGTGTACGACTTTCGAAGTTAGTACGGGACTGCGTCGGAGCACCAATGTCATGCCCATTCATAGCCACAGGCATTCTGGTGTCTAGATAGACCCAAACCACCCCGCCCTCAAACCTCTCCCCATCAAAGCTCTCCGGCAGCCGCTCTACCTTTTGCCCCAACCGCTCAAGTGCATTATCCCGCACCTTCTTCACCAGCTTGTCCAGTTGTGCTATCTCCTGTTTCGATAGAGCGGAGGCTAGCAGCTCTTGAGCCTGCCCAATTGGCACGTTTATTACCAGATGTGCCCATCTTCTTAGAACTCAACAAGAAGCAGTGCAATAAGCCACATGATAGCTGCACCCACGGGGACTGCCAGCAAGATATAGGTCGAGGATACCGCTCCTGCAATGTTGGTTTTAAATTCGTGCATGCTCTTCTGATCGAAGATATCAAACAGCGGATTCCCACCGAACTGGCTATGAATATCGTCAATTTGATGCCGCCAGAAAGCTTGATAATGCAGAGTTCGTCCGATTGAGAATAGCCAGATTAGCGAGAAGCCTATCCCAACTCCGCACACGTAGGGTTCCAAGGTCCCTCCCACGAAGACGAAAACGGTAAAAAGTATGGAGGTGATCAAGGCCAACATCTGCAATTTATTCGTCTTAACTTGGTTCTCCGAAGCCCACAGGGACAGAAGTGCCTTGTACTTCTCCTCGGTCTGACGCTCCCCCTTATCACACATGCTCTATTAACCCTATTGTGCCTGGCAGAGCCTGATCCAGGTCTTCAGGGCGTTGTCTGAAAGCTCATAGTTATACATTTGGCCCTCTCCTTTCGGGTCCGTGGGAACTGATGATGGCCACTATTCCTACTCCAAGCGGATACTGTCCTTATGCTATGCCGAACTCCATGCTTAGGAGATCCTCAATGGTCAGCCCAGCAATGGCCTGCTCGAAGTCGCTCCCTACCCAGACAGACGGTGCCGGTTGCCCCTCAACAAAGCACACCACATAAATATCGTACGGCACACCGTCCAACCCGCACCTGATAGCCCGCGCGTACTCCGCCCCGGTTAGCCTGATGCTGGATGGTGGATCTGTGCGCGAGGATTTCACTTCTATGAAACGCACAGGAATCCCGCCGTTGTCGAGGATAATGATGTCTGCGCCAGGCAAGAGCCCGTCGCCCAGGGTAAGTGTCTCTGCCGAAGTGTGCCCGACTCTCCAAACCAAATTTCCGTGTGTAGCCCTCAGTATTTGCTCGGCTACGTCCTCTGCTTCAACAGCGAGAGGCGCGTCTACGGTATATTGCCCGACAGCTTGTCGGCGAACACCCGTCCCCGAGGATACCTGACGGCGTCGTGTCAGGCCTCGACGTGGTATCAGTGTTAGAGATTGCACGGAAGTCACCGACGCTGCCTGGGTTGCAGCAGCTTCTTCGAGGAAGACCATGTACCCGCCTACCTCCGGATATACCCTTATGTCGTCCATGAACAGTGGGGCCGCCCGCGCTGCCATAGCCGGAGTCACAAGATTGGCAAACGGATATGGAATCACAAGCGGGAGTACCTGCCCCCCACTGGCTCTTAGCTGTGCTCGCAGCTCCAGGAACAAGTGAGAGATTAGGTAGTTGCGCCGTCTGACTGATGCACGAGTGTAGTCTCCACCGATTCGACGTGCCAAAGTCTTGTATCCCTGATGGACAGAACGCCCATCTAACAGCGATTTGAAGCCATCCTCCCCCAAGTCCCTGAAGGCAAGTAAGTGGCTTGGATCACAGAGGAGAAACCTCTCAAGAGCAGACCCAAACGACGACAGCATCTCAGCGATCACTAAGAGGCGATCATTGTTCAGGATCATCTCAGCATTCGGGGTCAGGCGGCACTGCCGAAGGAATTCATTCAGGTACCCTCGTTTCGTCCGGAGTAATCTTGCCGCCCTGTTACTTAGGCTGTGGCCTCGGTAGTACAGAATATCGTTCAAAGCGTATTCTGCTCGCTGCGGGTCATTGTAGTATAATGTGGCTGTATCCAGGAACTCCCTGCCAGCGCTGGTCAGCACTGCAGACGTCGCACCTGTTCTAGAGATGAGCCCTACGGTCTCAGGATCCGAGTAATAGTTACTGTGGGGGTTGTGTAGACCATTGTCTATGTCCTGAAGACGATCATACCACTTCCCTATATGACGAAGGCTTGTCGTTGCAAGATTAAAGGCATTGATGTGTGTATATGTGTGATAAGACCTTGCCTGGTCTCTCGCTTGAGGATCGTCGAAAAGTTCTATGAATACCTGAGCAAGAACCTGAGTAGAAAACATACGACACCTCCTCTTAGCCGATATTGTATCACATGTATGGCGGCAGAGGACAGGTTACTTGGCTAACAGAGATATTGACAAAGACTTATAGTTTTGTTATAAAAGCATTAACATGGACGGCTTGAAAAACCTTCGAGACCGTCGGATGATGACCCAGCGTGAGGTTGCTAGTGGGGCTGGTATTACTGTGGCAACGCTTTCGGGGATCGAGAACGGCAAGTCTTTTCCCAAACTAGTAACGATTCGCAAACTCGCTTCCGTCTTTGGCCTGACGCCTGAACAGATGCGACGGGTGATCGAATTAGGAGAACTACCGTTCTAGGCCATTACGTAGTAAGTCTGAGGAATTGGAGGCACGTACACAGAAGATCATGAGGTTCATCGGTTCTAAGGAACGGCTGTTGCCGCAAATTGGGGATCTGTTTCAAAGGAAGAATGTGTATGCCGGTTCTACTGTGGCCGATTTATTCTGTGGCACGGGCTCAGTCTCATGTTACCTCAAGGAACAAGGCTACCGAGTTTTAGCTAATGACAACCTTTACTTTTGCACCGTGATGACAAGAGCTATGCTAATGATATCCGAGGAGCCACAGTTCGAGGAGCTCAAAGAGCTAGGATTTATCAAGCCGACTACGTCAGCAAGATTGTTCAATTCTCCGTACGATCATGTGCTGAACTACCTCAACAATCTGTCGCCGGTCGAAGGCTTCATCTACAGGCATTATAGTCCAGAAGGCACCCGAAATGATGACACCATACGCAGCTACTTCACAGGCCGCAACGCTGCAAAGGTGGATGTAATTCGGGGGCAAATTGAGAAATGGTTTTGTGCCGACCGCATAACACATGACGAGTATTGCCTTTTATTGGCGGACCTTTTAAGGGCTGTAGCGGCAGTATCAAACACCGCAGGTACATATGGTTTTTACCTGAAGAAGCTCGAACCACGGGCAATGAAGGAGTTGGAACTTAAGCGGTCAAGAATTGTGCCTGGCAACACAGATCATAGCGTGTTCAACAAGGATGCAAATAAGCTGGTTGCTGAGATAGCCCCGGACATTGCATACTTGGATCCCCCCTATAACTGGCGACAATATGCAGCCTATTATCACATTCTAGAGACTGTGGCGTGTAATGATACACCCAGGCTACAGGGCAAGAGTGGACTCAGACCATGGCAGACGCAGCGCTCGCTGTACTCAGACCGTAAAGCCGCGTCGCGGGTACTGGCGGAAATAACCAGCACTATCCGCGCAGAATCCTTGATACTTAGCTACAACGCCGACGGCCTTGTCTCCCATGATGAGATTATGTCTATCCTACAAGCCGTAGGTGAACCCGAGTTCAGAACGGTCATCTTGCCACGATACACAAGTTCATCCGGTGGTAGCGACAATCATCATGTTGAGGAGAGGCTCTACTATGTCGATCTCCGAAAGTAACCTGGAGAGTAACCTGGAGTCCAGTCACATCGACGCAGTTCCGTATTGGCGCACGGCCAAGAGCAACGGTCGACGACCCCGTGTTGGCTCGTATGGGGTGGACATGGGGGAACGGGGTGTCTACGATGAACGAAACAAGTTGAACGATCTGACGGGAAAGGAATGGACCTACTTCCTCAACAGTGTATGGGTAACGGCATTTCCTCCAATCGCAGACACTTTCGGTTTTGACGCGCGGAAAGTTCATCCCTGCCCCAAACCGCCACCTTTGATGCGGGACATAGTCCGGTTCTTCACTAAGGCGGGGGAATGGATATTGGACCCGTTCGCTGGAGTTGGCGGAACCCTTCTCGGGGCCAGCCTGTGCGAACCGGAGCGGCACGCCATGGGAATTGACATTGTTCAACGCTATGTCGAGGCTTATCATGAAGCGTGTGATCTGCTGGGTCTGGTTCCTCAGGTCATGATCTGTGGTGACTCTCGGAACCTTGAGGCTCTAACAGAGGAGTATACTCAGCAGTTTGACCTGATTCTAACGGATCCACCCTACTCTGACATGATGAACAGGCGTAAGTTGGGACAGAAGAAGAAGTTGTACGGTATCGACGACGCATCGCCTTTCTCTGCGTCGGAAGGGGATATATCCAACCTCGCATACCCGGACTTCCTCGATGCCCTACGGGATATCATAAGTTCGTCAGTAAGGCTACTTCGTGAAAAGCGCTATGTAGTCGTGTTTTGCAGAGATTTACAGCCCACGGCAGAGAGCCCTAGCCTGGTGCACGCTGATGTTATTCATAAGCTGATTGAGATACCAGGGCTCAAGTATCGAGGCATGCGAATTTGGCATGACCAGGCAACGGATCTTTACCCTTTTGGATACCCATACGCATTCGTGATGAATCAGATGCACCAGTACATACTCATATTTAGGAAAGAGGGGACTCAGTGAGGAGCGATCCTTGGTCGACGCCCGGAGTCATTCACCGACGCTTGACGGGATTTGGCAGCCACTGTACGTAACGGGGTAGCAAGACCCTCCAGGTCATCGCAATTGTACGCAGGAAATTGGATCCAGACTGGTAAAGCTATGCTAGTCAGGGGCTTATCTAATACTCATCCTCACCGCTAGTCTCCCCTTCTTCTGCCTCCGCTATTTCCTCATGCTCCACTGCTTCTTCCGCTGCCTCAACTGCCTCAACTTCTGCGATAGGTGCTTCCTCGGCTATTATCGCGGATTCTACTGCTACTTCTTCCGCACGTTCGGTGCCATAACTGATTCTTGTGCTCGCAACTCTTTCCCCATCAATATAGAGAGCAATTTCCTTATTCTTAAGACTCCAGCTAGCGATAAACACGTGGCCGGTTTCTCTACTGAGATTCGATACGATAGCGCCGACAGTGGTTGAACCTCTATCGAAAAGCAGATGAGTGAACATTAGTCTGCCTAGTGGATCCTTCCTGATCGATATGTCAACTTGCGGATTAGATATATCGACAAGAAGGTGCATTAGTCCATCATTCCACTGCCCAGTGCCACGTTGGACAGCAAAGACTAGAGAACCCTCCTCAGGGTTCACTTGTCCAGCCAACGTTTTCTCATCCGCTATCTTCTTCTGGGTTCCTCGCTTCCACATCATTCGGCATCCATAGGTTGTTGATAGATATTCTGTATTGTCACGTTTGGAGCAATAACTACGTTACCGTGGCCACTCGTCTGCACTATGTTTGAGCTCTTTTCGAGCGCGACAACCCTACGTCGCGTCTGCCTGCCCTTAACCAGTGCTATCACGGCAACAGCCGCACTCGCAAGGGCTCCAGAAGCCGCGACACTCCCAATGATTTCACCTGTCGTCATTGTCATATCTTCTGGACTTTCATTATGCCACCCATGTCTAGCCTGGATGCAGAATAGGAACGCACTCCCAACACACCCCCTATAGCCTCACCAGATGCTATTCTAGAGGGGTGTCTGGTTTCAGGAGTATCTTTCTTCACCAACCCAAATAACCACCAGCAGCGTGGGTGCTGGATCCAAGCATATCCTGAGAACCCATGGCCCTTACGATTCCCTCTCCATCTCGGGAGATATACAGGAAGGTTGGCATCCGGCCTGGCCTCCAGCGCCTCTCTGGATGCCTGTCGAGGTAATCCTCGAAGGCCCGGGCTTGCTCCTCTTTCGTTGCGTTCGTGCCCGGGTGGTTCAAGAGGATGTAGTGAATCCGCTCGGATTCCCCTTCGTCTAGCCCTAGCCTTCTCTCAAGATCGTCGATACGCCTGTCCAATGTCTTCACCGCTGTCCCCCCTTGTCCTGCTGGGAGCTATCCCACTGATTGACAGCCTTGACCTTCCCGCTCTCATCACGCTTGAAGTACAGCACCAGTATACCTGTGGGGTGCTGTTCATCTGGGTGCGCTTCTAGATACTCCTGGGTTGCTGTGTGCATCTCTTCTTTGGTCAGACCACTACCGCAATCACGGTCATAGACAACCTTGAGCACTATGAGTTGCGACCCCGTGCGCTTCTCCAGATTGCCAAGCCTTCTCTCCAATTGCTTCATCATTTGGCCTCCTGTGCCTCTATGCCTCTCTCGCGCCTGTCCACAGCACACATCACTCTCACTTCCCCCTGGCTGCAGAGAACCAGTGCACAACCTGGCACCGTCTCACCTCGTCTAAAGCGATACGGTTGGCGCTCCTCAAGGCACTTAACCTTAGCTGCCTCCAACTCCTCGGGAGTCGGGTTCGTTCCGGGTGGTATGATTACCCGTTCAAACCGAGGATCATTAAATTCATTGGCTTTCATGATGTCCTCCAAGGCCTGTATTCGCTTCTCGTGTGTCTTCATCTTTCCTTCTCCTCCATCTGTCGCTCCAGCTTCAGCAGCCGTTCCTCAAAGACCCCGGCCTCCATAACCTTGACCAGCGCTCCCGCCAGAGAAGCCATGGCATGAGCTTTCTTTGGCTCCAGGCTGCCGTCATAGACCTCTTTCACGCCCTTCTCAAGCAAGCCCAGTACGGGCCTGAGCCTTGCCGGGAGCATGGCATCGAGCCTGGCCTGCTTCGAGGAATTGCGGCCACCCTTCCGCCTGGCCTCCATCGCTTGAGGACAATGGCCGATGCAGAAGCCGTCAGAGACCGCCGATGCGGTGCATGGCTGACCGTCCTTTCTTGTAGCCTTGCAGCGGTGTTTCAGAGAACCCCACTGATCCCCAGCCGTTGATTTCATAATGATCTTCCCCCTCTCTTGTCCAGCCTTAGCGCTTCAGCTTCCACTCATGTACTCCTAGTTTGATCGCCTCGCTTTGTTGACAAGCTGCTGGTGAGAGATATACCGACCGTACCAGTGGTACGTACCAGTTGATAGCGTAACACCCGGAGTAAACACCTGAGTTAACATGGGGGTATTATATACCCCCCCATGTTTGTTAACTCGATAGGCAAATAAACATTTGTTAACCAGCGAAGTTAACATTTGTTTACTCTCTTTCAGCTTTAAAAGCTCCCATTTCTGCCAAAAAGAGTTAACATCGGTAGATATTTGCCGAGTTAACATCACTAGAAAAGTGTTAACTCGGTGTTTACTCTTGTAGCTAACTTTCATAAGCTCTCAGCCCCCATTTATGTTCAGGAAGCTTAATTATTGCTCCCTTTTTAACCATGCGACTCAGGGTAGTTTTAATGCTGTCCTCGCCCTTCTCTAGCATCTCAACTATTTCCTTCATTGTGAGGTGGACCCCATCAGTTGGACAGGATAGGGGCTATGTTAAGATTGGGCACTGCTGTCCTCAGGGTATCTTGTGTTAAGGATTCTACCACATCTCCATGGGTGGCTTCCACCGGGATTGA
>Ga0114930_10000030_pt1 | contig 157014 bp, 288 predicted proteins | sample AnhtaG_FD_87300 | JGI IMG/M metagenome (GOLD analysis project Ga0114930, IMG submission 87300) | Deep subsurface microbial communities from Anholt, Denmark to uncover new lineages of life (NeLLi) - Anholt_01485 metaG | ecosystem: Environmental > Aquatic > Marine > Oceanic > Sediment | place...
ACCAAAGAGCTAGCTGAGATATACTTAGAAATGTTTGAGAGAGACAGAAAGAATCGTCCAACTTGTGCAACAAAGGAAACATGGTTCAATGTTGAAGAGAGAGAGGTTGACCATGCCCTAGGGTTCCAAGATGCAAATAGATTCGTTTCAAGGAATAGGAACTTATACCATGTTTAATAGGGAACAGGCAGAAAAGGTTTGGGATGAAATATTCCCAATGAAGAAGGGTCAAAAGGTTATTCTTCTTAAGACTACTATGTTCGGTACTAAAAAAAGGGCTAAGTTTCCTATGACTGTAAAAGCAGGAACTAGGGGGGTAGTGGTTATGCACATAATAGGTGATCCTTTTGTAGAGGTAAACTTTGGATTCAGGGACTGGACTCATTTTATAGAGGTAGAACGGGTGAAGAGGTTATGGTAAGGGCTGAGTTTAGGATTACAGGATTCTATAGTTACGCTGGTTGGAAGACGGAACTAGAAGTTCGTGTGTCAATAGAGAATCAGGATAACTTCTACCTTCGTACAGCAAGAGATACTAAACTGGCGAAGGTGGTAGAGAAAGCAATAATCAGAAAGAAGTTTCTTTCCTCAGGAAAGAGAGTCTACAGAAAGACACTTAGTGAAAAACAGTGGCTTCTTCTTAAAGCATTGAAAGAGGCAGGAAGTAAGTACTGGCATCTATATGAAAAGTTCCTAAGAGAAGGAATGACACAAAAGGAACTTGAGGCTCAGATATTATGGAGGGTTCTTTAGTGTTAAAAGACAAGGAACAGATAGAGATACTGAAGAAGATCATATCCATTAAATCTAGGGGAAAGAAGGTTGTGGCTGTAAGTGGAGGATTCGATCCTATCCATGTTGGTCACATACGTCATCTCAGAGGAGCAGGTAAAGCAGGATACTACTTATTGGTTTTCCTTCAACCTGATGAATGGCTTATTAATAAGAAGGGTTACGCCTTTATGCCATACGAGGAAAGGAAGGAGATCCTAGAAAACATACTCTGGGTTGATGGAGTAGTCCCTGTTATAGACAAGGACAAGACAGTTGCTAAGACACTAGCGTTTTGGAAGCCTAGTATCTTTATGAAAGGGGGAGATAGAACCCTAGATAACATTCCTAGATCCGAGAAGAAGTCATGTAAGAGGAATGGTATCAAGTTACAGTATGATAATATGGGAGGAAAAGTTCAGTCCAGTTCATGGTTAGTGGAGAAGGTGAAGAATGGTAAAGCCTGACAGTAAGAGGTTATGGGGTTGTGACGGAGCTTGGGAATCATTCTTTGGTGGTGTTCCAATTGGAAATAGTTGGTCTGCTGAGTTCCTTGATTGTAAGGGACTTTGTTGTTCTTCCTGTCTTGATTGGAAATGTAAAGCACGATGTAGAGGTAAGTCTCTTAAGAAGTGTCCAGCTAGGAAACCTTTTACAGACTTGATCTTTGAGTATGGAGTGTTTCAAAGTGGAAACAGAAAAGACAATTAAACTCTGGAAGAGACTGTTTGGTTACTCTGTAGGAGATATAGTTAGGGTAAATTGTCCTAAATATTGGAGCTATCATCGGTACACAGGAGTTATCATTCACGTCTTTCCATATGAACATCGTATCCGTTATGTTGTACGATTCCCAAATCCTTCTAGGAACTTTCCCTTTAAAGAAGAATCACTTGTGTATGTGGGTTCGGTGATAAAGAAGCCATGAGAAGAGCAAGAAAGTGGACTAGGATAGAAGTAATAGAGGACTGTGTCTATGTAGATGGAGTCCTCTTTGGAAGAGGGTCAGTACGAGTATGGGGAACAAAGAATCCTCGAATTAGAATAGTGAGGTATGAAAATGACTATGGACAAAGATCGTTATAAACATCTGAAGTTCCTAGATGCTGTCTTTCCGGACATGCCTTTAGAACTTATAGTTAAGGTAAAGGATAAGAGGTTCAAGGAAGGCTGGTATCTTGGTATAATCGAAGGAGTCTTCCGTTCAGATTATCCTTTTAAGATCTACAAGATACGTCACTTAGTCTTCTACGAGAGATCTTACTGGGTCTTCAGGGATCATATTGAGGTTCCTGAGAGAGGTAATAAGAAGGACTTGATTAAGGAATGTCTGATTTAGTTAGATTCATAGATGGCTGTCCCCATTGTATTAACCATGGTGCAATGAATCGGGTAAGTAAACATGGAATGTGGCGTTGTCTCATATGTCATGTTGGATATGATGAGATAGCAAAGAGGATCCTAAAGGATAGTACTGAAGGATTTAAAAAGAAAGGAGTGAAGAGATCAAATGAATAAGACAGATAAGAAGAAGACTAAAAAGGATATTGAGAAGAAGAGAAGGAAACTTAGAGAACTCAAAGAGAAAAAGAAGAAGCTCTTGTCAGAGTATCTTGCCCTTATACACAAACAAACAGAATATAAGACAAGGGTATACATATCTTGAGTACCAAGTTTCTATACCCTAGGTTTGATAACTACTACTCTGACTGGCATCAACTAACCTTTGTCCTTGCAGATACTGCGTGTTTCATTGGTATATACTCTTTCTCAGAGGACTCCAGAGGTAAAGTTCACTCTCAGGTCTTTGCACTAAATCTCTCTAAGTTTCCTGAGGAGATACTGAACTTCAACCAAGAGTGGAAATGGGATGTATTCATCACAATCTTTAAAAGCGTGTGGCTACATGAATGGTTACACCTAGTTGGTTTATCAGAGAGGGGAGTTGACATAGCTAAGGAGTTAGGGTTTCCAGTTGCCTAAGATTTCTGACAATAGAATAGTCTGTCCTGTGAATGCATGGAGATTCCTAAGTATGCTAAAGGCAAACAAAGGTTGTACCAAAGTACAATGTTGTTTTCATTGCTCTAAGGACTACTGTATAGGTGGGGCAGGATGCTCTCCTGGTCATAACATGGGCTTTAGATCTGTTTCCTATCCCATGGAATGTAAATCTTATCCACTAACCTTTGGTGAGGCTAAGAGGGTCTTTACATTCAGTAGACTATTCGACCGAAGGGAAGTAGATCCATATTTGGGGTATATCCGTTATGCTAAAGCAGTGGAGGTGTTTATGAGTGCCAAAAAAGAGAAAGAGTCAAGGTAGAAGAAAGGGCGGTAAAGGCAAAGGGACAATGGTACAATGTGCCTACTGTGGTAAGAGTGTACCAAGAGACAAGGCCAAGAAGGTCTACAGAAGATCTTCATTTGTTGATCCAAGACTTGCACATGAACTACGCCAGAAAGGAACATACATTCCTAGCTCCCAACAAGTACAGTTTGCCTGTATTAACTGTGCAGTACACAGAGGTCTCTACTCACCTAGACAAGCAAACCAGAGAAGAAAGCCCTTTCAGAAGAGGAGACGTTAGTGTCTATATTTTCAAGTGAGTGGATTAAGTGACCACACTACAGGAACGTCACCACATAGCTAAGCACTTTGACGACTTACTGTGTGAAGAGGCAAGAGAGTTCATTGCAAGATACCATCGTCATAAGACTAGAGGAAGTCCTGATAAGTACATTAGAGGAAGGTTCTCTGACCACTACTAGGGACATCCTCCCCGTAGTCCCCACAGTGGTAGTGGGGGTAGGGGTAGTGTATGATACCAGTTCTAGAAGTATAATAGGAACATTTATAAGGTAGTTTGACATATATAGAGGTATGTGAACGATATGACCAAAACGTTAAAGGTCGACAAGGAAGTAATAGATTCCATCGAGAAGTCTTCTAAGAAGTTTGGACAGTTATATCCTGTTCTTGTGGATATAAATGGTAAACTGATCGATGGAGAGAACAGAAAGAAAGTTTTTGAGAATCCTTCTATTAAGAAGTTAGGGAATATTAAGACTAAGAAGGATAGACTAGAAGCACGGTTAGTAGCTAATCATGCACGTAAGGGTCAACATAAGCAGACTTGGGTTCTTACATTAGACCAGTTAGCTCTCATCCTTGAGAGAGAAGGCGTTGAGAGTATTGGGATACAGATTGCTAAGGAGACAGGTCTTCCTTACAGAACTCTTATGCGATACTTACCATCACAGTTTAAGAATCAAGCACAATCTATTAGGGCCTCTCACCCTCGGTTGCCACATGGCACCCCATTACCAGAGGAGACAGAGACATCAACATCAGCGAGTTCGCTGGTGCAGTCACCTGCCAAAACGAAAGGAGAGGTTCATGTTCATCAATCACAGGAAAAGATTCCTGCTAGTGAAATCTTAGAGGATTTCAAGCCTTTGGTTGGAAAGGCAGTACCTAAGATTGAGATTAAAAGGTTCCCTAATCAACCATGGAAGGCTATCATACTTCCACGAGACTTCTTTGAGAAGCTTGAGAGCGCATGTTCTAAGAGTCGCGTAGACATGGAAGAGGTTGTATCTCTTGCGCTGTTAAAACTCCTTGAGGATTTGAGGAGAAAGAATAGATGCCTAGGAAAAGATCAATAGATAGACTACTGACAAAGGCGACTAATGACTTTTCAGACATTAGTGACATTCACAAGAAGCTACTAAAGCTAGGCTATGGGAAGAACTTTACGATCTTCATGCAAGAACTAAAGGCAAGAGTCACCTACAGGAGAATATTTGAGTGAAAGTGTGTAATATAAGTACTGAGAAAGTGTTGAGTACGCTAGCCCGACCCCCAGGGCCATTGCTACCTAGCTCATCCCGAGATACATGGGAGGGGAGAATGAAATATTGTTATTATTTGCCGACTGGTCCGTTGACATGCAATGCTTACATCGGTTCCTCTTTCTCTAAAATATTTATGGTTATGGAGTGATTGAAATGCATTACAAAATAAACCGCAAGAAAAGACTAGTCACCTTCAAAGTCGGAGAAGAGATAGATACCAAGTCTTTCGAGGAAACTTGGGCTTTTATTTACCTCTTAATGAGGGCGATGGCTTCTAGTCATAGAGCGTGAGTTCGTGAATATAGAAGAAGCTCGTAAACATCATAAGAGACATGGGGATATGGATGGACGTATCTGCCTACTTAATGAGTGTCCAATTCATTATCCAAAGGAATCTTTACCAAGCATTTCTTTAAAGAACTGCACGGGAAAGAATGTCTTAAGAGTCAAAAGGGTAGGAGGAGACCTTGAGATACGAGTGATGGACTTATCCGATAGAACACTCTTCCAGGAGTGGTATCAGATAAAGAAACCACACAAGAAGAATTACAGTATAATAGAGAATCTGTTCAAACAGATCGAGAATAAAATAGTTATGGAGGAATGAGAATGATAGACGAAAAGAGATTCAGTAAGAGATGGACTGTAGGTACCAAAGAGTTTGGATACCTAAAGAAACCCTGGACCATATCAACGAATAACGTGAGGTCTAGTGCCTCAAAGATAGACAAAGCAGACATCAAGACTAATTTGGCCCCTAACATCAAATCGATAGGACTTCAACAGCTTCCTGTCGTAGATGGTAAAGGAGAAGTCTTCATTGGTGGACGAAGAACCGTAGCCTGTGAGATCAATGGAAAGGAAAACCTTCTAGTTGAAGTCAGAGACATTCCAGACATAGATCAAATGACAGCCTCTTGGGGAGAGAACTATGTCAAGAGAGACATGAGAGCAGATCAGGAAGGAAGACTCTTCGAACGAATGGGTAAGAAATTTGGTCTGTCAGAGAGAGAACTAGCTAAGAAACTTGGCGTAGGAAAGGATGCTATTAACAGAAAGATAAGAGCCTACAATGAATTTTTTGTGTCTCGTAACGAGACGGTTCCACACAACTCAACAAACGATTCAGCAAAGGCATTCAACTTTGGAAAGGCCATCGAACTGCTACCACTACATTCTAAGCAAAAGGACAGAATGCTTAAGGAAATCAAGACTAAGGGAATGACCGTTCCCCAAGTCAGAGAAATCATCAAACACAGCAATGCAATGATCAGTGTAGCAGACACATTTGATGAGCCTAAGAAAACAGCAATACTAACCAAGATTGAACCAAATCTTTTCAGGAAAGAGCTGAAACCTGAGAAGATAATCTATGACATCAATGAAGTAGCAGGAGCTTCCCACAAAGTATCTCCACACAAGATTCCCAAGGAACAATTTACAACTCAGAAAGAAGCAGATGATGAGTACTTTATTCCTAGAGGCGGAAGATGTCTAGGGGATACAACAGAACAATACTGGTATGGAACTGTCAATAGACAAAAGCATAGAAAGCTTGAGAAAGTAAGAAAGGAGGCAGAAAAGAATGAGCGGTCCAATGCTCAAAGATGATCAAATAGAAGAATTCTTAAGGATCAAATCAAGGTGCGGAACTAAGGACTACTCTGACCCTGAGGGTTATCACAAAGGAAACATAATAGTGGACAGTGGGGTAACTAACATCAAGTACCTCAAGGAATACTTCCTGTGTCCTATGTGTAAAGCAGAGTTCGAGAATAAACGTAGTCTAGGAGTACACCTTAAAGACAAGGTCGATGTAGATCATATGTGGACACCCAAGATGATCACCAAGTTTCTTGATCGATATCAAGGAGTAGCAAGGGAAGAAAAGATCTCAAGGGCAGACATCTTCTACTTTGTCGTAGAACCCAGAGAGATTGTACCAGTTCCAAGTAACGTAGAGGTTGATCTAACAAAGCCTATGATGAAGAACACTCAACCACCTACACCAGCAGAGAGGGAACAACATGACAAAGAAATGATTCTATGGAGAATAGCTATGAAAGATCTCTCTAAGAGAGAGGAGATCATTCCATCACAGATTCACAAGGACGGTTTTGACAATGCAGGAGCTAGTAGAAACTACTGGTATTGGAAACCTGAGGTCTGGAGACAAGGTCAGTGGCTAGGTATATCTACCAGAGATCTCAAGAACTGGAGATCTATGAAGCATAGAACACTTAAGCTATGGACAATCAGTACAGTGGAGTGATAAACAATGTTAGGACGTAAGAAGAAGAAGAATAAACCACTCGTGAATAAGAAGAACCTTAAGAACTTCCTACAACATGTGACTAAATCCATTGATCAGAACTTTTCTGGTCAAGAGAGTAAACAGCTAGAACTTATCCTGAAAGGACAGTTAGATAGTTGGTTCCAGAATACCATCCAACAGGGAAACCCACTAGATGCCATCAGTGTAAAGGTTGGTGTCTGTCTAGGAATCTTAGAAACTCTACGAAAGGTAAACGAATCACAGAACAAGGAGAAGATCGGTTACATTGCCTAAGAAGAAACTAATTACGAAGAGTGTCAAAAGGTTCAGTAAACCTGAAACAGAAGCTTCTGCACCTGAACAAAAGGATCTAAATAGGGACTCAGGCATTAAAGCTGTAGGTATTGGTATGGATGGCGAAGTATATCAGATGTTTTGTCCTGCCTGTGCACATGAAATGGTTGACCTTATCTTCAAGGATCAAGGAATGGAGTTTCCTGAGAAACAATGTCCTATCTGTCTTACCATATACCAACTAGCTAGCGCTTCTCGTAAAGGAGCTAGTACTGTTAGAGAAGTTATACTTGCACCTAGAACTAAGGAATGGCTCAAAGAGAATGGCGATAAGCACATTCGAGGAGCCTTAATTGGTTCATGGTAACAAAATAAATAAAAAGAGGTGAAGAAAACTATGCCAAAGAAAGCAATTGTAAAATCAAAGAAAGTATCTTTGACTCCAAAGATTGAGGCAAAGATTAAGCCAAAGGTAAAAGCAGTAAAGAAATCTAAGGCTAAAATAGTACCATCGGTACTACTCGTAGGTCAGAAGCCTACCATGAACTATGTTCTCTACACAATCAACCAGATGAAAGATGCCAAGGTAATTGTTATTAAGGCAAGAGGTAAGTCGATTCACAAAGCAGTCGACATAACCGAGATCCTTCGTAGACGTTTCCTTACGAATCTGGTAGTAAAGGACATTGCCATAGGAACACAAGAAGTCGATGATGCAAGGACAAACCAGAAGAGAAGAATCTCCACCATAGAGATTACAATCAAAGTGTAGTCTCTGAGTGAGTCACGCAAATAGATAAGGAATATCAGAACTTTTTACAGAAGTCCTGCAAGCTCTTCTAGACTTAGTTCTTATCACCTGTCTTGCGGACAGACTCTCTCAATCACCTCCTGTGGGATCGGATCCCAGGTGGGCTGTAAACTCAAAACACTCCTAAAGGTGCGATGCAAGTTGAGTTATACTCATTTGGGACTTGCGACAGACAGACACCCACTAAACCCTGTTCGACTCGGGGCAGGAGGACCAAGTAATTTAAGGTGACATAGCGATGATAGAAAATAACACCGGCCCTTCTAAGCTAGAGACTAAAGTCGATGACAAAGGTGGACCAGTTAGAGCTATTCACAATGTATGGAATAAGATCTTTCACTCAAAAGAAGAGTGTAGATATTACTGGGATGGAATGTGTATCTCCCAACTATGGGAACGGTCCCAACTTACCCAGAAACAAGATTACCCCTCGGACTCAGATGAATGTAGTGAGATATGCTCATGGTTCGAGAAAGGAGTAACTCGTAAAGAAGTACAACATTTAAGGAGGTTAAGGAAACGAAACTTAAAATATCCAAGAAAGAAATTAGTACGAAGACCACTTTAAGTACGAAGACCACTTTCCCACTATACATAGTAATATACATAATATGTGCAATCCTAGGTTTCCTAGAGGCAGGCTTAGCAGGACTAGCAGTAGGTCTTGTTAGTGCAATCATGTGTTCACTGGTAGTTATCCTTGGAGTCATACCATTCGCAGGGATCTTTTTGTATCTCTGGATGACAGGTATGTTCAATGGTGTTCTAGCTGGACTAGGAGTCTCTGTACCGATAGCAATGACAGTAGCTTTAGTAGTCTTTGGACTTGTAGCAGGATTAGTATTTGTCTTCATGACCATCGTAGCAATAGTATTTATACTTAAGCTACTCTTCGGGTGATACAATGCCAGAAAAGAAACTAAGCTTCTCTAAGCTTTCTAGGAGATGTGAAGCTCATAAACAACGAGAGAAGAGTAACAGGTGTTACTGTGCAATCACCAACAAGAACTGTAATTCCTACGTTTGTCCAAAGAGAAGGAGGTAGAAGAGAATGGCAGAAAAACATAGATGTAAAGCATGTGGAGAGATCTACAGTCCCAAAGAAACAGTATGCCCGGAATGTGGATCACGAGAAAAATCAAGGGTAGCTTTGCCTGATCCCTACGGAGAGAATTAGACTTGGGTCAAGCAAATCAGATATACTGTCGTTGGAAAAGACTCTTACCTAGTACAGACAAAGGTAATGAACTATACCTTGTAATCGACAAGGACAAGCCTATGAGTCTAGATACAATCAAAGAGTTCGATGAGCGATTCAAGGACGAGGATGTAATTATCACTGTAACTAAGCTCATCAGAGGAAAACGAGGAAGGAAGTAATGGTAAAAGGAAGTAAATACACATTAGGAAATGGTACCATCAGAGGATACTGTTCACGCTGTTCAAAGTACTATCCCATAGAAGAACTTGACTTTAGGGATGAAAGATACTTCTGTCCTAGACATAACTGTCAGGTAAGACTCAAGAGAAGACGTAGAGTCGAAGATACGGTGGCTAGATATTGACTAAGTGTGGCCTATGCGGAGAGAAGGTAGATGATACATACCATACTAAATGTGACTACTGCAAGGTAATCATCTGTGAGAAGTGTATGGTAAATTCCGAAGTAGGTAAAGTCTGTAAGAAGTGCGATAAGGATACTGCTCGTCAACTTAATTGGGATGGGTGGGAATTAGGAGTATAACAAAGGAGGAGATTGAATGAAATTCTTAGAGAATCAGAAAGAGAAGGGTTCAAAACAAGGTTGTAAGAGTTGTAACCAAGAGTCTGTAATGCCAGGAGCATCAGGAATGCCAGGAATGAATCGTGAACAAATTGCACAACAAGTCAAACAGCTTAAGGAACAAGAAAAGAATAGAGCTAAGGCAACTGATTGTCCTTTCATAAAAGAGTGCGAGTTTCTGGTAATGCCTCAGATAGGTCAAATGATCTGTCTAGATGAAGAAGTCGGTCCTAAGAGACGAAACCAAGGATATGGGATTCATATGCATGGCCATCATGTATGGGAACAATGTAGACAATACGCAGAGAGACTTAGGAAGACGAAAGGAATCCTTCCACGAAACGTAAAGAAAGCCCTTAAACAGATATCGAAAGATAAATAAGGGACTTTCCCCTTTCCTTTATTGGGCCTGTGGTCCAGCTTGGCACGGATACCTCACCAGCAATGAGGAGAACTTGGGTTCAAATCCCAACAGGTCCACCTGACAGTCTAGCAGATAGCCAAAGTGTCACAGGAAACTGTGGTAGGAAACTATTATCTACTAGACCTCATAGTCACCTGCGGATGATGGTGTAATGGAAACACATCCCTAGAGGGAAACCAGTGAAAGGGAAGTCTAGAGGGGTTCCGATTCCCCTCCCCCAATATGGTACAATATAATGGAGAAATAGAATTTGTTAAAGATAGTAGCGAAGACTTCTGATCCATCTGTCTAGATCCATGGTGATCTAGAACTGAGCATCGGCTTAACAGGTCGACTCGGAGGATTAGGAGTTCAATGATTGGCCAAAAGAAAGAGAGCAAAAGGTCGTAAGATACATACCACCTGCGGAAAGTGTGGAATACAGATTGTATCTTGGGATGCCATCGCTTCGGTATGCATTATGTGTGCTATCTGGAAACGATGATTCTATCCTTTTTTTTTATACTCATTTTTAGGTAGATAACTTTATAAGTCACTTTTCATATATTTATTGATGCACTTGGTGTTCTAAGATGGTAAGACGACTGTCACTCAACTACGTATTCTTGTGGTGTTTAAAGAGCAGACAGCATAAAGAGGAACAAGACACCAAAACAGGCTCCTATTAAAAGACTGTTGACGCATCAAGTGCATTTTGATCTACCCGTTTTATCTTCTTGTTCTTCGGTAAAAGCCCCGTAATGTAATTGGCCAAGCAGGTTGGGCTTTGAACAAAGAAGCATCTAAGGCTCTGAGCAATTACTTTTTTGGGAGACACCCTTCAGCGAGAGTTCGATTCTCTCCGGGGCTACCAGCTCCCGTCATCTAGCCTGGCTAAGGATCCTAGGCTCTCAAGTCTCTCTATAGACGGAGACCCCTAGGGACATGGGTTCAAATCCCATCGGGAGCACCATTCACTTAGAGGAGGGAAATAGATGGATAAAGAAATTAGAGATGAATTCGATAGAATCTGGAAAGAAATAGCTAAGATAAGAAAAGAACTAAAAGACCATGAAGATCTTTTTTGGAGAGCTCATGGAGCCAATAGAAACTGATAAGTTGGAAAGAGCTAGGGTGGCAGAGTCAGGTTTAATGCGCCAGACTGCTAATCAGGGCGACACTTGAACCAGGGCGATACTGGAATCGAATCTAAACCTGTACAGAAATCTGGTGGGCTTGCCCGCAGAGGTTCAAATCCTCTCCCTAGCGCCAATAACAATAGTATGGAGGAAAACAAATGAATATAGATTTAGATAAACTGATAGCTATAATAGCATCGGCAATCCTAAATGGGGTCTGTATTGCATTCCTCATCAACACAATACTAGCTGGTAGTGCCATTGGTACTGCTATAGTGTTTGCATTTCTATTGTGGTTACTAACAAAGAGCTATGCTATCATTATGAAAAAGAAAAAGAAAAGAAGAAAGAAAAATAAATAACCTGTGGGGATGAAGGCTGAAGTAGTTCCGTTGATGCCTGAGAGAAACTGCACAAGTATCTCAGGAATTTGCATGCGTAATAGCAGTAAACGGGACAAGGACAGCGTAGACTTGGAATGTATGCAGATATTCCATTTACCCCCGGGAGCAATCTCGGCATTCCCATACCATTAACAGGAATCTTAGAACAATTGGGAGTTCACTGGACTGAAGATCCAACCGTTGCAGGTTCAAGTCCTGCAGATTCCACCAGCCAGGATATGCTAAGTCTGGTCAAAAGCGCTCGGCTTAAGCGTCTAAGAAGACCTTGAGGGCGTGGCTAAGAAGCGTTAAGCTCAAGAGGCTTAGTACTGAGACACCGAGTCCTTAGTGGTTCAGGGGTTCAAATCCCCTTCCTGGTACCAGTAATAATCTCCCGAGGCTGAACCTCTCTAAAGGAGGGAATGCGGGGTGTCGTGTGGGGTCGAAACAGGGAGTATTACATCAGGATCCGTAGCTAAGCAAGGTAAAGCGTTGGGCCCTTAACCCAATAATCGTGGGTTCAAATCCCACCGGATCCTCCTGGATCTGTAGCTTAACCAGGTAGAGCAGAAGACCTTTAATCTTCCAACTCCGGGTTCAAATCCCGGCAGATCCTCTAACGGGTGTAGCTTAATGGATAGAGTTCCTCGCTTCTAACGAGGGAAATGAAGGTTCAAGTCCTTCCATCCGTGCCTGCCGGTGTAGCATCAAAGGTTAGTGCGTCTCCCCTGTAAGGAGAAAGGTAGGGGTTCAAGTCCTCTCACCGGCTCCAGCCACCTTAGCATAATTGGATAGTGCTCTGGACTGTTGATCCAGACGGTGTAGGTTCGAATCCTATGGGTGGCGCTTATAGTCCTCCTAGCTCAATGGACAGAGCATTTGCCTTCGAAGCAAAAGGGTGAAGGTTCAACTCCTTCGGAGGATGCCTTGCCCGATACCATCAGTCTGGATTAAGGGCTACAGGTCGCGCCTCTTTAATCTGTAGATCGGGAGTTCAAATCTCCCTCGGGCATAACATTGACATGGAAAGAGGATTAGCGGTCAGTTGGAACTGATCCCTGCCTGTCACGTAGGGGAAGTGGGTCCGATTCCCACCTAGTCCGCCAAGCTCGGATGACTGAATGGTAAGGTGTGGGCCTGCAAAGCCTAATTCAGGGGTTCGATTCCTCTTCCGAGCTCCAGTTAACAGTATAACGCACTAAGGTGCACTAAACTATTAACTCCAGCGAGTGTGATGATAATGGTTAACATGCCTGGCTACCAACCAGGTAATCAGGGTTCAAGTCCCTGCACTCGCACCAGGGGTATTAAGCTAGTGGTAGACGATTGGTCTCCAGAACCAATAGCACAGGTTCGATTCCGGTATACCCCACCATCATAAACGTATCACACTCCTGAGTGATGTAAGTAGCATACGTGGTCTGTGAAATCATGAGTAGGGGTTCAATTCCCCTCTTGGGAACCAGGGGCGTTGGTGTAGTCTGGTCTAGCATTCATGGTCTGGAACCATGAGATCGTCGGTTCAAATCCGGCATGCCCCACCACTATAAATATTTCACAACTTAAGGTGACAAAGAAAAATGTTTAGAATCCTGATTGGAACATTTGTAATAGTAGGAACGCTTGTTGTTGGGTACATAGCCTTAAGAGTATGCTTCAAGGCTACTCCTATTCCTGGAACTCATGAAAGAGAAGCGATTGAAACTAAGGAAAGGATAGAAGTTGAAGAAGATCCTTTCAATCCCTCCTCACGAAATCATTAAAGGAAGGTGACTAAGTTGAAGACCTGGTTTACAGCAGATACGCACTTTGGACATACAAAGATAATTGATTACTGCAATCGACCTTTCAAAGATATTGAGACTATGAACAAAGTCCTAATTAGGAACTGGAATGCTAGGATCAAGAAACATGACCTAGTCATACATCTAGGGGACTTTGCCTTTAAAGAAGCAGAGAAGGCTAAACGATTCCTAGATAGTCTAAATGGACACATCACCATAGTCAAAGGTAACCACGACAAGAACAACTCTATTGACTCTCGTATCATGGAAGTTACAATGGATCTAGGTGGAAAGAACTTCTACTGTGTTCACAATCCCTCACAGGTAAACTATAAGTTTCATTATGCTCTGGTTGGACACGTTCACCAGAACTGGAAGGTAGTTAAACGTAAGAATACCATCATTGTGAATGTGGGAGTAGATGTCTGGAACTACCATCCAATAGACATAAATGAGATTTTTAAGGCTATAGTTAGATTTAAATAGCCTATCACGGGTACATAATATAATCAGGAAGGAATGGATGAAGAAGGAGGGAAAGGTTTGAGAAGAAGAACTAGACGTTTAGTATACGAGCAATGGCACTGTACAGAGTGTGATAAGAAACTTAGTGTTAATCGCTACAGGTCAGATGACCTAAGTCCAATCAAGGTCTGTACCGAGTGCAGAAAGAAAGGAAAGGAGGAGAAGAAGAAATGAATTTCATAGAAGCATATGTAGAAGTTCTTTCTAAAATCTTTGATATTATTGATAAATGGTTGGATGAATGGATTGAACGAAACTATTAAGAAATGTAGACCAAATATGCGATGTTCTAAGGAACAAAAGAACGAAACAAGAGAATCTCTCTGTGGTTGTAAATGTCTCTTTGAGTGTTTACCAGTCTATGAGAGATCAATTATTATAAAGGGAAAGACACCACGGGCCGATTGGTACTGGATCAGAATAAAAGACTGTGAAAAGCATAAAGATAAGGTTTGTTGAGAATGAAGAGTCTAAGACATAATGGAATCTACATCCCAGTAGTACCTAGGTATGACCTAGCAGTTACCATAGATAACAAGAAGGTAACTCTGTCTCTCAAACAAGAACAGATGGCTATGTCTTGGGCTAAGAAGCTTGGTACTCCTTATGTAGAGGATGAGATCTTTAGGAAGAACTTCTTCAAGGACTTCTGTAATAGTCTAGGAATAGACCACACAGAGACTATAGACTTCTCTGAGTTTAGTCTATTGATAGATAAGGAAAGATCTGAAAGGGAGGCACTGAGTAAGACAGCAAAGAAAGCTACTGTCCTAGCAAGAAAGGTAATTAGAGAGAAACGTAGAGATGAGTACGGTACTGCAATCGTTGATGGTAATAAGGTAGATATATCCAACTACATAGCAGAACCCTCATGTATCTTCATGGGTAGGGGGAAACACCCCTTAAGAGGTAGTTGGAAGGAAGGACCGATACAAAATGAGATTACTCTGAATCTTTCTCCAAAGGCGCCCAGACTTAAAGGATGGAAAGCACTAGTCTGGAAACCAGGCAAGATGTGGGTAGCATCATGGGCAGATAAACTATCTGGGAAACGTAAATATGTCTGGTTAGCAGATGACTGGGGTAAGAAGCAGGAAAAGGAAAAGAGTAAGTTTGATAAAGCATTAAAACTAGAGAAGAATCTTAGGAATGTCCGAAATCTAATTCTAAATAACTTATCTCATGAGGATAAACACATTCGAAAGGTAGCTTCTGTATGCTATCTTATCCTAAAGACCAACATACGTGTTGGGGATGAGAAGGATGAAGATGAAGCAGATACGATAGGAGCTATTACCATTCGACCTGAACATGTAACTATTAGGGGACGATTCTCAAAAGCAAGATCACATGGTTATGATCTCAGTCTCCACTTCCTAGGTAAAGACTCTGTAGAATTCACTAAGACCCTCATAACTGCAGACAGAAGATTCGTATTTAATCTGAAGGACTTTGAGAAGAAAGGTCATGCATATTTTGAGGGAGTTACTTCTAAGGATGTCTCTAAGTTTCTACGTAAGGCCCAAGATGGGATGACAGCCAAGGTATTTAGGACATTCAGGGCTACTGAAGCAGTAAGGGATGCTCTGAAAATAGGTAGGGGACTCTTCTATAAGCCTGAGCATTTTACTGAGAAGGTAAAGAAGCTACATATTAAGTTCTGTATCCTTGAGGGCTCAAGAACATGCAATCATAAGAAAGCTCTACCTAAGAACTTTGAGGAGAGACTAGCTAAGAAAAAGGATAAAGTATCTCGTTATATAGAGAAACAGGCAGAGATGGCTAATGGTTCAAGGAAAGGAGATCGTGAGAAGCTAAAGGATCAAGTAGCAGTTGCAACATTAGAGTGTGAGTTCTTTAAACAGACCTCAGAGTGGAATCTAAATACTACTCTTAAGTCCTATATTGATCCCCGACTAATGAAGATAGCATGTGACAAGGCTGAACTTCCTTATGATAAGATCTATAGCAAAGCACTATTAAAGAAGTTTTCTTGGTGTCTTAATTGAATAAACCAAATACACAAACTGAGCTAATGATTCAGTTAACATACAAGTGCACCCTTGACTGTATCCACTGTTCCTATGGAGGCATCAGAGATTGTGGATCAAAGTATGGGCCTGATGTTTGGAGCTTTCTCTATCAATACAAACCTCAACTAATAAAGATAAGTGGTGGAGAACCCACCCTCTCAGAGAACTTTGACTATGTAGTACGTGGTTGTAAGGAGACTGGTGCTAAGGTAATAACATTCACTAATGGTCTCCAGGAACCTAGGATTCATCCAGACTTCTACTGGGTTAGTCTCTATGGTAACCGTAAGATCCATAACAGTATTACCAGAGCAGATACCTTTGAGAAGACTGTAGCATTCATAGAAGCACACGAAGTAGAGTATCTTAATTCTCCTGTCTTCGGCAGACAACAGTTAAAGAGTCTAAGAGAGATGGGAGAGAAACTTGATATTCCATTAAGGATAACACGAATGATTGCTCATGGAAATGCTACCAATGTTCTACCTCTCTACAGACAACAGAGACTTGTAAAGAGTCTAAAGTTAGATAAGAAACCTCACTGGGTTACATGTAGTCTAGGAATGGAACCTTCTCGTTGTTGGAAGAAGATATGTCTTAGACCTGATGGAAGTACGATAATATGTACAGCTCTAGTAAGGGGATTACCATGTCCATTCAGAAAGAAAATATCAACTCTACTCTGGAACAAACTCTTCAAGCAATAAAACTCTGGAGGGAACTCTTCGGAGTATACCAAGAGGATGATATTGTACAACTCTTTGATGGGAGCATCGGGAGGATAAGGGGTACCTCACATGGTTGGGATCCTGTGCTCTATGCTATAGCAAATCTAAAGACTGATAGATTTATGGGCTGGTATCCCGTTAGTTCCTTTAAATTCATTAGGATAAGTGATAAGAAACTTGAGGAGTTACAAAGGAAAAGACTCTCAGCGTTATAAGATAATAAAGGGCAAGAAGGATTATGAGTGTCTTACGTGTGCAAAAGCGATTGAGAAAGGACAGAAACATCTTGTTATCACACACTTATCAAAGTATCTTATGGAGTCCTTTACAGCACTAACTAAGTATCGAATATACATCCAGATCTTTGAGGCTTTTATTTCTCTAAGATTCTGCTCAAGAAGATGTTACAACCTTTGGTACAATTATGATGCTCGGGGTTACATTGGTGAGGAAGCTAAGTCTGTCCTTAAACGTCTAAGAAAGTTAGAAATAGAGGCACGAATTAGAAGACTAAAAGGATGGAAGCAATTCAAGGTGTGGCAAGAAGTCTTTCAACCATTAGATGATAGATACAGAGTTCATTAAAATGTCTGTACGTAATAAGAACTTTAAACTTAAGTTCAGAGGAGCCAGAAGGGTATTCTACCTAGAAGATAAAGCCTTTGAGGTGGAACCTAGGAGGAAGAACTACAAAGAATTCTGGAGAAGAGTCTTTGGAGGAAATCGTCTTCCAGTCTGTCCTGTCTGTAAGATAGATCTTATCTTAACTACTATTGACATAGCAAGACCATGTTCTGTCACTTCAGGTTATGGAACAAGGGTACAACTTCCTTCTGAGTTACAGATCGATTTAAAGTTTCAGTGTTCTAAGTGTGGAACCAAGGTAGAAGGAATTGGGGAAAAGATTACCTTTGACTCAAGTCCAAATATGAAATGGTTTTCATTAGAAGAACTAAGACTAACACATTATGACTTGAGGGCTCCACCATGAGAGACCCACGTTTCGTCTGGAGAAGGATCTTCGAAGACTTTGAAGTACATGATCGAGTAAAGATCATCAATCAAGTATGGATCTACTCAAATCAGATAGGTTATGTGGTTGAAAAGCAGTTTGTTGAAGGAAGATGGTACTATCTCCTTTGTCTACCTGAAGAAACTTTTAAGATCCTAGGACATAGTAAACATAGTGAAGCTAATACAGCAGGTTGGTTCAAGAACGTAGATCTTTGTCTTGTAGAAGAGGATGAGAAACCTGGACCCCTTTTTAAAGGACTGCGGGGAACGATGTCTCATAGATTGAGGGATAGAATAAAATGGATAAACAAGATGAAACCATAAGTAAGAAAGAGGCAAAACGTTTGTGGTCTCATCTCTTTGGAGAAGAGGACACTGCTAAATTAGATAATCTAACGGATAAGGAGTTTGATACTCTAGTTGAGTTCTTAGATAAGATAGACTCTCCTATAGATTGGGAAGCAGACAGAAGCTCTAAAAAGGTTCTCCTATGGAAACCAAAGACTACAGAGATCAAGTACAGAGACTATATGGCTTTGATACTCTTGTTCGCCTGTATGAGAGGGGAAGGAAATAGATGGTTGAAGCCAATGAAGAAGGTTGTAAAATGGATTTAGAAGAGCAAATGCGAATAATAGCAATAGTTAAGTGTAAACTCAGTGCAAAGTCAGCTAGACTAATAAGTCTGATGATCTCAGGTAGTGACCTATATGGATTCAGTTCTTATGATAGTGATGTAGACCTTAGAGGTATCTTTATCTATAATACTAACGCTCTCCTAGGCCTAGAACATCCTAAGGAGACTATAGAGATGAAGATAGGAAACTATGACATAGTGATGCATGAGTTAGGTAAGACTATGAAACTAGCATACAAAGGAAACGCTAACATCCTAGAGCATATCTCTACTAAACAGATCTACACTAGCCTAGAGTTTCTAGAACTACAGGACTTAATAGTTCTCAATAAAAAGGGAATATACAACTCCTTCAAAGGACTAGCCACTCACAACTATAAGAAGTTCATAATGACTGGTAGGAAGAAGACTATCAAGAAGTACCTATATGTCTTCAGGGGTCTTATGGCTGGAATCTATGCTCTTCAGGTAGGGAAACTAGAACCTGATCTGGAGAAACTTAGTAGACATTTTAAGGTACAAGAGGTAAAGGCTCTAATCAAGTTAAAGAAAGAAGGTAAGGAGAAAAACGGTCTACCTCCTAAGATGGATACTGGCTCTATAGAACTAGCAATAGAGAAACTCTTCTCTAAGATAGACAAAGCCTACGTAAAGACTTCCCTTACTGAACCTACTAAAGATGACTGGAAAGAACTGAATAACTTTCTAGTTAAGACAAGGAAGAAATACATTGATACTTAGAGGAAAATGTAATGACAGACAATAAGACAGGTTATAAATGGCTTAGTTCAGTATCTAAGACTGATTGGAAAAAGAAGATTGCAGATGAACTTAAGAAGTTAGAAGATTAATCTGTCTAAGTGTACTGCACTTTGAAAGATTTAAATACGTGAACACGTACTAAGTTTAGAATATATGTTTTAGGAGGAAAAGGAAAATATCTAAGAAAATGCTATTGCCTATTTTATTCTTGATGCTCTTAATGATGGCACTTGTGCCCTCGTCTCTCTTTATGTCTCCTGTTTCTGCTGTAGAACCTAGCTGGGATTTAATATATGCTGTCCCTTCATATGAACAATGGGTAGCTTTATCAGCTTCACATTACCAAGATACTGCTATTAGCATATCCAGAAGATTTACACTTGAGTGCGATGTAACAGATAACTTCGGAAGTTGGGACACTAATATTAAATTGTCATCATATGCTTTGATGCCATTTACTCCAACACATGAGTCTAGCTACAAGTTCTTCTTTACAGGAACTTCTAAGAACACAGAAACTACAGTCACCTTTGGGTGGTACTTTAAACTAATTATGTCCTATAGATGGTTCCAATGGTATCACAAATACCAGATGTGGAGAGTAGACCAATATGGAGCAGAAGACCTGATCTTTCAATCAGAATCTACTACTAACTACGCTGTTGACATCTTCATACAAGTATCGAGGACACCCTCAAGTGCTTACTGTACCAAGATTACTACTAACCAGATTGGCAATCCAGTAATAAATACAATCTTTGACTACATTGAAAACCCTACACTCATAAGAGAATATGAATACGATGCTATTGCTGAACCTGTAGGAGTTGAAGGATGGTCCACTGAGGAAGAAGTCTTACCAAGCTATGATTGTCTTGTATACAAAGCAGGCGAAGGAACAGTAGAACCCAGTTTAGGACTGTATAGAATACGAGAAGGTGGTTTCACCCCAGAGTTTTGGCCTACGCCAGCAGATGGATGGTATTTCAATCGTTGGCAAGTCAATGGAGAAGACATACCTTTCTATATTCAAAGACTGCAATTACAGATGTTCGAAGATAAGAATTGCTATGCGACATTCTATAGAAGTGGTGCTGGTGGATGCCCATTAATCTATACATACAATGGATCTGCTTACGTCTATGATGGTATGCCCGATATTCATGACCCTGGTCAACAAGACATAACAGTGGAATACATTTTGACTGAGGAGCCTGTTAAAGAAAATGGGTTCTACAAGATAAGATTCTCAGAGTATCCTACTACAATCTCACATCTCGATCAAGTAAAACTATACGGTATCTTACCTAATGGACAAAGGATTCTATTACCTATGACTAGTGCTATACACAATGTAGATGGGAATGTAATACAAGATCTCAGGTTCTCTGATGACATCAGGGTAGAATGTAAAGGCATTGAGCAAGACGGATTCGTCAACGAAGAGATAGATTTTCTCTTCTCAGGAATACCTGAAGAATACATAGACTTTGTCTTCGTAGTTGAAGGACATAACTTTCCTTTGAAGGTATAGTACTTTGACTAGGGGACAAGTAAACCCCTTTTTTATTAAATAGGAAGTGATGGATTGAAAGGAAGATTAAATAAACCTAAGTCCTGTCCTGAATGTGGTGGAGACCTTAAATGGAATGGTCTGCTAAGACTCTATACATGCACTAGTTGTGGTATAGAGATGACTGAGGATAGGAGAAGAGAGTTAAGTTTCCACAGAAGAGCAGAAAAGAAAGATCGGATCAAAGAGTATGTGGATTGGTGGCTCTCAAAGAAATGATAAATAAAGAATTCTGGAATAGATTCTTCCATCCTGAAGAATATTGTGTTTTTAGAGGTCCAGAATACTTAGGATTTGTAACCCCAAGAGTTCGACACAAGTGTATGTATAATCCTTATAACAGATTCTGTAAAGGAGCATGTCGATATCTCAAGTTCGATGGGGATAATAATTATGAGGATTAAATGCTCTCATATCAAGAAACTAAAAGTATTAGAAGAATCTGCAGAGAAACTGGGAAAGGAACTTTCTGTAATTCGCTTTATTTCATATTTCAAACTGGCTCAGGAATACTGTAAGCACCAAGATGCAAGGAATGCCTTGGAGAGAAGCCTAAGATATTGTATCCCATGTAAGAATACCCCATGTCGTTTCTCAAAGAAAGCACACAAAATCTTTTGGAGAGTCTTTTGGAAGGATCAGGAATGAATAGAGAAATATACCTAAAGTCACAGAACAAAGATGTTATTACACTGTACATTAGACCAGATACCTCTATACAGAAGGTAATGGCCCTTCTAAAGAGAGAGGAACCGATTATCTCTAACATAAAGAGTAGGGTAACTCGTCAGGGAATACAAAACTCATTCCAGAGACTTAAGTCATTCCTAAGAGGAGCACCACCTTCTCTAAGTGGGTATATCATCTGTTGTATGCCTGGTAAACTTGTCTACATTAATGATATCAGGGTAGAACAGGATAAGTACTTCTGTGGAGGAGAGTTCTATGCTGTTCCTCTTGAAAGTGTTATGACTGCTAAACTGAATCCCATAGGTATTCTAACACTTGACTCTAAGGAGGCCACAATAGCCTACATAGGTAACAAGATAGAAATCATTAAGAATATGACCTCTGGAATACCAGGGAAACATGGTAAGGGCGGACAGTCAGAGGCTAGATTCACTAGGAATAGACAGGAGCAGGTCAAACAATTCTACAAGAGGGTTGGGAAGGCATGTTCAGTCTTTGTAACTGCATACCCAATCACTGAACTTATAGTCGCTGGGTGTGGGATAACTAAGGAAGGATTCCTCAAGGGAAAGTATATGGACTACCGTCTAAATGACAAAGTTTCTGTGGTCCTGGATACACAATACACCGGTGAGTATGGAGTCAGAGAAGCACTACATAAGGCACTTCCCGGTCTAAGGAAGAATGCATTTGCTCATGAGGTAAGGGCTGTAGAAGAGTTCTTTAATCTCCTAGGGAAACAGTTTCACTGTGTAGTCTATGGAGAGAACGAAGTACAGAAAGAACTTCATCTAATTAACAGGATCATTAAGATCGAGGAATACAAGAAGGAGTATCCAAAGGAAACAACTGTACTGCACTTCCAAGGAGATCACTACCTTAAGATTAAAAACTTAGGTGGAGTTGTGGGAATCAAATGCTAGACTCTAAGAAACTATGGACAAAACTCTTTAATAGAAAGGAGAACTGTGCACATCGTGGATACTTATTCTATCATGGTTGTAGTAGAAAATATGAATCTCATTGCCTTAGAAGATGGAAAGACGATGGTTACAAATACTACTATCCCGTTTGTAAGGAAATCTGTAACTTCTTTAAGAGGAAAAGATAGAAATGGATAAGGAAGCTAAAGTCAAACAATTCTACTGTGAACTATTTGATGATCATGAGTGGGATCAGTATGGTAAACACTTTTGGAAGGATGGACTAGAGTACGCTCGTCTAAAGTGTACCAAGTGTGGTAAGAAGAAAGTAGAGACAGTACCAGCGTTCCTTAGTACACCTTTTGTGTATCTAGTAAGGAGAGAGATAATTGAAGATTGATCTTAAAATAACATACTACTACATAGTCAACACAGACCTCAAAATGAGTAAGGGGAAGATAGCAGCCCAAGTATCCCACGTAGCTATGAAGCTTGGGAAGGAGTATGGGACTATTGGTAGGGCAATAGTACTGAAGGGTAATACAATGATACTTAACAAACTAATGGGTCTCCATGATGTTGTGTGTATAATAGATGCTGGACTAACAGAAGTACCCAAGGGTTCATTAACATGTATAGGCTTCAGAAAGGGAAGTAACTATCCATCTGAATTGGCTACTAAATTAAAACTATTGTAGGTGTGATTGAATGTCTAATTGTCCCCTCTGTAAAATGGAGATTATGGATGGTTTCAAGATAGTAGTTGTTCCCTGTCTAAGACATCCTAAGTGTTGGATGATTGTCTGGGGAGATCATGTAGAAGACCCAGGCCCAGAGGTCACGAAGAAACTTAGAGAAATTATGCAGATACTCTTTCCAGGAATTAAGCTTAAGGACTCTCATACGTCAGGAAGGGCTGAGATTCCTGATCATTATCATCTTCATGAAATAAGTTCGTGTGGGAAATGAAAGAAGACATAAAGTTCGAAGTAGGTAGTCCAGAAGAAAAGGAACTAAGGAGTAACCTACTACACATAGTTTACCACGGAACTAATAAAGAGAATGCTGAGATGATACTAAAGGAAGGATTCAAACCCGGTACGTACTTTGCTAAGAATCTAGCAGAGGCACTGATGTACGGTGGTGGGCATGTATTCGAAGTATTGATGAAACACAAACATGATCCTTACTGGTTCGAACACTTTAGATGTTGGCAGATAAGCAACAAGAACCACTTACCAATTAGCAAGATAATAACCCTGAGGGTGTACTCAAGGAAAGACATTTTTGCTGATGAGTCAATCAGAAAGGAAGTAGGAAGGAGAGGCATTGAATACTACAATAAAGTCGGTAGATACTTGCGATAAAGAAAACTTAGAGGAATTTTGGTGTAGTGTCTTTGGTCACAGGTACAGATTATCAGGTTATATTGGGGTAGCAGCAGGGAATAACTACTGGAAGAACATTACCGCTTGTGAATGGGAATGTTTAAAATGTGGTAAGTCCACTACTGTAGTAGGGAAAGTAGAAACATTCAATCCTCCTAAAGATGGAAAAGTGGTGTTTTAGAATGGTTAAGTTTAATTCAAAGACGAAAGGTAAAGAGAAGAAAGAGTTAAAGAAGCTTCAGGAAGAGTTTAATCCCTCTGCTCGTGATCCTTATCCTAACAAGGAAGACAAAGAGGAGAAAGCTGATCAATCGATAAATTCCTTGGAGGCTTTAGCTGCTGCTATGATGGCTGAGGGTAAGTCCTACGAGAAAAAGAAGAAGGACAAAGAAGATAAAGTAGGTGAATGAATAAATGGAAGTATGTTTGTGTGATAATTGTCGCAAGCAATTAAAATGGAAACCAGAGGAAAGAGGTTATTCTTTAAAAATTACCCTTTACAAACCTTGGTGTTGTGAATGTTATAGAAGTAAACATGAGGAAACTAATCTTGGTTTCTGCTCTAAGAAATGTTTAGTTGAATGGCTTTCAAAAGAGAGGAATGAATAGACTTATATAGGCTTATTACCCATAACTAATAATATACATGGAGTACTGTAGGTAACGGTTACTTCTATTGACATACTATAATAAGCCCGTTTCCGTCCGTTTGTCTCCTGTATAATCAAAGTCACAATGGGATCATCCTGTGCTTGCAGGAGTGGCGACATAACAAGTGTTCCCTTGAGCAAGGTAAATGTCGCAATGCTGGTGACGAAGCTCAGGTTGCTAGTATCCCCATATGACATCATAGTCACCGGAGAGGTACTGTAGAGATTGGTTACTTCACCCTTCAGAGGTAGTGGTCCAGGTTCGAGCCCTGGTGAGTCCCTCGGGACTTGTAGCATAACTGGTAGTGCACTTCTGTCACCGTCCTCGCCCGTTCGTCCTCTCCACTGACATTCTTTTAATTGGAAGGATTGAGATGGATGAAAGAAGCACGGCAGTAATATCTGCAATTCTATTGATAATAGGCTTAATTTGTCTAGCAGTAAGTTATACAATATTTTCTATGAATCTACCTACTGGATTTTATGTTAGAGCTATATCTCAATTGACAGCCCTTGGAGGACTCTCTCTTACACCAGCTGGAATCTTCGGATTTGCTTTGATAGGCATTAGACGATTCATAAAATGGTTGATAAATTAAGTTTAGAAGGTAATTAGAAATTGTCACATACAAAAACATATTTCAAAGAAACCGGTAAGAATAAGATTCTATTATGGATCTTTAGAAGAGTAAAAAACCTAGCCTTTTGGATTAGATCCAGATGTGATCACCATGATTGTAATAAATGCATAAATCATGATCAATATGGATGTCTATTGGATTGGCATGATGGAGATTGTTCATTCAAAGAGGAAGGTAATTAGAAATGGGTGGTAAGGTCCGAACGTTTGAAGTAGAGGAATTAAAAGAACTTCTTTCTAAGAGCAACTTCAAGTACAGTGAGATACATGGAAAGTCAATCAAAGAAAGATTAGAACTTCTGTTAGGATTTCTAAATAACCGATTTGGGGTAAAGTTTCTCCTAGTAGGAACAACTGATTGTGGTGCATCTTCTTCTTTTAGAGGATCCCCAGCAGGAAACCCTCCAACTCTACCTAAGACAATTACCTTTAACTTCAGGGGAAAGTACTCACATACCGTTAAACATGCTGTCTATGTCTTCTGTCATGAGTATGGACACTTGTTATTAAATGAACTGGGATGGAAGGACTATGAGGAGTATTGTAATCAGTTTGCTGATATGATACTACTAGAGTTAGGAACACTTGCCCCAGATTTTCTTTATGGTGATATAGATGCCTAAAACGTTGAAAGAGACAATAAGAGTCTCTCTGGATAAGGATAAGTCTAAGACAGAGAACACTGAAGGCGGAGAAGCCTTTAGGATGTCTAAGAAGACAGAACTATACGAAAGAGTAATGACTTCCTTAATGGAAGGAAAGTTCTACGATCCTGATAGTCAGGGTACAAGACAGGCAATAGCTGATCTAATTGAACAGATGGAGAAGATCGATCCAGAGTTTCCACTTAAGTTAGCCTCTTATGCTAGGAATGAGATGCACCTACGAAGTGTACCCATATTCATAGCTGTAGAAGCTGCTAAGCATGAGAATATGAAGAAGCTTCTACCAAAGTGGCTTCCAAGTATAATCCAAAGAGCAGATGAATTAACAGAGATTATAGCCCATTACATAGAAGAGAACGGTCCGATAGGAGATAGTAAGACAGGAGTAACTAAAGATGCATGAGAATAAACACTGTGAAATTGATAAGGCCATATTCGGCCAGGAATATCCTGCAATTCATGAATGGATAGATGAGTTCTTCCCAAACTACCAAGATTGGGAACATTGGAAAGAAAGACATCACCTTACTGCTATCCGAGAGAAATATAAAGAGGGCTCTAATGAGTATCTTTCTGCACTCTTGCATATTATCTGTGACTGGATTAGTCATGTAAAAGCATTTGAACTTCCTACAGATAGAAAGGAAACTCTAGAAATGTTAACCAACTATTGTCTAATTTCAGGGGATGATAAAAATGTTAAGTAACCCATTAAAGAAAGGCCTTCAAGAAGCTATTCATAAATTCAGAGAGTACCACTTTGCTAAGTACAAGGGAAGAGGTAAAGCTGTTACAATGAAGGATGTCCTGAGGTTAGTTCACCCTAAACCTAGAAATGAAGAAGAGAGTGCACTATTCAAGAAGATCATAGAGGGTACACTTACACCTCCAAAGACATGGGAGGTATTCATAAGTACCAACGGTGCTAGTAAGAAGAACTGGGAGATCATCATGTCCAAGATGGGTATCATGGCTCAACTTAGGAATCTTAGAAACTTTGCTAAGTATGGCTGTAACGTAGACTCAGTAATAAGGAACCTAAACAATGAAACTACAATCCTTAAGAGTAAACAGTTTCCATTCAGATTCTTCTCAGCATATAAGGCTCTAGCCCAAGGTATGCGTGAGATTCCAGCTAAGTATCATCCTTTGACTCAACATCTGATGGATGCTGTACAAGATGCTATGGCAATCTCAGTAAAGAACTTACCAGTCATTCCAGGAATAACATTCATGACTGCTGATAACTCGTCCTCAATGGGTGGTCTTTTATCTGAAAGAGGTTCAGTTTCCTATAGTGATGTAGCTAATCTTCTACAGGCCATAGCTTACCGGATCTCAGATCAGGCTGTAACATCTGTCTTCGGACAAGAGTTTGCTATTGTTCCTGTAAGTCAGAGATCAACTATCATAGATAACATGTTAAAGTTCAAGAACACAGATGTAGGACACTCAACAAATGCTTACCTAGCCTTTGAGTGGCTACTAAATAACAAAATCAAGGTTGATAGGATCCTTCTATTCTCAGACATGCAATGCTATCGTGACTCAGGATATTCTACAGACACTGTGGCTTCTCTTCTTAGAGAGTACAGAGCCAGTATTAGTCCTGGATGTAGGTTCTATTCCTTCGATCTAACAGGGTATGGAACACTAAAGACACCAGAGAAAGAGACCTACCTGGTAGCAGGATGGTCAGAGAAGGTTCTTAACTTCATAGAACTGAATGAGACCAAAGGAGTCTCAGCAGTAAAAAAGGTGGAGGCGTATGAGCCCTTCAAAAAGAAAACACAAAGAAAGAAGACCACTTCCAAATCCAAAACTACCCAGAAAGTTAGGTAAACTCCTAGTATATGGAGTAACTGAGGATAACATCCTAGCCTTTCAACTAGGAGCACACGGTATCTACCTGGTTAGAACTGTCCAGATAGAGACCTCTGAAGAGAAGAGACTAAACCCAATGATGGCTGTTATTCGTTACAACGCAGACAAGGATATCTACTGTTTCTTAAAGAACACAGATATTTTGTCCTTTAGGATATTCAAACATGCCATCTTCAAGACTAAAGCAAGAACCAAGGCATTCTTCTACTCAGTAGCTAACAATATTCTAGGTCTAGCCAAGGGTAAAGTTCTTAGGATCAAGTCTAAACATCAGAAACTTAGAAAGGAACTCTATGACATTGCAGTCAAGGTAAACGAAGAAGGAAAATTCGAATGTAGCTTTGACTATGATAAGTATGATCTACTCCTTGAGTTGAAGAAATTCAACACTAAAGACAAGACTTGGTTCGTGGTAACAACAATAGGATTGGACGATATTGTCTCAACAGGTAAATCTTCATGAGATACCTCCGAGACGAAGACTGGTCGAAATACATCAAAAACTAGTAAGAGTTCGGTCCCTTCGGACACTTCGTTCTAGGGTATGTGAGTACCTTCAGTGCGGAGGATCAGAAGTTAAGGAGTTTCACTACAAGATAAATGGTCATGATTGGAAAGGGATCATCTATCTTAAGAGGAACAACCTAATGGGATCAATTTTCTCTCTTTTTGATAACAAAGTCTTCATCATCAGAGGTTTTCCTAAGATAAGATACACTTCTAACTCCCGAGTGAGGGATAGGGTCTGTGTCGCAGAGGAGAAAGTAGATGGTACCAACATTGGTATCTGGGCTTTCCCCGATGGTTCTATTATGGGAAAAACTAGGATGGTTGAGAGATGGGACAAAGGTTCTAAGAGGGCAAAGGAGTATGGTAGTTGGAAGAGGAAGTTTGCACATGTTCCTTGTCATAGTAGAATCTATAAACTAGCCAGAGAGGGGTTCCTAGTATACGTGGAACTATACGGTTATCATAACTCTGGAGAGTTTGTTAAATACACTACTCCAATGGCTTACAAGGTTATAGGGATAGTAAACTTAGAAACGTATCACTTCTTACCTAGGCCAAGAGTAGAACAGTTATGTTCAGCATACAACCTTGAAGTTGTTCCAGTCTACTACAAAGGTACACTTACAGCTAAAGAGGTACGAAAGATGGAAGTAGACCTGGAACAGGAAATGGCACTAGATGGAATGGAAGGTCTGGTTGCTAAGTACTGGGATGAGAAAGACAAAGATTCCTACTTCTGTAAGATTAAGTGTGACAGGATTAAAGAGGTCTGTTGGAAGATTAGCCGTTCTCTTATACCAGCTGCTATGATACGGAAGTGTATTAAGAAAGCACTGGATGAAAACTTAGGAGAAACACGAATAGAGATTATCTATCCTGTAGTCGTAGAGGAACTAACAGAAGACTTTGATGAGGCTATCCTAGAGACTTCACAGGGAAAGATTAAGGGTCTAATCCGTTACATGACAACTCCCTCAGATGTGGTTCTTAAGGCTAGGGTCGTAGAGGTAATGAAGAAGATGAAAGCCCTAGACGTAGATATAGAGAATCCTAAGAAGAAAGGAGAGGTTCTCTCAGGACTACATGATAAACTAGGGGATATTGGTGGAGGAACATTGTTCAAACTCTACAACGAAGTCCTATTGGAGATGAAAGGAAAATGGTAGGGAAAGGCTTAAAGATGACAACTCCCTCATATACTCTGAGAAGCAATGACAATCAGAGAGAAAAGCAAAGTCGTTTCATTAAGGGGTCCAGCTGGTTATCATAAGGTAACTGAGAAAGACGAAAGTGGTCATGCAGTTACAATAGACACTGATCATCACTTAGTCCACGTAGGAAGATATTTCATCGTAGATGACATTGATATTGAGGTTGACATTGCTGCTCCTAAAATATGGTACTTTGAAACCCCAGATGATGACACGCGTATCCATATATACTTCCAGGGGAGTGTATCCAATGCAGGGACATTTGAACTCTTTGAAGGCGGATCAGTCTCTGTTCTAGGAAGCGCAGTATCACCAACTAATCTAGATCGTAATTCTACCAGAGAATCAAAAATGAACTTCTATAGAGATTCAACTGTCGGAGATCTTGGTACATTTCGTATGGGAGTCTTCCTAGGCGGAGCTTCTCCAACCCCAGTACCAATAGGTGGGTCCGCAGATCGTAGGACTGAAATGATTCTTAAGAAAGCAGAGAAGTACATTGTTAGATTCTCTCCAGTAAACAACGATACTGTTGTAAATATCTCCTTCAAATGGTATGAAGCAGAATATCCGTCTGATGACATTATAGATCCTTAGTTTTATCTTAAATAGGTAGGGAGGGTAGGAATTGTTAGACATCTTTCACAAAGATTGTGATAAGAGAAACAAGAAAGAACAGAGATATATTGATCTTCACATACCAAAACGTTTTGAAGAGAAACTATACTTCCTAATAGGATACAGTTTTAAGAACTTTGAACTCCGTATAGACCTAGACTTTTGGTTCTTATGGTACAAGGATCATGAACTAATGATTTTCCGGTGATAATGATGGATCATCAGAGTCCCTTCTACAGATGTCCCTACTGTAAAGGAAGGGTTATTGAAAGTAACCATGATGGAATTCATATGTTCTGTAAAGAGTGTGGAAGAGAATGGGATCCTTACAAGGTCAAGAGAGAGTAAGAATGCCAAAACACTGTTTTTTCTGTGGTTGTCCTATTGTTGAACGCTATGGTAAAGGTCTCTATTTCCTTCGTTGTACAGAATGTGGTAGAACATGGGACGAGAGAAGAGAGAAGTAGTTAAAAAAGAATGGTGTAATATCCTAACAGAGGTTCCTGAGTGCGAAGGAAAGTGTTGTCAGTTCTGTGAACAATTCCTTATGGGAATATGCATCTATTGCTGTACAAGGAGTGCTCCAAAGAAATGTCTAGAACTCGTAGACGAACGGACTTTCTTCTGGACTAGGGTATTCCGCTGAGTAAGGGGTTACACACATGATAGAACCATGTGAGAATGATCTTTTCTGGAAGAAACTCTTCGAGGGTAACTGGTACTTAGTTAAAGTCTCTACTCGGAACATTAACATCTTAGGATTAAGACACATATTCTACAGAATAGAAAGATGGTGTAATGACACAACAGATAAAGAGAAGATAATAACTCATAAGTGGGAAGATGGAAAATGCATAACAAAGGTACGCTTACGATCGTTATAGTGGGTTCAGAACAGAAGAAGTGGTCTTACCATAAAGAGTCTATCTGTAGAGCTCTGATAAAAGAATTCATGGAAGAACACCCAGATGAACTCTACATCTCAGGAGAATGCCATAGGGGAGGAGTAGATCAATGGGTAAAAGAGATAGCACATAACCTTAATAAGCGGTATAAAGGATATCCTCCTAAGGAACGAAAGTGGTACTACTACAAGAAACGTAACATCAAGATGGCTGAGATTGGGGATGTAGTAATCGACTTAGAACCATTCGGTTTTACTTCTGGAGGAACCTGGACAGCAAATTATGCTAAGTCGATAGGGAAGAAGGCAGTCACGGTTGAGATATAATGAACGATAAAGAGAAGACAAAGAAACTCTGGAAGAAGTTGTTTCAAAATAAAGAAGAATACACTCTTGGTATATGGCCTTTCACTAAATCAAAACTCAAGAAACAAAAGGAATGGGAGAAGAAATAGTAATGGGAAAGTGGAGAGAAGAGACTAAGATTCTATCCTGTGGTTGTAAGATAGGTAAAACAGGGAAAGGTCCTTGGTTCCTTGACTACTACTGTAAAACACATGTAGAGGAAGTTAGGACTAATGGTAGATTCGATCTTGAGAAGGCTTTTAAGTATTTGGAGAAACTGAATAAGATGCTGAAGAAGAATCCTCCTCCAGACGTTTTTAAGGAAGGAAAGGAAGAATGAACGGAACAATTGCAACTTTCCTTATTATCATGGCTTTCATAGCTCTATTTGCAGGAACTGCTTACTGGATAGGAACAAATCAACTTCCTCGTGATGTAAAACAATATGAGCAACTCATAACACAAATGGATACACAGGAAAGCAAACAGGCCTGGATTAAAGAGTTTCCAGAGACATATGGACTTGATTGGCAAGGGTGTTTAGACTGGTTATCCTATCACATGATATATGGTCTCTCTAACAGAACTAAGGTTCTATGGGAAGTAAAGGTAGATAATGAAGGAAGACCCCAAGATCCTATTGAGATAATGAAATCTACCTGGATTACAAACCTTACAATAAGAACTGATATGGGTTATGGAGAGTACTATTTAATCTCCAAGTTTCCATGTGTTCTAGGTCTATGTGGTGAACACACCATAGTCTATACCCAGTTACTCCTAGTTAATGGTTACTCACCAAGAATGATGATAGGACACCATGATGAAGGAGACCATGCTTGGGTAGAGATAGATGGATTAACTACTATAACTATAGATCCTACAGATGCAGTAGCATGGAGACAAAATAATCCTACTTCTTTCTGGGATTATTGTCCTAATATTTCTAGAACTACAAATAAACTCTGGGGAGATAGGGTATGGACACGAGTCCATAGGATAAGTAAAAGAGGAACAACAGAAGTAACGGAGGAATATAATAATGAAGTTTAAGGGTAGTGACATAGTCAAGACTCCAGATGGTAAATCCTGGTTCTATGATGAGAAGCACCATCAATGGATAGAGGTAACAGAGTCTAAGAAGATGAGAAAGAGTACCTTTGTCTCAATCTAAGAAAGAGGAATAATTAATGGAAAATACACCTTTCCTAGCTAGTCAGAAACACAGAGAAGGTGAGATACAGGAATCTCATGATGAGATAAGGGACTACTATGACTTTAAGTTCTGTCCCTGGTGTGGAGTAGATCTCATAGAAGAACTTCAATCGCGAGGTAAAGAAGATGAACAAAAAGAAATGCCCGAGTTGTAAGGGTAGAGGCGGATGGTTCATACCTTCACATAGACCATTCTTTCTTACATGGTTTACCTGTGGAATGTGTGGAGGAAGTGGTAGAATAGATGACAATGAATCCAAGTCAGAGAACTGAAGAATATATCATACTCTTTGATACGAGGTTGAAAGGAATAAACATTCTTATAGATCAGAAATGTTATGAACGAGTAAGTAAAAAGAAGGATATACTTCCTATGATTATAGAGATTATCAAGAACAAGAATGCTAATAACTTACAGGTCTTTGTCCTAGGAAAAGAACTTAATGTCGAGTGGGAATAATGGATCCAAAACTAGTGTGGGAGAGGGTCTTTAAATCAGATGAGGAGATATACTCAGAGATGATTATAAAGAAACTTCAGAAAGAAGCAGATCAAAAGGCAAAACGTCATAAACTACGAACTAATGCCCTTCATTTCATTAGAATCCATGAGTATGAGATAGTTTCCAGAAAGAAAAGAATGGAAGTTCATAAGTGTAAGCTCTGCTCTAAGTTACAGACAAGGAAAGAAAATGGTGCAGGAAGCTGGAGCGGAGAAATAACTGGTTTTATGTTTCTTGTGGCTGTTCTTTTAACCATATTCTCTCTAGGAATGTTAAGTAGTGGTAGTTCCCTTGGACTTATCCCAGGTACCTTAGGAATAATATCAGCATATATAACACTGAAACGAGCTATGGAATAATTTGGTAGTGAGAAAATGACAGACCTATTAAGACACTCAGAGGGGATATGGAGAAGTATCTATGTCTTCGCTCTGATAAAAGAGCATTATCGTATTATTGAATGGTTCAAGAAGGAGATGAAGAAGCTTAAGATAGAAGGATATTCATGGTGTCACTATGGAGAAGTAAGAGGTCCAGTACCTGTTCTTTGTGAGAAGGAACATATTACCTTTAGAGTAGACTTCCCAGGAACTACATCCTATAATTCCTTTAGAGCAGATCTAGAGAAAACAGAATGGAAATGGGAAGATCATGGTTATGACGAGCCTCTCTGGGTTAAAAGGGCTTATGAACTAGGAACTAAGCTCTATGAGATGGTAATGGAAACAACTAAAGGACCAGATGTAAATATGAACAATAACTTTATGAGAATACTTCTACATGGTTTCTTTAATGATGCACACATGAACTCTAAAGAGGAGACAGAGTTCTACTTATTCCTGTTTCAGTCTTACTTAACAGCTAGGTATGGACTAAGGCCAGGAGGAGTTAACGATAGTATCCCATAAGAAAGAGGTGGAAAGGATTGGTTAGGAAAGTGGAAGGAAGTATAGAACTAAGCAACAAGCTCATGGAAGTAATTGTTGCTGATCTGAAGAAACTCTATGGTTCCTACTGGAACTTTGAGATAGGGTTTATGGAAGGTTCAGATCCTAAGAAGAACTTCAGTTTGAAGGTTAAAGTATACAAAAGGTAAGGAGGAATTGGAATGGAAGTAAGAGAGAAGATTAAAGCACAAGTCAAAGAAATCAGAAGGTCTTTGTTCGGTATAGATGAGATCATTAAGATATACTGTCTGAGTAAAGCTGCAGATCTGACAGTGCTCATGCTAGGGGAACATGCTATTGCTAAGTCCTCTTTGGCTAGAGATTGGAGCACTACTACAAGTCTTGACTTTCGTATAGTCACTAGCTCAGAAGTAGATGAGGCAATGATAGCCTACATAGACCCTGCTATCTTTAGAGAGAAGAATATAGTTCAAATGAAAAGAGGAGAATTGATGCTGAGAGATCACATACTCGTAGATGAATTCTTTATGTGGTCTAATAAGTACAGGGCCAAGTTACACCAATTGCTTGAAGAGAAGACATATGCTGGTCTAGATATAAAAACTAAGACATATACCTTTGCTAGTAACCCAATTACGGAACACTATGCAGGACAACAGGATGAACGGAACCTGGCTACAGAGGATCGTATTGACTTACTGTTACCAATGTACCAACCTACTGTAACTCCCACCCAGAAGATGATGATGAAGTTCAATAAAAGAGGGAGACATGAGATAGAACTAGAACCCGTAGTTACATGGGATAATTACCTTGAAGCAAGAGATGACATTATGAAGGTAGAGATACCTCCTGACTTAGTGGTATGGCTTACCCTCTTTGCAGAGTCTTTGAGTGCATGTAAGTACTCAGCTTCTAAGTTTGATGTATCTAGGGCTAGGATGCATACACTATGTGCAGAATGTAATCAACGTAAGCATCTCTGTGCTAAAGTAGCATTATCTAAACCAAGATTCCTAAGGGCAACTATCCTTCTAAGTAAGGCACTTGCATGGTATGATGAAAGGGAGACAATCTCAGAAGAGGATGTCTTTGCTTCTGTGAAGTATACACTACCACACAGAATGATATTCCTACAAGAGGAAAGAACCATCTTCGAGGCAGAAAGAGCTCTTCCAGAGATCCTACAAGAGTTCATAGATGACTTTAACAACTGGGAAAGCAGAAAGATCTTTAGTCACCTTGAAGCATTGATTCTAAAAGCAATAAATGATAAGAGTCCATACTTTGACCTAGAATCAGCTAATAATCTCCAGAGTGAGGTAGCAGAACACTTAGCCATAAATAACTATGTAAAAGAGGCCGTAATGAGGGTTCAACAGGAAGTGAAGAAACGTTACAGAGTAATCCTGAATGCTGGAAAGATCACAAATGTTGATGATATAAAGGAACTACTCAATAAATCTGGCTTAAACCTCTATGATAAAGGAGAGATCCTAGAAGAGTACATGTCGAAGAATGAACTCTTAACCTTCTATCATGAGCTAGACAGAAGAGATACGAAGGCTCTAGAACGAGTAGCTATTGCAGTAAGAGCACTACATCAGACAGAAACTCCTAATGTAAAGATAAAGTCCAAGATCAGATTAGTGAAAGCCTTTAAGAGAGAAATAACCTATGCCTCAGACCTGATACTAATCAAGGAAGAAAGAGGAAGGATTAGGATAACAGCTTCTACACCTGATCTAAAGAAGAAGTTCGAGAAGTTACTGGAGGAAACTAAATGAGTTATCTACCTAAAGAGGGAAAGAGAGCAGATTCCTTCCCTGACTATAGTAAGTACTTCTACGACTTCCTAAAGATACCTGAGACAGAGATCTTTAAGCAGTCTAAACAGGAAAGGGTAAAGCAAATTCTAATCATTATAGCAGGAACTATGGGAATAGGTAAGACTACACTCATAGAGAACATCATCAATAACCTCCGGAAACACTATGGAATAGAGAAGACGAATACAGTTTATTCCCAAGTTTCCGCTAAGGTTCTAATGGAGTATGGATTCAAAGGAAATCCCATGAGAGGATGGGATGCTGAGAAACCTATTCAGATATTAGTCTTTGATGATGCTACCTCTGCAAGACTAACTAAGAATGATCAAAGACAGTTCTGTAAGATGAGACATCAGATGATGGATGATACAAAACTGACTGAGGGAGTAATATTCTCAATCCTGGTTACTCATGATTGGTATCGACTAGATCCTAACTTCCGTAGAAATGCCATTGTAACAGCCTTTCTCTCAGTATCTCCTCTAGATCAATACTCAAGAAGAGAGTATGGTAGAATCTTAGGAGAAGAAGGAGTACACTTTCTTTCAGAGAGATTATCTAAGTCTCTACGGTTTGATAAGGATAAGGGAACTGGTCTGGTAGTTCTACCTTTTGTACCTCCAGGAGAAAGGTCTAAGAAAGTAGGCTGTATTAAATGGAAGAACATACAGGATGTGAACTACATAGTTATTAAAGAACTTCCCTCGGGAAGATTAGTATGGAAGGAAAAGGTGAAACAGAAATGAATGAAAAAGTAAACATGATAGAGGATGAGGAAGAAGAAATCTTAGAAAAGACAGGCCCAGATAAGAAACATAACGAGAGAGTCTTCAACTACAAGATTGCCTCTGAAGAAACTAGAGAGATAGAGGTAAGAGGAATTGCTTTCCTAGTTAAGTTCTACAAGACTACTACAGGAACTGCAGGGATCAGGGTTCAACTAGAAGACAATGGTCCAATATTCCAGAAGTTCTTAGAGTACTGTAAAGAGAACAAAGGTCAACGGATAGAGAAGGAAACACAAGCTAACCTAATGGCCTTCACTACATTTGGTAAACTAGATCAGGGACTAGAGTTCTTTCCAGTAATGGGATTCTATATCTTCCCATTTGGAGATAAGACTACAGAACCACATCTAGTATTCAATGAAGAGAAGGATGCTCCTGAACCTATGGAACGCTTAGAGGCATTCATGGACTACTACAAGAAGAAACTTGGTATAAAGGTAAGACCCAAGAAGAGCTCATTCGATAGTCTTAGAAAGCTTGTCCTAACAGAAATAGGTGACTAGTATGCCAACTCATGGAAGTATAAGTAAAGCAGGAAAGGTTCGTAATCAGACTCCCAAGATTGAGAAGACCCCTAGAAAGAAGAAGAGCCCTAAAGTAAACAACAGGAAGAAACACTACAAACGGTTCATACTAAACCAAGAAGTAGGACAGAGTGAAATAGGAAGAAGAAAACGTGGAAGACGCAGGGTATAATTCAGGTCTTTGCCCTAACCTTAAAGAATGTGGAGAATGGAGAGGAGAATGGTATTGGGGATTCTGTCATCAAGACTTTGCCTGGTCACGATGCCCTCTGTTTATAAAGACAATCAACCCAAGTTCTAGATATCTAGGTATGGAAACCTTCCTTAAGTATACTCAGTTAGAAGTAATGAGAAAGGCGTTGAAAGAGAATGTCAAAACCTATACAGGGAAACGTAGAAGTAATCACTAAGAAGAACTGGAAGAGGATTAAGCAGGAAGTAGAGGACTCTGTTCTCCGAGCCTGGAGAAATAGTAAACTTATTGTCCCTAGAATGGCCCTAGACTTCCGAGTACACTTCCAAGAAGTATATGCATCATCAACTGGTAGAATCTGGGCTTTTACCCCTTTCTGGAGAGGAAGAGTCTTTACCGATGTTATCATGATGCATGAGTTTCTCCATTGGGCTATATATCCTATAGATCTATGGAAGGGACTCTCTGACATGTTCAAGGCACGAAGAATGTTAGCAGAGGATCTTAAGTGGAAACCTACAAACAAGGAAACTGACCTCTATGGAGAGGTAGAGGACTGGTCAGGTTTTGAATATGACATTACAGAATTCAGCTTTGTCCAGAATATCTTAGGAGACTATCTAATCAATCTTCATATACATGATAACCATCCTATTCTCTTTGCTGATCTATGGAAGTTCCTTTACCATGATGGAACCTTCTATGAGCAACAGAAACAACTAAAGAGAGACTCTACCTTTATTCTCTACCTATCAGCATACCCTGATCTTCTAAGTGACATAAAGGAAGAAGTTACCCTGATAGATCCAAAGTCAGAGAAGGACAAGGATAAGATCATAGACATTATAGTAGAAGTACGACATGGTAGAATGAGTAAGGTCTACGCCATTAAGGAACTGACTAAGATCTTTCATCCGTACATAGTACAGGATCAGAAGGATTCTAAGGGTAACAAGGGAGCAGAACCAAAGTGTCCTAAGTGTGGTCACGATGAGTTTGAGGTAGTAGGGTACGAGGATCCAAAGACAGGGAAGTGGGTAGATGTCTAAAGGATACTTTAACCCTTCAATGAGACATGATCTACATTTCCATGATAATTGGGGAGATCATGAGTGTCCAGCTAATAAATGTGAGTACATTGTCTTTGATGACTTTGGATACAGAATCGTCTATTGTAAGAACTGTGGTCAAGCAGATAGAAGGAAGCTATAGAGGATGAACAGATGCCTAAGAGAATAGCATGCCCTAATTGCAAAGGACATCTTAAGAGAGGGAGCCTAGCTCTAGATGAGAGAGCCTGGGAATGTGAGAATTGTCATACGATCTTTACAGATAAATACCCAGTAGAAGAAAAGAAGGGAAAGTTTAACCCCAGTAAAAGATAAGTGTAATAGAACAGTATGAGTGACTCTCAGAATGAGTAAATTAGCACCTATAATATGTCCAAGATGTCTTAGTAAGGAACTAAGGATAGCAAAGGCTACGTTTGTCACTAAACCTTATCTGATTCACTACTGTCTATGTGGATGGGTAGAAACTAGAAAATACCGTAAAGGATTAGTACCTATGATCCTTAAAGATTCATTTAACCCGAGTATGAGATAGAATGTATAAACCTCCTCAGATATTTCAACCTAAACCTGCCCCTGTTTATCAATTCTTGGAGCTAAAGTGTCCTCATTGTGGGTATGAGATCTACCGACCCTACCGTGAATTAACAGACTTACCATCAGAAATACTATGTATAAAGTGTGGAAAGCACTACTCTGTATCCAGTCAATGGAATCCTTCGAGGAGATACTTATGAGTAAACATGTTCATTGTCCAAAATGTAATGCCCAAGGTTACTTAAAGGCACATAAAAAAGAATGGAGTATATTCATTTGCCGAAGATGCAGATGTCTCTTCTCAGTGTCACAGAGCGATTTAGAACAGATACATGAGACATCTGACACAGAAGTGGTACTCCCCTTTAATCCTAGTTCGAGGTAGTAATAATGAGAAGACCCCGGTTTGAGGAAGTCTGTATCCATCCTTTCTATCTTAAGAAGAAGAAACTATGTATCCACCCAGATGACAGAATCTTCTTCTTTGAACATCCGGCCTTCTTCGATAAATCTTTCTTTAGTTCTGATAAAGTATTCAAACCCTTTCAGTTAGGAATGATTTATGGATATGAGGTCTTTGTTCAGGATGATATGCAGATTATGCTCCTAAGTATGAATGGAGGAAAGAGTGTTGAAGATTAAGATAAAATGTACTAAATGTAATTGGGAAGCAGTAGTAGAGGTATCACGCTCCCCCTTAGGTTCTCTAAAACCAGGTAAAGCTATCAAGGGTACAGGGAAAGGACTGAAAGTTAAGTGGACAAAGGAACAACTGGATAAGGTTATGGATGCTGCTGGAGGACTAGGTGCCTCTAGAGATGAGCTAGGTCAGGTAGGTATCCGTGTCCCCATTCCTCAGTGGGTAGACGCCCTGGAACGTAGAAGACTTAGACAGTTTGTAAGGAAGCATCTAAAGGTCTCTAAAGATTTAAGAAACGCTCAGGGAGAAAGAAGTCAAGTATCTACTGCTCCTTGGCAAATGGGAGATTCTTTCAAAGATGTAGATCTAGCCTCTAGTGAAATTGCAGCCTATGGAGTTCCCGATCTTCGTCTTATTCCTGGAGTAACCCTACAGAAGAGGGTCTTTGAGACTACTAAGGGAGGAGACCGAGAGATACTTAGGGGAATAAAGTTCTTTAACATCATAGATGTCTCAGGAAGTATGTTCGGCGGATCAAGTCAAAGTCAAGGAAATATCGATAAGGTTCACAAAGCACTTATGATGGCCGAAGAGACATCAAAGATCTGTAAGAAGTTAGGTTATGACTACAACTTGTCTATCTTCTCTGGTATAGCTACTAGGATTCCCAAGAGAAAGATCAAAAGATTCTTTAAATCTGAGACTGAAAGAGCAACCTATCCTGGATGGAATGGAGGAACTACACTATCATCTGCTCTCGGACTATACGATCTAAAGGAACTCAAGGATGGAAACTTGGTCATAATGTCTGACATGGATATATCTGACTCTGAGGAATCTAAGAAGAAGTTGAAAGAGATAGGAAATGTAACCTCATCCTTCAAGGTAGTAATTATAGAGTATCGTTCTCAACTAAGGAAAGAAAGATTAATAAGAACAAGGGAACTATTTCCAGATAAGAAAGTACAAATACTCCGAATAGCAATCTAAACAGGAGGATCTATTATTGCCGAATAAAAAAGAAACAAAAGATTTCGAGATGAAGTCAGAATACTGGGAAGTAACAATAGACAAGGCAGACCATTCTGAGATTAAGTACATCATCGTCTTCAAGGATAAGGTGATCCCAGTGGGAGAACTAAGAAAGCTTGAAGAGGCTATAAGGAAGGTTCTCGAAGCATGTGGCCGTATAGAGACTTTGCATCCTTCAAAACGCCAATAAATCTTGACAAATGCAAGGTCTGTGGTACCTATGTCTGTCTTGTACCAGTGACCTATGGCAATGCATTGTTTGGATACGTCTGTGGCCTCTGTGCAGGGATCCTATTCACGAAAGGGAACCTTAGAATAGGTTTCAACCCAAGCTCTAGAAACCCCTGGAGGATAGTGAAAGTAAAATGACAAAAGTAATACTTGAAGAAGATTCCTGGATTAGATGGATAGACAAAAAAGGCAATGGTACAATAAGAGTAGGTCAAGTTAAGAGACGAATAAAGGATAAGCCCTTTGATAGTCAGAATATAACAGTGGCTACTCCTAACTATGGAGAAACACAGTTAGATGTTAGTACAATCATAGAGGTCTTCCCTAAAATAACAATAAGATTTAATCCTTCGGAGCGATAGAGATGAAACTACAAGGAATGTTCAAATGCCCTCAATGCGGAGGAGAGTTTGATGCATGCAGACCCAGTGGTCCTGGTAGAATCTGGGCTCATTGTGTAAGTTGTTCTCTAGTAGTTATTATAGAAGACTACAAACTCTGGCTAAGACGAGCACAGAGAAGAAAACAACAAAAAACGGGAGTTCATGGTAGTAAATCGTATTCAGGAACGTTAGTCTACCCAGGTTTTGATACAGGGAAAACAAAGGAAATAGAGAAAAAGGAAAAGGATGAATACAATCCAACGGAGAGATAATTAGATGCCTTATATAAAAGAAGAGGATCGTGTACCGATTAGTAGATATCTAAATGATCTGATAGCAATACTCAGAATCAAGACAGATAAGGGAAAACAAAGCAATGGTCAGGTAGTTTATGCTATCTATAGGATTATCAAGGAAGTCTATGGAGAAGGACGTTTTGAAGTAAAGAGTAATGCTTTGAAAGTCTTGGATGCTGCAGGTAAGGAATACTACAGACGAATCATGGTTCCGTACGAAAAAGAGAAGATCAAGGAAAATGGAGACGTCTAGTTTGGGTCTCAATTACTTTAAGTGTAAAATCTGTGGATTCTCTTTTCTAGAACTGTACAATCTTGAACACCATATGCTAACTTATCATAGGAAAGAACATACCCTAAAGAGGAAACAAGGTAACTTTGGTTGTTATTGGAGATGTTCCGAGTGTGGAATGGCATTCAAGAATGTGAAAACAGCTCTCAATCATTCAGGAGAAATGAATCATAATCCGACAGAGAGAATCGAACTGGATGGCTTTAATCCTTCGAGGAGATAATATGTGGGAATGTCCTTTCTGTGGTTCTGAGGCAGAGAGAGTCTTTCCTAGAGACTATACTTCGCGTTTAATCTATTGTCCAGTTTGTAAGGTTCATACTTCTCCAAACTAAAGATGGCAGAGAAAGAATTCAATCCAACAAAAAGAGGGGAAAATTAAATGAGTGATGAAGGAAAGAAAAAGATCAAGATAGACAGGTATAATCCAAGCTCTAGGAAGAACGAAATAATAGAGATAGAGCAGGTACAAATAGGAACAGTAAAGTACAAAGACATTGGAGATAACTTTGAATGCCTTGTAGGGATAGAGACAGAAGATTCGGATGCTGGTTTGTACAGAGGAAAGAGTGTAACTATGAACTCACCCAGGAGAATATCTAGGATTAGGTGGGATGTATCTAAACACCACAGCCTAGGAGATAGAGTAGATCTTAGTCCCAGAGATATTCAAGTCCTAGATGCAATCCTTCAATACCTAAAGAAAATGGGTTACCATGTGGGATAAGAAAGATGGGCAAAGTGAAAGACATACTAAAGAAACTTAGAGGAAAACAAGGGACTATTTCAGATCTAGAGATTCCACCGGATCATGTTAGATGTTCAAGGTGTAAAAAGACAGTTCCTAAGGGAAAGGCTACTGTTGACCTAGAGGCCTCGACAAGACGTACAGAGGTATGGGTCTGTGATGGATGTTTCTTTGGACATGCAATCTAAGGAATACCCCTCTAATCTTCGGGGAAGACTCTCGGAACAGACCAGATGTGAAGTCTGTAAAGACTTTCTCAATGATTCTTGGTGTCTAACAAGCGTATGTCAGATTTGTTGTGAGAAGGGACGTTGTAGGAGAAAAGAACATTGTTGTGTCTATCCAGATATCCTAGTTCGTCTACAGTATCAGAAAAAAGAAAGTGTGATCTATAATCCATCTAAGAGGATAAAGATTTGACCCTTAAAAAGAGAGAATGTTATTACTGTAAGACAGATGTTACTGAGGGTGAACGTCTGAGGATCAGTTTAATGGCAGGAAAGGCTAAGTATGTTGGTACTAGCTTACAAAGTAGTGGACAGCTTGAAAAGATTTATGTCTGTTCTGACTGTTCTAGAGATTACTTTGAACTCATAGTTATGGGACACAGTAATACGCACAATCACTTAAAGTTAATACTCCAAAGAATGATTCCTACTAAGAGAATAAAGAAAAGAGAATGGAACCCTACGGAGAGATAATCATGAAAGCCTATGTTGATGGATCCTCTACTGGTCTCTACGGATATGAGATAACTACTCCAAGAAAGGAGAGGAGTCTTGTCAGAGACCATCCAATGACAAATAACCAAGCAGAATGGTTAGCTCTAGTTCATCTACTTATGAACCTAGAGCCCAGAACAAAGTTAACTATCTTCTCTGATTCTCAGATAGTTGTTAATCAGTTAATAGGGGCATGGGAGACTAGGGACAAGGAGATGCGACACCTTAAGGGAGTTGCTAGGGAACTAATAGAGATAAAGGAACTAAACGTTAAGATGATCTGGATTCCAAGGAAACAGAATGTCTTTGGTTGGTATCTAGATAAGATCATGAAACATCGTAGGAAGAAGAGAAGGAAGCGTAGAGAGAGGATAAGGAGAGGATATAATTGAAAGAACTAAAAGAACTTCTAAAATCAGATAATCTAGTAATTATGGCTTGTCAGGAGTACCCAGGCTTTCCTGATGAAGTACACTTCTGGGGAGGAATGGGTGTAGTTGCTCAGTCTATCTCTGAGAGACTAGTCAAGAGAGGCTATGAGGTCCTAGTCATTCCTCGAAGAGTAAAGGAGTATGGAGCCGAAGGTGTCTTCTATGACCAGAAGAATGAAGTTAATGTTCTAAGTTTACCTACTCAAGCATTCCAAGCAGGAAGTGAGAATGGTGATCTCTATCAGATCTATCCTACTCGTGCAGGAAGGTCTATCCTAGATCACACCTTCACAACATGGAGGTACTTAGAGAAAATAGGGATGAAGGATCCTATCTTCCACTGCCATGATTGGTTAGAAGTAGGTACACTCAGGATGTCCAAGAAGAGTGGCTTCCGAAACATCTTAACAGTTCATATGTCTGCCATTAGAACAGAAGATAGGGTGGAAGCAGATAAACGTCTAGAACTAGAACGACTGGCAGGAGGTTATGCTGATAAGATCCATTATGTCTCCTTAGCTCAGATGAACTCTTGTAGGTTGTATCACTGGAATCATGATAAGAGACACTATGTCATAAAGAATGGTGTAGACATCAATAAGTTTACCCCACCTAAGGAACAACCTATAGGAGACTATGTCTTCTTTGTAGGGAGACTTACTCCTGTGAAGAATGTTACTGCCCTAGTAAATGGATGGAGACTCTTCAATAATAAATACCCAGGAGTAGAACTAAAGATCCTAGGAGCATCAGGTATCTCTAACATAGACGTTATGCAGGCTATTGAGAAGTTAGAACCTAATCGGAGAAACAAGGTAGAACTTAGGATTGAGATGGTCTCAGAGGAAGAAAGACTAAGGTACTACCGGAACTCTACTGTGTGTTGCTTCCCAAGTTCCCAAGAAGCATTTGGTATTGTAGCTGTAGAAGCACAATCCTGTGGAAAGCCTGTAGTAGTTGGAGATGTAGGTGGCTTTAAGGAGAATGTCCTAGAGGGAGTTACTGGTGTTCATGTCCAGGGTCACATTCCTGAGGAAATAGCTAGAGGTTTAGAACTAGCCTTCCTTAACAGAAAAGCATGGGGAAAGAACGCTAGGAAATTGGTCAAAGGTTTCTTTTCATGGGATAACCTGATAGATAACTATGTAGAGGAGTTGTATGAAGAATGAGATTCAAAAGGAAAAAGACCAAGACTTATATCAAGATAGAGTTTGATAAAAAGACTCAGGAGATTAGGATAGAAGTAGAACCAGAGACTGTAAGACCTACTGAGATAATCCAGACTCTTATGCTAGCAATAAACGTTATAAGCCAGACTCTACAAAAGGAGTTAAAGGCGAAGAAAGAAAAGAAGAAACCAAAGAAGTTGGGATATATTGGATGACTGGACATCACGGACATTCAGTTAATGAGACTAAGGCAAGATCCTTACTTAAGGCAATATCAGGAAGGGTAATTGAGATTGCTGTAGGAACCCTAGTCTTTGGAACAATAATCTCTATATTCTTTCCAAGTATTCCTAGTCCCTTTATAGCAGGGCTTGGTTTTAATCTATTAGAGGAAACAGTCTGTTTTATAGTAACCTATGGTACTGAAAGAGTATGGAATAAAGTATCCTGGGGAAGGAAGGTGTTAGATAAAATTGTCATACATGGATCCAGAGAAGAAGAAGATAGCACAGAAAGCTAAGTGGAGACACTACTATATCTGTAGAATATGCAAGAAGAAGTACAGAGGACGGAAACGATGTTCTAGATGTGGGTCTAGTAATAGAAGGGAAATACATCATGATGCCAGAAAGAAAGGAAGAAACTGATACGGGGATAGTTAATCTCCTCTGTGAGGAATGCGGAAGGATTACCCCTCATATCTTAGAGGAGAGAGGTAGAACTAAGAAGGTTGCAATCTGTGTCCTCTGTGAAGAAGAAGTTGGAATCTTAGGAACAGAGACAGAAGAATGAAAGATCAATATGGTAGACTACTTCAGTGTCCTCAGTGTCGTGGATATATGATTATAGGAGTCCATGTACCTTTTGCTTCTAGCAGACATCGATGCACAGATTGTGGTTATAAGGGTAGGGAAGAGTCCTTTAGGGCTGTTCCAGCTAAGGCTGTAATTGAATACTTTAATCCATCGGAGAGATAGTAATGAAAAATAGAACCCTTTCATCTAAGAAGAAGACACTTGACTTTGATAAGATAGAGATAATCATCAGAAGTCTAACCCTAGACGAGTTGACTATAGTCCTTGGAAAGATAAAGAACGGTCCTCTTCATGGAGCAAAGCAGGCACTTGAATATGGAATAGTATCTCCTCCCAGTATCAAGAATAATCCTGGAAGATTAAACGCTGAGATTGCACTTGTTGTTGCAACAGAGATTCTAACACTATCAGGACTATATGAGAAACCCCCCTATAACCCCTCCGAGAGATAAGTATGGGCTTCATTTCATCATCAACAGTAGAGTTTAAAAAGGCAAAGTACCCAAAGCTCACGATGGAAACTATCTGTGCTAACTGTGGAACAATGGGTTGGAAGACTATGATGAGGAAAACGGGTAGACTATGGGTCTGTAATAGCTGTTGGAAACTATTCAAAGAAGAGATAATGAACCAAAAGACCGACAATGTAACAGTTAGGAAAAGAAGGTTTAATCCATCGGAGAGGTACTGATGGAAACCACATGTTCCTTTTGTGGAAGGAAATCTAAGATTACTACGATAATCAGTAGTTTCTTTATTTGTGAGAGATGTCATCTAGAGTATGAAAAGACAAAAGCTGGAATGACTACAATGGAAAAGTATAAAGATAAACGATTTAACCCATCGGAGAGATAAAAATGGAATGTCCAACCTGTAATAAGGAGAGTCAACCTCTCTGTCCATTCTATGATGGATGTAAATATAGACATTCACAGCTCCAAGCAGAGAGGGTTTGCTGGAAGACACCACACTACTGTGACATCTATAGAAAGAAGAACAGAAGAGCACCCCCGACAGAACGAGAGGAGGAGTTTAATCCTTCAGAGAGGGATAATGATGTTGATATGTAGTGAGTGTCTTATGGACTATAAGCTCTCCAAACCAATGTTCCTTACCTCAAGGAGTAAAAGTCTTTGTGAAGATTGTAATCGGATCAGAACTTGTTTTAATATTCCTGCAAGTGTATACTCTTACAAGGATCTAAGGGACGTTAAGATACTAGAGAGAAAGAGAAAGAAATCATTCAACCCTTCGGAGAGGTAAGAATTGGGTGGACGAGTTAGTTGGGAAGATGCGTATACACCTTGTAAGAAAGCGATAGTACCTTTATATGGGGAGAAGAAGAAAGTAAAGTATAGTTATTGTAATGACTGTCAGTTTTCTTTTGAGAGGAAGAGTCGGAGGAAAGATTGTCCCAAGTGTGGATCCTATAACATTTCTTTTATGGGAGGGAGTTTTGTCCCAGTAAAGGGGATGTATTGGAATCCTTCAGAGAGATGAGGAGGAATGAGGAATTAATGCCTTGCAAACGGTTACCAAATGAGACACTTAAAGAATATAGGAAAAGAAGAGCTATAGAATACAAAAAGAGAATACAGGGATACTTCAGCTCAATTGATGAAGCCTTTGGTGACGCTATGGGAGACAATAAGAAATCCTTCAAAAAAGCCTTTGAATCCAGTACAGGTGTTAAGGTCAACGAGAAGACAAGAGTTAAAGTTAATCAGATAACAGATACAGAAGATGGTTGTAAACGTTATGATGGAAACAGAAAAGAATCATCTAAAAAGGTCAATGAAATAACAGATAAAGAGGAATGAGAAATGGAAAACATATGGAAAGTAGATATGAATCGTCTAATAAAACTAGTAGCAGAGAGAATGTATAGTGATCCAATTAAAGCAGGAATAAGAGAACTAATCACAAATAGTCTAGACGCTCGGGTAGGACAGGTAACGATCCGGATAGACTATGATGATATTCAGAAGACATTACATTATTCAGACTCAGGAATAGGAATAGATCCTAAGACCTTTAAGGATATCTATGGCAAGATAGCATCAGGCCATAAGAGACGTAAGAACTCCAGAGGCTTCTTTGGTATAGGGAGAATGTCCCTAATTGCTGCATCTAAGAAAGGAATGATAGTATCCTACAAGGATAATAGAGTCTATACCTGGTTCTTTAACAAGAAGGGATGGAATGGACCTGAGGTACAGGATGATGAGGATAAGATAGGCCATGGAGTCTACATCTATTTCAATGGTATAGAGATAGAGGATCTAGGAGAGATGGAGCTATGGATCCAGAAGACTTTTTCTGTTCCCCTAGCGAGAAAGGAATGTACCATCCAGTTCCAGATGGGGAGTATTTCTAGTCTAATTGATGATCAGTGGACTGTGTACCCTGAGATTAAGACTAAGAATGGTCCAATTCTGTTCTATGCTAAGGAACAGACAGATGGAACTCTTCATGTATGTCAGAAGGGAATCTTAGTAAAGGAAGAGAGTTATACCGGTCTAACTGTGTTCGCAGACCAGAGCTTCTTAGAGATTAAGACAGATAGGGAAGGTTTTATTAATAATGCTAAGTATCGTCAGTTCAACTCTATTGTGAAGAAGGAACTGGCTAAGATAAGACCACAGAAGAGCTTCAAGAAGATGGAAGTGCATTTCATTCGTAGACTTATGAAGGAGTTTAAGAAGTATTGGCTTGTCCAGGCAAAGAAGACTGATCCTGTTCTGGAGAAAGTAATACTAGAGTTTCCTAAGACAGGGAAAGAGTTAGTTACAGATAAACCAGAGACTAAGGAGACTATTCCACTTATTGATCAGCCAGGGTTTGAAGAGGTCAAGAAAGAACTAGAACTATGGGACAATGTACCAAGTGAAGGACTAGATGGACCTTTCCCACCACCAGAAGGACAAGAACACAAGGAAGGAACAAAGAGCACCGAGGTTATCAAGGCTGAAGATGTAGAAGGGGATAGAGCAGGTTACAGTACAGCTGCAGAAGCAGAAGACAATAAAATAATCAAGGAGAAGACGGTAGTAATAAAAGGAGCTAAACCCGTTGATCTTGGAGAGGATTATCCAATGGTCTTCTTTGAGACTGATCCATTCATACTTGTCTTCAATACCTCACATCCAGTCTTTAAACAACTGGTAGAGAAGGGGAAACTTAGCTCTGCTCAGTTAGCTGTTCTATTTGAGAGGATGTTTGAGTGTGCATACACTGATCGTTTCCCAGTAGAATCACCCGAAGAGTTGAAGAAAAGATGGAAGGAAGTCGATCTGAAACTCAAGGAAATATTCAAGTAGACTTCAACCCCTCAGAGAGAAAGGACAGACGAAAGAGGGTACTTAAGGCCCTTAAGGTTCTGGAGAGTACAGAGTATCTAACTGAGGAAGAATGGGATAAACTTAGTAGATTAAGGGAAAAGTCACGAAGGAGAGACTTTGTAAGATGGATGAAAAACCGAGGACTAAAGTAGGAAGAAGGACTTTACAGAAGAAGTACTGGGAATCAGATATCCACTGTACCATGAATCATAAGGAAGTGAAGATCTTCTCTACTGAATTCTGGCCTACATTATTTGGGTCTTCAGATTTAGATCTAATAGGAGCAAAGGGAACGTGGACTAATATTCCAGGATTTACTCTCTATTTCCAACCTAGTACAGAAGTAGTAATTGATTCGATAGTAGTATCCCTAAAGAGGAATGGTAGAACTTGGTTCATAGTTAAGAAGAAAATCATACCTGAGATTAAGATGCAATCTCAAGATACATTTAGACTAACAATACAAATGGATGAGTCATGGAATGGTAAGTAAGAAGAGAAAGGTAATATTAACCTTCAATCCTTCATCTAGAAACCCAGTTACATTAGATGAGGATGGGTTGGACTTCATTGAAAGTACAATCCGAAACGCAGGAATAAAGTTTGCTGATGAACAGGATAAGCAGACCATGATTATCCTTATGGGGATAATTAGGAAGAAACTTAAACATGAATCTGACTTTGCTCAGAAACTTAGAGAGTTTCTAGAGATAGATAAGTTGATACAGGAGAATAAGGTTGAATGGTGTGTTAAGCAATGACAGAACCAGCCTTTAGACATGGGAAGTATGAAGATTGACTAAAAGATCTAGTGTTTCTACTGAACTTGTTACCTACAGATGTCCTTCTTGTAAGACCTTTAATAAGCCGTATTTCCATAACAGAAAGGGAATTGCCTTTACTCTATGTTCAGAGTGTAAGGCTCAGTATAAGACAAGTACTAAGGCATCTGCTAGCTTCCGTAAGTTCTCCTCAAGACATGGAAGAAAGCCTAACCGAAGTCCTATCCACTACTCCTCATCTGAACGTTCAGGAAAGAAGTTCCTAGAGAAGTTAGGGTTAGTAGAGGGATTTGACTTCTTCCATAACCCACGAGTAGAGACGGTAAGTGTAAATGGAAGGAAGATGTACTACTGGTTAGACTTCGTAGTTCCTGCAGTTAAACTTGTGATAGAGATCTCTCCTGAGATGTGGCACAGGTTAGATGGTGTTCCTGAGAAGGATGAGAGGAAACGTAAGTTCATAGAGGATCTCGGTTGGACTCTTATTGATCTGAAGACTGCTGATGTCAGACGTCTAAATAGAACAAGACCTAACTCTTCTAAGAGAACCAAGGTGTGTAGGGAACTTGATAAGATACTTAAATTAAAAGAACAAGGGAAAAGAGGTGAAACTAAGTGTTGTTGACTATCATTATTGTAGCCTTTATCATAAGTCTATTAGTTACTTACCGAAACTACAGAAAGGTTAGGGCCAGAGCAGAACCCTATAATCCATTCAAAGAAACTAGAATGAAAGTTAAAGTAGGCTGTACTAAGTGTAACTACACAAAGACTAGAGCCTTTAAACACTCTGAGTACATCTTCCAAGAGATTGGTAAGTGTCCTAAGTGTGGAAAGACTACAATAATAAAGGGAATATACCATCAGAAAAAGAAATCAAGAAAGGAAATAAAGTGGGAAAAATGGCTAGCGCAGTGGCAGTAAAGAAAAAGGAAAGAATAGGATTTGACTTTGATAATACACTGACTAGGCTGCCATTTCCTTTTAGTTTCCTAAATAGGGTATTCAACTGTGCTCAGACACCTAGGTTTATCTATGAAGTCTACTTTAATGTAATGATTAGATTGCCTATATTCCTGAATCATAAGAAACTCAAGGTTATTAAACTGTTCTCAGATCAGTATGACATGTTTATTATTACTGGAAGATGGAATGGTGAAGTACCGATAACTTACCTTCTAGATAAGTATGGGTACTTTGTAGCATTTAAGGGAATCTATGCACCCCATCCACCTCCTAGGGTATCTATTCAATCATTCAAATGGTATAACTGTAGAAGACTGGATCTTGATTGGTACTTTGAGGATAACTACTATACTATCTATTACCTATGGAAGAGGGGCATAAAGGTAGTGAGGGTTTAGAATGAAATGTGTAGATAAGAAAGGTCATGAATATGGCTTCGTAGGTTACATGGTAGTCTGTGAAGAGATTCAGGGAAAGACAGAGAAAGGACGAAGAACGCCACAACCAGGAACCGCAGGGCCTGTTATTCTTAAACTACCTGAACACTTCTCTGCAAAGATAGAAGTCTGGCAATGTCTTAAGTGTGGTCACATTAAATTAGCTCCTGCTGTCTTTACGAGGTTATAGAGATGAAGTACCATAGAATTGCGAAGCAGTGTCCATTCTGTCCCACTATTAAATCAGCTTATACCTTTAAGACATTTCATGGATTACGTAAGCACATCCTCCAATGGCATCTTCAAACAAAGAAAAGAAGGAGTTGGTATATTTGGTCAAGAGGACGGGGAAGATTCCCGAACAAAGAGAAACCTGCTTTCATCAGAGTCTATAAAGTGAAGTACTCTGAATATCGTGATATTCCTGTAAATGGGATGGCTCACGTAGAAGCAATAGTTCAAGATCACTGTAAAGAATTTAATCCATCTATGAGGGGGATAAAAGTATGGCCGATGAATTAGATCAGAACTGGTATCCAGAGTATGTCTACATTAATGAGGAAGTAAACCGTCTCTATGATAAGGAGAGAGAAAGGATTACTCAGAAGATCACTAATCGTAAGACAAAAAGGACTCTAAGGAAGAACCTTCAACTTATTAGGATCTTTCTTCCAGAGAAGGATTTTAAGTTCCTAGAGAAGCACAAGGCCTTTAGGAAGTTACATAATCTTGGGGGAATCCCCGTAGTCAAGATCAAGGAAGATAAGATCAGGATAGATACTGAGGTAGTTAATCCTAGGAAACGAAAGAGGAAGACGGTTATTTATGTCAGGGAAGACAAATAAGAGACCCTTCGCATCTTTCAAGATAACCTTTCGAAACCCTAACTCTATGCACATGTTCCATGATGATGAGGGGATAACAAAGAACATGATCATTGATGTAGTAAGGAATGCTACAGAGTATAGGAAGGATCCTAGGAAACTTAGAAAGAGAATACGACTCTTCCATATTACTAAACACTTAACAGAAAGGGTCAGAATAACAGTTGTCTTTCAGATGTTTCCGAATAGAATTCATATCCTAAATGCCTGGTTAGGTTCCTTTCACCATAAGAATCTGTATGAGAAGATAGGAATAAAGGGCGAAGAAATAAAAGAGATGTGGAAAGAGAAAACAGGAGAGAAAGGCAATGACTAAAGATAGGCCCAGTTGGTACGCCTCAAGATGGAGAAGCTCCTATAATTGGGATACCAATAAATCAACAGTTCTGCATGAGAAACCAATTCGTTGTCCTTACTGTGGATATTATATGGGATTCCATATAACAACAGGATATGGATCACATTCCTCTGACAATTACTGGATTTGTCATCAATGTCGAATGAGTTTACCAAATCAACTAGACTTCAGACCTGAGTTTCTTGAAGGGGCTAGGAAGAACTACCGTAAACATCTGAAGAATGAAATGGAGAATACGAAAGGAAAGTTTGATAGACTGAAAAACCTTTATAACCAATATGGAGTATACTTTACTAAAGAGGAGAAACGTGACAGGCTGATAGAGACGATTGAGGAACAGGGGAATAAGAATGCAATACAAGAATAAGGATAAAACGAATCCTACTTCAAAGGACTTCGGGGCATCTATGCATACCCCTACCAAAGTTCTAAAGGAAGCCAAGCAAGCTAACAGAGGAAAGAGAGTAATGAGGAAGGTCTTTGACGCAAGGAGATACCCTGATAGGGAGTCAATAGACTTAGGTGTCTGTTGGATGTGTTGGATGGATCTTACAGAGGAACCATTAGAGAAGTGGAGAAGAGAACCCTACAGCTTTGTTATCCCTCATGATCAAGTTTGTCCCTTATGTGGATACATGCACTGGAAGGGAAGGATATGGTATCCATTTAGGTTCATTAGAGGTTATATTGGTAATCCATCAAGTAGACATGGAATTAGGGGAAGGAAGTAAGATGATGAAGAAGTGTAGTTTATGTAAGAAGGAGATCTGGTGTTGGACAGAGATCGATGGTAAAGCAGTGTGTAATGACTGCAGAGAAAATAATGTCTGCACAGGGAAGAAAGGGAAACCTAAGCCTATAGTGAAAGTCCATAAACCCAGAAAGAAACCTTGGCTTAGGATAATCATTCGTAGATCTTGGAGTAAACCTTGGATAAAGTTTGTACTCAGGAAGAAGAAGGGAGATGAGAGATGATGAGTAACAAGGTAAGACAGAGAACAAGTAACCGTGTAATGCAATGCCCCAGATGTGGTTCCAAGGATCTTGAAGAGGTAGTTTGTTGTGGGGGTAAGACAAACTACAAATGTAAGAAGTGTAAGCTTCTCTCAAGATCTAAAGATGTAAAGAGAGGAGAATTGCCCTCCCAAAATAAGGAGAAAAAAGATAATGAGAAAGAAACTTAAGTTCTATCTAGTAGGTCCAATTCAGTGGACTGAAGACTTTATGAACTGGAGAATAGATCTCAGAGAGTACCTAGAAGATCAAGGACATGAAGGACTTCTTCCCTGGGGAGAGATCTATCACGGTAAGATGGGAAGATTAGTCTTCACTAAATGGGCAAAGAGTATGTCTAGGGATGATTATCTAGGGAGAGTTAGAAAGTACTTTAGAAAGTACGTTATCAAGTGGGACATCAGGGCTGTGGAGGCATGTGATGGTATCATATTCTGGTTACCTAAGGATATACCAACTGTAGGATCCCATGGGGAATGTACTTTAATCTACTACCTAGTTCATCACAAAAAGCTTGCTAAGTGGAGAGCAAGTCATAAGAAGATCTTTGTGGTAACTACAATTCCTGCTAAGGATCTTTCTTACTGGCTAATTGGTTGTTCTGATAGAATATTCTTCAATTGGAACGAATTTAAGGCCTATTTCGGTAAGCGTTTTAACAATAAAAAGAAGAAGGTGAATAACAAATGACTAAAAGATGGAAGTATAGGAAAGTAACTCCTGAGAACAGAAAGAACATGAAGGACCTAAGGGAAAAAGGATGGTCCTATGTAAAGATAGGAAAATTGTTTAATATAGATCCTCACTCTGTCCGTTATTGGATAGATGAAGAATATAGACAACGATGTATTAAGCGAGCTAAGAGTAGAAAGAGGAAACCCCTTACTGATGAGCAGAAAACAAAGAGGAAAGTCTACATTAGGAAATACATCAAGAAGAGATATAACGAGGATCCTGAGTTTAGAGAGAGATTTCTAGGCCATACTAAGAAATGGCAGAGAAAGAACAAGGCAATGAATAAAGTGGGAAGTGAGAAGAATGCCTAAAGAATGGGAATACATGGATGAACATGCAAAGAAGAAAACTAGAACACCCTTAGATGACAAGATAGATGGGAGATTGATGAAGAAGAGAATCTTAATATTAAATGGTGAACTGGAAGAGGAAAGAGTTGATAGAATCTGTAGAAAACTGATCCTCCTAGGAACAGAGAAGAGTAAGGCTCCTATCAGGATAATCCTTAACTCTGTTGGTGGAGAGGTCTTTCTAGGACTTCTAACCTACAATACCATAATGGATCTTAGAAGCAAAGGAATCCCTATAGAGATAGAGACTCGTGGACTAGCTGCAAGTATGGGTTGTATTATTCTTCAATCTGGAAGTAGAAGAATAGCAAGAAAGTATACCCGTTTCCTTATACATGAGATTACCTCTATCACCTTTGGAAAGTCCTCTGAGATTAAAGAGCAGGCCCAAGAGATTATAAAGCTGAATAACATGCTTCGAGACATCATAGCAAACCATACAGGTAAGACTCCTAAACAGATTAGGAAACTTTGGTTTAAAAAGGATGTTTGGATGTCTGCAGAGGAAGCATTGAAGTTTGGTCTGTTAGATGAGATAGTCTAGCAATTCTCATACAAGAACAAATCGGAGATAAAATAATATGACATTAAAATTAAGTGAAAACGCTAAATATATTCTAAGTCAGAGGTATCTCTTAAAGGATGAGAATAGGGAACTCATTGAAACACCTATACAGATGTTCAGACGGGTTGCTAAGGCAGTAGCAGCATCAGAGTTTAAGTACGGAAAGACCAAGAAGGATGTAAAGAAGTATGAACGAGACTTCCTACGGATGATGACTAGTCTGGAGTTTCTACCCAACTCTCCTACGTTGATGAATGCAGGTACAGATCTAGGTCAGTTGAGTGCTTGTTTTGTTCTTCCTGTAAGTGATAGTATTGATGAGATCTTTCTAGCAGTAATGTATACTGCAAGGATTCACAAGACTGGAGGGGGAACTGGGTTCTCATTCTCACGATTAAGACCAAAGGATGACATTGTTAAATCTACAGGTGGAGTAGCCTCAGGTCCCCTATCCTTTATGACATGTTTTGATACTGCTACAGAGGTAATTAAACAGGGTGGAAAGAGAAGAGGAGCTAATATGGGTGTCCTCAGAGTAGATCATCCTGATATCCTAGACTTCTTAGTGGAGAAGGAGCAAGAGGGGAAACTTAGGAATTTTAATCTCTCAGTTGCCTTAACTGATAAGTTCCTAAATGCTGTAGAGAAGGAGGCAGACTTCAGTCTTATTAATCCAAGAACTAAGAAGGTAACCAATACTATTAGAGCTAGGACTATCTGGAACCTTCTAATCACTATGAGTTGGAAGAATGGAGAACCAGGAGTCATCTTCTTAGATCAGATGAATAGGGCAAATCCTACACCAAAGGTAGGAGAGATAGAGGCTACAAACCCATGTGGTGAACAACCATTACTACCCTATGAATCCTGTAACCTGGGTTCTATTAACCTCTCTAAGTTCATCAAGAAGAATGGACAGATAGACTGGGAGAAACTTAAGAGAACGGTCAGACTAGCAGTTCGTTTCCTAGATAATGTAATAGATGCTAACAAGTATCCACTACAGGAGATAGCGAACCAGACCCTAGCTAATAGAAAGATAGGTCTGGGAGTGATGGGCTTTGCTGATCTTCTTCTAAGACTAGGAATAAGGTATGATACCAAGAAGGCAGTAGACCTTGGAAGAAAGATAATTAAGTTCATTAAAGAAGAGGGATTTAAGATGTCACAGGAGCTAGGAAAGGAGAAGTCAAGCTTTCCGAATAAGAGAAGGTCTATCTTTAAGGATATACCCTACCTAAGGAATGCCACAATTACAACCATTGCACCTACAGGAACAATCTCTCTAATAGCTAACTGCTCCTCTGGGATAGAACCAATCTTTGCAGTGGTACAGAGAAGGAACGTAAAAGAGAGTCTAGGAAAGGATCTAATAGAAATCAATCCTGCCATTAAGATCTCCCTTGAGTTGAAGGGACTATGGTCTGATGTCATGGAGGAAACTTTGAGGAAGACAGAATGCGCTAAGTGTCTCTTGATTCCTAAAGCAATGAGGGACGCCATAGTTACCTCTGCTGAGATCTCTCCTAAGTGGCATGTAAGGATGCAAGCAGCCTTTCAGGACTATACGGACAATGCTGTTTCCAAGACAATAAACCTACCCAATAAGTCTACTGTGGATGACATTGAGAGGGTCTACCTATTAGCTTATAAGTTGGGATGCAAAGGTATTACTATATACAGGGATGGAAGCAGAATATTCCAGTTATTAACTAAGGGAGGAAGGGTATCATGCCCCAAATGTGGTTAAAGTGTCCATACTGTGGTCAACCCTTCAAAAACGATTTCAGAATGAAGGAACATTGTTGGCAAAGACATTGGTGGACAGGATACGTAGAGAGATACGTGACAATGGCGTTTAATCCATCCTGTAGATATGGGTACTGGGATTAAAATGAAGTGTCTTATATGTGGTGGTAATATGGTAAGGATGCCTGTCCAGAAAGACTGTGGTCAAGGACACTGCAGTATAGAATGGAAAAACGTTTGCAATAATTGTGGAGAAATGAGTGATTAAAATGAGTAAACAAGGAATAGGAAAAAGAACAAGCATTAGAAGTTATCCAGGAGTAACCCTAGACTTAATGGAGAGAAAACTAAAAGTGATTGATATTCCTTTGCAACCAGGTCAAACCTACAGCGAAGTCATCTTTATGGGTGATTTTCATGTAGGAAGTGATGGTTTCTCAGAGCATCAATTAAAAGCATACCTAGACTGGATCAAGGATAACCCGAGTGTTAGAGTCATTCTAATGGGAGATTTGGTTGAGGTTGGTGATCTATCTGGTCATCTACCTGCACAGAAAGAAGCATTTAAGGATCAAATCATTAGACTGGTACAACTACTAGAACCAATTAAGGAACAGATTATCTGTATCCTAGAGGGTAACCATGAGGAGAGATATGCACGAGAAGTAAAGAATGCTATTGAGTTTTCACATTACCTAGCTCTTGAGTTAGGTATCTCTAGGAAGATACTGAAACCTGGACCTCAGAAAGGACAGATAATGGTTCTAAAGGTAGGTGAACAATACTATCCTATCTACTGTATACATGGGAATACCTCATCCATCTATAATAAGGGTACACAACTCAAGAGGATGGCCTTTACAACTAAGCTTCCCTTAATTATACATGCACATACACACCAGATCTATCATGATCACTACATCTATCGTATGCCTAACAGGATAGCAGGGGACTTCTATGAGTCAGTATTTGAACAGCACTGGGTAGTCTCAGGTTGTTTTGTTAAGTACCTAGGTTATGCAGAACAGAAGTCATATCCAATGTCTAAGATCGGAGCTCCTATAGTTCGCTTCTTTGGGGATTCGCAGGGACTAATGGTCATAACAGATGCTATGTTCTTCTATGGGATAGGAAAGAACCCCTCTTATTAAGATCTTCTTCTATAGGATGGAGGAAGGATGGGAAGGAAGTTAAAGTACGAGAAGATTCTATTTCCTAAAGATAGACCTAAGTGTCCACGTTGTGGTGGTTTACATGTTATCTCTAGAGGAGTGGAATGGGGATGTGGTAACTGTGGTAGGAGATGGGCAAAGCGTTTAAACTGGGGAAAGAACTATGAGAAAAAAGAGATGGACGGAAAAGCAGTTAAAGGAGAAGATTGAAGAGATAAAGGGTCAGGTCAACTACCAGAAAAGGACTATTAAGAGATCAGAAGATGAGATTAGAGACCTAGAGATCCTTCAAAGATACTTTAGGGAGATGCTGGCTAAGAAGTATGATAATCCCTCGTCAGTTAAGTTCGGAGGTCCCCAGAAATGAAAGGTCATAAGAACTTTAAGGTTCTAAGGACATGGAAAGGAACAAGTTATAGGTTGTTTGAGTTGGTTAAATGCCCTGAGTGTGGGATTAACTTCGTAAGGGATATTAATCATGAAAGGTACTGTATCATAAAGATTCCCTCAGTTTGCCCAGGTTGTAGATATCCTTGGACCTATTACCAGAAACTTAGGGAAGAATTAGAGAATAAGGGTATACCGAAGGTAGCTCCACCATTTAATCCTACGGCGAGGGTACAGTAATGTGTCAGAACCCCTGGAAAGAGTGTAAGAAACCAGGATGCGTTGTCCTAATCCTTTATAAGAAGTCGAGTAAAGAGATATGTAAGAGGTGCTGGAATGAAATCGCTGTTTCCGATCGGGAGTGGGGTAACTCTAAAAGACGCACTAAAGAATAGGTATCCCGGTCTAGAGTTTGATATAGAGGATGACATTACACGGGGAAGGAAGATGATTAGGATTTCACTAGAGGATACTGAGACGTACAGAATCGATGTAGTGTTTAGTCAGACTTTGTTAGCAGCAGGACGTCCAGAACTAATGTCAATGCACATAGATAGTGCAGTAAAACGTCTTAGGGAGTATGTAAGACAGGAAAAGTGGGGAGAGAACAATCCATCATCAAGGTGGTACTGTTGAGTATTGAGTTAATAGCTATTTTGGCTGCAGTGATTATTTCCCTTGTTAATCTGTTGCTTGGTCTTCTAAGGACTTATTATGCTAAGTACACAAAGAGGACCTACCAAGGTTCAGTAAATTACTGGTCCTCCTGGCAGAAAAGGAAGTTTGATGTAGCAGCCGAGGTTCTCAAGGAGATGGGAATAGAGTCTCCTGAGGATATGAGGAAGTTAATGAAGAAGATTACGAAAGAGAAAAAGAGGAATCTAAAAGAGAAAACAAAGTAGGTGGAAATAATGGAAGAAAAAAGTGAAGTAACGTGTGAAGATGGCCCAGCCTGTTCAGGATCTGTAGAGAGAACAGGTAAAGCAACATCAACAGTTAAGAGTGAGATAACAGAACAAACAAGGAGAGAAGTGAAGACTTTTGCAGCGCAGATTCTTAAGGTCCTAAAATCCTATGTCACCCAACAGGATAAAGACTATGAGGAATGGCTAGGAGTGAAAGCTGAGGATAGAGTAACAGTGTCTGTAGAGTATCCACTTTACCAACAATCGCAGGCCTGTTATGCTGTCAATACACTAATAGATAAGACTGCTAAGGTACATAAACGGACAAGTTACTGTGGAGGAGAGAGAAGTGCAGCAGACTATCAGGATGTAGAGATTAAAAGGGAAGTATACCAGAGTCTCTTGGTAAGTGGGAAGATATTCTTTACATGGAAGAAAATGAAGTGTATCGCAAGTGTGTTCTTCTCAGGTAACTACTCTGAGGCTAGCTTTGTCCATGCCAAGAAACATGCTAAGACCAGTAAGAAGTTCCAAGCTGAGTTAAGAGAGTTCATGTGCAAACATAACTATTTCAAGGGTGAGAAGTTAGAGTTTATGCCCTACTCCAGAATAAAGTTCCTAAGTTTCCCAGATCTAGACTGGAATTCTCTTATCCTAAAGAAAGAACTCAAGGATGAGATAGCCCTTAACCTTATCTTTCCGCTACATAACCAGAAACTATGTGATAAGTTCAATGTACCCTGGAGAAGGGGAGTACTTCTAGCAGGGGTTCCAGGAACAGGAAAGACTCAGTTAGGGAGAGTACTCTGTAACAAGTTAGATGGTATAACAGTAATCTGGGCAACCTGTAAGTCAGTGCAAGATGTGAGCAGAGTAAGGAACCTCTTTGAGATAGCAAGAAACTTTGCTCCTACACTGATAGTAATGGAGGATCTAGACTTCTATGGCCAAGATAGGGAGTTTACAACTAACCCGATTGTGGGTGAACTTCTAAACCAACTAGATGGGAATGCACCTAATGTAGGAGTGTTTGTCCTAGCAACCACTAATAGACCTTACCTACTTGATAAGGCACTAGCTGACAGACCAAGTAGATTTGATATAAAGCTAGTATTTGGTCTTCCTGATGTAAATGAGAGAAGGGCCATGATAAATCTCTTTGGAAAGAAGAAGAACATAAAGCCCTCTGTTGACTATATTGCTCGGATGTCAGATAAGTTGACTGGAGCACATATCAAGGAAGTCATTAACTATGCTCAGTTGGTATCCCTGAATGATGGAAGGGAGGAAATACAGACAAAGGACATAGATTTAGCCCTGAGAAAGGTTAAGACTAAACTAGAGGCACAAAGAAAAAATAATTTGGTGAGGTAATATGGGAGGTCAATTTTGTCCAAAGTGTAATGAGGGTCTTCTACTAAGGACTTCTAGAGGAACTAAGAGATGCAAGGTCTGTGGACATACCAAACATGATAGCTTCAATAAACACTCAAGGGGATTGCCCCTAGGGAAGAAGAGGGAGAAGAAGGACACAAAGGAAATACCGGTAATCCATAGTAAGAAGTATGAGAAAGAACTGAGTCGTTCTATTCCTAAGGGTGATGGTTTCTTTAGTGAAGACTATCAGACTAAGAAGTTTGTTCGTGATGGTCAGATTAGAAAGGCTAGGAAACTACAGGGAATCCAGGAGATGCTTAAGAAGATGAGAGCGAATAAGTACAATTCTCTTGAATCTATACAGATAGATGGAGAACTATGGGATATTAAGACAGGAAAACTCGTTAGAGAGAAAGGAAAGACAGTTAAGGAACCAAGCAAGAAAGAGCTTGAAACCGATAGAATTATCGAGGACATGGTCTTTAAAGAATCTGGGTAAGGAATAGGAAGAAGAAATGAGAAACCCTGTTTTGGTTCTGTTAATAACTCTGGAACATAAGTTCATTCCTTCAAAGATAACAGGATCATCCCTATACAAATACTTCTTTATTAATACAGTCTATCCATATCCATTTGAACGATGGTGCGTATACTGTAGAAGAACAAGTTACTGTTGGTGGAAGGAGAAGGAAGAATGGAAGGAGGAGAGAGAATGTGTAAGTATGGGACCTATAAAAAAGTCCTAGTAACAATGCAACCCCACGTATCAAGGACACAACCTTATGATTACTCTCAACCTTGGGAAGTACTCTGGAAGTTGTTAAAGTTTAGGTGCTTTACCTTCAATAAAGTTACTCTTTCCCAGTTATTTCAGAGGTATAAGGAATGGTTAAGGTGGACTTCGATTGATAGTTGTGTTGCTGATATCGTTCAAGTCTTTGAGGATAACAAGGTGTATATGAGAGCCTCATGCTGTGGTCATGGTAGAGGTAGAGGAGACGGTTATATTGACTTTAAGGATTACTCAACAATCATTATTCCTATTGAACTTACAACGAATGAGGGATAGAAGTGTGTAAATGGGGAACCTATGAAGAAGTAGAGTGTGTTATTGCAGCACACCTTAGTTATACTGGAAAGGAACGTAAGAAGCTAGTGAAGATCGATAAGTGTATAGCTCCTATTGTCCGTGCCCTATCTGAGGCAGGAATTAAGATGGTATACTCCTGTTGTGGACATGGTAAATCAGGTCGTATTGATTTAGCAGATGGTAGATTCTTAATAGTCAGGAACAATAAGTCAGACTGGCCATATGAACGTTGCAGTGGCTGTGGAAGAGAACAACGACTAGCCTGGGCTGTAACTGATGAACTCTGGGCTAAGGTAATAGAATGTCCAGATGTACAGAAAGTTCTTTGCTTAGAGTGCTTCTTAAGTGTAGCTGATGAAAAGAGCATAGAAGTTAATAACGAGGATTTTACCTTCCTTCAATGGATAGGAATTAATCTTAAGGGAGAAGGATTTAGAAAATGAGTAAATGTCCAATAAAAAGGAAGACAGATAACTTAGCAGTAAAAAGAAAGTTAGAGAACTTTACTGGAGATCTTCTGACACCAGAGGAGAAACAGTTCAGATTAAAAAGATTACAGAAAGAAATCGAGAGTAAACGAATCGATGAGGAAATGGTTCCTTATGTTAAACGAATCAACGCACTCTCCTCTTTTGTAACTACACAATGTTGTTTTGGTCATAAAGGAAATGACCATAATCAAAGAGCTTACATAGACTTTAGGAGTTCTTTAAAGCCCGGGGAGGTAATAGAACAGATCCTCAAGCCAATGTTATTGAAGCATAATGTTCTACAAGTACAACTCTTTGGTCTCTGGAACGATCGTTTACGTTACTGTATTAGATTGGAAAGTAAGTTCTGGAAAGAAGAAATGGAAACACTAATCAATATTCTAGAAGGAATTGAATATGGTAAGTAGGAAACTTAGAGTATATCTTGGGGGAAGCAAAGGTACATGGAGAAGGAAGTTTGCTAAGGAGAATCAGGACTGTGAATGTTATGATCCCTTCAAGCATTCTAAACAGACTGCACTAGTTTCCTTTACCCAAAAAGATCTACAGGCAGTGAAAGAGACAGATGTCCTCTTCATCTATATTAACTACAAAATCTACACAGGAAGTTGTATAGAGGCAGGGTTTGCCTTTGCTCGGGGAATACCTATAATCTTGGTATTTGAACTAAAGGGTTATATTGACCCATTGCTACTAGGTATATCACGGAAGGTCTTTACAGATCTGGACTCAGCAATAGACTGGTTTAAGAAGTCGACTTATGTTAAGAAGGTGAGGAAATGAGTAACTGCACAGGCTGTCACAATTCTTTTGGGGATCATCCTAATCCACATAGTAGAGAGTGTACAATTTGTATACGGAATCCTAGGTATCCTACTATGAAGATGCCTGATAAGGCTACTATAGATGGAGTAGAGGTAACAGTGCCCCAGGATCTGTACATTACTGAGGATAGAAAGAAGTTGGATGAGAAACGAATGTTAAAGAAACTGGCTGAGGTGGCAAATACTATAAACCGAAGAAGGGAACATGAAAAGATCATTCCTCTTAAAAGACCTAAGCGTTTACGTCCAGCATATTCACCTTGGGAGGCATATTGGGACTATGTCTACTGCCAGTGAGAAACACACGAAAGTTGAGTCTCCATCTGGAGGTACAATAGATCCAACTATGTTCGGGCGAAGGATCAGGGAACTACCAACGAAAGAGGATAATCCTAGTTCTCGTTACTTTGGACATTTGGTTTTCCCCTTTGGATTTAAGAAAGGTGCCCTAGAGCTTGAGGACCAGAACCTAGTATGGAATGGAGCAATCATTGTAAACTGGAATATTGATATTCCTTTTGAAGATGAGAAGAAAGATAGTAATCCTTCTTCTAGAACCTTTGGAAAGTTAGCAGATGTGAGGGAATTGATAGGAAATGACTACCAAGAAACGATCAGTATCTGAGTGGATAGAGTACTGTAAGAAGAATGCTAATGAGCATGGATTCACGATAGTTTGGGAAAGACAAGAAGGACCAATGAATCCTATAGAGAAGTTAATGAAGATTGTCTCAGAGTGTTCAGAGGCTTTAGAGGCCTATACTGCACAGAGTAAACCTAATGATGGAAAGAATAAGATACACTGTGATAACTGGAAGGAACACTTTGAAGCAGAGATAGCTGACATTGTTATTCGTACATTACACTTAGTGGGAGACCTAGATATTGATCTAGAAAGTATCTTAGAGAAGAAGATGAAGTATAATAAAAAGAGATCACACTTACATGGGAAGTTAACTTAGTGAGACTACCATCTGCACCCTGTTGGGCATGTAAGCTAACCTACAGTTCAAGGGGACAACGTATTACTGTCTTTACCAAGGACTCTAAGAAGGTGGAGATTATGCTGTGTTCAATATGTTGGAATAGGCTCCTTAAAACCATTATAAACAGATACAGTGATGATATCATAGAAGAACTAATGCAGATGTGTGGAATGAAATTTAATCCTAGTAGTAGGATAATCTGGAGGAAGGAAAGTGAAAAAGGAAAAGGAAAGAAAGTTTAATCCGTCATCTAGAACAGATTCTGAGGAAAATCTTAAACCATTAGATAATCTTCAGGAAGGGGATAACTGTAAAGCTAATTGGCCTTTGTTTCAGAAGAGTGATGTAATTCTAAGGAAGATAGCAGAGGACTCTAGAGATGTTGCTAGAACTACACTATGTTGGGAGAGAAAGAGCCATAAGAAAACAATAAGGTTTATTCTCTGGTTAGGTTTGGTTATTGGATCAATAATCGGTTTATTTATCGGGGTGATTATCTGATGGAAAAGAAAAAGGTAGAGGATAATAAGAATATAAGGAAGTTCCCAGGAGGAGCAACTAGGGATACAGAGAGAAATAAATTGGATTACGAAGGTTTCTTCTCACCACTAGTACTACAGGCCTGTGCTGTGTATATGCATAAGCATAGATTACAGACTGATGGTTCATTCAGAGACAGTGATAATTGGCAGAAGATGTATGGGGAGAAACACTATGATGTATGTATGAAGTCACTAACCAGACACTTTATGGATGTGTGGCTGGAACACAGAGGGTCCAAGAGTAGGGATGGTCAGAAGGACGCCCTGTGTGGACTGATATTCAATGCAAGAGCTTATTTGTTCAAGATGTTGAAAGAGGAAGAAGAGAAGAAAGAGACCCCATAAGTATCGTACGCTGGGACGGAAGGTCTAGACCCTTCATGGTTTATCACTATGAACGTTCTAGTAGCGGTAATGGATAGGTCGATAACAATGAAGAACATAGAAGATATACTAAGAGAGTGTGTAGGACATAGAGTAACTATTACTTTCTGCTCTGTCGATGAACCAAAACTTAGGGAAGTTTCGGGAATCTTAGTGCAAGTTGAGGAACAAGTTATTACCTTTAAGTTGTTTGATAACTATGGAGGGTCTGACCTTTACCACCTCAATCGGCATAGTTGTACACTGCATAGTGTAATAGATGAAGGAAAGTGAAATGAGTAAGAAAGTAGCCATAATTGGAGCACAGAACTGCGGTAAGACTACCTCACTCTACTATCTCTGTTACAAGTTGAAGAAGAGGAACATAAAGTTAGGAGTAGGTCATGAGGTGGCTAGGGAATGTCCATACCCTCTAAATGCTAAGGGAGGACTACTTACTCAGTTATGGATACTTTTTAAACAGATGGAGAGAGAGGCTAAGTTAGAAGGTTACTATGAGGATATAATCATAGATCGATCTGTCTTTGATTGTGTTCCTTATTGTGATCAGTTAACAAGATGGGGAATCATAAAAAGGAAAGACTCGAAGTTTGTCTCTGAGAGTGCTTTTGCCTGGGCTAAGAACCATCCTTATTCTCTGTTAGTCTACCTAGAACCTTTATCCCCAGAAACAAATACAAAGAACGGTAGTGGAAAGTACCAAACCTCAATAGTAGAACACTTTGAGAGACTACTAAAGAAGATAGATACTCCCATAAAAAGGGTGGATATAGCTCCCAAGGATGAAAGATGTAAGAAGGTATATAAGATTGTCAAAAGACACATCTATGGATGATAAGGTTTGCTTTGGAGAGCACGGATTACATGAACTCTGCAATGAGTGTCCACTTAGAAGAAGGTGTCAACGCTTTACAGCAGCAGAGAAGCAGGTATCTATCCGTCATAAAGGTAAATATACTGGTAAGGGCAAAGAGAGAAGGAGAGAACGTTACTGAAACGTATCATGGGTATTAAAAAAGGAGATGAATAAGAATTGAAAGAGAAAGAGAGATTAGAGAAACTTAAGGAGAAATACGGAATAAGCCGTATAGGGAAACTAGCTGTGCATGACGATGCAGACGGGATTAGTTCAGGGGTATTGCTCACCTATGTCTTTAAGACTGCGGAAGTTATGGCTCCTGAGATCTTTGGAGAGGTTGAGGATGCTGACGTTTGTACTGATATGAGACCAGTCGATCCTGAATGGAAGGGTCTATGCTTTGATCACCACCCAGGACATCCAGAAGAGAAAGATAGAAAATATAAACTGGTCTGGGGAGATCAACCTGCAACTAAGGTAGTATACGATGTTTTCAAGGATCAGATCCCAGAGGAACATGCCTGGAAAGCAGTCATCGGAACCTGTGGAGATGGTAGGGCCGATATCATACCGATAGACTTGTGGAAGAAGTTCCCAATGTTACTATCACACTTCCAGAATGTTTATGATAGCAGAGGACAAATAAGACTGTATCCCATGCCAATGTATATGAGAGTAGTCTCAGGTATCAATGCCTGTTGTAAGATTCCTGGGAAATGGTACGTGGCCTACACTGTACTTCGTGCAGCGGATAGTCCACTTGACATAATCTTTGACGATGCTATAAACTTGGCAAGAAAGCTAGTAAATGAGGAGAGAAAGCGAGCTGTTAAGGATCACCCGATTGTCGACTTGAATGACTATATTCGAGTTTGGCCTATCGAGAGTGAATACAGGATCCAGAGAGGCTTAGCTTGGAAGGCAAACAATGTAGACCATAAAACTTCAGTCGTTGTTAACACGAAGACGAGTACCATGAGTATTAGGGGTATTCTAGCAACACTTATATGCAGCGAACTGACTAAGAAAGGTTATGAGGTCGGTGGTCATCCTGGGTTTGCTGGAGGAATTCTCAAGGAAGAGAAGAACCAGGACTATAAGAAACTAATACAGGACCTCAAGGATATTAAAATTTAGGGAGGAAAGGAAATGACTATGAAGAAAGAAGCCTATTTGAAGAAATGGGCTAAGGAAACTGGAAAGACCATAGATGAATTGTCAGAGATCTGGAAACAGACAGAAGAGCGGATGGAAAGATTAGGAATAGATGACAAGAGAGCCTTACAACTAGCCTTTAGAAGAAAACTTAGAGGCGCTGTGTTCGGCAAAGGTAAAACAAGACGAACCCCGCAAGAGTTCTTTGGGTTTGTGTGCGGTACCTCTCGTCTAATAGACTGGGATGAGATACGAAGGAACAAAGCTCTTAAGAGAGATAATGAAGACCATACAAATGCTGTTCTGGGAGGCATAGTGGATGAAGCAGGAAACCCACTAGATGACAGAGAAACCATCTACCGTTTTGGTGAGAAAGTAGAAAATCCTAACTTTAGGAAACCTCTAGTAGGTCACGCCTATGATAGGAAGGTCTATGGAGTCGCTAGGATGGAAGGTGATACTGATCCTAAAGTGTTCAGACTAAACCTGAAAGGAAAGACTGCAAAAGAGTTCAGGGGTTGGAAGCCCTTTGTTGCTGTAAGATTTCTAGCACTGGTCTATGGAAAAGAAGGACAAGACTTCTATGAACTATACCCATCTAGGATAACTAAGTTCCAAACTGATAATAAGACAAAGATAGACTTCGAGCAGTGGATTAGAACTGCTTCACATGTCTACAAGCTTGATAAAGTTGATCAGGCTTTCAATTCAGTTGATGGACAAAAGAACAAGTGGGTGTTCATTGAGGCAGATCTGGACTACATCAATCCAAATGTTGACGAAGATCGAGGACAGAGATCCTTGAACATAGCAGACGATATTGTGGGTCTACAAACCTATCGTGTTCGTTTGCCACAGGATTTCCCTATAACATTTAGCGAGTTCTCTCGTATAATTGTCATGGGTGAGATACAGAAGTGGAAGAGGAAGGATGATTCAGAGGCAACCTCTATAGAAGGCTTTGGTGTCTTCCCAATTCCAGGTCAATCGGTCAAGATGCCTGATAAGACATCCTTACCCGCAGAACCTTCAGAAGAACCAATAATTCTCTGGGAGTAATCTCAGGGAACCCCCTCTTATTTAGAGGAATTAGAGAAATTAACTAAAAGGAGAGATTAAGATGAAAGACACAGTAACAAAGTTAAGTTCTGGAGTAAAAGAAATTGATGATATGCTAGAGGGTGGTATCTTGCTTGGTGCACCGGCTTTAGTTTATGGTATTCCGAACCTTGGAAAAACTTGGCTTAGTTTTCAATTGTGCTGTATGAGCACACGGGATCCAAAACACGGTGGTCTTGGAAGAAGAGCCCTTTACTTAGATACTGAGACTTTCTTTACTAGGGATACATTCGATAGATTCTACAAGTACTTTAAGGCAAGATGGCCTGATCTACCTGAGGAACCTATGATTGATGTCAAAATAGTCCCCGATATATTCAAGCTTGGTAAGCTTTTTGGTATCGACTATGAGATTATCCATGAAGAGAAAAGGGTCAGTATGATATCAAGATTTCCTACCAAGAGACAGAAAGCCTTGAAGAGATCAGGAAACACAAAGCTGAAGACTACAACTAAGTCAAGTGACTATATCCTTGATTCTAAGTTGTACCAGATGTTACAGGAAAAGAAGTATGGTATTGTCGTAATTGACTCCATCACTGCTCCTATAAAGAGCGTAATTCCTTCTGCTGCACAAAACTTCCCAGCTAGAGCAAGTATTCTTCAAGAACTACTTGGAACCTTCTACACAATCTGTCAGGAGAATGATTGTGCAATCTTTATGACAGACCACATTACAAGATCCCCCATGTCACCAGGATATGTGTACGGACTTGGAGCACCTTGGGGTGGACAAGACGTAACATACTATGTGAAGATACAACTAGGGCTATACAGAGCACTGAAGGCCCAGAGAGAGATGTATCCCGGAGAGGGACAAAGACTGCGAAGGGTAGAGAGACATAGATATCCAGGACTAGAAAAGTCTTTAGTTCTAGTGCACTTAGCTAAGGACACTGGTTACAAGAGTCTAGGCTCTGGAACTGGTGGTAAAGCAAGACCAGCTAGTTAGAATTTTAAGGAGGGATAGGAATGGAGGAAAGGAGTGGAAGAAAGATAATGAAGGCACTAGGTGCAGAGGATCAAAAGTACCCTTGCGTTTGGTATGAGAAGGTTAACTGCCCGATCAGAACCAAATGGAAGTTAGCACCTGAGAATCTCACACCTTGGTGCACTGTCTGTAAGCAGATAGGTTATCTAGATGAACAGAAAGAGAAGACTTCTAAGGAGGATAAATAATTGCCAGAGGTTGTAATAAATGAGCTGTCTTCTGATAGTTCAACCCCTGTTTCTTTAGTGGAGAATGGTAATGGTAATGGAAGTTCTGTCAGAGTAATGATTATGGACTCACATGAACCAAAGGATATAGCTGAGAAACTTAGACAAAAAGGAATACCTGTCTCAGTAGAGTTCCTATCCTCAGGAGACTACATCTTTAGTAATATTGGGATAGAGAGGAAGACCCTGACTGATCTCTGGGGCTCTATAACTTCTAAGGATAAGAGGATCTGGAGACAGATGTTTGAGTTGAAGAGAAACTTTGAGAGACCATTCCTTATTGTAGAGTCATTTAACTTTGCATACCTAAGAGACCCATCCTACAGTAAACAGATATGGGGAACACTAGCATCAATAGCCCTACTGGGAATCAATGTGATTACAATAGCATCCAAGATGGGTGGGTCTAAGGAGTTTATAGACTTTATGAACTACCTGTACTTCTCAGCAGATAAGACTAAGAAGACATCAAGACCCCTACCTAAGAAGAGTGCCAATCCTAAGGATATCTTTAGGGACAGTCTGTGTATGGTTCCTCAGATAGGTCCAGTAACAGCTAGAAAGTTAATGGCTAGGTTCAGGTCATTTGAGGCACTATGTGTAGCTAGTCAGGAGGATCTAAGTAGTCTTTGTGGAAGAACAAAGTATCAGATGCTTTGGAGGATTTTACATGGAGAGAATCCATAATGCGTAATGGACCTACACCCTTAGCACCCTACACCCATTTTAGTTTCTGTCCTGTATGTGGATGGGAGTATGAAACTTGGAGTGAGGATGTAGAGTTTCGTTGTTTTGAGTGTCGTCACTTTATTGTCCTAAGGAAGGATATGAGTTATCCTACAGAGGTAAAGGATGAACCCTCAAGTAGGTGGTTTAGTTGAAGAGGAGAAGAAATCCTGATTCGTTAAGATCGAATCCTGAGAAGAATAGAGAATATAAACGAGATTGGATAAGACGATGGAGAAGGAAATCCCCCGAAGAAGCAAAGGAAAAGAAAAAGAAATGGCAGGATAAGAACATAGAACATTTACGGAAACATTGGAGAGAATACAACCGAAAAAGATTACAAAAGCTCCGAACAGCAATCTTAGAAATTCTTGGAAATAAATGTGAAAGATGCGGTTTCGAAGATTATAGAGCTCTACAAATAGATCATATTCATGGTGGAGGAACTAAAGAATCAAAGTCCTTCAATCATGGGCATAGTTATTATGTTTATATTTTAAAGAAACTAAAGAAAGGATCTAAGGACTATCAATGTCTGTGTGCTAATTGTAACTGGATTAAACGAGTTGACAGAAAAGAAACTGGACATAGTTGGGGAGGGAAATAAATGCGTGGAGTGCTTACAAGAGTTGAGCAGAAGATAGAGGAATGGCCAAAGGGCACTGGTAGGAAGAAGTCTGTCATTTGGCTCTTCATTAGAGGAGAGGATAAGAAGAGGTACGTCTTTAAGGATCCTTTCTTTGAACCCTACTGTTACTTTAATAGGGGGGTACTGAATGTGACCTCTTTCCCTAAGGAGGTTAAGAAACATGCAGTGGTGAAGATAGAGGGTAAGAGTTATGTAAAGGTCTGGACTGACTTTCCTACGTCTGTTGCTAAGTTAAGGAATATTGTGGAGCATAAGAAGCCTAACATAGTTACTACTTTTGAGGCAGATATTGTCTTTCCCCTAAGGTACATCATAGATAAGTTGATTAGGGGACCAGTGGAGTTTGATCCTGGTCAAGGGAATATAAAACCGATAGATGAGAATATTCCATCTAACCTACGTATCCTAATCCTTGACATTGAGACACTTGGTAATGAAATAATCTGTCTGACTATATGGGATAATTATGATGAGAAGTACTATACGTGGTACTGGAGAAAGAATCCCCTTATGATAGAGGAGGAGAAGGATTGGGTAATAACCTGGTGTGAAGACGAGGTATGGATGCTTAAGGAAGCACTTAAGTTCATTAGAAAGAAGAACCCTGATGTAGTTACAGGGTATAACGTTGACTTTGACTTAGTGGAAATAAGGAAAAGGGTTCTATCCCTAGCCTCTCCTGAGGTTGGAACAGCATGGGATTATATCTGTCCTATGCAGGGGAAGACTAGAGCTGACGTCTACCGTATGCCTCCTCCCAGAGATAGGAGAAAGAAGTTTAGAGACTTCTGGGTAAAAAGTAAACACCAGAGAATACCAGGAAGGAATGTAGTAGACCTTCTACAGATCCTGATGAAGATAGGAAAGCATCAGTTATCTGAGTTTAACTTGGACTTTGTAGCACGGCACCACCTTAAACCTTCTATGGGGAAGAGGAAGTTCAATGGGATAATCATCTCTAAGATGTTAGGTAAGATGTGGAATAAACATCCAGTAGAGGTCTTAAAGTATAACAAGATGGATGTAGAACTCTGTGTGGAACTGAATAAACAACTAGCCCTGATTGCCTTTGCTGATGAGATAAGAAAGTTTGTGGGGATTCAACTAGATGATATTCAGTCTAATAAGAGGATAGCACACATAGAACTACTAAGGAAGAGTAAGAAGCCCTTCCCTGTAACAAAGAGGGAGAAGAGGTCATTCAAGGGTGCCATAGTAATTGAACCTAAGAAAGGGGTCTATAAGTGGGTCATTGTAATGGACTTTACCTCTCTATATCCTTCAGTTATTCTACAGTTGAATATTGATCCTGATACATACATTAGCACTAAGTGGAGACACAAGTACAACATTACCAATGCATACATCCTAAAGGATAAGGATGAAAATACAGAGTATTGGTTTAAGAAGAAGCCTGAGGGAGACCTATCTGCTGTTCTGAGGAAGTTCTTAGCACTTAGAAAGGATAAGAAGATTGAACTAGAGAGGACTAGAAAGACAGGGAATAAAGAGTTAACTGCTATTCTAGATACCCAACAGTATGCCCTAAAGGTGATAACTAATGCATTCTATGGGTCACTAATGTATAGGGGACAACCATCAGCTTGGATGTGTGCTAGGGCTATTACCTGTGGAGCAAGGGAGTCTATTAGGTTTGCTAAGAAGGAAATAGAGAAGTTAGGATACATGGTAATCTATGGTGATACAGACTCAATAATGATTGCCTCTAAGTTTAGTAGTTATAAGAAGGTGGTGGAGGAAGCAGACTATCTAAGTAAAAGGGTCTCTGTTAAAATGCCTAAGTTTCTTAGTTCCTTTGGAGGAACAGGAGATAAGAGCTACATTAACTTAGCACTGGATAAAGTCTTTAAACACTTCCTAATGGATGAGAAGAAGAAGAGGTATGCAGGAATACCCATAACTAAGTATGGAGAGGACAAATTAGAGGTAAAGGGTTTTGGGACAGTAAGATCAGATACGTCTAAGTTTACAGGAGAATTACAGAGAAGACTACTTAAGGAGATCCTACTAGAGAAGGAGAAGGGAAGGATAAAGTACCTTACTGAACTAGAGTTGGAGGAGTTTACTAGAAGACCTCTAACTGAGATAGGGGTCCCCTGTGTATTGACTAAGCCACCTAGTAAGTATAAGGGTAATTCAATACAGAAGAAGGCATTTCACTTTACCAATAAATACCTGGGAGGAGACTTTAGGGTAGGGGATAAACCTAAGAGGATCTATGTAAAGACACTCACAGAGAAGGCTCCCATAGAGATGATAGAACCAAAGGGTGTAGATGTCATAGTCTATGACGTAAATGATCTAAAGCTTCCTGATTGGTTAGAGATAGACTACCCAAAACAGGTGAATAGGACTGTAAAACCTAAGATAGAGAAAGTACTACAGTTTGTAGAGATAGAATGGAAGGACCTGAAGTTACCTAGTATACTGATTAAGAAGAAGAAGAAACGGAAGAAGAAGGCAAAGAAGTTGAAGAAGGCAAGGGAGTTAGTAAAAGGACAGACCAAGCTTGGCTGAGGAATGAGAGAGATGTTCAATTCATATCCGCGACTTATCTTGAAAGAAAATAGGAAGGTTCTTTCAGATAGGGATGCTAGACTGTGGATCAATATAGCTAGGACTCACAGTAAGTTGTGTCTATTTGGACTATACGCCTTTGAGAAGTGGAGGGATAATAGACCACTCATGGAAACGGTAATCTTAGACGTAATTGCTCTAACAGGAGGGAAGGGAACCCTTGAGAAGTTAGGGGCTAAGTTCCTTAAAGAAGGAAGACAATCTCTTTTCATGTTCGATGGGGAGACATATCTTCTAATAGTGGAACATGATGGAACTCCACTTGAGAAGGTTAAGGTGCCCTTGGGTACTGAACTTATCAAAGATAAACTGTACAAGTTTACATACCCAAATACTGAGAATGGTAACACTGGAATACCAGCTGAGATAATTAGGAGATTTAAGAATTGAAGAAAAAGACCCATGCTGAGGAGAATTACGGAAAGTTAACCAAGGAAGATATCCTGAAGATCATAACAAGTTACCTAGGAAAATACGCGGTAGAATCAATAGTTGTAAATCCTCAAGAACTTAGGATAGTCTACTACGATGAGGAGAAGAAGTTTAACCCTACTAAGAGGGGAAAACCATGACAACAGGAGGTAATTCTGCATTTTGCCCAATATGCAATAAGGGTAGACAACGTCCTCTACTCAGGAGTATGCTCTTCCCCAGTGATGTAAAGGATATAAGCAGGTGTGGGATCTGTAAACGACTCTTTCTTAAAGGAAAAGAGGTAGAGATCATTGTAAAGGAAAAACCTAAACTAGGGATAGACCTTGCTAAGATGATAAAAGATCACTACAGGTGTCCAGTATGTTATGAGGTCTGTGCAGGACTCATGAGTTGGGCAAGTCATTGTGCCCAGAGACATGGATTACCTTCAAGTGAATTCAAGAAGAAGTATGGAGAACCAGAATGGAGTGCATATGGAATTGACTTCGAAAAGAACTTTAACCCGACCAAAAGATAAGTTTGCAAAGCCTAAGGGTAGACCTGCACCCTTCCCAAAGATGAGGATAAGTCCCCTTACTGATGCTCTGGGGTACTATAACTTGAGCTATAAATGTTCAAATTGTGGGATAACAATCATCTATCCTAAGTACCTAGAGAAGGACTTTGTAATGAAGTGTCCCAAGTGTCTTACAAGGGCTATGATTTCAGGACGGAAAAAAGGAAATGTTAAGAAAAGGAAATGGAATCCAACTGAGAGGTAATTGAAGTGAAGCATATACTTAAATCAGGAGAAGGCAGAAAGGCAGACTGTTTTCTCTGTAAAGAACCCCTTGATGGGGATGTCTTCTGGACTGTAATACAATCAAAGAAGGAGATACGTGTATTCTCTTGTCCTAAGTGTGGTCAGGATTATATGCTAGAGAAGAATGTACTTACAGACTGTTGGGAAATTGATAAGAAGTGCCCCTGTAAAATATCACTTTCTCTCGAGGATCTTTCAGGATCTCTACCTAAGTGGAGAAAGACAAAGTACTTTTACTGTGATAAGTGTTTTAGTGAGGCATTTGGTAACATCCTATTTGAAAACCTAGGTGATAAAAGTGAATAAACTACTCTGGATCTCAGACTATCCCCTAAAGGGTACATCATTCGGTAATGTAACCTTGGAACTCTGTAGAAGGATACAGAACTATAAGATATACATCCTGGGAATAGGTTACACAGGAACCCCCATAGCTCCTTTCCCTAATATGGATATACTTCCTCTGGAGAATGCTAAACAGATAGAGTACTATGTAAGGAAGCTTAAGCCAGATAAGACGGTTGTATACCACTCATTCTACTTCTTAGAACAACTAACTGGAATAGAGTTACCAGACAATACAGTAGGTTACATTCCAGTAGAGGGAGAGAAACTCCCTGCTAACCTAGTAGCTTACCTAACTAACTTTGAGAACCTGATAGTTCCCTCTAAGTATTCACAGGGAATACTACGAAAGGAGGGACTTCACTCAGAGATTGTCTACCATGGAGTAGATAGTAACTTCTTCACTCCTGCAAATAAACCACCATTAAAGGAGTTCAGGTGGGGTTACTTAGGACTTAATGACATTAGGAAACAGATACCTAGGATTATAGAGGCATACTCAAGACTACCAAGGAGGACAAGGGGATCCCTAGCAATAGCAGCAAAGGGAACTGGACACTATCTTCTCTCAGCAGTAGCTCAACAGTTTAGGGTGTCTCCTATCTGGATAGAGAAGAAGTACTATGGGATACCAATGGCTAAACAGAATATCCTAAGTTTCTACCGTAATCTATCATGCTATGTAAACTGTTCATCAGAGGCATTTGGTCTACCTAACCTAGAGGCTGCTGGGGCAGGGATACCAAGTATAGCACTAGATCATGGGGCTTCTAAGGAGATAATGGGAGGCGGGTCTCTCTATGTTAAGGTTAAGGATATGCTTGATACGAACATAGGACAACTGGGTCTTGCAGACAGAGATGACCTATACAGAAAGATGAAGGTAATCTTAGAGGTTCCTCCAGAACGAAAGAGGTTAATCAAGGCAGGAAAGAGGAGAGCTAAGATCTTCACATGGGAGAAGGCATTGAAGCAACTACTGGATGTGATAGATTGAGGATAGAGATAGTAAGGAAGAAGGCAGAGAACCCAATAGATAAGGATCCTATGATTACCTGGTTATGGGATGCCCTTAATCCCCTCTTTAAGGAGACAGATGGAAAGGTAATGGTCTACATGTCAGATGACCTAGGACCTAATGAGGATCAGAGGGGTATGGTTATCTACCTAGAGGGTCTGAAGTCAACAGAGATGCGTATAAGAAAGATTATAGAACTAAATCCGACAAATAGGAACTATCAGGAGGAGAAATAATGAAATCTATAAAGATAAAAAGGGGTCATTGGCCATCAGGAATATCGAATGGACTAACTATACATTGTAGTGTGTGTGGAGATATACCTAAGTTTGATTATAGAGTAAAAGATGAACTATGGATTAAAATAATTCCTAAAGCATTTAGAAGAGGAGCAATATGTTTACCATGTCTAGATAAATTAGCTGTAGAGAAAGGAATAGACATAGGTAAAGGACTAATTAGTTTTCAATATACAGGAATAAATAAGACTATAGAACTAGTGCCAGTTACAGTATATTATTACAAGAAACATTAGATTGATAGACAAACGTAAGATACCTGGGAGTAGCCTTGAATCTTTAAATACAAGCAGGACACTATTAGTTGTTAGTAGGGATAGATAGGAATGAGTATAGGGAAGATGATTTTTGAGAAGAACCCAGATCTCTTAGAGGAAGAGGAACTGGTAGATGTAGATAACCCTAGTTCAAGATATTTTGGAATTGATCAGAATGATAAGTGATGAACGAGCTAAACAGGTTTGGATGTGTACTTTCTGTGCTACTCCACATGAGACTAAGGAACAGGCTGAACAGTGTTGGGAGTCACACTCTGAGTTAACCATAGACTATATATTCGGTGGGATTGGTGGAGGGGATATGCCTTTGGAGTGTGTTATCAAGAAGCATGAGAGAGGTTACATTACCAAGATAGCAACTTACACTAAGAAAGAGGAAGTAGAAGTTCAAATGAGGGAAAAGAGAAGTGTCAAAAGGAAGTAGAAAAGTAAAGAAAGGACCTAATATTCTAGATAGAGGAAGGATTAAGAAAGGAACTAAGATTCCAGTAAAGTCCTTATCACCTAAGTTACAACAGGAGTTGAGGGATATAGAGAAGGATATGAAGGAGAAGAAGAAGACGAAGGAACGAACATGGAGAGACATAAGTATTCTCTGGTACTCTGTAGCACCCTATGTTAAGTCTGGGTATGGAGTAGTAACTAAGCACTTTGTCTCTAGACTAATATATAGAGGATTTACCACAATGGTTGTAGCATACTATGGACTTCAGAAAGGAGGATTCCTAAAGGTAGGGGATATAGTAACATTCCCAATAGATGCTCAACCAGGAGATAACCTAGGGTTTAGGTCAGTAGCCCAACATCATAAGAAGTTTAATACAGACTGTGTTATCTTCTTTACAGACTTCTGGGTTGCTAAACCCCTAACTAAGGTTGTTAAGGAGACAGTAGCCTATACAGTCCTAGACCATGAGGACTATGCAGAGGAGTATCAGGACGTTCTTCGTGGTTTCTTTAAGGTAGCCATAGCCTCTAAACATGGCTGTGCTGAGGCTAAGAAGTATGGGGTAGATGCTCGTTTTATTCCACACGGAGTAGATACTGAGGTATTTTATCCACTACCAAAGGGTGCCTGTAAGAAGATGTTGTCAGTAGATCCTAAGACATTTGTCCTGGGGATTGTAGCAGCTAATAATGACAAGGAACCCCGTAAGGGATGGGACAAGATGTTCCAGGCTATTCGTATCTTTATGGAGAATAACAAGGAAATGAGGAAACCAGGAAAGTTTAAGGTTTTCATTCATACTGATGCACGGTGTAATAGGGGTTATGACCTAAAGCTTCTGGCTAAGAGGACAGGAATAGGAAAGTATGTTATCTTCCAGGATCCCTATATGTCAATTATAGGGTTACCTGACAAACTAATGGCAAGGATCTATTCTGCCTTTGATGTACTAATAAACCTAGCCAGGAGAGAGGGATTCTGTCTACCCCTTCTGGAGGCACAGGCCTGTAGAGTACCAGGTATAGCAACTGACTTCTCAGCTATGACAGAAAGACTAAACTATGGTAAGTGTGGTTGGTTAATTAAGCCAACTACAACAATGTTGTCACCCCTGGGTGGTGTAACTGCCATTCCAGATGAGCACAAAGCTGCTGAGGCTCTAGAGGAAGCATGTTTCAATCTAAAGAAGAGGGAACTATATGCTAAGCGATCCCTTGTATATGCTAGACAACAGACCTGGGATATAGCTGTTGATAAGTACTGGTTACCTTTCATAAGAGACATTTGGGCAGACCTAAGGGCTCCAGCACAGAAGAAGGCAGCTAAGGTTCTATTCAAGAATAAACAGAGGAAAAAGAAGAGAAAGATAAAGATAAGAAAACGATGAGGAGGCAAGAATGAATGAGAGACAAAGTAGATGATACAAAAAGATGGAAGTTTATGGGAAAGACTAGACGAGGAAAGGTTTGGGCCTTTCAGATGTCAGATGATCCAATGGATGAACTACTTATCTTCTTCACTCCAAAGGGAGCAGTAAGAGGCGGAGACTTCCATGATCATAGACAGTATAACCTAGTCATTAGAGGACAGGTTAAGTTCTATGAGAGATATGGTCCAGATATGAAGATACCAGGAAAATGTTGCAAAGTTTCTGGAGAGAATACAACCTTTCTAAAGGAAGGGCAGATGCGATGCTTTGAACCGGGTATACCACACTGGTTTGTTGCCTTGACAGACTGTATCATGTTGGAGTTCTTTGAGAGACCAAGAAGTAAGCATGTCCATGAAGAGTATCGGGACATCATTAAGGCATTTGAGAAGATGCTAGATAAAAAAGAAAAGGAGAAACAGTAAGATGAAAGTATTAATAACTGGTGCTGGAGGATTCGTAGGAACTGAAGTCTGTAGACAACTAAGGGCACAAGGTCGAGAGGTGTTCGCTACAGACATAAGTAAAGCTCCAGGTATAGACTATATGGATGTTACACAACTTAAGCCTATGATTAACTACCTACAGAAGAATCGCTTTGGACCTAATGATGCTATTATACACCTAGCTGCTAAGGTGGCTGGGAAGCCTAGTCTAACAGATCCTTGGGGTTACTTCTATGTTAACCTAATAGGAACACTAAATGTCCTAGAGGCCATGAAGACCCTTAGGATAGGAAACTTGGTATTTATTTCCTCTTGGTCTACATATGGTTCTAATATTGCTCTACCAATAACTGAGGCTACACCACAATACCCAGAGAATCCCTATGGTGCATCTAAGAAGGCAAGTGAGGCATTGGTGGAATCCTATACAGGACTCTTTCCAATCAGGGCAGTTATCATTCGTCCAACCATGATATATGGACCTGGACAACCAGAGAAGAATGTCCTGCAACAGGTTGTAGATGCTATGATCTCTGGGGAGAAGTTTGAGATATATGGTAGGGGTTCACATACCAGAGAGTTCCTGAATGTTAAGGATGCTGCTGCAGCCTTCATTAGGGGAATCAAGGTGGCTAAGACAATAGATACCTTTGAGGTGTTTGTTCTTGGAACAGAGGACCCCATATCCATAGCAGACCTAGCCAAGATAGGTAAGAAGATCAAGGACTTTCCACTGATATTTAAGAATGTTCCCAAGTGGGCCTTCTCCCAAGCTAGTAGGATGTCTAAGTTCAAGAGAGGATTCAACATGGATACTAGGAACTTTGTTACACTAAGGGAAGGTCTAATGGAATGTCTAAAGGCACGACAAAAAAGGGACTAAGATTCTCTAAGGTCCTATGGATCTCAGATCGTTCTTATCCTGACTACAATGGTGGTGCTGAGAGGACAGACTATGTTATACGAGATGCTGGAAAGAAGTTAGGTCTGGAGATAGACTGGATTAGTACGTTTCCTAAGGATACAGAGAAGTATGACCTGGTTGTCATCTCAAATATCCATATGTGGAAGGATGAGGTAGCAGAACAACTTCTTCTGGAGACATACACACCCATACTTTTCTTCTCACATGATCCACTAATACATAGGTGGTACCCCACTGCAATTAAGCAGGCATTCTGTTCTGTTTTTATGAGTCCTGCACACTGTAAGTTCTATAGAAAGAAGTTCTTCATTAAGAACTACATTGTCCAACCACATGGGATTATAGACCTAGATAGGTGGTATGGGGAGGAGAAAAGAGAGGACTACTGTCTCTATGTGGGAGACCTTAATACCTACAAGGGAGCACAGAATGTGTATAAGTGGGCAGAGGAGAATCCAGATAGAGAAGTGAGGGTCTGGGGAAGACACATGGTTAAGTTCCCCTTTACGATAGATAACTTCAAGTACTATGGATGGATGGATGAGGAGGAACTACCTAAGAAGTTAGCAACTGCATCTTACTTTATACACCTACCAGAGTACATAGATCCCTGTCCCAGGATGATAATGTTTGCTCTCCTATCTGGGTGTGAGATTATAGGGAATGATAACATAGGGACAAGTTCATATGACTGGCCCTGGGAAAACTTAGACAGAATTAAGGATATCCTGAGGAAGGCTCCTGAGGAGTTTTGGCGTAAGGTAAATAAGTACTATAGGAAGGAAGAGGGATGAATAAGAAACAGAAGAGAAAGATAAAGATTGGTTTCTTCCTAGACTCCCTGAATAGGGTGACAGGAGGACATAAGAGACGAGTGTACATGGCTAATGAGTTGAAGAGTAGGGGATATGATGTTGCCCTTCTCCTAAAGAACAATCACTTCAATAAGATCTGGACTGGAGTAATAAAGGTTAGAGGAGATGTAAATCCCTGGGATAAGGACTATGACTTCCTCTTCTTGGGAGATGCCCGTTTTAGTATAGATCCATTCCTAAAGTCTAATAACTCTACCAGGATATGGATGATGCAGGGAGCCTATGAGGGAGACAACCTTCTTGGTGGAAAGCTATTCCAGACGGTAAATAATAGAATATACCGGAACGAGAAGATAATCAAGTTAGCCTTTACAACCTACATGAGGGATTGGTTAAGGATACATCACAAGGCAACGAGTATACTTGCTCCTGGTGGGATAAATACAGCATACTACTATCCACAGGAATTCATACAGAGGGAAACAAAGATCTGTTCAGTAAGGTGGCATGTTCCTGGTGAATGGAAACATGAAATAGATGAGACTGTTCGTGGATCAAATTGGTCATACAAGGAAACTGTTGGAAGGGAGAGGGAGGAGGACATGGCTAACTTCTATAGGAGTGCAGGAATCTTAGTAACCTTTAGGGCTCCCAGTGTAGCAGGTGTCGTAAGGGACTGGAATAATCCAATGGCTGAGGCAATGGCCTGTAAGACACCTGTAATCACAACGCCTATGGGTGGAATAAGGGACATAGCCATTCAGGGGAAGACAGCCTACATTGTAGAGTCAAAGGAAGAGTTCCGTAGGGTTCTAAAGAAATGTATCAATAGCAGAACGTACAAGAATCAACATGTTGAAAGAGCCTATGCCCATATTAAGGGGTTTGAGTACTTTGACATGATAGATATCGTTGAGAAGGAGATCATACAGAAATGAAAGACTCATGTGAAGCTTGGAAGAGACATAAGGATCCTAAGATCCTAACCTGGGGAGAGTACCTCTCAGGAGAAAACTTAGTGGAAATCTTAGATAAGAAAGGGTACTTTAAGGATGGAATGAGGATCTGTGAGATAGGTTTTGGTTACAACAGGTTCCTGAATAGTCTCCTTAAGAGGGAGTATCAATTTACCTACGTTGGGGTTGATATAGGGAAGAACTGGGTAGACCAAGCTAATAGGAAACATCGGAAGAATAAGAGCATTGAATTCTTAGAGGGAGACGTGAGGGATAGGGACTTCTTTATAAAACTGGGGAAGAATAGAAGATTTGATTTGATCCTTTCATTTGTTTGCCTACACCACATCAAGCCCACCTTTGCTATTCCCCTTAGAAACTTTAGACTAATTCTGGATTCGAAGGGACTAGTTATCTTTGATCTCCCAGTAGTTGACAAGGAGAAGGATGAGAAGGTCCTAGAGTGGGAAGATGCCTGGGCAAGAAACTACTATCTAACTGAGGCAGAGTTGGTTATCTGTAGAGAGTTCTTTAAGTTACTAACGAAGTTTAGAGTACAACAGGGAGTACACAATAGAATGTGCTTTATAATTAGACCATGGAATGTGATTAGGAAATGAAAATCTGTTACTATCCTAGATACGACATAAATGGAGGGTCTAGTAGGTGTAGGGCCTACTACATTCAACAGAGACTACTCAAGTGGGGAGTAGATGCCTATATTACAAGTGCCCCCTATACAGCAGATGTTATTGTCTTCCAGAAGACCTATGAGAAACCCTACCTAGAGATAGCCAGGAAGGCTAAGGAGAAGGGGATAAAGATGGTCTTTGATCTGGATGATGACTACCTGGCTAAGGATATGATTGAACTGGTTGATGTGGTAGTCTGTGACTCACAGGGCCTTGTAGACTTTGCTCAGAACCAGACCATGAAGAAGATAGATGGGAGAGTAATCCTAAACCCAGTAGACTACATTAAGGAACCCCTACAACAGAGAAAACACACCAAGAAGAATGGTCTAAACCTTGTGTACTTTGCTAATCCTGCTAACTTTAAGGCATTTGTTAACTGTAGGAAGGGAATGGAGAGACTGAGAAAGGAAGGATTCAAGTATAACCTTACACTCCTAGGAGGACGGAACCTAGCCCATATAAGAAAGTACGGAGATCCGTTTAAGGGATTCAAGGTAAATCACGTCCCCTGGTCACTAAAGACATTCTCCCTTGAGTTAAGGAAGTTTGACTTCTCTATACTACCACAGGCATGGGACTGGAAGGGACCTGCTAAGCAGACTGAGTCGGTAGCCCACAATGTACCTGCAGTGTGTGAGAAGATACAGCCGAATGAGTCCCTCTATAGGGATGCTGGACTAATGGAGTACCTAGCAGGGACACAGGATGAGTGGTACAGGGCTGCTAAGAAGCTCTTCAACCCTAGGGAAAGAAATGGGTTCCTGGATAAGGTTCTACCTGTAGTCTGGAAGAAGAGATCACATGATGGGATAACCAGAGAGTGGTTAGACCTATTTGAGGAGTTGGTTGGGAAATGAAGGGTGTAGTAATTAGGAAGATTGGATCTGCAGTTCTAAGTAAGAGACCAGACCTACTAAGGGAACTACCCTTTATTGTACACCAACACCATACAACAGGAAAGCCAAAGCACATAGCTGATGATTGGAGTAAGAGATTACCTATACTTAGGAGGGCTATGGAAGGTGGAAACTATGGACTACTGGTGGCAGTAGATTCAGAGAGTGAGAATGATACGATAATAGGTTTCCTGGACTACCACATTATAGACTGTTTCATAGAGAATACAAGGATATGCTTCCTACAGAATATGAGGGTATGGCATCCTTGGAGGAAGAAGGGAGTAGGGACTATGTTGGTTAGGGAACTAATCATCAGAGCTGAGAAGGCAGGTTGTAAGGAGATCCACGTAGTGGCTGGGGAAGGAGCAGATGCCTTCTATGAGAAGTTAGGGTTTAGTAAGAAGGATACATTCCTGGAAGCAGAGGTAACTGACTTCTTTGAGTAGGGAGGGTATAGGTTGGACTACAAGGTAGAGAACTGGACAGAGGGGAAAGGGTACCAGTTTAAACTAAAAGATGCTAAGTTTCCAGAGGTGGATCTACCTGGGGGTTATACCTTTAGGGAGGGGTACCCCAATGAGATGACCAGAAGAGACTTTGAGGAGTTTAAGAGGATCTATGGTGGAAAGTCTCCTGGTAGAGATAGTATCTTCTATCAGAAAGTGGGAGAGGGAAACAACTTCTTCATGTTATGGGTCTACTTCGAGAAACGTGTAGTTGGTTCCAGTCTTGTAATTATAGAACCTAAGACAGGTAGTTGTCGGATAGAGTGGTCTAATGTCCTTCCTAAACATAGAAAGAAGGGACTATACCGAAACATGCAGTATCACTCCCTCAAACGATTAGAGGAGATGAAGGTAGAGACACTAAGGTTTGGTCTATCTGAGGCATGGCTTCTGCCCTTCTGGTTAAGCATATTTGGGAAGAAGAAGACCATTACCTTCACACAATTCAGTAGTCTATTCAGAGAGTATAAGCCTATGACTAGGAAAGAGGAGATCTGGGAGTTAGTTAAGATTATAGAGAAGAGGAGACCAAAGATAATTATGGAGATAGGGGTTGGAAGTGGAGGGACCTTCAAATTGTGGGAGACTATAATTCCCATCAATGGAATGCTAATTGGTATAGACATAATGGATGAGTCTAAGTGGGATCATCGAGGGAGTAAGAAAAGGGTACACTTCCTTCATGGAAACTCTCTCTCAAAGAAGATCCTAAATAAGGCAAAGGGAATCCTCAATGGGGAGAAGATAGACTTTCTCTTTATAGATGGTTGTCATGAGGGTTCCATAGTAAGACAGGACTTCTCTAACTATAGACAACTAGTAAAGGAGAATGGAGTAGTTGCCTTTCATGACATAAGGGCTCCTGATACAAAGGATTACCAAAGGACAACAACAGTGGATAAGGTCTATACAGATCTTAAAGGGATATACAAGTCCCAGGACATTCTACCAGAGAAGGGATGGAAAGGATCAGATGGGATAGGAATTATCTTCCTGGAGAAGGAGGCTAAGAAGGGAATGAATATTGTAATTACTGGGGCATCAAGCGGAATAGGGAGAGCAACTGCTAGGGAGTTCTCTAGACAGTATCCAGATAGTGCCTTTCTACTAACCTACCGTAAAGCTGTACATCAGATAGTAAGAGTCAGAGCAGAGATCGAGGGACAGGGAAGTAATGTAATGGTAGGACAGCTAGATGTGACAACTAGGAAAGACGTGAAGAAGATTATAGAATACTTTGTAAAACAGTATGGAAAGATAGATATCCTAGTGAACAACGCAGGAATCAACATTCCCAGTACAGTAGAGAAGATGACAGATGAGCAGTGGGATAGGGTCATAGAAGTAAACCTTACTGGAGTAGTAAATGTAACAAGGGCCTGTCTACCACACATAGAGAGTGGAGGGGCCATAGTTAACCTGGGAAGTGTACAAGGAATAGTGGGAGGTTATGGATCAGCAAACTACTCAGCCTCTAAGGGAGGGGTACTGGCCCTTGGTAAGGCACTAGCCAAGGAGGTAGCCAGTAGGGGAATACGAGTGAATAATGTAGCCCCTGGGTACATAGATACAGACCTAGTAAGGGAGATCCCTAAGAGGATACAGGAGAAACTTAGGGAGAGAACGTTACTGAAACGATTTGGTACTGCAGAGGAGATAGCTAAGTTTATAGTGTTCCTGGCAGTAGAGGGTACATTCTGTACCGGTCAGACGTACATAGTTGATGGAGGAAACATTTCTTAGGAGGAATATAAAATGGGAAAGATTTGGTTATTTAATCCTTTCTTGCCTAAGGAGGCAGGGGATGAGTTAAAGAAGACAATAGATAGTGGATTCATTAATAGGGGAAAGAAGGCTACTGAGTTTGAACAGAAACTTAGAGAAAAGTTTGGTTTCAATCAGGTACACCTAGTGAATAGTTGTACATCTGCCCTTAAGTTATCCCTTAAGGTTGCAGGTATTAGACCGGGGGATGAGGTAATATCTACTCCCTGGAGTATGATAGCTACCAATACAACCATACTGGAGTGTGGTGCCAAGCCTGTCTTTGTGGACATTAAGTACGAGACACTGAACATGGATCCCACCCTAATAGAAGAGAAGATTACTAAGAGGACCAAGGCAATCATGTTGGTACACTATGCAGGTTACCCTGCTGACCTGAAGAAGATCTATGAGGTTGCCCAGAGATACAACCTAGAGGTTATTCAGGACTGTGCCCATGCCCTAGGGGCTAGGTACAAGGATATGTACATTGGTTCCTTAGGAAGGTTCTGTTGTTTCTCCTTTCAGGCAATTAAGATGATAACAACGGGGGATGGGGGGGCTATCTCCACTACAGACAGTAAGGTCTATGAGGACCTAGTTAGGTTGTCATGGTTTGGGATAAATAAGAGTAAGAGGATAAAGACACCCATAGGCGCCTTTCCAGAGGACATTAGTGAACTGGGATATAAGCACAATGTAACTGACATAGATGCCACCCTTGGACTGGTTGGTCTAAGACACCTGGATCAGGCACTATGGAGAAGGAGACAGGTAGCAGAGACCTACAACCATAGTCTAGGAAAATGTAAGAGAATTACCCTACCTGTCTATGAAGGAGACAGGAAGAGTGCATATTGGTTATACCCCCTACATGTACCAGGGAAGAGGGACTCCTTTGCTAAGTTTATGCAGACTAATGGTATACAGGTAGATAAGCACAATGATAGGAATGATAGGTACAAGATCTTTGGTGGTCTGAGGAGTGACCTACCCAATACAGCTAGGGTAGATAAGGACATAGTTCACATACCAATACACCCTGCCCTCACAAGTGAGGAGATGATGACAGTGATAAGAAAGGTAAGGGAGTGGGATAGAAGTGGGAAATAAGGCAGCAATAGTCCTGGGAATGCATAGGACTGGATCCTCTGCTGCAATGGGAATCCTGAGAATTCTTGGTGTAGACATTGGAGATGACCTTGGTGGAAAGAATGACTACAATGAGAAGGGATACCTAGAGAACCAGGAGTTCTACAGATGGGAACAGAAGATTCTGATTAAGTCAGGAGGAAACTGGCAAAGTATCCCCTCCCTCAATGTTGTAAATAGTACATTTGGATTCTACGAGAAAGAGTACATGATGCTCCTGGAGAAGTATAACAGAAGTCCCTACTGGGGATACAAGGCAATTAGGGGAGGACTATTCCCTGATCACCTAACACTAATAGAGAACCCCCACTTCATAGTCTGTTGGAGGAGTCCCAAGGCAGTGGCTGACTCCCTAAGAAGGAGAAATGGCTTTACCAGACAGAAGTCTATTGGACTGTGGGCTACATACTACTACAGAATCTTTAGTTTCCTGGGGAGGAGTAAGCTTCCGTATATGATACTTAACTATGATGAGTTGGTTGATGACACAGAGGAAACAGTACTGAAAATAGCTAAGTTTCTTATGATAGAGTTCACTAAGGAGAAGAGGAAGAAGACTGAGGAATGGATAGAGAAAGGACTTAGACACTTCTAGGTGAAGTAAATGAGTAAGAAATGGACACTATTCATAGGAAGGTTTAGTCCACCTCATAAGGCTCATAAGTACCTCTTTGATAGTGTACTTAATAATGGAGGGAAGGTTGTGGTGGCACTACGGGATACATCAATCTCTGAGAAGGACCCCCTAACAATAGAACAACGTAAGTTCCTGATTGAGAAACTATATCAAGGGAACCCAAGAGTAAAGGTAATAGTCATACCCGATGTAGAAGAGGTATGCGTAGGAAGAAAAGTGGGCTACAGGATTATGGCTGTACCTGAGAAGATAAGGGTCATATCAGCAACTAAGGTGAGAAAAGGAAAGTATGATGATGTTCCTGAGGAGATTAGAGATCTAGTGAAGGAGATGTTAGATAAAGATGAATAAACAGAAGAAACGAATTTGGGGAACCCTAGCTGAACCAAAAATCTGGAGAGGTATAGATAGGTCTATTGGTTCCCTTCAACTATTTTGGTTACTTAACCTAGGGCTTCGTCCTGAACACTTTCTCCTAGACCTTGCCTGTGGTCCACTTAGGGCTGGGGTCCACTTTATCTTCTATCTAGATAAGGGACACTACTATGGAGTTGATGCTGACCAACGTTCCCTAAATAACGGAGAAGAATACTATAAGAGATTTAGACTAGAGGATAAGGAACCGAATCTAGTTCTTGAAGATAACTTTGACCTAGGGAAACTTAGGAGAAAATTTAACTTCATTATAGCACAGTCTCTCTTTACGCACCTAGCAGATCCAGATATTAAGAAATGTCTAACTGAGGTTGACAGAATCCTAGAAGGGGGAGGAGTCTTCCTAGCTACCTTCTTTGAGGCAAAAAAGGGAGTAAGAGAAGTCATGAGAAATTTGGGAACAATGAGAAGATCAACTTTCCGTAATAAGAACCCCTTCCATCAACCCTTTAGGTTCTACAAGGATAATTGTCCAAGGGCACTTTCAGTAGAGTACAAAGCAAAATGGTGTCACCCTCGTAACCTAAATATATTAATCTTCAGAAAGGAGAAGAAGAAAAAATGAGGAAGAAAAAAGTAAAGATTAGTTTCTGTATTCTAAACTACTATGAGGACTGGTTAGTAGTTAGGACCATATCACAGGTTTATGATTTCGTTGATGAGATACTAATTGGGGATACTTCCAGAGGTAAAGATCTGATACCCAGAGCGGTAGACGGCCTTCCTAAGTGTAGGATTGTGCCCGACCCTGGGTTCGATGAGGGAAGCAATTTCAGTTGGTCAGAGTGGAGGAACTATGTTCAGTCATTTGCTAAGGGAGACTGGGTAATGTGGACTGACCCAGATGAGATATACCCCCTGAACCTAATGAGGAATCTTAGAGGCTGGTTAGAGAGAACGACAGCAGAGGCAATTGGTCTGGTTAGAATAGCATATGAAACACACAAACGAATGGTAGTTAGGAACAAGGAACCGAAGATTCGGATATGGAGAAACCTTAACCGAATTAGGTGGTCAAGGAAGATACATGAGAGTCCTGAGGGATTTAAGGACTATGAGATCTGGGATGTGACATATGCCCATGACATTAACTGGTTACCCAGTTTTCCACAGAGGATATACAAGCTTAAGAAGAGGGAAAGGAGAGGAAACATCCTTCCTAGGATAAAGAAGAATGACCTAGATCCCTACAGAGAACGCTACCCCAATGAGAAAGAGGAAGACGCGTTTAGATCAAGGGAGTGACATTATGGCTTCTTCACAAGACCATGCTAAGGCTAAGGCCCTAATAAGAACTAAGAGGGGAAACATCCTTATTGATGTTGGGGCTAATGATGGTTACTACAGTATGCTACTCAGAAGAAACTTTAAGAAGGTCTATGCCATAGAACCCTTCCCCAAGTCAGTAAGTGTACTCAAGAGAAACCTTAGGAATGGAAAGATTACCAACGTAGAGGTTCTTCCATTTGCTGTGGGAAGTAGAACAGGGAAGACTAAGATGTACCTCTCCCTAAGGGGAACCAAGTGTCATAGTCTCCTAAGGGTGGGTGAGAGGACAATCATAGTAGACTGCTACACTCTTAATGACCTCTTTCCAGACTATGAGGGAATAGACCTTATCAAGGTTGATGTGGAGGGAGGGGAGATTGAGGTTCTCCTGGGAGCAGAGAAGATCATGAAGAACGTAAAGTCATGGTTCATAGAGATGCATGACCTAGGGGAGATCCTAAGGGGACTACCACATAGTAGGGAGAGAACGAGGGGACACAATGATCGAATAGATAAGATGTTAAAGGGTTATGGTTATGAGACTGAATGGATACTAGAAAGATGGGTATATGCGGAGAGAAAGAAATGCTAAGAAAGTCTAGAGGGATCTCCCTCGTATTCTCAGGAGAAGGATCACAGGCACGTAGAATCCTGCGACCAATGAATGATCCTCTTACTGGAGAACACCTAAGCAATAATGGTGTATCTACACCTACCTGCTTATCTAAGCGTTTTGAGGAGTGTACATAGTATGGACTCTCTGTCTATTGTAGAGATAATGCCTATAGAGTATGATAAGAGAAGGAAAGTAGTACATACATACTCAAAGATATGTACACAGGACATGACTGCTCAACGTCTAAGGGACCTCTACATAAACCTGGGATTTAAGAATGCTCCTGTAGTTACCCACCTTGGAGAGGCATTCCTCATAACGTTCTTCCCCAAACCACCTATCATCATCTCCAAGAGTGATGGGAGAATGTACACCTTTGTTGGTGGTAAGTGGGATCTTAAGGAAGCACAACATCAAGCGTCTTTAGTAATGAGGGTACTAGTTGAGTTTGACCTAGTAGGGAACCATAAGAGGAGAAGTGTACGGAGGAGAAAGTAATGGAAGGAACTGGCTGTTCAGTTGTCAATAGTAAAAAATGGCACATATTTGATTGTCCCTACTGTAGCTTTAAAACAAGGATTTGGGATATTATGCAGGAACATATGAAGACGCACCCTAATCCAATACTAAAGAAACCAGGATTTAATCCATCAAGAAGATAGGTCAAAAGCTTTAAAAGGTACATATAGAGTAAATAAATAGAATGGAGGTATAGACTGACATGTTAGATCCACAAACTGAAATGATCTTACTTGGAGTAGGTAAGGGTGTTGTATACGGTATCTTTGCCGGAGGTATTGGATACATTAAGAAAGAGACGTGGCAAACGTTTGACCCTTATAAGTTCCTAAGAACAATGATAATCGGTGGAGTTGTTGGTGGCATTAGTGGCACTGGCTATTCACTGGCTACAGCTTCTGCTTTGATAGGTAGTGAGTTCGGAGTTCCAGCCCTAGGGGTTGAGACATTCCTTATGACTTCAATAGTAGCTATCGCTGATAACATAGTAAAGGTTATCTCTCGCAGAACAGAACTAGGAAAACTCTACACAAAGATCAAGGAATTCTTCGGCAAGTAAGTAAACTGGGTTGCCTCTCGGCAGCCGTTCTTTTTTCTAAACTCCCTTTTTATGTTTATTATGTATTATCATTTTTTCCTGTTAGAATAGAATGTCTAAGTTTCTTTCTAAGAAATTCTATTCATAACAAAATAGGGTTGGAAAAGGTAACCAAACACAACCCCCAGACTACACAGATCCTGCCCAGTACGGGAAGTATTCTGTACTCTCTTACCTTCACTCAGTAGTTTCCTACCTCGGAAGGGGCAGATTGCTCTAAAAAACGAATTACTATACAGGTTGGTAAAGACACTAATTGGTTCTATTCTCACTTAGTTCCCTCAAGGAATTGGAAGACCTAAGATATACTTAACTGCCATTATTACACCAAACGTTACAACTGGTGACAGAACAAAACTTACTACCTTCCAGTAGAGGGAGATCCTATCATAACGGGCCTTAGCTTCTATGTAGAGTTTCTCTACTCCACCAACTCTATCCCTAAGAGTACCCATTTCATCATTGATTATTGTGATGTGTTCCTTTATCTCTTTAAGGTCCATGCTACTATGTTTGAATCCCTGAAGAACCTTCTCTTCAATCCTAGTTAGTTTTACTAAGACCTTAACGAGTTCTGACTTATCGTTCTTGTCCATTTAATAGACCTCACTCATATTATACCATTCTACATTCTTAAACTTTTCTCTATTAGTCTGACTCTACCCCTGGGTCTTCAGGCTTACGCTTGAACTTCTGCATAAGTCTCTCGATTCTTTTACTGAGGGCTTTGTCTATCTTACTCATTCTTCCCATTATTCTTCAACTCCTCTTAGGTGTCTAGCTCTGAAGGGTAGGGTTCCTAATCTAAGTCCTTTACTTGCTAGACGTGTCCACATATGGTAGTGTTCACTGTAAGGTACCTCTAGCTGAGTATACTTACCAGGGGCTATCCAGACGATGTCTAACTTAAGTTTAATAGGATTATAGTCATACAGTTCCCTAAGCAGTTCAGTTCTCCAGATAGATATACCATATTCCAGGGCACCAATAGAACCTATATCCTTGTAGAATATAGAAACAGCTCCCATATCCTTATTCTTCTTAAGGAGTGCAAGAGCTCTAACAATGTATCTCTTTGGGATAATAACATCTGAATCTAGGTTAAGAACAAAGGGAGTTTCTACTTTAGAGTAAGCAAGGGAACGTGCTTTAGCCATTGTACAGTTCTTAGTTATGTAGACTGTAGCTAACTCCTTAAGGTCTCCTCCACCATTAGAATCAACAACTATCACAGGATACTTTTTCAGGTATCTCCTATTCTTCTTCATGAACTCTCCTAGAAACTTAGGATCTTTTACTGGTATTACTATAGTTAATTTCTTCAATTGTTTCACTTCCTATATTGCTACTTTCTTTCCTACTAGACAGATATCATCTACATACATTTGATTGACTTTATAACTCATTTCCACCTTAACCTCGGTTATAATCTTTCCAGCAGTTAGGTAGGGAGTAAGGTCTACCTCTAAGTAACTACCATTACCACCTGATAGGTTAGTAATCTCTGTTGTAGTACTATCTGAGTAGGTAATAGTTACATCTACCTTATCTATCCAAGGACAGGATCCGGAATACAACCAGATACTAAATGTAACAATGTCATCTACTGGGGCATTAACTCCTGTCTGTTCTATGTATTCTCCAACTGTATCAAACATGGCCTTAAATGTACCACTATGGGTACTGCCAGTACTTATCGTTGGAGGTAGAGTAGAGGACCATCCACTTAGACCACCTGACTCGAAACCACAGTTCTGGATACATGCAGTAACAGCTTCAAGTTGTTCAAAGGTCATCTCACACGCAGTTCCTTCCTCATCCTCATACTTAAGGGTTAGTTCTTTTAACTGGTAGTAGTACATCTCATCATCTGTTTCAGGTATTCCTATGACAAACTGATCTCCAGGGTTCCAATTCTCTATACCATCAAGAAGTCCCTTAGCCCTTCTTAGGTGGTAAAGTGGATCCTTATACCTGTTAATTATCTCCAGTGCCCACCTACTAGCTGCAGTATCAGAGAATATAGAATCATCAAAGATTTCCTTGAACCAGATACCATGACCACTTGGAGGATCTGCCATGGAAGCAGGATCACTACTTCTCCCAAACCACTTACCACTGTCTAGGTGAATCCAGTCTACTAGGAGACGAGCCCACTCGGAACTATCTCCTCTCCAGGTTACTTGTGTACTTATATTGAACTTAACTACATTACTCCAGTCAAAGTTAGCCCCTGACTTCTCCCATTTACCCTCTATCTCAGAGTCAGGTCCTACTGGGATTCTTACCTCAACTAGGTTCTCTGGGATCACTTGTTCAGACTTAACGTATTCTATTCTTCTATCCTTGCTATAGGTTCCTCCACCAGCAGCAGTCTTGTACTGGTATCTTACCTCTAACTGCTCACCTAGGTCACCAGTAATATGGACTGAAGGTTCATAGGTCTTCTCTGCAGTTGTTCCATAGTAGGCCTCAGCATAGAGGTTTCTAATACAACATTGATTTCCTGAGATTCCTTTTCCTTGACCTTGGACAACTAAGGAATGCCCAGGATCCCCTTGATTAGAGACTGTAGTGGACTCTAGTATCCAGACCCTTCCTGTGTGTCCCCATCCACCAAGGTAAGTCGTATCACCATTGAACGTTCTTCTAAACCTCATCCATGCTGTTGATACTCCCGAACTCCACCACTCAGCCCTTACGTAAGTAAGTCTAACCCTGGTATAGACATCTGGGGCATCAAATCCTAGACAGTTTACAAGATCTGTATATGTGAGAGCTGTAGTGCAACCAGGACCAGAACCAGTACAGGTATGTAGAACCTCTATAGGATCTGTTGTTATATCATCCCCAGTAGCATCAGGATCTACAGTTGTCCAATCACCAGAACCACCGAATCTATACTGTATCCTTGAGTATCCATCGATTCCAAACCATGTATTCCTAAATATATCCTTTACATTGGTTAGGGTAATTCTCTCTGTACCAGCACAGGCTACATCAATTGTACAATGACTAACGTAGGACTCAGAGGCAGTTGAGTGTGTAGAAGCATCTAGGGCCCAGGAACCCTCAGTAGGAGCTTCATACGTCTTAAGAAGATCATACATCTGTTCAGCAGGATAAGTTACTAAGTCTCCGGAGGAATCCTCTAGGGTAAATATAACCTCCAACTTTGGGAAAGAGGTTAACTCTGCTCCAGATATAATCCTAGCAGAGAATACTAACTCCTTAAAGGCATTCTTGGGAGTTAAGTCAACTGTACTTGGGAAGGTAAACTCTAGGTTAAGATCAATTGGTTGTGTCCCTAGGGAGTCATTAGCTATTGAACGAGTCCCAGCTCTTACAGCAAGTGTACTTAGGAACAGAGCTCCCTGTGCAGTGGCCCAATATGTTAGTTTATCAGACCAAGGATCAGGATTATTTGCTGTTGGAACTGGACTTATCTTATTCTGATGACCATAGACATCAACTGTATTTACCAGATTGTCCTCTGTGACCTCATAGTTATAGTCCCAGAAATCATCTATTCCAAAGGTATCCTTGACTGGTGTACCTGTTCTAGGGAAGAACTGTAGACGTTTATTCTGATCAACATAGAACTCAGACTGAGTAATAAAGGCTAACTTTCCTAGACAGTCAAGTAGGGACTCTCCCACAAAGTCAACTGTTCTGGTCTTATTAGAGTTAGTTACCTGACTTAGGTTAATAGCACGTTCATTAGGATATGGGGGATCATGAGCAGTATCTATCTCAGCTAGGACTGAGTTTATGATTGAGTTAATGTTAGTTACTGTAGCAAAGGAAGAAGTAATCTTAGTCTCTAGAAGAAGCTTACCATAATCTAGGATTGAAAGTCTCAATTTCTGTTCAGCATTTTCCTCTTCCCAGAATCGTTCTACTGAGTCTACTTCCCCTGTAAAGACAAGCTTCTCAAGACCAGAGTTCTCTGAACCATAGTAGATCCTAACCTCATCTCCCTCTCTAAAGTCATGAACATCAGAATTATCAAGAAGAACCTCTCCACTACCAACTTCATCAGTTAAGGACTTAGTAAACTCCCAGTTCTCTATATCTCCCTGGTCTAGTCCCAGTGTTGCTCCATTTCTCCAGATCTCTATCCTAAAGGTCTCATGTAGTTCCTGTTTATATTTACTGCACTGATCAACTAGGCTAAGATTCTCTGATAGATTCTTACCCACCTTGAGTATCTTCTCATCCTCTAGAAATAACCATTCAGAAGTAAAGGACTTTACCCCAGGCTCCTTTTTCTGTGTATCAGATACAGTAAAAGTCTCTTCAAGCTCAAGCTTAGTTTCCTTAGATATCTCATCTGAAACAGTTAAGGTCTCAGTCAGATTAATTGTATTATCAGCCAAGGTGCGACTCCCTCCTAATGTCTAACAAGGGATACCCTTCGTAGAGTTAATTGATAGTCAAACCAGTTTGTCTTAGCTTCTTTCTGAGTAAACTTAGCAGACTCAAAGATTAGATAGACAGTCTCATTGTCCTTAGCCTTAGCTTCTGCAGTCCAATATCTATAGGAAGCTGCACTAGAGTCAGACGTCTGTTCTGAGTGTGGGGTTAACATATCAGAATTCTGAAGAAGAAACAGTGAGTCTCTCTTAACGTACCATTCTAATTCTCTTCTTTTTTCCTGTCTACAGGATCCAGAGATCTTAAACTGTATCTTCTCGTTATGTCTGAATCTACCCCTCTCTTCTTTTCTCTTGTAACCAGGTCTTCTAACACGCCATTTCACGCTAACATCCTTGTTAACAGAAGCAGGTGTAGGTTCAAAGATAAAAGTGTTACCTGATAGAACATAGCCTGTGCTTACTCCAGACCAATACTCAACGAGTTGTAAAACAGCCATTTCTCCTCACTCCTAATATTCTGATCTCCTATACTTTTTAGCCATTCTCTCTGATATCTGGGATACGGAGGCTTCTACCGCTCTCTCTATAATTTCTTCTATACTTGATACCCCTGAGACATCCACTGTTACAGTTAATGGAGGTTCCTTAGGGATGTACCTACCTCTTCCTCCTTTTCCTAATGCAGCAGTTGTAGCTGCAGGAAGTACAGTTTCCTCAGCATGTACCATAGCAAGTCCTGGAGCTGTGATTAAACCTCCCTCACCTAATGAAGGTATCTTAGTAATAGCAGCCATTACAGCTCCCTCTCCGCCGAATGCCCTAATTATTCCTAGAGGAACTACCATGGCCATCAGAGCTGCAGTTAGAGCGAAGATACCAGCTGCAAAGGTAAGTAGTCCTGTCATACCTAAGAATCCTGCAGCACCTGCAGCAGATAATGCTAGGGCTAGTATTCCTATGGCTCCTGATAGAGCAAGGACTACTGGAAGTGTAGCTATAACTGAAGCTAAGTTTCCTCCAAGTTGTAGTATAGCATCAGAGGCCATCTTAGCACCTATACCAGCTAGTAGGAATCCTGTACCTACCATAAGAGCAGCAGCCCCTATCCCTAGTAACAGGGCCACTACCGGCATAGCCATAGCAGCTGTCACAGAAAGAGAAGCTAGGACGAAGACAGCAACTACCAAGGCAGCAACTAGTGCAATTACTCCTGCAGTTAGTCCAGCTAGAAGTGTATTTATCTCATCAACCCTAAATCCAGTTCTAGAAGCAACCTCTAGGAAATGTGTGAATGCAAAGATAAGACCTATCATTACTCCAGCTAATGTTACCACGTAGGCTATTGCCTGTAGATTAACACTGTTTAGACCAGCTAGGAATCTAGTAGCCCCAGCAATTACAACCATTAGAAGGCTTACACTTCCTGCTAATGCTACTAAGATTCCAGCAATTCCACCAGCAGTAAATCCAGTCTCAGAAGCTATCTTAAGGAACCAACCGAAGGCTCCTATTAGGGATAGGACAACAGGAATCATAGCAAGGAAGGCAGCAAAGACCTGCCAACTCATACTCTTTAATCCATCTAGAACCTTAACTACAACCACAATAATAGCCAATATTGCTCCAAGGTTAGCTACTAAGAGGGCAATTATTGCACCAACCTCTGTAATCGTGTAACCAGAGGCAGCAGCTACTCCAATAAAATCCTTAAGTGCAAAGATAACAGGAACCAATGCTACAAGTAGAGCACTAACAGCAAGAATTGTTTTCCACATTCCTCCGCTTGATTTATCCTGGACAGAGGTCATTCCCTCTGTTACTTTACTTACTCCTTTAATTCTAGAGGAGATACTCCCTAGAACTCCACCGAATGCCTTTATTCCAGTTACTAGGAGGGGAAGCATAGCAAGTGCAACTAGTAGGGCTACTACTAATTCCTTGTTATTTCTAATGAACTCAGCAATCCACTCTATTACTCCAGTCTCCTCTAGAGCATCGAAGACTGACTCAAAGGCATCTCCTAACGCTTCAAAAATGGGGGATAGAGCTTCAAAAAGGGGACCTATGGCATACATCAGAAGGCCAAATACAGCGAATGCAGCTACTAGTTTGACTACTCCACCAATAGCACCAAAGAGAGACTTCTTCTGTTTCTTGGCTACCCCAGCATCCTTCTTCTTAGCTTGGGTTGCACCGCCCCTAGCAGAGGATTCTAGTGTCATTTGTTTTGTTAGTTGTTTAGAGAGCACAAGTTCCTGGGTATCCCTAGCGATCTTATCTCTCTGTTCTTTACCGTAACCTAACATTACATTAATCAGGAGTTTGAATGTCTCTACGAGACCAAGTCCAGAAGTCTTAGCAGAGAGTACAGATCCAACCAATAGTCTCATGAAACCTGCAATCATCATAGTCTTAGCAGCTAAAAGTACAAAGATTCCAGCAATGAACATGGCTCCCATGGCTAGACCTATAAATGGTATATTCTCAATAGTCTCAGCTAACCACTCAAGAGCATCAACTACCATGTCAAGGAAACCACTAGACTCTAGAACATCTTCTAGGGAGTACAAAACATCCTGCATAGCATCTTGGAAGATATCAGATGCCTTAAAAACAGCTGTTGCGAATGACATCATCCAAGTACCAGCAGCCTTTAGGGAACCTGACATACGCATTAAGTCTCGCCCACCAAGACGCAGGTTGTATCCTAGCTTAGTGATGGCCTTGTCAACAGGATTCAACTTCTTGATTCCTTTGACGTCAAGGAAGACTAATACTTCCTCCGCTATGGGCACTTCTTCTTACCTCCTTCTTTTTGCAGCTCTTCTTTCTTTCTTCTTTTGTTTCTTTAGTTCTTCAACTATCCAATTATATTGACGGATAGAAAGCTTGGTAACATCTTCCAGCGTCCAGTGCATATGGTACATTACCTGGAAGGTAGTGCTTAAGCTTTTGTTGCCAATAAATTTCGGATCTCGTCTACACTGTCCTTATCTAGTTCACTGAACTTCGCTATATGACCGGCTATCTCCATGATAACTTTCATAGGGAGTTTTCTAGTTTGATCAATGTTGAGTTTGGGTCTCACAAGACCTTTCAAAACAAGAAAGATGAATTGTTGAATATCATCATCTTTTGCAGCCTTAGTAACATCTGCTAGTTCCCCTATGTTGATCTTCTTTATAGTGACTTTCTTCTTCAGGGTCTTAAGAAAAACTTCCTTTTTCCCTGTAGCAGGAGCCAAAAGATCAGCTGCCTGTGCGAATTCAGTATTATCTGTTTTAGTCAATCGCTTTACCTCCTCTTACTTGAAGACTTTCGAATACCTTACTTGGTTCTTTATTATTGGTTCAAGGTTTACTTACCTTAGATCCACAACTGGAAAGCTTAGACACTTAACGAAGTGGCTATGCTTATAGCTCTGAAATCATAGTCCTCTGTTAGGAAACCATCTTGTGGAACATCTACACTACCAGTTTCGAACTTGCAGCTGTAGACATAGACCCAGGGGCCTGTTTTCGTAGTAGTGGCTCCAACTTTGAAGACAAGATCGAACGCAGTTAGTGCATTTCCGCCTGCACCCATTAGCGCAAGATAATCGACATTTACCCAAGCTCTGGATAATGTTCCAGTAATCTCTTCATTACCCTCGACAAGTGTCGCTGGCTGTCTAGAACCGATACCATAGTATGGTTCCACTCCAGTGGCTATCTCAAGAGTAACTGACTCAGCTTGGCCAACTTCTTGCCATGCAGCAGCTCCAACCCTTATGTAGATCTTGGCATTCCAACCTTTGAATACCCTAGTTTCTGGCAATTTCTTTTCACCTACCTATTTATTGTTCTTGTTACTTTTAACCTTTGCTCCTAATATATTCTGAGATGGGTTACCCTTATCCTCACAGTCTTCTGAAATACCTCATGTTCCTCATCATAGGGGTGTGGCATCTCTCCTGTTTTCTCTACATCTATAATGTCCTCATTAGACTGTGACAATGATGCTCTCTTCGAGAGTACTATATCTACTACCTTATCAGCTAGGTAATCTCTCAGGGCAGTTCCTCCACGTCTAGGAGATAGTCCTGTTGTCTTATTCTTTCTGTGAACCCATATATCAATATCAAAATCTGTTTCCTCGTAGACTGCCATTGTTCCTCCAGTATGACCCATATAACCCCCCACAGCAGCAGGACGTTGAGGGGAACTAGTCTGAGTAATAGAGATTCTGGGCATCGAAGCATCTATTCTTGGGTAGTCTATGTAGATCCATACAGCAGGAGCACCTATAGCAGTTCGTATAGAACTTAGTTCTTCTCTGAATAGTGTAACTAGGACTCTCTCTAATGCCTCTATTTTCATTAAACCTTCACCTTCTTGGTAACTTTCTTTTGCTCATCAAGAGCCTTCGCTAATTGCTGAGGAAACTCCCACTCCATAGCCTCAAAGGTTCTCTTGATCCAGGGGTTAAAGGTAATCTGTTTTCTTTGTACAACCTTCTTAACAGCAATCTTAGTCTGTCCTGGTTTAGGAACCCTAGCTCCCTGAATTACAGGAAGACCCATAGCATGTTTACGGGTAGGTTTTCTCTCGAATGGTAGTCTCTTCCAACCTTCATGAAGTGTCTTAATAATTACCCAAGTTCTCCAGGCCCTAGATCGTCTAGAGTACTTCCCAGGAACATCAATCTCTGAATAGGAGTAGGGAGGCTTTCTCTTTACCACTAGTTTAATGTGACTCTTAACAAAACCAACAGGAAATCTCTTAGAGGGATTCTTACTTATTGGAGCCCCAGACTGGACATAACGAAAGACCCTCTCATTCCATCTGGAGTAGGCTTTGTAAACTGAACCAACGGTTCCTCTCTTAAGTCCCTGGGCATACTGTGTTCGTATCATCTTAAACTTAGCAAAAGGTTCCCTAGGCATTATTGACCCACCTGTCTTCTTAGGAGAGCTCTTCTTATTACTGACTCCCCACTCATGTATTGATCAATTATCCTAACAACAAGGTACTTAATAGAGTTGAAGGTGATGTAGTCATTCACACCTACTGTGTAAGACTCTGAGTCTATGGTATAGGATGGTAAGAAATAACCCCATGCATCACCATCTTGTACCTCCCCAGCAGGAAGGTATGTCATCTCCTCTAGGGTAATGCTTTGAATCTCTGCTAAAATTGTGTAAGTTTCCTCGGACTCTTCAGTCTGACCAAATGGATCTTCTGCTATAAGTTCAGTCTCAGTAACCTTATGAAGGGTGACTTCTGTCCCTAATGAAGTTAGAATCTTCTTTAGTTTCCAATCTGGTGGTCTCTTCAAGGTTACTTACCTTCTTATTCCCTTACTTGGGTATGTAGCTTATCTACTACGTTTATTGGTCTCAATCTCCGGATCAGCTCTATAGACGCGTCCTCTCTGTCTAAGTTCCTTAGCAGCAGAGCTATCTACCTCAGGGCCTTCTGGACCTCTTGGTCTGAAGACGAGCTTTCTATATGTTACCTTGTCCATTGGAAGAGCAATTAACTTATCAACAAGTCTACGGACTTCTATCTCAAACAACTTCCAGGGTTGTTTCTGAGTAATCCTCTTGTTACCAAATGTATAGCTTTCTGGAACAAGGTACTCTTCCCTCTTAACCCATAACTCAGCAGCCTTCCATGCTGTGGCTAGGGAGAGAAGCTCCCAGTCAATTCTCTTGGTAAAGTATGAGTAGTCAACTGTAATCCTTCCATAATCATCTTGGGAGGGAGCAGCTGTTAGAACTATCTTTCCCCTTAGGGGATCAAAGGTACTTATTGTTAACTCTGCCCTCTTGAATGGATCATACGGGAAGTTCTTTACCCATCCATATACTGAAATATCAGCTGTAGTTATGAGGGTGTCCCCGGAGATGTCAGCATAGTAGTTATAGTAGGTTGAAAAGGTGTTATTCGTTCCATTGATATTTCCACTTGTTCCACCATCCACTATAGAAACTTGGATGTATTTTCTAAGGTAAGACATAGCATAGCCTATGAACTCCTCTAGAACATTGTCAGTTGCAGTATCGATATCTAACCCAAGAAGGTCTCGAACGTTTTGAGCATTAGTCCACATTTTTGTACCCTACTATAGTAATAGTTCTCGATTTATTTAAGCTCTTCGCTAGGGTCTAATAATATACAGAAAAATATGTTAGTGGAACTCGACACATAGGACGAGCCCCAAAGATCTTTTACGTCCTTAGGACGGAAGCTTACGTAACGGTGATATTTCCACCGCCAACCAGCAAACAGACAGCATCCTCATCAGTTACTTGAGCGCCATACTCCATATAGAAGTACAGTTCGATAGAATCAGTAGATGGATTATCCCATCTCTTAAGGTCCACATGTCTCTTGATAGCAAGCTTAGCTGATCTCTTGGAAGAGATTATCATAGCATTGCCTGTAGTCATATTTGTAGACACAAGTACCCTTATGTTGGATATTTGTCCGATTTCTCCCCTTAATAGAGGTTCCCTAGCACCGTACTTGGAAGCGTCAATAAATTGACTATTCTTTAGTAACATGTGCATTTGGTCAGGATGTACTAGCATGAAGTCAGGTTCCCACTTTTTGCCTCTAATTACATTGGCAGTATTGATTATGTCAACATATGCGAATGTACCTTCTGTGGCAGCATCAACATAGTTGGTTCTGTCGGACCAATAGTATGAGACAGTGAAAGCGTTAGCTGTATCTCCAGCCACAACTACACCATTGTAATAGTCCACTGTAAGTGTTTGTCCGCCTGTAGTCAATTCCAAGTAAGTTACTGGGGAGTGACCAAGACTTGTTGTTCCACCATCTACGGCGGAGACAGCTTCAATGGTTATTGTGCTTTCCTCTCCGATTAAGCAGTCCAATATTACATTGTCCTCTTTATCGGCAAGTGCAATTCCAGCTTCTTTGATAGTATCTCGGATCAAATCCAAGTTGCTACCATCGATAGCCTCTTGCGTAATCTTAGCACAAACTGCATATTTGCTAACAGTTAAAGTGTATGGCGAGTATGTGATCGTATTTCCACCAGGAGTGGCACCCTCTTGTACTGCCGCAGCAGTAAGAGTTCCACGTCTGTAGAATACAATGCTTCGACCTTTAGTTCTAACAAGGTCTTCATTTATTGAGACCAAGCTTCGACCAAAACGTCTAGCTCTAGCAGCTTCCTCGACTTCCGTTAATATCACCTGAGTTAACAGGGATGGAAGGTCGGTAGAGCTCCAATTTGCAAGCTCTTCTAGACTTTTCATGGTTATCTTATTCTCCTTTTGAGTTTCTAATATAAAAATAGGTTTGGTTACTATTAAGCATTGCCCCTTGGAGACTAGTCTTCGTAGACCTTTATCTGCCCTTTGGCAGAGACCTTAGAAGATTCTTTGCCTGTAGGAAGCATTCTATGCTTAAGAGCGAAACGAGCAAGTTCTCCAAAAGAGAAGTTATTCTTGAGGTCCTTAATTGTCGTATTAGTCCTTTGGGCCCTTTCTTGAGTAACCTCTGTATGAGCTACCTTTTCTCTTGCCTTCTGAACGAGTAGTCTTGCAAGTCTATCCTTTGGAAGTGGACCCCACTCAGGATGTTCCTTCTTAGGTTGACGTCCTCGGTTATCTTGGAGTTTCTGTATGATCTGATCTCGTTCATCAATCTTATTCTCTAAGTTTTCTACTTTGCTAACTAGTTTCTTAAGTAGCTCTTTCTCTTCTGAATCCAATTTACTCACTTACTTCGTTTTCTTTTCTTCAAACAGTTTAGCCAGGAACTGATTCTTATCCTTTTCAGGTAGTTCCTTAAACCCTGCTGTGACCTCGTCAACAGTCAAAGGCTTATCCACAGGTTTTTCAACCGGCTTCTCAACTGGTTTCTCTTCTGCAGGCTTAACTGGCTTTTCAACAGCTGGCTTCTCGACAGGTTTCTCAACCGGTTTCTCTTCAGCTGGTTTCTCTACTGGCTTAACTGCAGGTGTCTCTGTGGGCTTCTCTACTGGTTTCTCTTGAGGCTTCTCAATAGGTTTCTCAACTGGAGTTTCCTCCGGCTTTTCCTCAGAAGCAACCTCTTGATCTTCCTTCTTAGGTACCCTTGCAGGTATAGTAACATGCTCATGCACATACTTACCTAAAACAGGAACTTCCATTTCTGGTTCCTCAACAGTAGCAGAAGACTCAACCACTACCTCTATAGGCTTTTCTGTGGGTTTCTCTACTGGCTTTTCAACTGGTTTCTCTTCCACCATTCCAAATTCCTCCTTTGTAGTTAATTTTACTCTTTCTTATACTTCTTGTAATACTTCCCATCCTTGTAGCGGTAGGGATAGTAGTTACCATTCAACTTGAAGTAGTAGTAGACTCCGGACTTCTCTTCAGGGGTTTTATATCCTCTCTTCAAAGGTCCAAACTTCTCCTGATGAACCTCTTGCCAATGCTTAGCTAGTTCTTTCTCAGACTTAAACTTCTTCTTGCAAGCTGGACAAACAACTTCTCCATTAGGTTTTTCCTCAGGTTCCTCATCGGTTTTCTTTTTAATAGGAACACACTTTTCTGTCTTAATGTCCCAGTTCTCCTTACCTGCGATACAACCATGTTTATCCTTCTCTGGTTCACCATAAGCATTCTCTGTTGGTTTCTTCAGGGCATTTGCAGCCTCAATCTTAGTAGCAAAGTTTCCTATTAGCTTCCACTGACCAATACCTGTCTTACCAGTATCAACCATAGCCATGAAACGACCGTTCTTCATCTTAATAATCTTGGTGTTTCCCTTAGAGAGGTTAACTACCTGGCCAAGGACAGCAAGGATTGTCATGGTTTCATTGAATCCACCATACTTCTCTTTATGCTCACCTTCCCAATGTGAAAGAAACTTATCCTCATCTTCGAATTGGGTATCACAGACTGGGCATGTAGCCTTCTGGCATTGCTCAGGGTTAGGAGCACCAGTTTGATTAGGCATAAGTTTACCAGCTATAGATTCCTGATCGCCTTTCTCACGAGGGTGGGTGAACTCCTTAAGTATGGCCTCGAGGTCTGCCTTAAACTCTGCTAGATCTCCTTTGGATAATCGCTGAGGTTGATCGCCATAGTAGGCATGTCTTATCTTATAGGTTTCCTTAAGTATATCAAGCTCCTCCCTGGAGTTAAGCTCAACAACACACAGAAGAACCTTCTCATTTGCGTTCTTCTCGTTCTCCTTCCTCTTGTAAGGATACTTATTTTTACCTAAGTTTCCATAGAAATAAGAAACTACCTTTCTGTCAGTCTTTAGACTGGTTAAGGTTTCCTCATCAGGAAGCTCTAGAACAGCAAACAGTTTAGGAGCTACTAACTTAAGTTCCTCTTCCTCTATCTCAGAAAGGGACTCTATTTCTTCTTCAAGCTCGTGCATATTTTCCACTTCTAATATATTTGTCTCTTTAATCTCTTTTAAGTCTTTCCCCTTAGACAACATTGATAGTTGTTCCTTATGGAATATGAAACATCGGTCACATGCTGGGACACGAACTAGTGATAACTCAGAGAAGTTATAGTCTGAACCGATTCGTATTTGTTCATTAATGGCCTTCTTCTCCATCCAGGTAGAACAGGAAACAGCAGGCAGAACCTCCTTCTTGACTAGTCTCTTAGCCAAAGGATCAGTTACCTCTGCCTGGAAAACAATTCCCTTTAGGGACTCCTCGTAGTATGAGGAGGTTACTGCACCTACATGACGACCCTCGAACTCTTTAGTCTTACCGTGTTCAACTAGGAGAGGTTTACCAATTAAGGACTTAGCTACTCTCTTAATCTCTTGTGCAGAATAGATGACATTCTTCCATACACCCTCGGTAAGAGCAACACCAGTAATAAGTACTGCATTGTCCTTTTCACCTAAGATTTCATACGGAATATAGAGTATCTCTAGTTCCTTTGTAGAAGCAATATCCTCTATTTCTATACCTGTATTATCCAATTAGTTACTCACTATCCATGTCTTCTGTGATATACTGATACTATCTTTCTCAGATTAATATTTAAGGCTTACCTTACCTACTCAGTTTGAGGTGTCTTAGACCTCATGAATATCTCTGTTCCATTACTCTTTTTCCAGACAAAGTATCCCTTTAACTTACCATGAAGTTTCAAAGAGATAAATGTAGGACTCTTCTCAAGGATCTCAGCTTTACCTGCATCTATGGGATCAACAATCGTAGAGAGTGGTCCAACCTTAACAACCTTCTTCTTGTCAATCTCCATCCATGATGCCATCTTTTCAGGTGTTTGGTCCTTTCTCTTAACCTTGGTACTCTTAACTAGTAGTGGATCCTTATAGAGACTGAACTCTATACCATCACTAAGTCTAATGTCCCAGTGATAGACAAAGTCATTAAGATAGTGTTTAGGTGTTGGTCTCGTAGGAATCCAGTGTTTCTGTAGGACAAAGGATAGACCAGAGGATCTACTAAGTTTCTCAAAGGTATATGTCTTAGCCTTCTTCTCCTCTTGAACCAGTCTCCACTTACCCTTAAGTTTCTTTCCATTGAACTTGAGATCAATTATCTCAATACCTTTCTCTACCTTTGACTCTATCGATACTGTTCCCCTATCCACAATCTTCATTGTAGCAGGGAGTTTCTTGTTAGGATTATACTTGGTACGAGGGGATATCTTACCCTCAAAGTCTAACCACTTCCTATCAACCCTTCCCTCCTCCTCAGCACTTGTAGGTCTGTAGTAGAGAGGGTCTCTTGGGAAGAAGAAAGAACGTACACCACCTACTCCCTTATCATCTATTCTCAGGTACCATTCTCGTTTAGGTACTCCTCTAACTACAAACTGACCCATCCATGAGTTAAACTGGAGTGTAAACTTAGGAGTAGATAACTTCTCTCCTGCCTTCCTAGCCACAAAGGCACAGTATGCATTAGGATTCTTCTTGTCCTGGTTCTTTCTTACACAGTCAGCAAAGTTCTTATACTCGGCGAAGGGTAGTGACTCAAAGGCTCTAACTAGGTATGCAGGGGCCCATGTGTCACAACCTGGTATATCAGGATTAGCTAGACACTCTGAGTTCTTACAGGCTGTAAATCCTGCACAGGTTCTACAGGTCTTTACTTCCTTCTCAGGACCTGTCTTCCAATCCTCCCACTTCTTCATCTGATCTGGGAAGTTCTTAAGTGCCCATGCCTTGGGGAATGGATATGGATTACTCTTGGGAGGCTTATAATCTCTTTTCCTTGCTCGGGTAGAAATAGTGTAAGGTTCTTGTGTACCAGGAATGAGAACTCTCCACATGGTCTCACGTTTCTTTAGGGGTTTCTTAGTCTCAGGATCTAAGACAGGAACACCTACTCTCCTGACTACTATTCTAAACCATTGTTCCTTAGGGAAGAAAGTCCCTGTACTTGATTTAACAAAATACTCATGGAAGTAAGGCTTCTGAACACCAAAGATACAGACGCCCCTTTCAAAGGCATAGAGGACCCCAATATTCTCCCTTGTAGCTCCGGGATCTCCTGGTTTAGTAACTCCATGTACCTTCATCCACTGAATGGGTTGCCTAGCCTTAGTCTCTGCTCTTCTTCCCTTATTAGTACTTGTATGTCTAAATATGAATGGAACTGACGTTAGGGCCTTCTTAGCCTCTGCTACTGAATCTACCTCTGGAGTTCCCTTAGGATTATCTAGGACTGTCCATCCCACTAGGAAACCATTAGCCTTCATTCTCCAGTCTACGTGTACTGATCTTCCTCTCCAATGGTGTTGCATGACAAAGGGGTGTTCACCTGTAGGCATCTCTTGATAAGGAGCTAGAGCTAACTCTACAATATCCTTAGGAAAACTTAGGTAATTTATCATATCTCTTGTTATTTTCATTGGTCCTCCCCCATTTCCTTAATATCCTCTTCCTTTGGTTCATCCCTAGGTCTTAGTTCATAGTAGTAGTCCTTCACAAAGTGACACTTAAACCTATTAGCAAGTTTACACTTGATAGGATACTTTAAGACCTGTTCCATAGCTGACGTCTTCTCCTTAGGAACATAGAACCTCTCCCTTAGTGAACAGACCTTAGTGTCATTCCAGTAAGCACACTCTGGAAGCTTAATCACCTTAGCTAGGTTCTCAGAAAGTGGTGCAGTTCCAGCCTTGACTATCTTTCTAACTGTATCTAGGGTGTCAGGTTCCTTCTTAGTGGCATGCTTAGCTTCGAATAGTGGAAACATCCAACTCCACCATATCTTTCCTGTCTTAGGGTGTTTGTTCTCTACTATCTGTACAGGTCTTACAGTGATAATGTCTCCTCTGGCTGCTCTTTCCTTAGTACCATAGACTCTACCAATCTTAGCATAACACTTTCCCTTGTGATCTATTACCTGGTTCTTTCTGATCTTATCTCTCATTCCGCAGGGTACCTTGAATACTGGGTAGTAGATCCATTGGTTAAGCTTCTTACCTGCCTTGGTCTGTTTCTGTATCTCATCCCAGACCATTACATCGATCTCTTTAAGGTTCTTTAACTTAGCCCATTCAGAAGTTCTTCCAGTAGTCTTATAGACTGAGTCCTTAACCTTTACAACTACTCCCTCAGAACCAGGAACCTTTCTCTCCTTCTGTACTGCCCTAAAGAATGCACGTACTGAATTTGCAGGTATACTGTCTATCCTTCTCCAGTGTTTCATACCACTAGGGATGCACTTGTTAATGGTATTCCATCTTTCAACATAGCCCTTGTCATGGATATCCTCACCATTATAATAGAGACAGTCATGAATATGGAAGACTATTCCCTCATCATCCAGAACCTTCTTTGTTGCTGTTACCCAAGCAATCATCTTCTCCCTCTTAAGTTGATCACAGACCTGTTCCATATCACTTACGGTTTTACCACGACAGTTGTACTCAACCATCTCTGCATCTAGGACACAGTCCTTGGCCTTCATCTTAGATAATAGTTCCTTTACAGACTTCTTGAATACATGAGCTCTATCTCTCTGCTTATCCTCCGTTATAATCTTAACTGTGTCACCTTCAATATGAACTTGGAATCTCATACCATCGTACTTCTTCTGTACAACTAGGCCCCTGTCAATATACCTGGAAGCCCACTTGTCCCAGAACTCCTGTACATCAAAGAATTCATGTTTGTGGAAACCTGACTTAGGTTTTAATTGTCTAAATGGTCTCATTATTTTTATCCATCCTTTTAAATGCTCATAGGGGGAAGTCCTCTTCATCTCTTCAATAGATACTTTCTTAAAAGCTAATCTGTAGAGAGGGACAGAATAACCGATCTGAGGACCTTCTTTATCCCAGACAAAATGCAGTCTTCTACCGAGGTCTTTGTTACTTTCAGAAATATCATCCACAAAGGATGAAACTATTCCCTTATCAGAGTGACCTTGTTTGAACAAAATGTCTACATCGTGCCCTTTAGGGCTATTGCCTTGGTTGACTATCCTGCCACATAAGTGGACGTGTATTGGGTTATCGTCTAGAACAATTAAGTCCGGGAAGGAAGAGAGTGCATTTCCCAGGTCAAGTTTTGCACCTAGGTCATCTTTAAGAATGATTGGTATTGTCTCGGTAGCTCCCTCTGGTTTAGGATACTCGACTACTTCGAGACGAGTCTCCTTATCTAATTTATCTCCTATAAGTCTGAATTTAACATTTCTCTTCTTCAGTTCTTTCCATACAAAGACATGAGCGTTGTGAAGAGGTTCTGTAATTCTCCTAAGTTTATTGTGGTAGATCCAGTGTAGTCTCTTATAGGCTACTTTGAGTTGTTTATCACTTAGACCTTCTACGTATAGGTTATCTACCTGTTCTAAGTCCTGTACTCTGATCTTAGAGGGTGTGATACTTAGGTTGGACATTGACAGTGGAGTTCTGTGTTTCCATCCAAGCTTACTAAAAACATCGATAATCTTCTTGTGAAGTTCCTTAATGATCTTCTTCTGTTCAACTAAGGAATAGTCTTTGAATTGGGAAGACTTCATTGCATTACCTTTTCTTAGTCTATTCCACCAGGTATGAACTATCCGGTGATCATCTGCTAAGATTCTCTTCCCCTCAGCAGTCTTAACAAGTTTAACAGCGTTATATTTCTTCCAGTTACCAATTAGCTCCTCCTTACTTAGGCTACTTATTGGTAGGATCTTCTTCCAACCCTTCCATTCCTTGGGATGTTTAGATTCAAGGTGAGCTATAAGGATCTTAATAGAGTCAAAGATCTTACTACAGAAAGGGCACTGCTTTTCCATTATCTTTCCCACTATTACTTTAGTCTGCGCTGGAAGATTTTCTGTGGTAAACTGTAACTTTTCCATTCTTACCATCCCTACTTAGGATACATATGTACTTGACTTCTTAGTTTGAGGTTTCTTTGCTAGGACAGCCTTGGACATCTTAATATCTAGGTCTGTGAATGAGATAGCTAGACTCCTAAATGTATCAAATACCTCTTTAAGTTCGACCTCTGATAATTGATCTAGAACAGCAGGATTCTTAAGCCAAACTGCCCAACCAGATAGTGATCTGAGAATAGCCAGATGAAGTATCAGAATTGAGGAACAGGTTTTTAGTCGATCATCTGTCCTAAGTTTCATAAGTCTCTTCTTTGAGGCTTCTAAATCCTTTATCCATTTCTTTAATTGACTCGACATTCTATCACCTTGGTAAGTCCTTTAGGATCTTAACGTAGATATTAGGGGCAGTAAGTATCTTACCAGACTGCCATCGTATCTCAAGTTCAGCATGATATTCTCCATTAACGTTCTGGAGTTCACTAGCAATTAGAACCTGACAGATACCAGAGGCTCCTGTGACTACATAACCTGGTTTATCGAGGCCAAGGGTAGATAGACCATACTTCTGCATCTTAAATCCGATACTACAACCAGTAATATCCACTATATCCCCATCTGCATCCCTTACTTCAAACTCAAGAATGTAGTTTACATCCCCTCGAACTAATGTTAGAGTTGGCAATACAATTTCCTCTCTATCTTACAGAGGGACTTGAAAATATAAAAGGGTTTGCCTAACACTTCTCAATCCTTTCCTTTAGGTATGCTATCGTTTTCCGTCTAGGAAGACGAACTGTTCTACTTAATGTACCAATGAAGACTGTAATCAAATGAAGGATTGGGAACTTTACTGTTTTTGTTATTTCCCCTTCTAAGACTAAGTTTTCTAGGAGGGTCTTCTCATAAAGGGTCAAATTAAGTACCTCCTCTTCTCCTTACTCGTATCTTATACCTAACCTTCTTGACTAGATTGACTACAACCTTGTACCCAACGTCTAGGAGAGATTCACAATGTCGATAGGTTAGACTAGGACTAAACTGTAGGGTTTCATATAAGGAGAGTAGTATGAGTGGAATAATATACTCTCCTATGAGGGCAAGATCAGAAGTTAAGGTCACTTCTCTGGTTCTATCTGAGGGACCATCAGACCATTTAGACCAGTCATAGGTTGCATCTACTGTGGCTGGCATAACAACATCAATTGTTTCTCCAGTAAGAATGTCTGACTGAGTCCAGGGAGTAGAACGGGAGACTCCATCCCATGTGAAAGTTATCTTATCGATTTCTAGGACTTTACATCTGATTGTTCTTGGGCTATTTCCACCCATAACCATGACCATGACCTTATTGTCTATTACTCGTCTTGACACAGATAGGCAGCCATCTGAACCCTCTGTGGGGTCATATCCAATGCCTATATCTGACATGTTAAGGAAGTCTGTCCATTCACTGTCCCAGACCCAATTGATACGCTTGAGCATGTAGATATGGTCATCATCTTCGGCACAGAAGACGTATAAGTTACCAGTGTCGTAGTCTATTGACATTGATGGGGTTGAGAAATCATGTGCAGCCTTTAATACGGTTTCATCCATCCATGTTCCAGAATTTCTGTCTCTCCTAACGTAGACTATGTTATTATCTTCATCAGAGAAAACAATGTGTATGTCATCTCTCGCATCTACAACGGCTGATACTGCCCATGATTCCAATGCATCACCATTATATGTGGTTAAATAGTTTCGAGCACTAAGGGTTTCAACAGCACCCCAACTATCTCCTGATTGAGTATAGAATCGTCCTTTGGGTGTAGCTCCACCTCTAAGTATGAAGAGATACATATTTCTGTTTGCCAGTGCAATGAAGTATGGTACTCTATAATTATTGGAAGTTATGACTTTTGGATAGCCAGCTAGGTCTAGCCACGTCCCATCATTGTTTTGGGAACCATTAACATAGATTTCCATATCAAGATATCCACCACCACTAGTTGCAAAGCACCAAGCAACCCATGGGTAGCCACTTGAATCTACAGCTCCAGAGTGGTCTGCAACTGTTGAGGGGAAAGAGGCAGTATAACAAGTTTGTAGAACAGCATCCCAAGTTATTGTTCCATCGGATTCAGGTGTTCCTTTACGATACTTTAATAGTGGAGTGTTCTTTGTGAACATATGAACTTTACTTCCATCAAACCAGATATGGGCAGCTTCTCCATACCTGTATATAGTAGTTTGTATTTCGGTTTCATCTGACCAAGTTAATCCATCTGAACTTGTTCTATAATAGAATCTATTAGTTGACTTCACATAGAAAGCCCAGAATAATCCGTTGTGAATGAATGATTTTCTGAGGTATCTGATTCCCATTTCTGTGCTTCCATATGTAAGTTCACTTGGCGAATAAGTGTCAGGAACATCTGCACCAATTTCTAACTGGTATCTGGATGTGTCAGTTTCTTGCCAGCCTTCAGCAAAGTGGAGTTGTGATAATTCATAGGCACATCCACGGTAGTCACATGCTACATTAACTCTACAAAAGCCTATGCCTCGCTGTGTTCCATAAGAGAAACCACTTCCGCCAGAGGGTCCAATACCCTCATTGTAGGCTGCTGGATACAAACTGATGAAGGCAAAGTCAACATTGTTAGTATCGAACTTTCCTGTCAAGCTTACATCTTGCCAGATTTTAGGTGCAGGTAGGGTTGTCTGAATCTTGTTTGTGAGGAAATGTATTGGTGCAACGAAGTAACCCATTAGATATATTGTCGAGTTTGACCTATACAGCTCAACTTTCCTGTCCCCATCAACTCCACAGGCAAGCCATTTCGTTGAGCGATGAACAGTTGCGTAGTATCCATTGGTGCTTCCGTTCTCTCGTGCACCATTACTTTGGACAGATGCTAAATTGTTTACAATGTAGAAATATGCCCCTGTTGCCCCTACTGGTATGTAGGCACTTAAGTCAGTTTCAACCCAGCCACTACTAACAGGAGTCACATCAACTCTCGTAGTAAGATAATGGATTGAGCCGTCAGCCCAACCTGAAAGTGCTACGGTGATATTAGCATTTGACCGTCTTATATCAAATTGTTTACTAGAATCAAGCTTTACAATAATGAATTTTTGATGGGTTTGGTAGACCCTTGGAGCGTGACCTGTATCTGGTTCATCATTATACCCACTTCCTGTTGGACGGACATTAAAGTAGTACTGAGCACTTGCTGTATTCTTTATGTATAGAAGAGCATACTCTGCCTGTGGGGGAACATAGTCAGAAATATCTACAGTCTGCCATGTATCATCTACTGCTCCACAAAGAGAAGCAATATTAATGTAATGTTGGAATCCATGAATAGCACCCATTAGTCTCCGCCCTCCGTTACCTTCCATATCTTCTTTACTAGGAGTCTTACTACCTTAAAGATCTTAGTGAGACAGTAAGGATATATTATAGTAGAAAGAATAAGTGTTTCAGTGAGATTAAGACCTACTCTGAGTATAGGACTGCCCTCTAGTCCCAGAGTTTCAGTAAAAGTAAGGAATATCATTTTAATGAAACTAAATAATACACTAGATGAAAGAGATTCATATAGTTTCTTAAGAACTCTAAAACTTATGTCTCCTGCAAAGGATAGACTCCCACTTAGGACCTTTCTTATTTCCTTTGGAAGGATATCTGTTAGAAGCAAGCTTTCATTTAGGATCCTCTTTACACTCTTCAAGAGATTATCTATAGAGGACAGAGACTCACTAAGAACTTTCTTGATACTCCTCCAATAACTATCAGTAAAGGACAGGTTTTCTCCTAAAGTCTTTCCAACATTCTTCCGGGGACTATCAGAGAGGAAGAGGGTTTCGTAGATCCAGAAGGGAACCCTAATATTATTTAAGGAAATCTGGTCAGAAAATAAAAATGTATCAAACAAATGAAAGCCTATTTCTTTAGTAAGATCCTCCTGGAAACTTAGAGTCTCAAAGAGATCCTGTGATAATGGTCCTCCGCCCTCACATGTTACTACACCATCAGCAAAATCTATGGAGAAAGGAAGTGCGCCGTTAGCAGATTGATATCCTCTCTGAACTTCGTTCTCTGAAGTATTATAAAATATCTGACACTGTAATCTATAAGCTGTATCATTCAGAACTGCCGTTACTACTGTTGTACTTATATCATAGCTCCACACTTTATGGTCAGCATTAATTTGGTCAGTAAAACCAATATAAATCTTATCATCGTAGAGACATATTGCAGTATTCATAGGATTACATCTATCTCCTACCATTGCGTCTATTGTTACTCGACCAGCAGCCCATCCAACGCCATGAGTCCAAATACCCATATAGACAGGCTGACTAGTAATATATTGACTATGAAAGAGATAGATTTTTGAGTCATAATAATGCGCACATACTCTACCATACCCACTAACTTTTGCGTATGGTGTATTCACCCATCCAATCCATGCACCTGCATTATTATCCCAAATATTATAGGCGTGTCGACTCGAACCATATTGACTTACAATAAGCATTATGGAGTCAACGTCATTGTAATCTGGGTATGGAACTATGCTAATTCCAGCAATTAAGCCACCACCAGCAGGGGGAGTGTTAATATTCATTATCTGAGTCCAAGTTGTCAAGTCTGCTACTGTTGAATACTGAACTTTGATTCTATAATTTGACCCATCATAAACTATCATTACATTGTAGATTCTATTAGCCGTGACACAGGCTGTTTCATGCCCAGCCGTAGAGTAGTGAGTTGCATCAACAATAATCTCTGAACCAAAGCTTAGTGAGCCGTCTCCCTGCACTGTTCCAACTTTACAAACATGGTCATTGCTACCAGTGGTGACACCATAGAATACGATTATTTTACCATCATAGACTTGTGCATGAAGCTTCGTAGCGACATCAACATTGGCTATCTGAATATCCTGGTGAGCAGACCAAGAAGCCCCATCATCAGATGAAAAGGAATAACTGACATCTGTTCCAGTATTATCTATAAAGAAGGCGTAGAGGTAGCCATCAAGTTCAAGTATCCATCTTGAGTTACCACATGCTGCTCCAGAAACCCCTTTCATATCAGTTGATATAGTGGTCAATTACTTCCCTCCAAAAGATGTTCGGGTCTTTGGAATGTTTAAAAAGGTGCGATCAAGGATCAACCAGGTTCTTCCTCCATTGCCTCTAACAAAAAACTAAGGACTTTGTCGATTCTTGATTTGGGTTTCTTCTTTGGAGAACCTACCTTAAGGTGACCATTCTTGTCATAAAGTTTCAGAGTTACCTTGCCCTGTACCTTAAGGCCTTCTTTACCCATATTTTAGTCTCCTAAGAAAGGATTTTATTAGCTCAGTGTATATTGCCAGGTGACAACCAAAGTGTCTGAAACACCCTTAGTTATGGCACCGAATGTCTGTCTACAAAGCATAGTCTGCGAGTTCTTGCCTGAGTTATTGAATAATCCAGACTCAGTAATGGTACCTGTTCCGGTAGCAGCACCGAATGTGGCATCATTCTTCCAGATAGTGTTAGCTGTTCTGTTGTATCCACCCTGTACACGGGCAGTCTCAGAAGCCAATATTGTGTTTGATAATGCAGGTGCATCAGTACCTATACCGATCTCACAATAGTCAAATCCTAATGGTTGACCAGAGGACTGACCCATCATGTCACAGATTGCTTGGAAACCAGCAGTTACAGTTAGGTTCTTGGACTTCCTGAATTCCTTCAAAAGACCATCTTTGCCGTAGAGTCGAGCTTCGACCTCTCCTATTAGAGCTCTTTTCTCTAAACTTATCATATTTTCCACTCTACCTTAATAGTGAAGATCCTGCCCTAAAAGTGTTCCGCCTTCATCCAATCTTTGGGTAACTTTATCTCAAGGGTCTTGGCGTCCTCTCCACCCTCTCCAAGTTCCCTCTCCTTTTCCTTTAGGAAGGGTTCCCACAGGTTAGTAATAAGTCTGTCCCACTCATACTTCTTAGCAAAGTTTCTACTAAGTTTCCCGTATTGTAGTCTCTTCTTTGAATTAAAGTATGCCTCTTCCAGTTTCTTTGCTATATCATCCTGATCGGGAACAGCACACTTACCATTTAGGGGGGTGTACATCCAATCCCTAGATTTAACTAACCAACCATGACCCTTAATTAGTTCAGGCATTGAGGAGAATTTCGTACCTATGACAGGTACACCACAAGCCATTGCTTCTAGCATACATAGGCCAAATCCCTCTCTTCTGGCGCAGTTCATAAGTAAGTCAAATGAAGAGTAGAGCATAGCCATCTCACTCTCAGGTAGACCTACAAGCTCAGTCATTCTATCTGGGAAGAAGACGTTCTTATCAACCCCAATACTCTGAGCAAGACCAGGAAGATCAAATCCACGAAGATGTTGGGACTTAGTGTAGGCGAATACAAACACTTCTTTCTCTAGTTTAGGGTGTTCCTCAAAGAAGATCTTAAGACCCATGAACATCTTATCCCAACCTTTCCTAGGTTCTGGATCATTATTGGCAGCTACCATTCCTATTATGAACTTATCATTTCTGAATCCGAAGTGTTCTCTACAGGTACTTCTGTTGAGGGGTTTGAAGACCTGAGTATCAACTCCATGGGGAATCATTCGTGTCATTCTACCATACTTCTGGGCTTCTCTTCTACCAAACTTAGAGATTGTGATAAACTCATTATACCTCTTCAAGGTCTTCTGGTGTTGTAGACCATACTCACTGTGATCTATTGGACCATAGAATGTAGAGTTCCTTAGCTTTGGGAACCAGGAAAATCTCCAGAAGTCTGAGAAGAGAATAGGAAGATCAATGTTGAAGGCCTTTACATAGTATGGAACTGCCTTCCTACCATACTCCTTCTCTCCGTTATAGATTGGAAAGATAGGTACTCCACCTAGTTTTAACATTCCACCCTCAGAAATACCATAGTAGGCTGCTATGATTATAGGCCAACCCCTCTGGTGTAACCTAAAGACTATATTCTTAGTAACATTCCCATAGCCAGAACGACAGTGAGGACTAACACTAAGCCATAGAATATTTAGTTTATGCTTTTTTGTCCTCTTCTTCTTTTCCATCACTTACCAAGATCTCCTTCAAATAATCATCCAATCTCTTTCCAGAAATGACCTTTATCTTGTAGTCTCTCTCATCTATGGAGTGAACAAAGTTCTTGTGTGGAATTATTACCTTATTGAAGCCCCAGCGTTCAGCAGCCTTGATCTTCTCATAAAGTCCACCTACAGCAGTAACCTCTATTTTATCTGTTGCTGAGATGTTTATCTCTCCGGTAACTGCTATATCCTGTCTTATAGCCTTCTTCTCTAGTAGGGAACAAAGTAATATGGCCATTGTGACACCAGCACTGGGTCCATCTACTCCATAGGCTTGTGAGAAGTCTACATGGGTACAGTAGTCCTGTGCAATATCAACCTTGTACTTCTTAAGGATAACTGTTCTTACCTTGTCAACTGAGTCCTGTATGAATTTACCCTTCTTATTTATTCCAGAAACTTTAAGGTAACCACGCTTTCTCTTTCCCCTTGGTAACATAGTAGCCTTTACCCTAAGGACATTGCCAGTCATCTCCTGTGAGAAGGGATCCGTCACAACTGCTAGTCCATAATTAACTCCTGTCTTTTTTCCAACTGGTTCTATCTCCAAGAGTTTACCTCTCTCCTGGATTAGATGTTCTAGGATCTGTTTCTGTATAGTCTTGCAGTGTACTTCAATTGCTTCTATTACATGCCTTTTTTCAACAAAAAGAGTATCTTTCCCTTCTAGGATAATTGATACATTTGCATTTTCTACTGGTATTCTTTCGTCTTTTTTTCTGCTCTCATTCTCTGCAAGGATAGCAGCAGTCCTTATGATAGAGATAAGTGGTCTAAACTTTGTGGATAGACAATCAGTTTTATTAGACTTTCTTCTTCCTTCGTGACAGATCTCTATACAGGCTTCTCTAGTAAAGGGTTTAAGGTGGAATCTCTTTGATTCCTGAGCTATAAATTGTACATACTTTCTTCTATTTGCAACTGTGTTAGGCATGTCATTACTCATTCTAACTACTCTACCATAACCATAAATTCTGTCCATTAATGCTGGGTGTATCATAGTGATACTGTCAAAGTTTCCAGCTCCTACTAGGAATGTTAGACATGGTACAGGTTCAGTTGCTACAGCCATAGCTGAGGTTCCACTAGCAGACCACTTAGATCTTAGGGTAATTGGAAGTTGTCCTTCCTCAAGGACTGTAAGTAAAGTAACAGCCTCATCTGGATGAAGGTTCTTAATCTCATCGATATAGAGAATGCCTAAGTTTGCCTTGTGAACATCTCCTGCAGTAGTTCTCTGGTGTTCAGGTGTTCCTAGACCTCCAGTTTGTAGAGGATCCCAAGCAATAGAACCAAAGAGTTGTGCACTCTTGTGACCTGTAGCATCAATAAAGGGAGCTACTTTCCCAGTGTTGTCTACTAGAAGCTTTGGGGCATCTGTTTGTTCAGATCCTGAGATTCCCTTAGAACCACCCATCATACCTGATCGTCCCATGAATATAATTAGTATCAGGAAGATCATCATCATTCCAGCAGGTAGGAATGTTATAGAACCTACCTCTATGAAGCTAGAGAGCATATAGTTAAAAAGATTACCTTCCCAGACAGTTTGTAATGGACCATACATAGTCATTGCATTAGCAAACCATACCATAAGTTTATCCCATAGCAGATATATTCCTGCAGAAATAAAGGCCATTCCCACTGTAGCCATAAAATAGGTCATACCCTTGATGAAAAGTTTCTTAAGTCTTGACTTCTTTTCATGTTTACGTTTCTCTCTCAGGACTTGTTTTCTACCTTCTCCAGCCCTTCTACATGAAATCTTAGGTTCACTTGGGACTATTGCGTTCATCCAACAGATGACATCTTGAAGTTTAATCTGATGTTTCAGGTATAGCTGAGTAAGATGTGAAGCAAGGGCTCTACCAATAAGAGATTTACCAGTACCAGGATCTCCCATTAACATTAAGTATGGACCTGGTGGAATCAACTTCTTCATAGTAGGCTTTTCAGAGTTAGGATCTGTCCAGATATCAAACCACTTCTCTCTCTCCATCCAGTTTAATTTATGGACCCATTCATCCAAACACAAGTAACATTCAGCAAGGGCTTGCTTCTGACCTATTACCCAGTCAAGCAATTCCTCAGAGACTGGAAAGTCTTTTATGTTCTGAAAGTTCTTCCAATCCCAGATCTTCTCTCCAATTTTCTCTTTTCCTTTACCAAAATAAGATGTCATTATTGTTTACTCCCCATACAGTGTTTCATTAGGCAAGAGGGGCAATATCTTAGGATCTCAAAGTATCCTTTCTTCTTACCTGATCTTTCATCCATTATTATAATATAGTCTTTGTCCTCACACCTGTAACCTGTGTAGATTACAAGGGTTCCTGCAATTAGTGTATTGTTCCCACAGAAGCTGCAATCATGCACCTATACTTCCTCTCCCGGAACTTCCTCTTCTACCACGTCCACTTCCTCTTCTACGTCCACTAAGGCCTTATCTCCTTTCCTATTCTTGTTGCAGCTAGCACAGAACTTAGCCAACTTCTCTAGTGGAACCTTAGAGGTCTTTCTTACTGGACAAGAACCCATTCCAAAGACACAGGTTTCCGAAGGCTTAACCTTCATTCTAGGTGAAAGACCCTCTAACTTTCGGATATCATCTTCCATTATATCATCAGCAGTTAGTAGGTTATACTTAGCATACTGAGCTAGTCTTCTAGACTTGAACATCATAGTCTCCTCGCTATACTCAGTGAATCTTAGGTTTGGATAAGGATACTCTAACTTAACCTCTTTTCTGTATTGAGAAAATAGTTGTTCATTTACCTGATTCATCAGAACTGCTTGCATTGTCTTAATGGTCTTCTCAAAGTCCATTGTCTCCTGGTTAACATTAGCCTGGATGTTCTGTGTGGTAGTACCGTATACCTTTGGTACTTCAAGACCAGCCATTATCTCAGCAGATAGGTACTGTAAGAAGTCAGAGATGTCACCTATTTGAGACTTAGCATCAAGTCTTCCAGGTGTGATCCACCAAGGCAAGACTAGTTCACTAGCTGTAGATAGGTCCTCTAGGTACTCTTTAGCCTCTTTCACCTTATCAGGAGTTACTTCAAATCCCTTTTCTAGGGCCTCAGAACTTCCTAATCTGTAGTAGTAGATTGGATAACCATGTCGATAGACTGCCTCACCAAGAGCTTCTTCTAGGTTAAGCTTAATCCATGCAGATTTGTAGACAGGTTCTAGGGGAGTTAGTCCTAAGCATTCCTCACCAAGGACATAGAGCTTTAGAAGTACTACATCTTCTGGTTTGAACTTCTTAGATTCGTGACCTGTAATAGTCTGAACATAGCCCTTTATTGAGCCATCACTATTCCTGGCTATGTACTCACTACCCTCAACTCTCTGGTAATCAAAGGTCTTAGGATCTATTTGTGCTAGACGAGTTATCTTCTTCTTCTCTCGTATTACCTCTGCAACACCATAACCATAGATGAAGATATCCTTGATCATGAAAGGAAGGATTGTTTTAAAACCGATCCTATCTACGAACATCTCCATTATGACCACATCATCCTCACTCTTACCAGTAAAGAAGACCTTAGGTGATGCTACTAGTCTAGTAATCTTATTAACTCCTGCCCAGACTAAGGGATCAAGACGATAGAGAACCTCATTTCTCTTCATTAAAATTTCACTACGAGGGATTCTCTCCTCAAGTGCTAGGGACTTTCTCTTTGTAAGAGCAACTAGTTGTTCAAGAGAGTACTTAGAACCCAAAGCAACTTTCTTTGCAGGTTCCCTTTTTCCTCTAAGATTCCTAACTGCTTTAGCTATCTTCTTTAAACTAGATTCCTTTGCCATTACTTACCACCTACATAACCCTGAATGAAACGTCTAACTATTTCACTTGCACTCTTACCTTCCTTTCTTCTACAGGCAGCTTGGAAAGCCTTCCAGAGGGATTCATCAATCCTTATTGTCTGTCTGGGAGTCACTGTCCCCTTCTTTCTACCTCTAATCTTCATATCCTTTGTAGAGGTAGGCAGACCCTTAAGTGATTCAATTTCCTCTTCAGAAAGTTCTGATTGGTCTATTTCCGTTCCACGACCAGATATCTGTTTACCAGATAAGTAACGCTTGAGTGCTTTATCCCTAGTCTCTTGATCTTTGTCCACTTAAAACACTACCACTCTAGTATTATGTCATGCTCTTATATAAGTTTTCTCTTAGGATCCTTCCCGTGCCTTCCTATTCCTCTCCTTAATCCTAGTCCATTTCTCTCTCTCTAACTTGGTAACCAACTCATCAGGTTTCATATTTCTACGATTCATCTGATGTTTGATATCTAATTGTCTTCCTGGACCCCTCTTTTTTCTCCTCTTGATAATGATGTAGTCCTTAAGGTTCCACTTTAGAGGCATAATACCCTTGGCTCCCTTAACTGCAAGCATACAAGCATCCACATAGTCGTCTCCCTTCTTAGAGTCATACCTATAGTCACGTAATTGAGCAACTAGGGGATAGTCCTTAGCTCCATCTATCTGGATAAGCTCATTCTCTACTAGAGCTCTAAGGTTTGAAATCATGGATGCCTTCTGACTCTTAAACTTAACTGGAAGAACTGGAAGACCCCTCCCTGCTAGTCTCTGGTTCTCACCTATGTCACTAGAGTCTGTATAGAGACGAGAAACTTGGTATGATCTAGCTATTAGTTCAACCTTATCAAGGACATGCTCAAAGTTCTGTTTTAGGTACTCTTCAGTATGCAGGACCTTCCAACTAATAGGCCCCTTTTTATTGTCGTTCCTCTCTACAATTATAATAACTGTAGGAGCAGGATAGTGACCCCAGTCGACCCCACCAAACTTATCACCTTCTGACTCAATAAGGTTCCTATGTTTAACACAATCCTTAAGCTTCTGAAGTGGAAAGACCTTACCAGCAAAGGAGTATGGAATACCTAGGTACTCAACCATATAGTTACCTCTATCAACTAACTTCTTTTGGTTATCTAGGAACCCCTTGCTAACTATAGGACAATCCTCGGCGGACCAATTGAATCTTAGGAACTGGGGGAAGTCCTTGTCTTTGGAGAATATGTTTACGAATAGAGAAAAGAACTTATCTGGGGTAGAGGACAGAATTAGACGGGGATATCGAGAAGTTCCAATCATGGGCATAGCAGCAGTTAATAGGTCATCATCTGCTTGACATGCCTCGTCTACCACTAACATATCAGGGTGTGGTCCCCTTACTGACTTCTCAGAGGCTGTTAGTGGTTTGATGGAGGAACCATCTATAAAGAGAATCTCATCCTTTGTAGGATCCTTAGCCAGACTATTCTGAAGGAAGGGAATCTTAGAGATAAATCCCATAATGTAACCATAACAGATTCTAGCCTGTTTCTCTGAACCAGCTAAGATGACTACCTGCATAGGTGTTCCAGGGTGAGTAATTGGAAGAACATAAACGTACCATAGGGCCAATACAGCCAAGCACTGTGTCTTTCCTGTACCCCTACCTGCAGAAAGCACAGCATATTCATTCTTTAGGTTCTGCATCTTCCTTAGAAAGATTGATTGGTAAGGGTATGGTTTCTGACCAGTTACTGCTTCGAAGAATAGTGGAAGGTTATATCTCCAGGTAAAGATATTCCTAGCTTCGCCTACTACTCCAGTAAAGTGTCTTGAGGAAGGATTACACTGATCAGGTAAATCCCTTGGATCTAAGTCTTTCATCTAGTTTCACCCAGAACTTATCTCTACATTTGGGACATAACTGAGAACAGGCCCAGTAAATCTCCCTATACAGTTCAGCCCTAGTCATAGAGGTACTAGCAGATAGTTTGTTTCTTAATCTCTCAACGTCCTGGAGAGTAAGTCTATGTTCTCTATATACTGCTACAACATCACTAAGGTTTTTAGCTTGCTTAGCATTGCCAATTAGTCCCTTTAATCCGGTAAGATTCCTCTTGATCTCATTTAGAATGTTAATAGTCTCCATCTTAGACTCTTCTACCTTAGCATCAACTGTTCCCCTATTAAGGATCTCTTGAATTCTGTGAGGTTTATAGTGATTCTGGAAATGGTTCTTAAAGGACTTTCTTCCTATTACCTCATTCTTCTGTCTAGCTAGTTTCTCTAGCTGCATCATGGCAATACGTCCCTTAGTCTGATAGTAACGAGTCTCATAAATATTCAAAAGAGGTGAATTACATACCTTACACGTACTCTTTACCATTCTCCTTCCCTAATAGAATATGGATAGATACGATATATTAACCTTCCGTCTACCCTCCACAAACGTCCATACTCATAGGAAGGTAATCAGAATCAATCTTATTTCAGGTATCCGGATTGGCCTGCTATCACATACGGGGACTATTGGGGTTACGGGGATTGTAGGGAGGATGTCCTTCTTTCTCTAAGGTAATCAGTACTCAGGGATATTCTACATTCCAGTATTCCCCTAGGTAACACATCCACATCTGGGGTGTTCATCAAAAGAAGGATTGGGTCCCCTTCGAGTTAGTTCGAGTCATGGTAATTTCCCATGCTAAAACCCGAAGCTAGACCGAAGCACAGGTTTATATATACATTTAACCTTATATAAATTGAGGTTAAAAAAGTGACAACCCAAACCCAAGAGCTAAGGGCAAGACGGCTAAAGTGGACTTTTGAAGCCTTCAAAGCAAGTGTAGCGGAAACTAAAGCCAAAATTCAAGACTTCAAACTGTTCATGCGAACAACAGATAAACACAAAACGGGGTATATAGTATAATGAAAGGGAAAATAGACACACGAAATAGATGGCAAAGAATGAATGACGCTAGATATGAGAAAACAGCATACACACAGGGAGAGTTAATGACGCTAAAGAACAGAGCTAAAGAGAATAACATTCAGCACTTCAATAGATTAAGTGATGAACATGGTCACACTTTAAAACACCCAAGAACTTCAGAGTTAATACGAATGAAAACAAGTGATGTAGTCAGTCCTAAACTAATACCTAGAGTTTACAGAAAGGTAGCCCAACCGATACAATTCATAAAGGTAACTAGAAATAAGGACGGTATTACAGGGATAATTCACACAGGGAAGAACAGGAAAAAGTCATGGAGAAGCATCTGGTATAGCTCACAGAGTCGGAGGAAATAGTCCTAGAAGTCATGACACTACCCAAAAGTGGGTAGGAAGTCTTAAATACCCTAAGGGGTATAGGTAGTTAAAACCTAAACCCAACCTTTAGGAGTTGGGCAGTAGGAGAATAAAGCTCTCAATGGAGAGTAGCCATAGAGTAAGCTACGCACTAGCTAGTCTTACCGATGGCTACCCCATCACGGGGTATAGAAACCCCTTCACGATAGGAGTATAACATCGTAGGCGAGAGGCTTAACTGCACCCGCAAGGGAAGCAAGAGATTAAGCCTTCCTACTCTCCTAGTAATAGGAGTGCATAAGTGTGTAGATGAACGTAGCACACATATCAATGGGTGGAAGCTTAGGCTTGACCTAACACGCCCTTTCATGGTTACACCTTTAGGAGTGTAAAAGCCAACCTGTCAGAGGGATGTCCCAAACGTCCCGATGAGGGAACGGTTGCAGTAGACCGAGCAGGGACTTGCCTCCCCTGTGTCGCAGAAGAACATACAACGTTCTCTGCTAGAACTCCCACCGCAAGGTGAGAAGCATTATTCGCTAGCGTTATTGAGCTAGAGATTTGTATGAAGCCAAGTGCCTAGTGGGAATCCGTGCTAGTGGACTATAGCGTATGTCATGACTCGTACTCGGTCATCTCTTTTGGTTGGCTTGTGGGGCGTAGGGCGGTAAGCTACTATCGCACGAGGCAAAGGACACTTGTGTCACTGAGGTCATTCTGTTTGGGCAGAAGGCGTAGGAGCATGAGTTAGGCAAATTAGCGAACTATGCAACAAAAACCTTCCCGAGTGAACTAAATCAGAAGCTCGGGAAACACTAAGCGAACATGGTTCGAAAGGACATTAACCCCGAAAGAGAGCTTGAGCGAGCCTAAAACTTCAACTGAAGTATTTGAGAGATGTAGCTATCTTGAAGTATGGATAGAAGTCATGGTTTCAAATCCGTTCTCTTTCACTTTTTTCTACTTATCAGTTCACATATCATGGTCACACTAGTGACTGCAAACCTCGGTAGGATTAGTTACACATCGAGTATGCCACCGAGCAATATACGGGGTACCAAAGAACGCCCTGTAGTGTCAGGAGATTGGAGGATAACATCCCACCCAAGCCTGCAACACTCAGAGAGGGTTAGCCCTATACTTGGGCATATACAGGTCATTCATTAAAGTACCCCTTATGGTGATTGGACACACAAGGTATGAGTGCACCTTTAAAGCACGAATCGTAGGTGAAAGACCTACTGGGGGGACTTCCTCCCTAGAGGGATTAGAATGAAGGGTTCATACTACAACTGTATAGCTCTTATAAGCATAAGGAATGAGAATGACTTTAGAACTGAACTGCTCTTCTATGTGGAATGTCCAGATGAATGGAAGAGTAAGAAGCTAATGACATACACTCAGATGAGTCACTGGGTTCAAACAGGTGAGGTAGAGGAATTCGTGCCTCTAGGTCTTAAGTATGTAGTGCCTGTAAGAAAACGAGCAAGCCTATACTGAAAATAGAGCAAAGTCCTGTCTATGCCGGAAGGAGTTAACTGTATTGGCACTCCTAGTGAATGGTGTATAGGAGGCATAAAACTAATGGAGGTGGTTTGTTATGGGTAAAATAATCTACCCGATAGATGAATGGGAAGAAGATGAACGAGATAATGAACGCGGTCACCCAAGGAGATTGAAGAAACCAAGCCACATAGTAGACAGAGACTACATAGGCTTCGGACATTGGTTACTAAACTATTCTGACGGAACTAGTGAACTAATACGTGAACCAAACAACACGTTTACTGACCTCTTCTATAAAGTTGGGAATTATGATGACAAAGGACACCCAGTATATCCCAAGTAAAGCAGAAGAACTGCATCTAACTGAGGTACTAAGGAAACTTGGAGAAAACCTCAGTGGACTGGAACTTAAGGACGTAGGTAGCACTGCTAAAGGAACATGGTTAGCTGGTGCAAGTGACATAGACATCTATGTAGTCTGTGACAACATCCAAGAAACACATAAACGTATCAAGGGACTATTCCCTAACGGACACGACAAGAAAGGACAATTAACCATCTGGAACTTCCTATTAGACGGATATGATGTTGACCTAGTTATAGTCACCAAGAACTTCCATAAGAGGGAAGATACTTTGTTACATGCAAGTTACTTTAATCGAATTCTAACTCAAGACATGAAGAATGAGGTCCGAAAGGCTAAGGCTTTCTTCAAAACGCATGGAGTCTACGGAGCAGAGAACGGAGGCATAGTAGGAGTGGCACTTGAAGCCCTCATGATTCAAGCACATAACCTAGAAACCCTATGTGGTTATCTTAAATGGGGAAAACAACTCTTCGTGCAAGACCCAACAATGACAGAGAAAAGGAATCTCCTAGCAAGTGTCAATGATAAGAGGTGGAAACAGATTCAAAGAGTATGCAAGGACTACCTAAATGATAAACCCTTTAGTTTTAAACCTATGTCAACAAATGAATTCCATGACCAGTATAAGTGGACTCACTGCACAATGATGTTCTATAGGAAGTATGACAAGGGACTAGACTATCAGACAATAACAAGCACAGCTAACAAAATAAGTAGAATGCTAAGGAACCAAGATAGGGACATCACAATCGACATAGATGCATTCGTAGACAATGAACACATAATACTTTGCTACAGAGTTAGACCACTACAACTAAGCTCTCTTAAGGAAGTCTGCGTAGGACTTCAGTATGCTAAGGCATTCAAAGATGCACACCCAAATGCAATCGTCAGAGATGACAAGGTATGTGCAGATGTAAGACGTCCAGTAGTCTTTCCAGATACAGCTTTCATAACAATGGTAGTAGAGGCAATGGAACTAAAAGGATACACGAGATTCTAATGAAGAAATACAGAGTACTAGAGGACAATCGCATTCTTCTAGAAACAGACGACAAGGAACACGCTCTTATGATGATGGGTATATCCCACATTAACAGACCAAACTACTACCATGAGTTACATGAGTGGTGGAATGGTCAGTATAATGGCATACGTCAGTATAAACCAGGAGATAAAGTTACTAGGAAGTAATCGCATGAACGCACAAAAAGACAAGGAGAACTTAGACAGTATTCAAGTGGACACAGTCATCAGAAATGACCTCGATTTGTTAGAGGCCTTTGGTGAACCCACAGAGACAGCTGTCTGGTCACTTGCTTGTCTATTCGAGCACTTCGCATAAATCATTGGAGGTGATGTGGATGAAGTGTAAAAAATGTGGCTCTCCAACAGCAAGGTATGTGGAAAGCCGTAAGAAATTCTGGAGAGGAAGAGCAGGGGGAGAACATGGAAGATTCGAATCTCGTACTGACTTCCGTGTAAAGTGCCACAAATGTGGTGCAGAGTACGAGAACAACTAGGAGGTGGGATAATGCAGTTTAAACCCAAACCTAAGAGGAAAGAGGTTTTCCTTGGAATGCTTCGTGCAGAAGTAGACGAGGAGACTAAGAACTTCCTGAGACCTAATGCCTTGGTGAAAAGGAAACTTATTGACGGAATATTCTTCTTCCACTATGCTGATGGCAAAGTAGAAGTAAAGAGTTTCCACGAAGTGGTAGACCCAATAATAAAAGAAATAAATGAGAGGAAGGAAAATGGAAACGCACATGTACGTGCCAAAAGGATATGAAGCATACAAAAGAATAAGGAGAGCGATTGCTAAGAGACGTGCTGACTTCGAGAAAGAAACTGAGTCAAAGACTAAAGCCTACATAGCCTAGGAGTAGAGAACATGAACTATCTATATTTCCTACTTGAATACTATGAGTTATGGAGAAACTTTGCAGCAATAGCTACCCTTGTTGGAATCCCAGTAGCCATTCTCTTCATCTACCTACTACTTACTTATTATCGTAGCAAGGAAGAAGAATAAGATGAATTGTCCTGAATGTAATCAGGAAATGATTAAGGAACCAATTGGTAACGAAGTATACTTCTGCCATACAGAAGACTGTGGCGTAAACTTTATAGAAGTAACTCGGAGATAATTTAATGACTTATGCCTATATAGAAAAGAGAACGAAGGCAATAGAAGCACTTGACAAAATCTATGAGTCACCCCAGATAAGGGCTATAGGAAGACTGATGCTTACAAACTATGACTACCTTAGCCCAAGAGCACAGCAGATTGGAGGCATGGTCTTGAAGTCCCTAATCGATGTAGGAGTTGACCTATCGTGGGTATCAGGAGAGGTGAAAGATGAGATTCAAAAAGGCTAGGAAACTTAGAGATAGTGAGATAGCTGAGATAAATGACATACTCAAGGTACAAGGTCTTAATCGACAGGAGAGAAGAACATGGATAAAAAAGATCAAAAAGGAAGCGAGGATAAAAGACTCCATCCAGCTGCGAAAGTAGGACTCTGTATTGCTTCGTGGATCGAAGCTGCATATCTTATACCATTTCAACTGGCTATGTTACCGGAACATCTACATGCACTCCTCATAGTGTTCTTAGTCTGGTTCTTTATAGGAATGCCAGCAACAATAGTATACCTATCACATAAGAAGATGATATGACAATGAAATATTACATGGTAAAAGTTTCCACTAAAGATGGATTTGAAAATCGCAAAGTCTCTGAGAAAGAACTAAAAGAATTAGAAAAACATACTACTATTCTTGTTTGTACATACATTGGAAGATGTTATTAGTATGGACCTAGAAACAGCTCATCACTATGAACGAAGCCTTGAGAAGACTCTAAAAGAGTTAGATCCAAAACATAAGGCTCTGAAACGTATCTATCACTCAACATGGTATGCAATAGATGTCTACCAACAAGCTATCATCAAGGCGAGAGGAATACAGAAGAGACTTGAGAGGAAGCAGAACACCGATTAGAATTAGAAGGAAGGAGGTTTGATAGAATGAAAAGATTTACTAAATTGAAAATAAAGATTGTTGCTAACGTTCTTGCTGGACTTGGTTGCTCTCTAGGAGTCGTAGTAAATGAAAACCTTATTATCAAAGGATTCTTTATCCTTCTTGGTATTTTGGCTTTCAGCATGGCATATGCTGACTTCGAGAAATACCCAACTGAGGACTAAACATATGGAAATGGAGCAGGCAAGAGGGAGATAGATAAGACTTGACAGAGTACACACTTAGAAGAGGTCATAACGAAAGACAGAGCCCAGGTGGACACCCAGTTCACCATATGGAATACTGGGTAGCTGGAACTGAGATTACTGGAGAGTTTCTATCAGTACCATGTAGGGCAAGACTACATCATCTCATAACAGGACTCTTCTATAACTGGGACTGGAAGGATGAGAAGATAAAGATGATAACAGAGAAAGAAGCATTCATGCTAAAGCATATATTCACCAGTCAAACAGAGTATGGAATCTGGAAGAAAGGTCTTGAGAAGATTAAGGAAGTTGGAGAAGAGGAAACCAAGAAATGGTTAATGGAACAAGTAAAGGTCCTCGCACTTAGGAATGTAATGAAAGAGGGTTCTGATCGTAACTCACAGGGAATCTTAGGACAAGGTTAGAGAAAACATGAGAAATTTAGAACAAGATGTAAAGGACTTTGGAGTTTTAGGAACAGAGAAGAAACATAGAATCAAATTATGTGGAACCTGTAAGTTCTTTGAAGAAAGCTGTCAGACCAACACAGATAAACATGATTTAGCTTGTAAGAAATATAGGAAATGGTCTTCATTGGTTAAAGCTCTTTATAAGCTAGCTGAATTCTTTTCCATTTAATATAGGTGAGGTGAAAAGATGCAAATTCATTCATTCAAGTTTGTCGTAACAAAGAAACAAGCAGCACATCTATCAAAGCTCTTAGCGGAAGCGTCCGATGATTCAGTCTATGAATCAAACATAGTAGGGATTGAAGTATCTCCCATAGATGTCCAAATAACGGTAGTCGATAATGATGGAAGAAAAATACAACTCATGTCATAGATGTAAGTTCAAAAAACCAGATGTTAAATCTCGATTTAGCACTTATGGTATCTACGAGAAACCAAGAGAGTTTATAATCTGTAACGATTGCCATGATATTCTAACGGAATTACAGAAACAACATAATCCTTCAAGTTTGATAGAGGTGATAAAATGTTTGGAAGAATAGTAGGAGCAATAGTAGGAGCAGTAATGTCATTTGCCAGTGCCTTTAGCCTATGGAAACTAATTGAGTTAATACTATCAGGAGCAGTCGCAGGTAACTGGATTGCAGTCATAGCTGGAGGAATACTAGTCTGGATATTCGGTGGACTCTTGATACTAGGACTCTTTGCTGGTGGTATTGTAATCATCTTATCTATATTCGATTAGGGTGATAACATGCAAGTATTTGAAGAACCACTTATAAGAATGGAAATAAAAATCAGACAATTACGATGGAAGAAAAGACATTGGATATACCTAATCCAAACACAGGCAATGTGAGGTGAATTACACTGAATATATTTAAGAGGTTCCGTTATAACCATCCAACTATTTCTTGGGCTCTATTGATGTTAGGAAACTTTGTCTATACAACAAGCTTTGCTCGTTTGATTATAGGAGATACTTTTAGTATAACCTGGATTGCTACCATTGCTCTTGGACTTCCTCTCTACTTAATGGTAAGTGAGAAAATAGATAAGATGTTTGGAAGGTAATAGAATGTCAGAAATAGTATTACATGCATTAGTCTTTGCAAAGAAGAAACATGGTTCTCAGAAGGATGACTGTGGTAAGGACTACTTTACAGCCCACATTCATCAAGTGGTAAGAATACTAACGAAAGTCACATCAGACTATGAAGTCATTGCAACGGCATTTCTCCATGATACATTGGAGGATACCAATACTACTGAGGCAGAACTTCGAAAGGAGTTTGGTGATACAATAACAGACCTTGTACTAGAGGTTACACATGAGGGTTCTAAGGAGAAGGGTTACTACTTCCCAAGACTACACAGTGAGAAGGCAATCCTAGTCAAGTTTGCTGATAGACTCTCTAACCTATCTCGTATGAATGCATGGAACAAGAAACGTAGGGACCATTACCTACTCAAGTCTCAGTTCTGGAGGATAGCGGAGGTGAAAGGATGAAAACTATATACGTTACAGATAAGAATGATGTTTGTTGTCCTAACTGTTACAACGAGATTACACATGACGAACTAGCAAAAGCAACAAAGATTACTCCTTTGGGTAATTTAACTCGTAGTAAGATGAACTGCCCTCACTGCGAAACAGAACTAGAACTGAGAAGTCCTTAAGAGGTGAGAAGTAATGGGAAAGAAATTCTGGAGCGGTATAAAGATCTTCTGCCCAGGAAACTTCGTCTCAGTTGATATTACCAAACTGAAGGGTGACTATATATTAGTCAACAAGACAGATTTGCTCTCTGTATTCTTCAATGTAACCCAGCAAACTCCTTACTCAATGCCTAAGATCAAAGAGAAACCCCAATTCAAGGGAAAGTTCATAGAGATCCAATTTGAGAGGATAAGTAAGAAAAAAGAATACAGGGCTATAGGTTACAGAGAAATCAAGAAAGTGGAGACAAAAGGAACAATACACACAATATAAGGAGAAGTTAGTAAATGAGATTTAAAGAAGCTACCCCAGAGACATCTGGTTGTAATTCACGAGGAAAGGTATACTACAAGAGAACATCTATGATACATGTCAGAGAAGGCTGTGCTAATGGTAAGCTACGATGTTGTTCATTCTGTGACACGAGCTGTGAGGGACGTTGTGAACTATCAGAGACTATAGAACATCAGTCAGAGGGGTTCAAAAATAGATTTGACTGTGAGAACTTGAGACCTTCATTAGAGATGGCATGGAAATGGCTAGGAAGTGAATAGAGTGTGGAATGTAGTTTTAGCAATCCTATTAGATTTAGGAGTTTTTATCCTTTGGATTCGTATCTACAAAAAGTTTGCAGACATAGGGCGTGAGTAAATGAAACTAAAACTCTACAAGGATTTTGATCAAGTCACTATCTTATGCTTCGATCTACGTAAGGGAGACCATTTTCATGAGATTACTTATGGTTTCTCCGTTCTTGGCTATGCAACCGAAAGAGAAATAGGTCTAAATCGAGATCAGATAACACATCGGAAGAATCTTCTTGTCTTCCCTCAAACGGTAATACATGAGATGTTACACTATTTGTTTATCAAACATGTAGAGATTCATAAGATAATACATAGAATCCACAGATTCTCTAGGAGGCTGATTCTGTAATGGATCTTCTAATAGCAGGACTCTTGATAATAGTACCCACTCTCATAGACTTGGGAGTGCAATATATAATCCATAAGAGGACTGTTACATACATCAAAGCTTGTCCATACTGTCCACACACGGAGGAATAGGAATGATAAGTTGGATAACCAAGAAAGTAGCGATCGGGGAATACAACGATGCTGTTAACGAGGAACTACTTTTAACAGAGAGAGTTGATTGCATACTAAATATGAGAGGAGGACAAAACGAGTCAAGTATTGTTGAACAGACCATAGAGATGTCCCTTGGTATCAACTACTTCCACTTAAAGGTTGGAAGTCATCAAGGTATTGACCCAATCAAAATAGAACTAAGAACAGCTATCTATATGCTTGGTCTACTTACCAAACGATATAGACGAATCCTAGTTCATTGCACTTCAGGAATAGATAGGGCACCATTCGTGGTTGCCTACTGGTTAGCAAGTCAGAGTTGTAAAGAGATGCAGAAGACTGGGAAGGGATGTAGGAAATGTATAGAAGGTACATACCACATCATTAGACAGAAACGATCCCAGATAATGGAACATATGGAATGGATATGAGGGAATTAACATGAGTGTTATGAAAGCACCACCAAAGAAAAGAAAGAGGAAAGCACCTAAGGTAGTCGATCGTACTCAAAGGGCTAAGAGAACTAAGAAACCTCCGAAGTTTCCAGGACTAACCCCAGATAAAATACCAGAGTTCAGTATCAAACATCAGAATGCCTTCGATGGAATGCAGGAGAACTGCTTCAATCATCTTCATAAACCAAGCAAGATTAGGATTAGGGGTTTCCAGGATACTGGTCTGTACTACATCTGTCAGGACTGCCTAGAGGCATACATCAAAAAGAATAAGAAGTTGAAGAAAATTGTCATCAGGTTTGGCCACTAATCAACAACTGAAGAACTTAATGAATGCAGTCAATAAGATGCCCTATATGAAAGGGATAACTTACGTGAAAGCAGTGTGGCTCCTCAAGCCTGATATTAAACTACAACTACAACTAAGTGAACTGAAGGAAGTGAGAGCCTTTGCTAAAAAATGGTTTCAATATATCAGTCATATTCCGATGGAAACATACGATCAAAAGTTCTCAGATGCCTATGAAACAGCTAAGGAATTACATTCATCTGGAACAATAGAGAAGTTCTGGAAGAAACATGTGGAGGGAAAGTAATTGAAGAAAGAACTAATCAGTAGGAATTTTAGAATCGCTCTACCAGAAGAACATAAGTTCTGTAAGAAGTGCACTAATGCAATGACTGTCAGAATGCATCTCTATGCATTTGCTAAGAAAGGGATATTCAAGAAACGCTACTTTGCTATTTTCAAATGTCTAGTCTGTGACTTCAAGGTAAAGATCCCAATGGAGGGTCTTGTAACTGAGGAAATGTAGTATTATCTGGCTAGACGAACTTGTTGTCTTTGCACCAGATGAGGTAACAAGAGCAATACAAAATATGTTAGAATGGAGGTTAAGACTTTGGAAATGGAGAGTACGCAGTTTATTGTAACTCAGAAGAACTCCAAACAACTATGGAATAAACTCTTTGGTATAGACTACACTGTAGAGTCTATGGACGATCTCCGTAGGAGTGCAGGTACTAAGTACACGGTTAGACACAAAGGCGATGACACCTGGGTATGTGACTGCAAGTCATTCATATTCGATACAGGTACACAGAGTGTCACAATGAAGGATACTCGACAAAAGCATGAGAAGACATGCAAACACATCCGTTCTGTAATGAAGAAAGAGAAACTACCATTCATGGCAACTGGATTCAGGTGATATACATGATAGAGAAACAACTAACAAAGTTGAAGGAGACTTACAGCTTTGTTATATTCCTATTTGGAATAGTAAGTGAGGACAATGTTAAAGGGACTAAACGGCTTAAAGCTAGACTTTCGTGAGAACCACTTCTGGCTAAAGGTCTGTCGTTCTCCAGATGACTCCTTCAAGTACGAAAATAGGAACCAGTATGAGTTCACTAGGAAAGAAATGATGAAGAGCTCATCCTTTAATCAGACCTTTACAGCACACTTTAATCATGATAAGATGATAATCTACATTTGGAGACTAGATAAGAGGTTACCAACATGAAAAGAAACGGTAGAGTAGCCCTAGTAGTAGATACCTCTGGATCAATGGGATTCGTGGATTACTTCTCACTAGGGATGAAACTCCAGTCAATTCAGGCGATTCACCTTGATAACTTCTGTAATACGAAAGAACTAGAGGCACTAGCAGAGAAGTATGAGGAAGTTGTATTCGTAACAGATGGAGTTATTGAACCATCTTGGACAATCATACTAAATACTTACAGTAATATAAAAGTGGTCCGTGTTGGAAACTATTTCTTCAAGGCCACATCATAGTCATTAGGAGTGACCGAGTAACCCACGTTACGGGTGTAATAAACTATAGGAGAAAATAGAATGAAAACCAAAAACAACGTAATTGAGAAAATGAGTCAGGTTGCTATCAAGGTAACACACGCTCAGCTTGAGGATACAATAGTCAAATACTACAAAGCCAAACGTGCCATGTTTTGTTGGGGCACTATGGGGATAGGTAAATCCCACAAGGTACGCGATGCTGCAAGAAGACTAGCTAAGATACTCGGCAAGAAAGTAGATGAGGAAAACCTAATCCATGGCTCACTGGAACATATCAATGACCCTGAGTACTTCATCGTTATTGATATCCGTCTCTCACAATGTGACCCTTCTGACCTGAGGGGAATACCAGTATGGGAGAAAGAGAAGTCCGCAACGCAATGGCTTCCACCCTCGACATTCCCTAGAAAGGGATTCGGAATCATCTTCTTCGACGAGCTAAACTTAGCACCAAACCTAGTTCAGGCTTCTGCTTACCAGTTCATTCTGGATAGGGGTCTAGGAACGTACATGGTACCAGAGGGTTACGCAGTTCTAGCTGCAGGTAACAGACTTGAGGACAGAGCTAATGTCTTTGAGATGGCTGCACCACTGAGTAACAGAATGGGACACGTACAGTTAGACCCACCTTCGGTAGAAGATTGGACATCTTGGGCAGCTAAACATGACATAGACGCACGAGTAGTAGGGTATCTGAACTTCATGCAAGGCTCACTATTCCAGTTCGACTCTCGTATGAAAGAGAAAGCCTTTGGCACTCCTCGTACATGGGAGTTCGTCTCTGACCTAATCAAGGATATACCAACAGCTGACTATGCCAACCTAAAGCTATACGTAGGTAGCTTAGTAGGAGAGGGAGAGGCTAACCAGTTCGTAGGCTTCCTGAAACTTAGGGATCATCTGAGACCTATCAAAGAATACTTCGAGAAAGCTAAGACTGTAGTCCTACCAGAAAAGGTAGACCTTCAATGGGCTCTCGTCACCTCGGTGGTCGAGTACTTCAAAGTCCACAATACACAGGCGGTACTAAAACAGTACATTGCACTACTGAAAAGGTTCTCAGAGGAATATGCTGTCTTCACACTGAAAATGACATATGCCTTCGATCCAAGCATTCAGTCCAAGCTACAGAAAATACCAGATGCAACTCCACTCGCTCAGAAACTCTGGAAATTTATCATGTAGAGGAACCTTCCTCTCATGAGTGAACATTTAAGAGGTGATTAAGTTGACAATGAGAAGACGAGCAATAAACATGACACCAAGGGAAAAGATAATCCAAGCTAGAATATCTCTACTTAGACTAATGCCCTTCTGGGGTACAATGGCAATGCATCTTAAACCGATTGGGCTGAATAAAGAGGAAGCTCAAAAGGCTATGGGAATGAAGGTTCCTACTATGGGAGTAGACGTCTATGGTAACATGCCCTACTGTGATGAGTGGGTAGCAGGTCTCAATCAAGAAGACCTTATGATGGTAATAGCTCATGAAACTATGCACTTAGCCCTAATGCACTTGATACGAAAGGGTTCAAGACAGATTAGACTATGGAACGTAGCTACTGATGAGGCAATTAATAACCTACTGAAACATGAGATGCGTATCTGGAAAGGAGCACTATGCTCTGCTCAGTTCGATAACAAGGCAGCAGAGGAAATCTATGATGAGCTTCTGAAGGATATAACTATTAACAATGTCTATGGAGGTAATTGTCCGAATTCATTTGATGCGCACTTCTACGATGAAACAAAAGACCCTAATGAGAAGGGAAGTCCACTTCAGTCTCCTGGACAAGAGAAGCTAGATCCATCACGTTTGATCAAGGATGCTGCTTCCTTTGCTAAGAGTCAAGGAAAGATGCCTGCTGGTATGGCTAGGCTATTCAAGGAATTACTTGAACCTAAGATGAATTGGAAGGAACTTCTACAGAAGTATATCATGTCTGTCTTACCACAAGACTGGACTTACACTCGACCATCCAAGAGAGCACAGGCAGCTGGGTTCTACATGCCTAGCATAGTCAAAGAAACTGTAGAAATCATAGTAGGAGTAGACTCTTCGGGGTCAATCTCTGACCATGAGTATCAACAGTTCTTATCAGAAATCTTTGGTATGACTAGAGCGGTAAGTAACCTTAAGGCTACCATATTAATCTGTGACGCAGCAATATCTCAAGTTGTGGAGATAGATAACTCATTCAATCCAGCTATGGATATTGAGGGAAGAGGTTACGGAGGTACTTCTTGTCTACCAGTATTCGATTGGATACACAATGAGAGAAGGGAGAACGTAAGACTATTGGTATACCTGACAGACGGGTACATAGATGAACCAATTGCTATGACATACACAACTGGATATCCTGTTCTATGGATAGTAACTCCAAGGGGTTCTGATACATTCCTGAACAAGAACATAGGTAATCAAACCATAATAAAAATGCTCGGAGCTGTGAAAGGGGAGGAGGACTACTAATGACAGTAGTCTTCAAAGTCCCCGTAAAGCCTAAACCAAAGACAACGCGGAAGAGGAGAAAGAGGAAGACCAAGGAAAAACCACCAAAACCTATGATAGGTGCAGTAATGGATCCAACACAGGACTTCTTCCAGAGAGAAAGAGTAATGAAACGTGTTACTCTTTGGAAGTGGAGAATGGCGAAGTTCATTCGAGATATGAATAAGGAACAATGTGGTAGCTGTCAAATGAATAGTAGATGTAACAGAGTACCACTTGACTCAAAGACTACAAGGAGAATCATATCTGGGAAAAAGTGTGAAGACCATCGATCGGTATGGAAGAAGATTATTGGGAACGAGGAAGACAAACATGACTGGGGATTCTAAACAAAGACAAGTTATCTATGTAATAGACAAAAGAGATGTTTGTTGCCCTAACTGCTACGAAGAAATCACTGTATCAGAGATAGACAATGCACAACAACTACCAAGGTTTGGTAACCTAGAAAGGTCAGAAATGACATGTTCTAGTTGTCAGACTATAATTGAACTTAGAGAACCTAGGGTGTAAACTTGACTTTACTAAAGAACACTCCACTATTCAGACGACTAGACAATTGGAGATATCGGATTATTCTATGGTCAGCTGGCATGGCAGACAAGACTAATGATTGGGATTCCTACTTCGATACATGTGACTCACTTAAGAAACTGAATGAGAAACTACATGGAGCTGATTAGGAGGAATAACCAGTGGAAAAAGCAACTAAAGGCTTGAAAAAGAGAGCAGAGAACCTCTGTAAATGGCTAGAGGACATGGAAGATGATATTGATTGGATTCATGCAGCAGACCTATATACGTGGTTAATGTGGAACGAACATGAACTTCCAGAGGATGAAATTCAAAGACTACAACTTGTAAAGGAAAGATGTGAAACTTGTGGAAATAGGTTCTGGGTGACGAGAGGTATGAGATCAAATGTTAATGCTTGCCCGTTTTGCAACCGACAAACTTAGGAGAAAGTAGAATGAAATTCCAGATAGACATCACCATTAGGAAGATAGTCAAAGAAGGTGGACTAAAGATAATCCACTGTGATAAACCTAGAGCACTTGGTGAGATCATCAGGCATAACTACAACATTCCTTCTGTTGCCATTCGTGTTTGGGGACATGGGGTAACTCTATTTGATACTGACTTCCAACAAATCAAACATCTGTTCAAGGGGTTCAAGATTGAGAACCCAAAGTTAAAGTCTAAAAGACCAAGGAGATAAAGTAATGCCTACAGATTTAGACAGTCTAGATATAGATAAGATACCAGTGGAGTCACTAGGTGTAGCCTTACCTTGGCTTTCTAACTACTACAACTGTCCTAAGTGTAAGGGTTCTGTTGAACAAGGACTCTTCGGTAAGAAAGATAGTAAGGGAGTAGCTTGGTCAATAAGTGAGTGTGAGGACTGTGGCTACATCTACAAAGTCAAAGCTTTCTAAGAATCAGGCTAAGGGTCTCTGGAATTCCCTATTCTGTCAGTACTATGGAGTCATAAGACCACATGAATTTAGTATAGAGAAATGTGACACATGTGAACAAGTGAAACCCTGTAGACGGAAATACCTACGATTGCTCAAGAAGGCAGCTGAGAGATATGGAGCTCTAGGCAATATACCAATGGAAGTGTTAGAAGGACATGTCAAGCTCATCGGGAAGCTTATCACCAAAACAAATACGGATTCTACTCACTAGAGAGACAGAGTATATCCAGATAGCAGTAAGAAGACTAGCATGGAGACAAGCATACTTCAGAAGTCATCGACCAGTTTACTGTTCTATCTGTACTCGTCTAGATTACTGTAGGAGACTAGATGTTAACGGAATAACACAGAATATAGTCCTTCAAGGAGGGACATGCCCTGATGTATGGACAATCTGGAATAAGATTTTCAACTAGGGAAGCACTTAATACGCCCTTCATCTGTCTTAATGAGAAACTTAGACCTCAATCAGCATGGAAGGTTCGTATCCTCTTAGATGGATTCTGTGGACTTCTGTCTTACAAACATAAGAAGCCAACAAAGTGTATGTACTGTGAAGTAGATAATCCATACAAGTGTATGTTCCGTGACTCAGCACAGAAAATACTCTTTGAGAAGTTGTTTACCAATGGATATAAGAATAGAAGTGTTTAGTAAGGTCTTCAGACCAGCATGTTATGGTGATAGCGTTCATTGTCCTGTTCTATTCACAGATGAAATGTATAACTGTAAGCACTTTGATGAGTGTGAACAGAAGACAATAGAGAACTTCAACAAGAGTATCAAGAAGGATGTTAATCAGATTATGAGAGATTTAGGAATGGAAAGAAATGAAACTAGTTAGACTAACGTCAAGTGGAGTTGGAGCAAGGATTAATGGCTTTGATGTAGGGATTAAATTCTACCCATACTCATGGACTCTAACCCATTGTATTGAAGTGAGTAAGAGAAACTTTATACCCATTCAAGTCTATGCGAATCTTGGAGCCACCAATGAAATTATAGAAAGGCTGAATGCTGGTGGAAAGGAAACTCAGAAGATGTGGTTAGTTCTCCGTTTCATAAATAACCTAAGCTATAGGGTGAAGAACTATAGATTGATGGATTATCTTCTCAGGGACGACTTTAATAAACTCCTGAAGAGTATCTTCTACTCCCTATGTATCAGAAAGTATAAAAAGGTACGTCGTGTGGAAATCATACGTATAGTGAAGAGCTTCATTCGTCTAGGTAAAGTTAAGTCCAGTAATAAATGGGCTCAGAAGATAATAAACATAGAGAAGTCCATCTTCTGGAAGAAGGTGTTTGGAACTGCTAATGAATGATAAGGAAGTCTGGTGTCAAGTTAAAAGTTCTACTAACAAACGAGAAAACTTCAGAGAGTGTCATAAGTGCTGCATATTCTGTGGGGATATCAAGACCTGCGAAGTAAACACATGTGAGAAAAAGGATGAAGATGAACTCTGTTGCTGGCAGGCAAGTCCGTCCGAATGGATGATGGGTCGATTGGATAAGAGAGCAGAGGAATTTACTTGGAAACGTAGACAGAGGGAACACTTCATGAGGAATGGTCACACACCATACGATGGTTCTTGGGAAGGGGAACGCCTTGCTGAATGGCAGAGGAACTATCCTGAAGATTATGAAGAGATGTTTGTGGAGTTCCATAGCTATGAAGAGAGTAGAAAGTAAGAACGAACAGTTCTGGAGAAAACTATTCTACACACCACCTACAACATGGGCAGGATTAAAGGAACATTGTTCAAGAAACTGTGTGATGGAACGTCCTGATATTAAAGAAGACCTCTGCCAGAGATGTAGTGCTATGGAGGGCTGGTTAGGAAGAGACCATTCACTCTTTAGGGTGATTGAAGGGATTTCTGAAATTAAAGAGAAGTTGAAGGAATATGCAACAAGAAAAAGCAAATAGACTTTGGAGGAAACTCTTCGGGTGGAGAGTAGGGGACAGAGTCCAAGTGCACGGTAAGACAAAGATTATGTATGGAATGATAGAGAAGTTTATTACCGTTGCTGAGATTAATGGAAACGATAGAAGGGTGGACATTCCATCTGCCATAGTCTGCTATGATGGGAAGATACGGAGGACACAAGTTATTTCAATTGATGTGTTGGAGATAGAGGGTGAAAATACTCCTCCCAAGGTAGACTTTGAGAAGGTCTTTTCACCATATGCATTCATATCACTCGAAGATAATGTTATCATTAGGGCAAGTAAAGCAAATCGTTACCTTAGGAGGAAAGCTCTTGAAAAGAGTTGAGCCCCTGAAGGAATTCTGGAGAAGACTCTTCATTGGACTGGATGTTGAGCAGAGGGAACTAGTTAAGCTAGCACCAATACTCCTTGAGGCTTCTAAGGAAGACGCAGATCTAGTAGGAGCTTTGGTATGGAGTCACTTCACCAACAATACCGAATGGAAAGGAACATTCAGACATACAGGTGCGGTGTTAGCTGATATCTTCAACAAACGTTTTGGTGGGAAGACATTCACTTACATGGACTTCTACTGCGCCAACTTAAGATTCATCACTCACACCAAAAAGAAAATGGTAAGCTCTTATAAGGATAAACTAAAGGAGATGCAGAGGAAGTATAATACCAAAGTCTGCGTCAACTGCACATGAGTCGGAGGTGTATGTTTGAAGAGCACTGAGGAAAGGATTGAGGAAATCAAGAAAATAGCTAAGAAATTAGGTATCAAGAAGATAGACATGGTCGACCCAGAGACGCAAGAAGTAGAGGTGGAGATTGATGTCGAGGAAGACTAACAAGGTCTGGAGTGAACTCTTCAGTCCGCCTTGTCCCAATTGTGGGTCTACTAAGACTAAAGAGGAACTTTTGGACATTCCCGCAATAGGTAGTGCGAGTGAGATACTAGAACGATTGAAAAGACAAATGGAAGGAAAACATAATTCTGTAATCAGAACTTGGAAATGCTTTGACTGTGAAACAGTTTATGATGAGAAAGGGAGATACATAACCCATGAAGGTAGAGTATAGAATAGAGAAACTTAGTCTAAACAATGAAAACTATGTCCTCTGGAAAAGACTGAAGGGGATAGATAGTTGGGTATTTAAGGAAAGGGTGGGGACTACATTCGAAGAAGTCATTGGATATGTTAGGAGGAATAAGAATGGAATGTTCAAGATGTAAGATGATTACAAATGGACAAGCCCACTTAATGCTCTTTGGGAAGTATCGTAATCTTCCTCTCTGTGAGAGTTGTTACTTACACCAGTGTTACAGTAAACTTCACAACCTAAGATGTAGTGTTGATAGATTCTTCACTAGAATATTGTTCTACATGGGATTGTAATGCCTGTTATATACAAACGTAAGTTCCAAGTTCCTGGAGATACCATCAAGAATTGCTGGAACTTCAGGAAGAAGTGTGACAGAAAGTATGGTTATGTCCCAAATAAGAAACCGTGTATGGTTGAACAACCCCCTCCACGTAGGACTTACTTACCAAGAATGCGACGGGAGGAGTCTAGGTGTCCATTCCCCATTAACCAACCCAGTAAGTATATTGTGTCGGAGATGGATGATGGCACATGGAGATGCTCCTGTCCCGTATGGAAGTTCCGTAGACAACAGTGTCACCATATAGGTAAGGCACAGAGAAATCCGGAGGAGTATGAGATTGCAAAGGAACACACGCAGAGGACAACAGAAACCCTCAGGAAAATCTTCGAAGGAGCTTAGACTCTTCTGGGATAAGCTCTTTGGATTCAAGATAGGGGATGTAGTGCGTGTCAAGTATGGCAAGGTTAGTTGGGAGATATGGAATCTCTTCATGTATAATAAGAGACTCTACCTCAAAGTAAGACGTTTCAGGAGAGATAGAAATGGTCGTTTGCAAGATACTGTCCACTCATACTTCTACGCAAGTGAAGTTATCAAAGTCCAAGCAAAAGAAGACGTGGACACTCCTTTTCCCTCCAACGTGTTTCGGTGATAGGTTTAAAGTAGCTCGGTGTATTATCAAACGTATCAAGGAAGAAACACCAAAAGGTAAGATACCAGAATGTCCTATACATGATGAGTGTATTTCAGAGAGCATACGTAGAGAGGTAGTAGAGATTGACAGAGAGAGTAAAACTCACAAAGTATAAAGCGAAGAAGTTATGGAAGAAACTCTTTCGTCCCAAGTGTTTCGGTGAGAGAGATACCCTCCTTTCATGTATGAAGATATACTACATGCACTCTACAGTAGAGGAAAGAGCACTTCCATGTAACTATTTTGATGACTGTATTGATGAAGCCCTAAAAGAGCAGAGGCAGAAAAGGAATGAAGAGAAATCTTAGGAAACTTTGGAGTATACTGCTACCACCATACTGCTTTGGAAACCCATACCACATGCAATGCTCAGCAAGATACTCCCCAGAGTTCTGTTCTGTATGTTGGGAATGCACAAAGGAGTGCAGAAGGAAGGAGAAACTTTAATTGAAGAAGTTAGCAAAGAAAGCCCTGTTTAGGGAACTCTTCAAACCCTGTGTAGTAAAGGAAACCCTTACCAAACGTAGAATTGGACTTTGTGCTGGGGTTTACTCACAAAAGGATAGATGTAAACAAGGTTGTAAGTTCTGCCCCAATTTCATTCCTAACGCAGAAGGTTGGAGTAAGAGTGAATACCCAAAGTGTTAAACTTACCCAGCAAGAAAGTAGTCAGCTATTCAGAAGACTCTTCAAACCCTGCGGGGTAAAGGACTACATAACCCAATACTTAGAGGGACAACCACCTATCTGTTCAGGTTTTGAAACACCGAGAGGAAGAAACAGAGAAGGTTGTAGGTTCTGCAGCCTATTCGTTCCAAACATAGAGAACTGGGATAAGGAGGATTATCCAGAGTGTTAGATGAGAAGGTAACCCTAAACAAACATGAAGTAGATAGAGTCTTCAGACATGTCTTCTCCTGCCCAAGAGTTACTAGGGTAATTAAAAGATACGCATCATGTTGTATCATGTATCCCCTCTGTAAAAAGGGCTGTTGTGATAAATGTGATAACCAGAAGTGTAGAAGACGATGTATCAGAAACATAGTAGACTTTAAGAATGGTGAGTCAAGAATATGAAGTTAGTAGTCACTCCAAACAAAGAGGTAATAGACAGGGCTCTACAGCAGGGCTTTGATAGTAGACATATTAAAGACAAGTGTTACTATGGTAAAGACAGAACAATAGCACTAATGGAAAGCAGGTTGTTTGAGCCTGTCCAATATCTCGGAACAGCAACCATACTAAGACACAAACTTAAATCTTACATGAGGTACACCCTTACCTATAGTGGACCTAGCTTTGCAGGAGACCTTATCAAGTTAGCCCTTATGGTTCTGAAGCAGAGGAGAGTAAGAATCTTCATACATCAGAAGGACAGTGATAAACAATTCAAAGTCCTAATGTTGGGAACTAAGGAGGGGACAGTAGCTATTGCACCAAGGGTGTGGGAAGGAGATGACCACCCTGCTAGTATCCTTGATGACATCACATTTCTTCTCTCTGACTATTGGAGATATCCCACCAGTAAACTTGTAAGGGGAGTATTGTTTGGAATCCTTTAGTCAAGAGAAGCTCTTTGGAGCATTACTAGGATTCCGAGAAGGAGACAGGGTTAAGGTTCGAAGAAAGGTTAGAGAATGGAGACAGGGCAGACCTTCTACATTCCACTACTACTGGAAGTATGGAACGGTAGTAGGAGTAGTGAAGGTACGAAACTGGCTCTTAGAAGTAGATGAGGAGAGAATTGCAGTAGACTTCGAGGGATTTCCCTATCATCTGAAACCACAAGACTTGATAAGGTGTAGGAAGTATGTATCAAAGAATCAGTGATGAAGAGTTACTCTCACTACCACCACCAACTGGTTTTATTCTGTGTAGCCTCCTCAATATCCCTACTAAGAAGGGAGAGAATGGTTACCTCAAGTGTAAAAGATGTCAAGACCACATACCGTGTGTTAGGTATATAGAAGCTACTCAAAGGAGAGGAGGATATGCCTGTAAAACAAGAAGTGTCTTTGATAAAGAAGAAGAAAGTAAGCAAATGGAAAGATATCTGGACTCTGTTGGATATACCTCCCAGTAAACGAACTGCGAAGGAGAACAAGAGGGTAAAGGTATACCTCAAAGGTCTAAAGAGACTTAACGATATACCACAGGAGGCGTGTAAGAACTGTGGAAAGAAGTGGCCAGCACCCAGTACATTTTGTGGGTCTGTCTGCAAGGAAAAGTACGAGGAGAAGAATAATGGTAAGAAAGAGAGACAGATTACCAAAGATGAGCACAAGAGAGTTAAGAAAACTCTATTCAAAACTCAGAGCAACTAGCCACCATGTTGGTAGGGCAAGGACTGACGCATGGAAACACCTACAAAGTACAATCACCTCTGAGAAGAATGTCTGGCGCTTACAGAATAGAGCACTGTACTGGATAGGTAAAAAGAGAGCTGAGAACTGCCCAGCGTTTAAACCTAGTGGTTCTCACTCCGCCAAGTGTATGGTTCATCAACCTGAATACGCCTCTTCACTTAAGAATGTCTACCACTATAGGTGTAGTGACTGTAGGTTACACAGGAAGACACGAATGAAGGTAGGGACATTCAATGGGGTGTTTGTAAATCCATCACCGTAGGGGATTGTAATGGGACTAGATATAGGATGTAGCTGTGGGGCTACATACATCTCATGCAGTTACTCTGGTTTTAATACTTGGCGCACAGAACTTGCAAAGTATGTTAAGATAGACCTAACTAAGATGAATGGCTTTGGTAAAGTTGCTATCCCTTGGACAAAGAAGGAACGCTTCTACTACCTACTATACCACTCAGATTGTGATGGTCACTTAAACTACCGTCAGTGTAGGAAGTTACTACATGACTTCGATTGGTTACATCAGAAACTTAGGAATCCTACTACCAAGGAGTTCTGGCATTATCTCTTGCAACCTGTACCTGAAGACTGGTTTCTTGAATACTTTGACATGTGGTATGATGCAGTTAAACACTCAGTAAGTAACCAGTGTTGGTTACAATTTCATTAGAGGAGAAGATAGGTAGGTGATAACATGATAAGAATACCAAATAGTCTGTTTGTACCTAAGATTCATAATGGTAGGGTAGGTAGGGTGTTCGTCTATGCCCTTAATGCCTTCACCATAGGAATAAGTCCTGAACTATGCCCAGACTGGGACAAGGAAGCCCTCTGGAAAAAGACATGGCAGGCATGGAGACGGGGGAGTAACTGGATAATTAACCTTCCCAGTCGCGTAACAAGGTTCTACTTACTACGTGAATCTGGGACTAAGATGGTAACTACTGCCAGCAGTGGTAGTTTACTCGTTACAGTTACGAGGGAATATGAATGAACGAAAAGAAAAAGAAAGAGATTGCTCTGGAGTATATTAAAGGACTTATGTATGGTGATTGGGATGAAGAGATGTTGTCTGTTCACCAGATGAGGAAGTACAAGCTTACTCCAGAAAAGTATGTGGAAGTCACAACGTGGCTTAATAAGAAAATAAAGGAGATGTTTGGAGAATGATATACGAATTCTACAAATATGAGAAAGAACACGGTAAGTCCTCTGTCGCCCTAGATGTAAACTTTGGGGGAGCAGGACGCAAGTGGGTGTTCTGTAATGACCCACCAAACCAGAGAATGTGTAAGTGCCATAAATGTAAGATAAAGATACTTCGAGAAGTTCCAAGAATTCAGTTGGATGCGTCTTACCACTATGGTGCTGGGTTCTACTGCCTAAGTTGTGGTACAGATATGCTAATCGACAAACAAACAAGTCTCAAGACTTCAGTCGATGCCATTAACAATGAGGTAAAGAACCTAGGGAAAATCGTGACTATAGCAGAGGAAGTGATGCAGGATGAATTCTATGCTCAGAAGATGGCACTTGGAAAGCTTTGTCAGGTGATAGGAAGGGAGGACAGACGATAATACCTGCTGCTGGAGATATATTAACTCATAATTTACCCCCAGTATCCATGGGATAACTTTTACTTGGGAATAGTCTATGGTTAGACTACTGTTAGACTATCTAGTAGGAGTTAATGTTACCAGCGTGGTATTAAGTCAGGTGTTAAATGTCATGCAGGGAACTCTAATGTCAAACTTAGTCACTGGGCGGGAATGGCTAACTCAAGAGATGAACTGGGATGACGGATCACCTAACTTCATAGTTAAGATAAGGAGGATGTAATAAGAATGGCTGGAAATATAATCGTAAAACAGATAGAGAAGAGGAATTGGAATCAACTAAAGGAAGGCGTCCTAATATATGAACTGAAGATACCTGCTGTTTCAACTGCTAAGAAATATAAGGCAGAGGTTGAAGAGTGGGCTATCTTACCCAAGGAAAGACAGAGAAGTTACTATGGTTCTGATAAGGATAATGTGATGATTCTGAGGGTATCAGCTGCTTGGTCAAATGCTAAGGGAACAGTAAAGGTAATTCTAGCTGGTAAGGACTACACTGCTGTCTTCTCACGGGAAAAGAACGTTGATGGATATATTGGAATCAAGACACCGAGTAGCTATGAGAAGAACTCATGTGATGTCTTTGACCACATAGACGTGGGGACATGGCTAGTATGCCCTAAGAAGTATGATGGGTCAGCTTATGAGATGGAAGTAGCGTTCATCTCTAATGAGTCAAGTATAGACAATGTCAAGGAAATCTTAGAGACTGTCTGGTATATGCACAGAAGACATTCACTGAATAGGTCATTCCAATGGGAACAGGAGTACCAGATAGAGTCCCTTGGAACTATTACCCTGAAGGAAGTATTACTTCAGAAGATAGTCTTTAACAGGACACTCAGACATTTCAAGTGGGTAAAACGTAAGGAACAATGGGATCAATGGAACTCTATTAAGGCAAACATTAGCTTCGTAGATAATGGAACAACCTTTAAGACTAAGGTGAAAGCACTTGATGGAAACACTTGGTCATTTGAGTCAGCATCAAAGAAAGTACTAGACAGACTACCTGAAGAACCACTGTCCTTTGATACTGGGATATACAGGAAAGAGTGGTGGGTACCCTTTGTCTACCGTAAACGAGGTAACCGCTTCCTACAACAACCAAATGCTGAGAAGACTAACCAGTTAATGCAATACTTCCTACAGGCAATGCACCGATTAAAGGCAAGGGAAGTGACCTTTGGATTCAACAAAAAGACTGTCATTATGACACAGAAGACAACTGGAAACAAGGCTCGACTATTCTACTTAGATGGAAAGATAGTCAAAGCAGACAACATAAGGGAGAAGGTGAAGGACTACTTCATAAACAGCAAACCAATAGTTGAAGAGAAGGTAGAGGTGGAACTATCGAATGGAAGGTCTGTAGCAAGAGCTACTCTCTCAGTTGAAGCACAAAAGCTAATAGAAGAAGGACTCAATGGAAAGATGCGGGACTTAGAGGGAGAATTCCCCTTCCACTTGAACATTATTTACAAGAAGGAGGAACGTAAGTGGTATATCGAGTGCGCTGGAAAGCTCTTCTATGTGAAGGGAGGGTATGGTGCACTTAAGAAGATCCAATCAGCAGCACGAGGGACAGCAGTCCTTGACTGGGACAAGTATAAAGACAATGCCTTTGGGAAGTCCGGAACACGAGTTATTAGGAACAGACTAGCTGAGTTGGTAGGACCTAAGGATGCACTGTGGATAGTGGTGAACGTAAAGAAGATGGGAGCACTGATGAAGGCAATAGGACCTTCCGTATAGGCCTAGATGGGATAACTGGTGACTTATAACTGATGAGACGTACTAACTGTGAGGTTAAGAGTACCTAGGGGTAAACTGTAAGTTGAGAGTTAATACGGGGTCTCATGGACTAACTATGAAATTAACACCAAGGGCCCAGGAGGACCTGTGGTCAAAGGTATTCACTAAGAACTGTAGGAACTGTCATCACCCAATACGAACTAACCGAGACCGAGGAATACCGGTTAATCCGGACAAGGCCTTTCACTGGATAGAGGATTATGGTTCAAAGATGTGTCCTTGTTATGAGTGCTCCTGCAACAGACCAGAACCTTAAGACGGACAGCCTGATGCTAACTCTAACGATAACCTCGAACCGTGGGACTAACTCATAGGTTAATATTTGATCCAGGGCCCAGGAGGAAACTTAGATGAAGATAACCAGGAAAGAGAAGAAAGTACTATTCAATAGACTATTCAAGGGTCTAGAGTTAAAGCAGGGCGATGTGATTATATTCACTCAACGTGGAAAGAAACTCTGGCGTGTAGAGTGGAAAACAGATAAGGGTGCCTCTCTCATCTCACTAGGCACCAAGTGGTCCACACGATACATCTACCCAAAGGACCATAGGAGAGTCCGAAAGGTCGAAGGGGCTGAACTGGTCCAGTGGATACTACGTAATAGACCAGGATATCTACCTAAGATTATAAAGGACCAAAAGAAGAGAATTAAACTACTACGTAAGCTAATCCCCAAACCCGAAGGGTTAGAGGATATAGAGATATGAGGACGAGGTGTTACCTCACATATATACCAGTGGTCAGTAGAACAGTTAGACAGTTGGACATATATACACATCTGCGCTATACTCTCTTTTCCCTTTCTCCTCTCCGATAGATGGAAGAGTAACACATACTGTATGATGTTTATAGGGAGAAAGGTGGTATATACGTTTAAGTATGGAGTGTATAATGGAGGGAAATGCTGTAACTCAGTGGAGGGTAGTGGAAGGTATGGAGGGTTACTCATTAATGGGTAGGAATATTTATAAGACAAGAAACCATATATCAGGTGAACGTAAATGTCCACGGTTCTGAATCAGAAAAGACCATTATTAACGTATGGTAATCTCAAACTTTCTAAGCGTCAAGCTATCTGGACACTTCCTTCAGGCATTACCTGTATTGGAGCAGGGGAATGTGCAAAGTGGTGTTATTCCAGAAAAGCAGAACGATGTTATAAACGGGCAAGAGCTTCTAGGGAATGGAAATTAGAGGTAAGTAAGAAAGCTAATTTCGTTCTAGTTATGGTAAATGCCATTCTCAACTCTAAGAGAAAGATAGTCAGGGTTCATCAAGACGGAGATTTCTACTCTCAGGATTATTTGGAGAAGTGGAAGAATATAGCAAGGTTACTTCCAAACGTGACCTTATACGCATTCACTAAGTCTTTTGAGTTAGACCTATGGGTAGGACTTCCTAAGAACTTTATCATCATTCAATCGTTTGGTTCAAGGTATGATGGGAAGATAGACACCAAAAGGAATACCGCAAGAGTAGTAGATACTCAGGCAGAAATTGGGAAGAAAGAATACACTTGTCCTTACCACGAAGAAACTTTCACTAAGTGTGGTGAGTATTGCACTTACTGCATGACTAGAGGGAAGATAAAACACGTTGCCTTTCTCAAACACTAAATTCTGGAAAGCTCTCTTTGGAACAAGGAGAGTTTGTGCAAGTGTTAAATGTAAAAAGGTTACCTTCTACTGTTCTGGAAAGTGTCCACCTGATAGATGGGCATATTCAAAGAAACGTAGTAAAGTCGATGGAAAGTCATGTTTCTGTCCTAAATGTGTGCGAACTGCTAGAAGATGGGGGTTTGAGAGAAAGGAAGAGAGATTCAAATACTGTTTTGGAGAACAACTCTGATGGAAAAGACCAAACAAATGAAGTTCAAGAACTATCCTAAAGTCTACCGTATTCCTATTCCAGAGTTCCCTCTGACTAGGGGAAAACACTATCTCACAGAAGAGGAAACAGAGAAACTATGTAGTGGAAGGGTAGTCATAGAGGAAAAGGTAGATGGTAAGATAGGTTCAGAGTATCATTCAGGTTACCCAGAAAGCTATCTCTTCTACGAGTTTGCTAAATGGAAACATACAATACCCTACATAAAACTTCCACAGTGGAAGATATACTTTGATATGTGGCTTCTCTACGAAGAGGAATTCGCAGACATGGGAATTAAGAAGTTTACATTCGATAAGATGGGTGTTCCTATGGTTCAGACATTATATGATGGACAGATGTCTGGATTCAAGGAGCTACACCATCATCTCAAAAGAATCTTAGGTTTCCCTAGTGCTTATGGAGACAATCCAATAGAGGGAATTGTAGTCAAGAACTACCCTAGACAACTACTAGGTAAGATAGTTAATCCAATGTTTGAAGAGGATATGGATAGCGCAGGTCATTGGATGAAGAGAAAGAAGGAGAGAAATAGACTTGCAATTTAGTGTTGAAGAAAGGAAGAAAGCTCTTAGACTCTGGATAGAACTGTTCGGAACGCTTAAGTGTAAATCTACCTGTCGATACAGTAGGAATGGTATCTGCACAGATGACCCCAACAAACATACATGGGGAATGGACTGTATTGATAGAGAATGCTATACAGTTAGGCAGATTCTATTCTCAGGAGATAAACGGAATGGTTAAACCTTGGGCATCTATTGGAACTGAGGAAGAAAACTTCTGGAAGAGATTCTACCAAGTCTACATTCGAGGAGACCTGATAGAGTATCCTGAGAATCCAATTATCTATGGAGACAATAACACTGGTAGAGGAATCTACTACACTCACTACAAGATAGGAACAGAAGTTCATCTTATAGTGGCTTACAATGCCTCAATAGGTGGAAAGATTCAGATAGGAGACTGTTTTCTAACTGAGAACGAATGGAACAGAGTGAAGATACTTAAGAAGGCAGAGAATTTCAAACATCTTATAGAAGCAATACAATACTACAGAGATGAAAGGTTGCGTTTGAATTGGTAACCTACTCAACTAAGCCTAATATTCCAAGAGATGAACCTAGACTCTGTCGTGTGTCTTTCACCGAAGGTAATTGTGATAAGGGAATAGCAAAAGACTGTAATGGACTTTGTTGTAAGTCTTGTAATAAATCTTATTGTAACAGGAAATGTCCTCAGTCATATCTCCTTAACTGTTTTAGAGAAGTTACACTTAGAGAAGTAGCATTTGAGAGGTTATTCAGGTGAGTTACATAACAGTGGATTGTGATACCACAAGACGATTTAATACATCTGTCTTATGGCAGAGACTCTTTAAGCGCTTTGCAAAGGGAGACATTATTCGGTTTGGTACACTGTCTTTTTTTACGAGGACAGGTATCTTCTACAATACCTACAAAATGACAAATGAACAGATCCATGTTCAAGTGATTGTGGGATGGGGAGATAGTCCCAACACGATTAAAGTAGCAGAGCTTCTTCTCTGGGAACATGAATGGAAGGATGCAAAGTTAATTAGGGGTTGTGAAGAGTTTAACAGTTTATATGATGTAATGGATTGGTGGAAGAATAAACGTGAAAGAACTTAAGAAAAGAGCAGAGAAACTATACAAGGAATGTAAGGCTCTCCGTAAACAGATGGAGGATGTAGGAGAGCTTAGAAAGAAAGCAATGGAGAGACTAGGATCTTTGGAAGAGAAAATGAAACAGTTTGAGAGTGTCTTCACACGCAAAGATAGATATGAGTTCCTAGAACACACAGCAGACCAATACATTAGAGCATTTGGAAAGACCTTAGAGGAAGCATTTGAGAATGGTGGTCTTGCACTCTTCGATACAATGACAGATATAACCAAAGTTCATCCTCTGGAATATGCAAAGATTCTCATTTCCAGAGAAGACCACGACCTACAAGCTCTCCTTTATGACTTCATAGAGGAACTTCTAGTTAAGTGGGAATTAACAAACATACTCTTCTCAGACATCAAAGTTCAGATAAAGAAGACAAAGAAGGGTTACGAGGTCTTTGCACAACTCAAAGGAGAAGAGTTCGACAATCAGAAGCATGAACAGAAAGTAGGAGTAAAGGCTATGACCTACTGTCTAATGAGGATAGATAACACTCCTCCTAATGTGATAATAGAGTTTGTGGTGGATATATGAAAATAGGATTCAGAGCAAGGTTTAAAGATTCAGAGAAAAGAACACCTATCTATAATGAGGAGAGACTTAGTGACTCATTTCTGGTGTTTCTTCCTAGTAGAATAGAGATCATTCCTATAAAGGATGTTGAACAACATTCATATAACTCTGGGAGACTCTATGAAATAAAGATGGAAGTAAGTAAACTAATTACAATGGAAGAGCTTAAGGAGAAACTCCTCAAGATGGATATAAGTATTAAGAGTATCTCTAACATCAAAAGAGAGTTTACAAAGGAAGAACTAGAAGAAGTAGAGAAGTTAGTCTGTTTCAAGGAGATCTTTGAACCTACAGAGGTTGTAGTTAAGTGATTCCAATGCTCTTCGTAATAATCATAGGAATAGGAGTAGCTGTTCTTATAGGGAAGTCTGTTGTTACGAAGATACTAGCTAAGACAAATGCGATAGAGAGGAGAGAAAGTCTAGAACGAATTAGAAAGCTAGAAGGAAGACTTAAGCAGGCAGTGGAACTATTACCACACGAAGACGATGTGATAGATGGATCTGAGGAAACAAGTGAGGCAGAAGGACTTCCATGTAGTGCAGTAATGGATGCTGAGGATAATGAAGAAGAGTGAAACTAGGGAACTTTGGAGAGAGCTATTCGGATGGCACAAGGGAGATAAGTGTAGAATGCCTAAGTTTCCATTACTAGAATGTTATGGAAAGATTGTTACCTTCGCCACAATGGCGAATAATGACTTATATGCAGTGGTTGAGTATAAGAATAGAAACTGGATTGGTACACGTAGAGGAGTCTTTCCTGTGAAAGATCTTTTAGAGGATGATAGAGATTGAAACTAAGTAAAGCAAATAAGCTCTGGCGGAAGCTATTTGGAATGATAGGAAGAGAGGTAGTACTAAAGAAACGTTTTCAAAAACAGCATCCATATATGTATGTCTGGTATTCTCCTTCATCATTATGTATCAAGATTCCAGTGGAGAAGTTCGTAGGAGTTATAGTTTCAAAGAGGATATGGAGTCAAGGACAAGCTTATGACGTTAGATGGATTGCTGATAGAAGGTCACCTAGTCAAGCTAGGTCTTTCATTTGGCGGAGACACAAATTCGACATACTAGGGGAGAAAGAAACTGGGTAAGAAAGGAAGGATCTTCATTTCAAGGAACAAGTTCTTTGAAAGACTATTCAAAGGTCGTTGTTGCTTTACCTGTCTTCACTTCCAGAGAGCTACTAAACACTGTTGGCAACCTTCTAAGTCTGAAGCATTCCGAGGAGTTAGCCCTCCTTTTGATTTCACCGAATACTTTGATATTCCATTGGAAGATTATCTAGTAGGTCAAGCCTGTGAATATTGGAGCTAAGAAGAGAAATGCTAAAGAATAAGCAAAAGAAGTTCTGGACTAAGTTCTTTAATCCACTTGAAGTTGGAAGTCATATTAGAATTAGATCTAAGTTTGCTCCTACTCCTGCTTGGATTTACAATGGTTACCTAGGTGAGATTGTAGCCATTAATTCAGATAAGTACGGTGTATTCTATGAAATCCATATTCAAAGAAAAGATAATCCTCGTATGTTAGATGACGATGATGTCGTAACATACAGAAAGAAATACTTGGAGTTGATTGTATGACTGATACAAGACCTATCTGTTTCCAAGATGAGTGTTCTATGGTAGCTGTGAAGAATGGAATAGTGGTTCGATACTCAAAGGATATGAGACAGAATGGAGATGTCTATGAGTGTCCCATATGCAAGAATGCTATTGTTATAGGCTTCGGGGATAAATACCACTCAACAGATAAGACAGATATCCGAAGGAGAGTATGTTAGAGTGAAGAACACGGGTAGTGATAGAAGGATACCAAAGGCAAGTCAAGTGTGGAGAGAACTTCTCCCTCCTTGTAGAGGATCGTGGGTACAGTTCGAGGCTCAGTTTCAAGGGGTACATAGAAAAATGATAGGCTTCATTAAAGCAGTAGAGATTAATGATAATGGTATTCCTTGGTATACTATCCGTGTAACAAGTATGCATCCAATGGGTGATTGGGTTAAACCACACAACCTTGGAATCAAAGGCAATTCGAGGTTAAAGGTGATTGAAGAACCTTAGTAGGAAGCAGTCTAATTCCTTCTGGAACTTCTTCTTTGGAGTGGATCTGGGAGATATTGTAGAGATTGATGTGCAGAGTCATTCACATGATGACTGGCATAGGGTTCATGTGGAGATTATAGTAACATATCCAGACCCTTGTAATGTAATTAATAGACGAGGACAATTACGAGGAAGAGTCATTAAAGACTTCGACAATGTTGGTCTCCGTAATAGCAGATACACCTTCCATGCATCTAGGATAAAGAGGTTAGTGAAGAAATGGAAACGATAGTCTGTGAGAACCTTCCTTCTAAGAAGAAAGCAGATGTTGTATTCAGAGAAATCTTTACCGACTTTCCTTATGCAGTAGGAGATAAGGTAACCTTTAATTACTCGTTTATGAGAGAAGAAGGAAAGATTACCCACATAGATCAGAGAGGTAAGTGGTTCTACGTCTGTATGGATGTTAACTTCGGTAAGTATAAGAGACTCTGTTTGAAAGGAAAAAGAAAAGACTACACAAACGATATGAGGATAGTTGCCTAGAATGAAATTACCCTTCAAAGAGACGGATGTTATTTGGTGGGAACTTATGCCTATCAAATTAGGAAATACAGTCAAGGTTCTCAAGACAGGGAGGATAGGTTGGGTAACTGGGATGACTATTCCCTGCTCTCACTCAGGAAAGATGAATATAGTGGTGGAGTACTACCTAAAGACCACTTGGGAAATACTCATAGGAAATGCTTTAGGGGGTAAAGAAAGTGACTTTGTTTCCTGTAGGAGATGGGAAATTGAGAAGGTTAATGAGAAGCAATAGACTGACTAAGGAAGAGACAAAGGAACTCTGGGAGAATCTTTTTCCTCTTCTAACACACACAAGGGTTAAATTCCTAAGTGGATCTTGGAAAGGAAGAAAAGGGTGGATACTTAGTCAACGTTGGGATTATACCCTTAAAACAAATTTCTATATGGTTAGATTTGAGGATGGGATAGAGGTTGGTTACTACACAAGGAAAGAAATTGAACCCACTAAGTAGTCAGAAGGAGAAGAGACTCTGGGAAAAACTCTTTCCTATTCCTGTGGAATCGACGGTTAGGATCATGTCTAAGGGAGTCTATGAAGGACGACTTGGTCGGATAGTAAATCATAGGTGGGATGAGATCCTCAAAATGAATACTTACACAGTCATAATAAAAACAGCAGGCGGAGAAGAACTTGTCGGATACTGGACAGAAGAGAAACTCAAAGTCATTAAGTAGAAAGGATAGGAAGAGGTTTTGGGAGAGACTCTTCGAATTTAAGGTGGGAGATTTAGTCAGGGTTATCGGTGTTTGGGATGGAACTCTTAAAGATATTCGTCCTGATTTAATAGGGAGGCTAGGCACTATAATAAAAAAGGTAACTAGTTACCACGAAATGAATAGGACTACTCTTTTTCCTACTAACCATCTTAAAGATCGGATTCCTATCCAAACTTGGATAGTTAACTTTGGGAGATCTGAATGTTGGCATATGACATCTGAAGACTTGGAGTTAGAACTAGATGGATAAAGATGAGAAGAGAAAGTTCTGGAGAAAGCTTCTAGGGTACAAGATTGGTGAAAAGGTCACCATAACTTATGAGATTCCCTCGACCTATGAGGTTCCCAGAAGGAAAACAGACGGTAATATTGTGGACGTAAAGATGATTGGTGTAGCAGAGGTCTTTCTATCAGGAACAATAGTAGGATTTAAAAGAGACACTCTAGTGCTTCAGACTGCTGACAAGGTAAGAATCAACCTAGATGAGAAGAGAATACTAGATGCCCGTGTTGCTTCGAAAGAGGATCAAAAAGATCTTAGATTACGTTGGGGAGAGAGTCTTGAAAGTTACCTCAAAAGAACGTACAAAAGCAAATAAGGTTTGGACTCGTGTCTTCGGTCTGAGGGTAGGAGACAAGGTTAGAGTACACAGAGGATTTGACACTCCTTTTGGGTTGACAGGGAAAACACGAGAGGGAGTAATTAGAGCTTTCGTAACTGAGGGTCTAGGAAGTCATTGGGGTCCTTACATAGTTAGTATTAGAGGAGAAACATTCAATGGAGATATGTTCTGTAGGGAAGAGGAATTAGAGAAGATTGAAGATTCTAAAGAAGATTAGAGAACACTTTGCTTGGAAGGTAAGTAAGGAGGAAAATAAGAACTTCTGGAATCAGTTCTTTGCTTCTGAGAACCATAAAGAGTACATAGAAGAAATGCATCGGTTGGAAGAGTATTTCCAGCAATTACGACTAAAGTATGAACAAGATTTTACTGAGGCAAAGGAAACTCTCCTTGCTACAACTAAGACTGTGGATAAAGTCAAGTACAGGATTCTTAGGAAGAGAGCTAGAGACACGAAGGAGAGAATGTTTAAACTCCGACAGCTTATATTCTCTAGAAGGGTTGAGTACAAGGAGAAGGTTAGACTTGAGTAAACAAGATCCATTAACAATACCATTAATCAGAGACTTCTGGAGAGAAGTATTCGGTATAGAATATACTATTTCCATACACACAGCAGTTTCTCCAATAAGCACAAGGACTTCCTATGGTGGATGGAGAAGAAAACCAGGGATTTATGTTTGGAGGGTATTGGAGATAAGTCCGAGTGGAAGTAGAATTGTGGCAGAGGGAGAGATCGCTAGGAAGGCTTCAGCAGAAGCTATGGCAACAGCTAGGTTGAGGGATATATTAGATGGCATCTAAACAGGTCATATGGTTAATTTGGGAAATGCAGATAGTAGATATTGGAACGACTAAGTACCAATATCAAAATCTCAGGGTAATTGCTAGTACCAAAGAGCTAGCTGAGATATACTTAGAAATGTTTGAGAGAGACAGAAAGAATCGTCCAACTTGTGCAACAAAGGAAACATGGTTCAATGTTGAAGAGAGAGAGGTTGACCATGCCCTAGGG